>ENA-OQAZ01001260-OQAZ01001260.1-human-gut-metagenome-genome-assembly--contig:-NODE-1260-length-12418-cov-1.428606_pt1 | contig 12418 bp, 14 predicted proteins | sample MGYA00242737_ERZ504531 | MGnify/ENA primary metagenome ERZ504531 (study PRJEB26092, sample SAMD00036244) | human gut metagenome | host: Homo sapiens | study: EMG produced TPA metagenomics assembly of...
GGATTTGGCACGTATCCGGCGGAGATTATCCGCAGGCAGTCCGGAACTTTGGAAAAATACTGGGACTTCCGGTTGTGGATATGACAAAGATGACAAAGGCAACTTTATGAAAACACTCGGAAAAAGACGAAAACGGTGTATTTACATGCGTGGACGTCTGATAAAGCGGCAAGCGTGGATAATACGCACACCAATGTATGGGGTGCAAGGGTCAATGCGTGTCTTTTGTCTGAATGAAGTAAAGAATCAGCAGGTGGCAGGGCTTTCCGAACACATTTTGGATACGGATGAAAAAGAAGTCTTAGACCGTAGTAAATATTTAGTATCCAATCCTGAATATCACCCGGTTATATTTACCTCGGATTTACCAAAGAGCCGTTTCTGGGAAGATGCGGCAGGCTTTTCGGGTACGGTATTCGGCGATGTGCTTGAAGAAGTATCCAAAGAGCATTTTGTGTTAGAACCGGCAGGTGAAAATACAGTACATATTGCAGTCAAAAATAACTGCGGAAAGATCGCGGCAGTATCGGACGGCATTGCGATGTATTATAAAAAAATTCCGGCGGACAGACCGTTTATTCTGCGGGCAAAAGCCGTAATTCACGATTATTTTTTAAATGATCAGGTATCCTTTGGATTAATGGTGCGTGATGACTGTTATGTGGATAAAACGACGGCAGATATTTTAGGAGATTATGTAGCGGCGGCACCGCTTTTGCTGACACACGGGGCGCAGTGCTGGAACTGCTTTGCAAGAAAAAGCGGTGAACTGGTGAAGGGTGGAATCTGCACCAGAGCATACAAACCGGGCGATGTCGTTGAACTTCAGATAGAAAGCACACAGGACGGATATGCCTGCACCTTCGGCAAAGAACAGACCATAACAGGCGGATTTGACTTCCGGCTGACCAGCATTGATGCAGAAAACGTTTATGCGGGAATGTTTGTTTCAAGAAATGCCGATGTGACATTTACAGATATCGAATTAATTTTTAAGACACCGGAAAATGAATGATGAAAAGAAAGGCGTAAAGAAAATGAGAACATTTGCAAAATCATCAAAATTAGACAACGTTTGTTATGACATCAGAGGTCCGGTCATGGACGAAGCCAACCGCATGATTGAGCAGGGCGTTGAAATTTTAAAATTAAATATCGGAAATCCGGCGCCGTTTGGTTTTAAAGCACCACAGGAGCTGGTAGACATGATGCGTGGTAATCTGGAAAATGCGGAAGGCTATTCGGATTCCAGGGGCTTGTTAAAATCCAGACAGGCGATTGTGGAATACTGCAAAAAGAAAAATATCCCGAATGTCGGTGTCAATGACATTTATACGGGAAACGGTGTCAGTGAGCTGATTACACTGTCTATGAACGGATTGCTTGACAACGGCGATGAAGTACTTGTTCCGTCACCGGATTACCCGCTGTGGACGGCATCGGTTACGCTTGCGGGCGGAAAAGCGGTGCATTACCTGTGCGATGAACAGTCTAACTGGTATCCGGATATCGCGGATATGCGTAAAAAAATTACGGATAAGACAAAAGGCATTGTTATTATCAATCCGAACAATCCGACCGGTGCATTATATCCAAAGGAAATCTTAGAGCAGATTGTAGAACTGGCAAGAGAGCATGAACTGCTGATTTTTGCCGATGAAATCTATGACCGACTTGTGATGGATGGCAAACAGCACATTTCCATTGCTTCACTGGCACCGGATTTATGTGTTGTCAGCTTTAACGGACTTTCAAAGTCCCATCTGATTGCGGGCTACCGCTGCGGCTGGATGTGTATCAGCGGCGACAAGAGCCGTGCAAAGGGCTATATTGAGGGCATTAACCTGTTATCATCATGCGCCTTTGTGCAAATGTACCGACACAGTCCGTTATTCCAAAGGCACTGGAGATGCTGGATTCGACCAAAGAAATGTTAGAGCCGGGAGGCAGGGTGGTATGAACAGCGTGAATACATTTACAATGCGTTAAATGATATTCCGGGTGTGAGTGCGGTAAAACCGGAAGCGGCATTTTACATTTTCCCGAAAATGGATATGAAAAAGTTTCATATTAAAGATGATGAGAAATTTGCGCTGGATTTCTTAAAGGAGAAAAAAAATTCTGGTAACGCACGGCGGCGGTTTCCACTGGAATACACCGGATCATTTCAGAATTGTCTATCTGCCGGATGTGGATACGCTGACGGAAGCCTGCACACGAATGAAGGACTTTTTTGCACATTACGTACAGGATTAAAACGAGGAGAAAATATGTTTCGGAAGTTAAGAGCAGAAGCAGAGAGGGAGAATGGGGAGGAAAACAGGCTTATGTTTGACAACAGGGCATTATTTGCCTTGCTGTTACCGATTATTATAGAACAGATTTTAAATTCCTTTATGGGAATGGTGGATACCGTTATGGTCAGCAATGTAGGCAGTGCGGCGATTTCGGCGGTATCGCTGGTGGATTCTATCAATAATCTTGTCATTCAGGTGTTCTCGGCAATGGCGGCGGGGGCTGCCATTGTCTGCTCAAGATTTATCGGGGCGAAAGACAGGAACGGCTGTAACCGTGCGGCACGACAGGTTGTGTTGACGGTTTTTATCATTTCCATGGCGATTATGGTGTTCGGGCTGATATTCCGTGTACCGCTACTGCGGGTGGTTTTCGGCGCGATTGAACCGGAGGTTATGGAAAATGCAATGATTTATTTCATGATTACGGTGGTTTCATATCCGTTTCTGGCACTGTTTAATGCGGGGCGGCGTTTTCAGGGCGGAGAGCAATGCCAAGCTGCCGATGTTTGTGGCGGCAGGCCACGAATGTTTTAAATATTGCCGGAAATGCCGTTTTTATTTTCGGCATGAATATGGGTGTTGCCGGTGCGGCATTATCGACACTGCTGTCGAGAGTGTTGTGCATGGTTATCATTTTTGTACTGTTAAGACGTAAAAATCAGATGATTGTTTTAGACCACTATTTTAAAATCCGTCCTGAAAAGAACCTGATTTGTCAGATTCTGGCAATCAGTATTCCGTCCGGTGTGGAAAACGGTATGTTTCAGTTTGGTAAGCTGGCAATCCAGTCTACCGTATCAACCATGGGTACGACAGCGATTGCGGCACAGGCGATGACAAATATCTTTGAAAATGTCAACGGCGTATTCGGTATTGGTACGGGAATCGGATTGATGACCGTGGTCGGACAGTGTATCGGAGCGAAACATTATAAAGAAGCAAAATACTATATGGTAAAATTAACCGTCATTGCGGAAGTGGGACTGACGATATCGTGTCTGCTGGTTTATGCGGCGGCACACCCGGTTACGCTTATAGCAGGCATGGAAGCGGAAAGCGCAGCACTGTGTATGCAGATGATTGCGGCAATTACGATTGTAAAACCGGTTGCCTGGGTGCTTTCATTTGTACCTGCATACGGACTGCGTGCCGCAGGAGATGTCCGCTTTTCAATGATAGTTTCCGTAACTACGATGTGGTGCTGCAGGGTTGCCCTTTGTATCTTTCTTGTAAAAGCATTTGGCATGGGACCAATGGCAGTCTGGATTGGTATGTTCGCAGACTGGTCTATCCGCTCCGTAATCTTTTCGGGCAGATTTTTAAGCGCCGGTGGCTGAAAAAAGCGATGAATTAATAGAAAAATGCCTGCGGAAATGAGGATTAATATGATTAGAGAATTAGCATTAAAGAACCGGTCTTACAGAAGATTTTACGGTGAGAAAAAGATTGATGAAAAGACACTGCGGGAATTGGTGGATATTGCAAGGAATACACCGTCTGCGGCAAACAGACAGCCGCTTCAATACCGTCTTGTGTGTGATGATGAAACAAACAGCCGTGTATACGACTGTCTTGGCTGGGCAGGCTATTATAAGGACTGGGACGGTCCGGTAGCAGAGGAACGTCCATCAGCATATATTATTATGGTGACACCGCAGGATGTAAATCCGCAGTGGGATGAAGGCATTGCGGGTCAGACCATTCTGCTTGCGGCGACAGAGCAGGGGCTTGGCGGCTGTTTTATCGGAAATATCCGGAAAGAAAAGCTTGCTGCTGTTTTAAATCTGCCGGAGGGCTATAAGGTGGATTTGTGCATTGCACTGGGATATCCAAAAGAAGAAGTGGTATTGGAAGATATTGCGGGAGATGGCGACATTCATTACTACCGTGATGACAATCAGGTACAGCATGTGCCGAAAAAGAAGCTGGATGACATTTTAATATAAGAAGTAACGGCAATGACAGTTCTATGGAAAATAGGAATACGGTCTTCTGTTTTCTTGCAATTTTTAAATTTTGTGGGAAAAGTGAAAAAAACACGCCTTGGATTCGATAAAATATTGTCAAAATAACCAAATTATGATAGTATATTAGTAAGCTATGTACGAGAAAAGCTGCAAAAGCAGCAGAAAAGAGGTAAGGTTATGAGGTTGACATTTTTAGGGGCAGATCATGAAGTAACAGGCAGTTGTCATTTCTTACAGGCATGTGGGAAAAATATCCTTATCGATTGTGGCATGGAACAGGGCAATGATGTTTATGAGAATCAGGAACTGCCGGTTCCTGCATCTGACGTAGATTATGTATTGCTTACACATGCACATATTGACCATTCGGGACTGATACCGCTTCTGTATGTGAACGGATTCCGTGGAAAGGTCTATACGACAGAGCCGACGGTGCAGCTGTGCGAGATTATGTTAAAAGACAGCGCACACATTCAGATGTTTGAGGCAGAATGGCGCAACCGTAAGGCAAAACGTTCCAACGGTACGTTAAAGGAATTTGTTCCACTGTATGATATTGAAGCGGCAATTAACGTTATGAAGCAATTCGTAGGCTGTGCCTATGAGGATATTATCCAGTTAGATGAAGGTATTAAAATCCGGTTCCGTGATGTCGGACATCTGTTAGGTTCTGCCAGTATTGAAGTGTGGGCAGAGGAAGACGGAGAAGCCCGCAAGATGGTATTTTCCGGCGATATCGGAAATATGAACAAGCCGATTGTGAAAAATCCGCAGTATACGTCCGATGCGGATTACGTTGTTATGGAATCTACCTATGGTAACAGAAGCCACGGTGGTACGCCGGATTATGTAACAGAGCTTGTCAGGATATTTGAAAGGACGTTTAACCGTGGTGGTAATGTTGTGATTCCTTCCTTTGCAGTTGGCAGAACACAGGAAATATTATATTTTATCCGGAAGATTAAACAGGATCATTTAATTGACCGTGAGTTTGATGTATATATGGATAGTCCGCTGGCAATTGAAGCAACCAATATTTTCAGAAAAATGTGGATATGTGTTTTGATGAGGAAGCGATGGCACTGGTAAAAGGTGGAATCAACCACTGACATTTCCGGGGTTAAAGTTTGCGGTAACGGGCGAAGAATCAAAACTGATTAATTTTGACCCGAAGCCGAAGGTAATCTTATCGGCTTCCGGTATGTGTGAAGCGGGACGAATCCGCCACCACTTAAAGCATAACCTGTGGCGGCCGGAATGTACGATACTGTTTGTCGGTTATCAGGCAGTCGGTACAACAGGCAGAATTATTGTAGACGGTGCAGATGAGATTAAGCTGTTTGGTGAGCCGATTAAAATCAGTGCGGAAATCGTACAGCTTCAGGGTGCAAGCGGTCATGCCGATAAAGAAGGCTTAATACGCTGGGTATCCCAGTTTGAAAAGAAGCCGAAAAAAGTATTTGTTGTACACGGTGAAGACAGCGTGTGCGATGAATTTACGGAGTGTCTGCGTACAGAGCATGGATTTAACGCGGAAGCGCCATATACGGGAGCCAGTTATGATCTGATTGCAGGCGAGTGGCTGACTGAGGGCAACCGCAAGAAGAGGGAAAGAAGAAGTGTTAATAAGAGGAATCAGGGTGTCTTTGACCGCCTGATTGCCGCAGGAAAGCGTTTGATGACAGTTATTCAGCACAACGAAGGCGGTGCAAATAAGGATCTGGCAAAATTTGCTGACCAGATTAATGCGTTGTGCGACAAGTGGGACAGATAATAAATTGTAAAGCAAACATCTATGCTGCAGATGAGAAACCGCCTGCACGGATTTTCCATCGCCGCTTTGCAGCAAGTTGCTCAGAAACGAGGATTGTATGAAAAAAATAGTATTCGTGCTGAATCCTCACTCGGGAAAGGCACTGATTAAAAATGCATTACTAAAGATAATACAGGTGTTTTCGGAAGCGGGGTACGATGTGACTGTGTATCCTACGAAGGCACCGCTTGACGGATATGAGTACCTGAAAAAGCGTGAAGGTCAATATGATGTGCTGGTATGCAGCGGCGGTGACGGAACGTTAAATGAAGTGGTACGTGCCGTATTGGAATATCAGGCGATAAACCGCCGATTGGTTATATTCCAAGCGGCAGTACCAATGATTTTGCAACCAGCCTGAATATTCCAAAGGACATGGTGCGTGCGGCGCAGCATATTGCGGCAGGAGAGCCTGTTCAATGTGATATCGGAAGGGCAAACGGTGAACGCTCGTTTAATTATGTGGCAGCGTTTGGTGCATTTACAGAGGTTTCATATGCGACACCGCAGCATTTAAAAAATCTGCTGGGACATCAGGCATATGTACTGGAGGGCGTTAAAAGCTTGCGGCATTAAAACCGTACAAAGTAAAAGTTACCAGTAATGAACTTCAGGTGGAAGATTCGTTTGTATACGGTATGGTAAGCAATACAGAGTCCGTGGGCGGTATGCGCGGGCTGGCAGGAACCGGTGTGGACTTACAGGATGGATTGTTTGAAGTGACGCTGATTAAGGAAATTAAAAATCCAATGGAAGTACAGCAGCTGGTGACGGCATTTCTTTCAAAAAACTTTGAAAAATGTGATGTTTTGTACTCTTTTAAGACCAGTAAAATCACTTTTGAATCAGAAGAAGCAATCAAGTGGACACTGGATGGTGAGTATGGCGGAGAGTGGAAAGAAATGAGGCTGGAAGTAGAACCGCGGGCAATAGAGTTCATAATTAAGAAAAGAAAGGAAAAGACAAAAAAACTTAATTAAATGAATACAAAACGAATTTAGCTTAAAAAACAATAAAATAATTGAAAAATGATTTATAAAATTAAGTCGAGGGTTTTGAAAAAGTGCAAATAAAACCCTCGACTTAATTTTTTTATGTTTCAAAATAATAAATATTAAAATAAAAGCAAAAGAATATATAAAATGAAACACAATTTAGAAACAATTTTGAAAAAATCTGGAATATATTGTGAAAACGACAGGGGCGCAGAGGGCTAGAAAGCATAAAAATCAACAAAAATGTAGCAAAACAACGGTGATATCATTGAAAAACACAATAATAGTCAGATAATTATAAAATAAATGCTTAAAAGATAAATAATCAGACAATTTTAAATAAAAAAATATTTACAGATTTTAAAAAATAAGGCGTATAGTAACCGTAAGATGAAAATCCCCAATAAGTTTACGAAAGGAAGATTAAGACTATGGAGAATCAAACAAAACAGCCTGGACTTTACAGCGAGCAGTTTGAACATGATAACTGCGGTATCGGCGCAATTGTAAGTATTAAGGGCATTAAGACACATCAGACGGTTTCTGATGCATTAAGTATTGTTGAAAACTTAGAGCACAGAGCAGGTAAAGATGCAGAAGGAAAGACCGGTGATGGTGTTGGTATTCTGTTACAGATATCACATAAGTTCTTTAAAAAGGCTGTAAAGCCTCTTGGAATTGAACTGGGAGAGGAAAGAGAATACGGTATCGGTATGTTTTTCTTTCCACAGGATGAATTAAAAAGAAATCAGTCCAAGAAGATGTTTGAAATTATCGTAGAAAAGGAAGGGCTGGAGTTCCTTGGCTGGAGAGAAGTCCCGACTTATCCGAATGTTCTCGGTAAGAAAGCAATTGACTGTATGCCGTATATCATGCAGCATTTGTAAAGAAGCCGGAAGATGTAAATAAGGGAATTGATTTTGATAGAAAGTTATATGTAGCAAGACGTGTATTTGAGCAGACCTGCGAAAATACATATGTTGTATCTTTATCCAGCAGAACAATCGTTTATAAAGGGATGTTCTTAGTTGGACAGTTAAGACAGTTCTTTGGTGATTTAAGAGATGAGGATTATGAATCTGCTATCGCACTGGTACACTCAAAGATTCTCAACGAATACAACACCAAGCTGGGAGAGAGCGCATCCAAACAGATTTATCGTACATAACGGTGAAATCAATACAATCAAGGGAAATGCCGACAGAATGTTAGCTAGAGAAGAAACCATGTACTCTGATTACCTTGAAGAAGAAATGTCAAAGATTACACCGGTTGTCAATACAAACGGTTCTGACTCCGCAATGTTAGATAATACACTTGAATTTTTTGTTATTGAACGGTATGCCGCTTCCGCTTGCGGTGATGATTACCATTCCTGAACCGTGGAGCAACAACAAGGCGATGGCACAGGAAAAGAAAGATTTCTATCAGTATTATGCAACGATGATGGAACCTTGGGATGGTCCGGCTTCCATTCTGTCTCAGACGGTGATATCATGGGTGCGGTACTCGACAGAAACGGTCTTCGTCCTTCTCGTTACTATGTAACAAATGATGGTTATCTGATTCTTTCTTCCGAAGTCGGTGTGCTTCCGGTTGATGAAAGCAGAATTAAGTTAAAAGACCGTTTAAGACCGGGTAAAATGCTTCTGGTTGATACCGTAAAGGGCGAATTAATCGATGATGATGAATTAAAGGAAAATATGCAACCAAGCAGCCTTACGGTGAATGGCTGGACAACAATCTGGTACAGCTTCATGATTTAAAGATTCCGAACAGAAGGTACCGGTACATACAAAGGAAGAACGTGCAAGACTTCAGAAGCTTTCGGCTATACTTACGAAGACTTTAAGACATCCATCCTTCCAATGGCATTAAACGGTTCAGAGCAGATCGGTGCAATGGGTATTGATACACCGCTGGCTGTTCTTTCCAATAATCATCAGCCGCTGTTTAACTATTTCAAACAGCTGTTTGCACAGGTAACCAATCCGCCAATCGACTCTATCCGTGAAAAGGTCGTTACATCGACAACGGTTTACTTAGGTTCAGACGGTAATGTGCTGGAAGAAAAGCCGGAAAACTGTAAGCAGTTAAGAATTAACAACCCGATTCTTACCAATACAGATATTTTAAAGATTAAAAATATGAAGGTAGACGGTTTTAAGGTTGAAACCATTCCGATTATTTATTATAAGAATACCTCGCTGGAAAAGGCGATTGACCACCTGTATGTAGAAGCTGACAGAGCGCACAGAGAAGGTGCAAATATCATTATCCTTTCCGACAGAGGCGTTGATGAAAACCACGTAGCGATTCCGTCATTGCTTGCCGTATCTGCATTACAGCAGTATCTGGTACAGACAAAGAAAAGAACCAGCATGGCGGTAATCTTAGAGAGCGGTGAGCCAAGAGATGTACATCATTTTGCAACACTGTTAGGCTTTGGTGCATCAGCAATTAACCCATACCTTGCACAGGAAAGTATTCAGGAACTGATTGACTTAAATATGCTGGACAAGGATTATTATGCGGCAGTAGATGATTACAATAACGCAATCATCAACGGTATTGTAAAGATTGCGGCGAAAATGGGTATTTCAACAATCCAGTCTTATCAGGGTGCGAAGATTTTTGAAGCAATCGGTATTGATTCAGATGTGATTAACAAGTACTTTAAGGGAACGGTCAGCAGAATTGAAGGTGTTAGCTTAAAGGATATTGAAAATGATGTGGAAACCCTTCACTCAAAGGCATTTGACCCGCTGGGACTGTCTACGGATACAACACTTGATAGCGCAGGCGCACATAAGAGAGAAGCGGAAAGGAAGAACATTTATACAATCCGCAGACCATTCATTTATTACAGCTTGCCACAAGAACGGGGGATTACAATACATTTAAGGAATATACAGAACTGGTCAATAAAGATACCGGTGTAAAGAACTTACGTGGACTGATGAATATTAAGTTCCCGAAGAAGGGCATTAACATCGATGAAGTAGAAAGCGTAGATTCTATTGTGAAGCGCTTTAAGACCGGTGCGATGTCCTACGGTTCTATTTCAAAGGAAGCCCATGAAACCATGGCAATCGCAATGAATATGTTACACGGTAAGTCTAACAGCGGTGAGGGCGGTGAAGACGAAGACCGTTTAACAGTCGGTGCAGACGGAAAGAACAGATGTTCAGCAATCAAGCAGGTTGCTTCCGGACGTTTCGGTGTTACATCAAGATACTTAGTCAGCGCACAGGAAATCCAGATTAAGATGGCACAGGGTGCAAAACCGGGTGAAGGCGGACATCTGCCGGGCAAGAAGGTTTATCCTTGGATTGCAAAGACCAGACTTTCAACACCGGGTGTATCATTAATTTCACCGCCGCCACATCACGATATTTACTCTATCGAAGATTTGCACAGTTGATTTACGATTTGAAAATGCAAATAAGAACGCAAGAATTTCCGTAAAACTCGTATCAGAAGCGGGTGTTGGTACAATTGCTTCAGGTGTTGCCAAAGCCGGTGCACAGGTTATCTTAATTTCCGGTTATGACGGCGGTACAGGTGCAGCTCCTAGAAGTTCTATCCACAATGCTGGACTTCCTTGGGAACTCGGACTTGCCGAAGCACACCAGACACTGATTATGAACGGACTGCGTAATAAGGTTGTGATTGAAACGGACGGTAAGCTGATGAGCGGTCGTGACGTAGCGATTGCGGCAATGCTCGGTGCGGAAGAATTTGGATTTGCAACAGCACCGCTTGTAACAATGGGCTGTGTGATGATGAGAGTCTGTAACTTAGATACCTGTCCGGTTGGTATTGCAACACAGAATCCGGAACTTCGTAAGAGATTTACAGGTAAGCCGGAATACGTTGTCAACTTTATGAGATTTATTGCACAGGAACTGCGTGAATATATGGCAAAGCTGGGCATAAAGACAGTTGACGAACTGGTAGGAAGAACGGATTTCTTAGAGCAGAAGCAGGTTGAAGGAAGCGGTCGTTCCGCAGAAGTCAATCTTTCAGCAATCCTTAACAATCCTTATATTAAGGAAGCCGGAAAGATTCAGTACAACAAGAAGAACGTATATAACTTTGAACTGGAAAAGACGGTTGATGAAAAGGTCCTGATTAAAAAAATTCGCATCTGCATTAGAGAGCGGACAAAAGAGAAGTGTTGAGGTCGATGTAACCAATACAGACCGCGCACTCGGTACACTGCTTGGTGCAGAGATTACAAGAAGATTCGGTGAAACACTTGAAGAGGATACATATACCGTTAAATGCCACGGCGCAGGCGGACAGAGCTTCGGTGCATTTATTCCAAAGGGACTGACACTCGAACTGGTCGGCGACAGCAATGACTACTTCGGCAAAGGTCTTTCAGGCGGTAAGCTGATTGTTTACCCACAGGTAGGTGCTACTTACAAAGAAGATGAAAATATTATTGTTGGTAATGTAGCTTTGTATGGTGCAACAAGCGGTAAAGCATTTATTAACGGTGTTGCGGGAGAACGTTTCTGTGTTCGTAATTCCGGTGCAACAGCAGTTGTAGAAGGCTGCGGTGACCATGGTTGTGAATACATGACAGGCGGACGTGTTGTAGTACTTGGCGGAACCGGTAAGAACTTTGCAGCCGGTATGAGCGGTGGTATCGCTATGTACTCGATGAGGATACAAGCCTTTACAAGAGAGTAAATAAGCAGCTTGTTTCCATGGAACCGGTAACGGATAAATACGATGTGCTTGAGTTAAAAGAAATTATTACAGAACACGTAGCTTATACCAATTCAAAGAAGGGCAAGGAAGTCTTAGACAACTTCGGCGAATACCTTCCGATGTTTAAGAGAATTGTTCCGCATGATTATAAGAAGATGATGAACAAGATTGTACAGATGGAAGAAAAGGGATTAAGCAGCGAACAGGCACAGATTGAAGCATTCTATGCAGCAATTAAGTAAATGATACGAAGTGAATGACCGAAAGGAGATACCTATGGGAAAGCCAACCGGATTTTTAGAATATGAACGCGTGGAAGCGAAAGCAGTTTCACCGAAAGAACGAATCAAAAATTTTAATGAATTTCATACCCCTTTATCAGAGGCAGAACAGAGAAAACAGAGCGCACGCTGCATGGACTGCGGCGTTCCGTTCTGCCAGTCAGGCATGACAATTAAAGGCATGACATCAGGCTGTCCGTTAAACAACCTGATTCCTGAATGGAATGATCTTGTATACACAGGAAACTGGGAGCAGGCGTACAACCGCCTGCACAAGACCAGCAATTTCCCTGAATTTACAAGCCGTGTCTGCCCGGCGCTTTGTGAGAAGCCTGTACCTGTG
>ENA-OQAZ01001263-OQAZ01001263.1-human-gut-metagenome-genome-assembly--contig:-NODE-1263-length-12410-cov-1.906619_pt1 | contig 12410 bp, 16 predicted proteins | sample MGYA00242737_ERZ504531 | MGnify/ENA primary metagenome ERZ504531 (study PRJEB26092, sample SAMD00036244) | human gut metagenome | host: Homo sapiens | study: EMG produced TPA metagenomics assembly of...
TTATTATTTCCGTTTCCACCCGGATTGTCATCGTTTACCGCTTTGCGTTTGCCCAGTCAAAGGTCACCAGCACATCCTGGTCAAATCCTGCCATAGCATCTACGGAAACTCTGGCATAAATATTTTTTTCTCCTGCTTTTGCACGTTCAAAAGAAAAACTTCCAGGATAAGAAACACCTTCTTCGGTATAATAATCCCCAGGCATAGCTTCTGCCCGACTGGATTTGTCGTCCCCTTCGTAAACCCAGAATTTTTCCAGATGTCCTTTTTCGGTACTTCCTGCCATGTTGATGTCCATGCTGTGGAAATTCAGCTTATACTGAACCTTTCCGCCTTTTACGGTCACTCTCGCAGTCGGAGCGATCACCGCACCTGCCATCGATGCTTTATCCGGATTGGAAGCACTCATCAGTGCAACCGGCACATCATAAACGCCGTCCTCGATCGCTTCATCCTGTACCTTTAAGGTATTCCAGTACACTTTGGTAAAACAGTCGGCACTGAATTTTCCCTGATCAAAGGTGATTCCCTGATACGTTCCGGTCAGACGTTTCATCGTCGGCACATAAATGCTCGCTCTGCTGCTGTAAGTATCTGCAAAGCCGTTTTCCAGCGGAAAGCTGACTTTTGATACAACGTTGATCTCTTTTGTCTCACTGTCATCTTTATAGGACATGGTTTCTGTGGTTATATCTGCATCTGTTTTCAAGCTTTTTGTCATATCGTTGTTAGCATAATATCCGTCAAACTGATAGATATAAAGTGGCTCTTTCTCGCTTCCGCTTATGATATCAGTGCCCAGGGTCATATTGCCATTCGTATCGACCTGGATCGTTGCCTGTCTTGTCTCATCTTCGATCAGGCTGTGTTTGATCTTATCGGTGTAATAAGAAATCATAACCGTGTAAGTGCCTTCTTTTAATTTTTCGGTCGGAAGGACATTCTCTTCCTGTTCCGGCTCCAGACCCAGTGCATCTAAAATGGCATCCCGGATCGCTTTCGAAGAATATGTTGCCCCGGAAACAACATCCACGGCACTGATCTCTTTTGCATCTGCTGTGGATTTGCCAAGATAGGCATCTTCCAGTACCTCAGCCGCCATCTCCAGACGCATTTTGTTATCGCTCACATAGTTTCCGGCATAATTCTTTCCTTCTACCGAAAGGCTGCGGATCTTCTGATCTTCCACGCCAACTGTCACTTCAATGTTATATTCACCAAACTGGGTGACATGTGAAGTTCCCTTGACGGAGGTTGCCGCAGATGCAGAAATTACCGGCAGTGCAGTCAGTGTCAGTGCCGCAGATGCGATACATGCCGCGGCTTTATAAAACCATTCCTTCTTTCTCATGGAAATTCTCCTTTCCTGCGGGACAAAAGATTTCGTCCCAGGCATGTTGAATGTGTTCCTGTGTATGTATATAAGTTAGTTCAGACTACTTTTCGTTATAATTAGGTAACACATTTGGATTCCCATGTCAAGCATTCTTTTTGTTTTCATGCTCAAGAAGCACGGAGTCGGATTCTTGCCGTTTTCGGAACTTTTTGTCTTTTTCTGTCTGGAAACTTTTTTCAGTTTTTAATTGCCTTTGTACTGTTTTGCCATCGTATAAATCACACGGATTACACGGATTGCTCCGTGCTTTACACTCCCACACCTACATCCAGAATACGAGAACGGCTGTGCTCTCCGGCATATGGCTCCTTCCAACGCTGCATGTCATGGTGACGGACAAGGCTCCCCGCACTTCGCCGCCCTGCCGTCTGTGAAACTGGAATGCTCGCAGGGGGATCCGGATCATGTCATCCGACATTCTGCCTGGATCAGCGTGCCCTCCTGGTCGTATTTGAGCGTATCGAGATGTCCGCTCATTTTTTCTCTGTTAATACGCGAAAAACCTTGCATTTCTTTTCTTTTTAAAATCAGCCAGCTGCCGCGGCGATTATGTTTGAGCGTCGCTGGCTTTTCAAATCCCTGGTCTGCCATGGACAGTGCCATCTTTCCTTCTTTGTTGCGGTACAGCATAAAATAAACCGGACATTCGATTTTTTCCGGCAGCATTTCACGAAGGAACTGTTCTGTCAGACGTTCTCTTTTCTCCCGCACATGGCTGCTCTGCATCCGCTTATAATTTGTCAGCATCGTTGAGATCGTATAACAGCTGATGTTTTCAACCATATCCCGAACGTTTGCTTCCAGCTGTGCTTCCGGGATGCCGATGCTCCGAAAATAGGACGGCAGTTCTTTTAAAATACGCTTATAATTCTCAATCCATGCCTGCCCTTCTTTTGTAAACCGATAATCTTCTGTAAGAAGTCCTTTTTCGCAGCAACTTTTCAGATAACGGCTGACCGGTGCAGTACTGACCTGGCATTTTTCTGCGATCCTCGCGATCATGCCGCGTGTGTTGTCTTCTTTTTCCAGCTCTGTCAGATAACGGAGCTGCTGCAAGGTAGGCAGATTTCTGCGATTCAGATTTTCACCTTTTTCCATATTTGCTCCACCTCTTTACCATATGTGAATATTCAGCTCCCGGCACTGTGCTTCTTCTGGTTTCTGAATCCCTTCTGTAATACCAAGGACTCCATCACACTCCGTAAGCGGAGAGGCAGCACTTACGGTGCAGGTCAGTGCACTTTGCGGAAGCCGGAAATCATTCTGTTCCCGTTTTGCCATCCTCCATTTTTCACCGTCCAGATACCACAGCCGACAGTCTTTCTCAATCTCTTTTCCATGAAGAATAAAGAAACTTTCTTTGTCACTGACGATCAGTTCCGCCATTTCCAGAAACCATTCTGACTCTTCAGCCAGACGGCGAGGAAAGCGCTCTTCCATGCGATAAAGGCTCATGCAGAAAAAATATCTTCCTTCCGGATACAGGTATCGCAAATCCACATCCCGCACTACGCGGTCATACGTTTCTCCGTATTTTAAGAATTCCTGTACACCCTGAAGTACGTTTCCGCTGATCACATGTTCCATACGGCAGGCATTCTCTTCTGCCTCTTCTTCTTCAAGCCCGCAGGTCATCTGCAAAAACTGGGTCAGATTGTGGTGACGCAAAAGACATTCTTCACCCTGTACTTTTCCAAGTTCGGTGAGTCGATAGCCGCTGTTTTCCGCTCGTTTTCGCAGATAACCGCTCTCCATAAGTCCTCTTTCCAGACGCTTCAGCTCCGCATCCATAAGCTCCAGGTGCATTTTCACCTGATGTGGCCAGATTTCGGTTCCGGATTTCCATCCCATATAAAGATATTCCAGAAAGTCTTCCTCTTTTTCTTCTTCACTGTGCGGAATATTCATCTGTCAGCTCATCCTTCCTCTCTCAACAGAATACACAACATCTGCGATCTGCATGGTAGATTCCCGGTGAGATACCAGCACAACAGTTTTGCCGTTTCGCTCCTCTTCCAGGGATTTTAAGATCACCGCTTCATTCAAACTGTCCAGATTGCTGGTCGGCTCATCCAGAAGCATAAACGGTGCATCATGCAGAAACGCTCTTGCAAGCCCCAGTCTCTGGCGTTCTCCTCCGGAAAGGGTATCGCCAAGTTCGCCCACCTGTGTCTCATAACCCTGCGGCAGTTTTTTGATAAATTCATGGATCGAAGCCTTTTTGCAGGCTGCTTCCAGTTCTTCCTGTGTGGCATCCAGTTTAGCGATCCGAAGATTTGCCGCGACACTGTCATGAAACAGGCATGTTTCCTGTGTCACAAAACTTTCCATATCACGCAGATTCGAAGTATTGATCTGATTCACGCCGGTTCCGGATATGGAGACACTTCCCTCCTGCACATCCCAGAAACGCATCAGAAGTTTCAAAAGCGTAGATTTGCCGCTGCCGCTTTTCCCGATGATCCCAACCACACTGTTTTCTTTAATATCTGCGGAAACATCTTTGAGAATAGTCTCCTGTCCATAGGAAAAGGTCACATGCTCTGCCTTTGCCCCGTGAAATGCGACTTCTTTCTGGCCGTTGATCTCCTTTACCATCGGCTCTTCTTCCAGAATATCCAGTACACGGTTTCCGGCTGCAAACGTATTCTGCAGGGTACTGCCAAGATTTGCAAGTGCCGTGACCGGGCCAAAAGAGCTCATCAGAGCTACCGTACTGATCAGTACGCCATCAAATCCAAGAGTCCCTCTCTGATACAGCATCGAAGAGACAAAAAGCATCAAAAGGTCTGAAATCAGGATTGTCATACCGGTAATCGCCATATTTCTTCCGGTGGTACGTTTCATACGTTCTTCTTCTTTGGAAAGCTCATCCGTCCGATGGTTCATCTGCCGCATGCGTTCCTGTCCCTGACCATACTGCAGTATTTCCGAAAGACCACGTAGCGAATCCAGACAAAACTTCCAAGTTCCCCGGATTTTGTCCGAAATCGCATGCCGTCATCCCCGCCTGCCTTGGAAACAGCGAGCGGTATCAAAACTCCGACCGCCAGATAAGCAAGCAGTGCGAGAATTCCAAGTATCACATGAAACTGTCCGATAAACAGACACAAAAGAATCGTATAGAGTACTGCGATCGCCGTCGGTGAGATGGTATGTGCATAAAAGACTTCGAGCAGTTCAATATCAGATGTGATCACCGTGATCAGATTTCCCTTGTCTTTTCCTTCCAGTTTTGCCGGCGTCAGTTTCCGAAGTGACTGAAATACCTCGTCACGGATCAGTGCCAGCAGTTTGAATGCAATAAAATGGTTACAGGACTGTTCTGCGTATCGCAGGATTCCGCGAAGAACCGCAAAAACAGCCACACCGATAAATAAAAATCCAAGTGAGCCTTTCCACATGCCAAGCACCTGTAAAATCCCGAAAGCTCCGAAGATCGTGATAAAAGAAGCACACAGATGTCCCAGAAGTCCCATCAGGATCGCAAGTATCATATAATCGGTCAGTGGTTTTACCAGGTGGATCAGATTTTTCATGACCGCAAAATTACTTCTTTTTTTCATACGTTCACACCACCTTTTCCATAGAGTTCCAGCCTTTGCTGTGTCGTCCACATTTTTTGATACAGGCCGTTTTTCCGAAGCAGTTCTTCGTGTGTTCCGCATTCTTTTACCTCACCCTGCTCCATTGCATAGATTATATCTGCTTTTGTGATATTTGCCAGACGGTGCGAGATCAGAAGCACGCTCTTTTTCTTTGCCAGAAGCAGGATCTGCTCCATAATGTCGTTTTCACTTTCCACATCGATGTTGGATGTCGCCTCATCGAAGATATAGACCGGACTGTCATGCAGAAGTGCTCTTGCAAGGGCAAGTCTCTGACACTGACCGCCGGAAAGATTGGATGCTTTTTCCGCAAGTTTTGTATCCAGTCCTTCTTCGCTTCTTAAAAATGCTGCCAGATTGGTCTGTTCCAGAACTGCCCACATTTCATCCTCTGTGGCATCCGGATTTCCCATAAGCAGATTCTCCCGGATTGTTCCTTGAAACAGGTAACTGTTATGGCTGATGTAGGTGATATTCTGCATCAGGCTGCTCTCGGAAATATCCGAAAGTTCGATGTCACCGATTTGGATCGCTCCTTTGTATCCGCGGTTTCTTCCCATTAAAATGGATGCCACCGTTGATTTGCCGCATCCGCTTTCCCCGGCAATGGCAACAAACGTTTCTCTTGGGATTCGAAGGTCAATGCCTTTTAAAATCTCACGGTCTGCTTCATAGGAAAAACGGAGATTTTCACAGACAATCTCTGCATTTTTTGGAAATTCTGCCGCCTTTTTCGGTGCTTCCGGAAGCTCCAGAAAACGGAAGATCTTGTCGCTTGCCGCCATACCGTTCATGGCAATATGAAAAAAGCTTCCAAGTTGACGCATCGGAATAAAGAAATCTGCAGACAGCAAAATAACCAACAAAGCTCCGGCAAGATCAACTTCTCCATTCTGGTACTGTGTCACCGAGAAAAACACGCCAAGTGCCGCTCCGCCATAGGCGATAATATCCATGATGGTGATCGAGTTGAGCTGCATGGTCAGTACTTTCATGGTGATTTTTCGGAATTTTTCGGATTCTTCATTCATTTTCTTTGTTTTTGAAGGCATCTGCCTGATAAAATTTTTAAAGTGGTAAGTCCCTGAAGATTTTCAAGAAAGGTGTCGCCAAGTGCCGTATACTGTCCCCAGTATTTTGACAGTAACTTCTTTGCCCAGGTCTGCACTGCTGCGATCGCCGCCGGAATCAGCGGAACACAGACGAACAATACAACCGCAGAAGGTACATTCACACGCAGAAGCACAAGAAAAAGAGTCAGCGGTGCCAGCATTGCATAGAAAAACTGCGGCAGATATGCACCGAAATACGTTTCCAGCTGATCTACCCTTCTACTGCCACCTGAACAATCTCAGATGTCCTGATCTGCTCTTTATAGCTGCACCAAGTTTCAGAAATTTTGTATAATATACCTCCCTGAGCGCTTTCTTTACTTTTTTTGAAGAAAGAAATCCCATTCTGGAAGCACCGATCGCACAGAAAAAGCGAACCGTCACTGCCATAACGGCAATCACGGCGAAAACGGCAAAATCCTTTCCGGTCACATTTTTGCATATAAGGACGCAAAAAGCGAGTGATACTCATCATAAGCACCACGTTTGCCGCAAGTGAAATCCACTGCATCAGAACATTTCCGGCAACGTATTTTTTGCTCTCCGGAACCATTCTGATCAGACGCTTGTCAATCATCATATTCATTTTCCTCACTAATTGATCTTAAGTAATTATGGTAACTTTCTGCTTACTTTCATTAGTGTCTGCTAACTATATACGAGGGGAGTATAACATAAAGAATTGAGAAATGTCAACGTGATCTTTCTGTGCAAAGAACCGCACAGAAGAATCACGATCAGATCAGAGATCCTTTGACGGGTGCTGATCTCTTGCCCAGCCTCCGGCACAGGAAACGGCTTTTTTCCATCCTTTTCGGACTTCTTTTCGCCAGTTTTCTTCCTGCTTTGGCAAAAAGGTATGCTCCAGTGCCAGTTTTTTCGGATTTCTTCGCTGTTTTTCCAGTAGCCGACTCCGATGCCGGCAAGATAGGCAGCTCCAAGGGCTGTCGTCTCGATGCATTTCGGGCGTTCTACTTTTGCATTCAGAAGATCGGCCTGAAACTGCATCAGGAAATCATTAGCACAGGCTCCGCCGTCCACTTTCAGGGATGCAAGTGACAGACCTGCTTCTTTTTCCATCGCTTCGATCACATCCGTGACCTGATAGGCGAGTGACTCTACCGTTGCCCGGATCAGATGTTCTTTTTTCGTGCCGCGTGTGATGCCGACGATCGTTCCTCTGGCATATGGATCCCAGTACGGTGCAGCAAGTCCGGTAAATGCCGGGACGACATAGATACCGTTCGAGTCCTTCACTTTTTTGCAGTATTCTTCGGATTCTGCCGCATGATCGATCATACGCAGATCATCGCGAAGCCACTGAATGGCTGCTCCTGCCACAAAAACGCTGCCTTCCAGTGCGTACTGTATCTGATCGTCAATTCCTGCTGCAATCGTAGTCAGCAGTCCGTTTTTTGAGATGACCGGCCAGTCTCCGGTATTCATCAGCAGGAAACAACCGGTGCCATAGGTGTTTTTTACGTTCACCGGAGCGAAAACAGCACTGCCCGAACAATGCAGCCTGCTGATCCCCGGCTGCTCCGGCTATCGCAATACCGTCACCGATCAGACAGTCTTTTGTATAACCGTAGACACCACTCGATGGTTTTACTTCCGGCAGCATTTCGCATGGAATATCCAGTTTTTGCAGGATTTCTTCGTCCCATTTTCGTTTATGTATATCAAAGAGCATCGTTCTGGATGCATTGGTGTAATCGGTGACATGTGCCTGTCCGCCTGTCAGTTTCCAGATCAGCCATGTATCTACAGTTCCAAACAGCAGTTCGCCATTTTTTGCACGTTCTCTGCCTTGTTCGATATGATCAAGGATCCAGGCAAGTTTGGTCGCCGAAAAGTAAGCATCTGGGATCAGTCCTGTTTTTTTGTGGATTTTTTCACCAAATCCGTCTTTTACCAGTTTCTCCACTTTTTCTGCAGTCCTGCGGCACTGCCAGACGATCGCATTGTATACCGGCTTTCCGGTTGCCTTCTCCCAGACGATCGTTGTCTCTCTTTGATTGGTAATGCCGATTGCCGCAATGTTCTTTTCCGTTACACCGATCTTGCCCATCGCCTTGGCTGCTACCGCAATCTGAGAAGACCATATTTCCATCGGATCATGTTCGACCCATCCAGGTTTTGGGAAAATCTGCTTAAATTCCATCTGTGCCATACTGCAGATGTTTCCCTGCCTGTCAAATAAAATACACCGGGAACTCGTGGTTCCCTGATCCAGTGCCATAATATAGTTCTGCATTTTTACCCCCATTTTATCTTAGTCGGAGAAGACTCCCACTTCTATATTAAGTCCGGAAATCCGCCTCTCGCTAAGACCGATTTTTTATTTGCCTTTTATTATACATTTGGATCTACCAAAAATCCAGTAAAAAACAGGGATTCATTCATCCCGGAACAGACATTTTTTCATATCTTCCGGAAACGGTGCTTCAACGGTGATCCGCTTTCCCTCAAATGGCTGATAAAAACAGATCCTGGATGCATGAAGTGCCGCCCGTTTGATGCCGGTAAAGCAATTCTCTGCATCCACATCTGCTTTTTGATCTGTATCCGCAAAATACAGCCGATCTCCAATCAGCGGATGCCTGCATCTGCCATATGTACGCGAATCTGGTGTGTTCGTCCGGTTTCCAGGGGTAAGCTGCACCAGTGCCGCTTCCATATACTGTTTCTGCACCTGATAATGTGTGACTGCCGGTTTTGCCGTCTTTTGAAACACACATTTTCATCAGGCTTCCGGGCAAAGGTGCGATCGCACCGTTTAATGTTCCGTTCCTTTCTGCAAATATGCCGCTGCAGATCGCCAGATATGTTTTCTGCAACCTGCCGTCTTCTCTTTGTCTGGAGAGTCTTGCCGCTGCCGCACGGTGTCTGGCAAACAGCACGATGCCGCTTGTCTCCAGATCCAGCCTGCCTATGCTGTGAATTTCCACCTGCTGAGTGTTTTTCCGAAAATAATAGGCAAGCTGATTGGCCAGCGTATCCTGATAATGACCATGCGACGGATGTACTGCCATACCGGCTGGTTTATTCACTGCGATCACATCCGCATCTTCATAGAGAATGTCCGGCATTTGTTCAAAGGACAGCAGATGTGCGGAGCTGCTGTTTTTTGTTTCCAGCAAAACTTCCAGCACATCGCCTTCTGACAGTCTGGTCGTCACTCTTGCCCGCTGCCCGCCCAAACAGATGCCATTTTCTGTAAATTTCATGCTTCTGATCTGTGCATTTGAAAATCCGGCAATCTGTTTTAAATATTGCTGTATCGTCAATCCTTTTTCTGCTTTTTCAATAAGGTAGGTTTTTTTATTCATCTTTCGTCTGTCCGCTTTCTGCTACTCTTTCATCTTTGGCTGGAAGATCAGGCTGGCAAGATAGGAAAAGATCAGAGCTGCACTGATCCCGACGGCACTTGCCTTAAATCCTCCCATAAAAATCCCTAAAAATCCATTTTCATCGACTGCTTCTTTAACACCTTTCCAGAGTACGTTTCCGAAACCGAGAAGCGGCACCGATGCACCGGCACCGGCAAATTCCACAAACGGCTGATAGATGTTAAAGGCTCCAAGCAGTGCTCCGCTGCAGACCAGGATCACCATCACACGTCCCGGCATCAGTTTTGTTTTTTCAAGAAGGATCTGACACAGGGCACAGATCAGTCCGCCCACCCAGAATGCTGTCACATAACTCATGTTTGATACGCTCCTTTCTGTCCGCTAACAATGTTCGATCACGACCGCATGAGCGATCCCGGGCACGGTCTGCCCTTCGTTAAAGCTGACCGTAGAGAGCAGTGCTCCGGTCGGAACAAAAAGAATCCGCTTCCAGTCTCCTTTTTCTATTTTCGGAAGGATCATGCGGAAAGCGTCACTGCGGAACATCCACAGCCGCTTCCGCCAGAATGTGTATCCTGTAACTTACGGTCATAAATTTCGATTCCGCAGTCCATATGCTGCTTTTTGATATCAAACCCTTTCTCTTTTAGTAGCTCCAGCAGAATCGTCTGACCGACATAGCCCAGATCTCCTGTAATGATGCGGTCATAATCCTGTGGCTGCCGGTTAAAATCCATCAGATTCTGACAGATCGTATCTGCTGCTGCCGGTGCCATGCAGGCTCCCATATTCAGAGAATCCCTCACACCGTAGTCCACTACTTTCCCGGTCGTGATTCCGGTGATTTTTGCATGGCTTTTCTGTGCTGAGAGCAGAAAAGCTCCGCTTCCGGTGACGGTCCAGGTCGCAGAAAGAGGTCTTTGATTCCCGTATCCGAGTGGAAATCGAAACTGCTTTTCCGCACTTCCAAAGTGGCTGGAAGTCACGGCAAGTACCTGATCGGCATACCCTGCACTTACCGTCATTGCCGCCAGTGACAGGGTCTCTCCACAGGTAGAACAGGCTCCATACAGTCCAAACAGCGGAATTTCCAGCTCTTCTACACCAAACGATGTGGCAATGAGCTGCCCTAACAAATCTCCTGCAAAAACATAGCGAATCTGTTGCGGCATCTTCCTGCTTTTTCCAGTGCCAACTGGATTGCTTTTATCTGAAGCATGCTCTCCGCCTTTTCCCAGTTTTCTTCCCCAAGCATGGGATCCTCACAGATCAGGTCGATTTTTTTCTCCAAGCGGCCCTTCTCCTTCTTTTTTGCCTGCCACAGAGGCACTCGCAAAAAGATAGGGCGGCTTCTCAAAACAGATACTCTGCTCTCCGGTCATACTATTCATAATCTTATTCCTGCCTTTTTGACGTTATTTCACGCCCTTTGTTTTTGATTGGAATCTGGTTTTAGTATGGCTTTTATATGAAAAAGTATACCATGGTTTTCTGGTTTTTCCTTTGATCTGACACACCTTGAAACCTGACATCTATTTTTCGCAAAGTGCTTATTCTGAAATGCTCTGGCTTCGCTCTTCTAATTTCTGCAAAACTTGATCTGCTGCCTCCCCGGTAAGCGGTGTCGGCTGATAATTGTTGTAACCCTCTGCCGAAGAAACACTGCAAGGAATGACTTCGTAAGACGCATCTACGATCTCATGTTTTCCGTTTACGGTAAATTTCTGCTGAAAGATGATCGTATCCATCTCTGTCGGATTGGTATTTCCGCCAAAGCAGAAGTTACCAAGACTGTAAGCGATCGTTTTTCCTTTATAACCGCCAATCCCCTGGATAATATGCGGATGATGTCCGACAACCACATCAGCCCCCTCATCGATTGCCAGATGTGCAAGCGTTACCTGATTTTCATCCGGGACAGTAACAAGCTCATTGCTCCAGTGAAAAACTGCCACAATAATTTCCGCTCCGTCTTCTTTGAGTTTTGCAATATCACTTTTTACCTGTGGTATGCGTTCCAGATGATCATCCAGCTCATAGATACCGAAAAATCCGATTTTGACGCCTTTGACCTCGATCACCGACGTATCATCGTAGCCAAAGGTTTTGATTCCATTTTCTTCCAGGGTATTTACCGTATCCTGAAAGCTCTGCTCTCCATAGTCATGGCTGTGGTTATTTGCCATATTTGCTGCTTCCACCGATGAGGAAGTAGGATCTTCACAAATTCCGGATCGCCTTTGAAGGCAAACTGTTTGTCTGCACGTGTGGTTTCTTCCGTAAGCGTACCTTCCATATTTATGATCGTCAGGTCATCTTTTTCAAAAATATCCCGCACATTCTTCAAGAAATATTCCGGACCGTTTGCCTCATAGTAAGCATTGAAACCGGTATCCCAGGCAAACTGCTCATCTGTTCCCAGAATACAGTCTCCGGTAAAATTAAGCGTCAGATTGATCCTTGTTGTATCTTCCGTCTCGGTCTGTGTTTCACTTTCTGCAGGCTGCTCGGTCTGTTTTTGACCATGATTGGTACGTTTTTGATCATTTTCCCGATCACACGAACTACCCCATACACTGCAAGTATGAGCATCATACAGGCCAGAATCAGTGCAAAAATATAATTTCGTCTCCGGATCTTCAGCCGCTTTAAATGTACTTCTTTTTTTCTGCGGATCAGTTTTACTCTTCTTTCCTCATCCTGACAGTCCAGGATGAGGATCGTCAGCTTCTGTTCTGCCCGACACAGGCGTTCTTCTCCTGTAAGTTTGTTCCAAAATCTCTTCATTTCCCTCTCCCTTTGTTTCTTTTGTATTTTTGTGAACTACTCGGTAACTGAGTTACCAGAGCATCTGAAATCTGGCGGGATACCGTCTTTTTTCAGGGTGCGTCCATGACACCAATACTGCTTGCCTTTCGGCTATGCAGCTACTTTTACTATT
>ENA-OQAZ01001265-OQAZ01001265.1-human-gut-metagenome-genome-assembly--contig:-NODE-1265-length-12404-cov-4.267003_pt1 | contig 12404 bp, 11 predicted proteins | sample MGYA00242737_ERZ504531 | MGnify/ENA primary metagenome ERZ504531 (study PRJEB26092, sample SAMD00036244) | human gut metagenome | host: Homo sapiens | study: EMG produced TPA metagenomics assembly of...
TCATATTGAAAAAGTATAAACTAATAACAAGTATATACCATATTGATAATAAGATATTTAAGTTGGTGGTTATGACTTTTGTATCTAACTGAAAAAAAGAATTATATAAAAATGAAATTGTATATCATATCAAACAGACTGCCGTGAAGGCTGTCGCAGAAAAAGATACCTTTGTTTTCTCACGTAGTGAAGGAGGTCTGACAACGGGCCTAAATTCCCTACAGGGCAATTACGAGAAACATTGGGTGGGGTGGCCCGGAATCTGTACAGACAAAGAGGAAGAAAAACAGGATATCTGTCACCGGTTGGAGGAAATGAATCTCCATCCCATATTTTTATCCGATGAGCAATATAAGAACTATTATGAGGGATACAGTAACAGTACCCTGTGGCCTTTATGCCACTATTTCTTTGCCTATACATTATATAGAAAGAGTTTCTGGCAATCTTACCAAGAGGTTAACGCTTTGTTTTGTCGGGAAATCATCCGCCTTGTGGAACCGGATGATTGGGTATGGGTACAAGATTATCAGTTGATGTTACTTCCGGAAATGCTCCGCCAAGAGCTTCCCCGGTTGCATATCGGCTATTTCCATCACATTCCGTTTCCATCTTATGAGTTATTCCGAATTCTGCCTGAACGTGCCGAAATACTGAAAGGATTGTTAGGAGCCGATTTTATCGCATTTCATACACATGACTATATGCGTCATTTCATCAGCGCGGCCGAACGGGTACTCCATATGGATTTCAGTATGGATGAAACCCGGATAGGCAATCGCATTGTGCGCGTTGATGCACTTCCGATGGGGATAAATTATGACCTTTACCACAATGTATCACAACAAAAAAATGTTTGGAAAGCTATAGAACGAACCCGTCTCTTGTTTGGCAAACATAAACTTATCCTATCGGTAGACCGTTTGGATTATAGTAAAGGTATTTTGCACCGTCTTTATGGATTTGCCTCTTTTTTGGAACACCATCCCGAATATCATGGCAAGGTAACACTGGCTATGGTCATAGTTCCTTCACGTGATCATGTAGGCAGTTATGCCGAATTGAAAACCCGGATTGACGAGGAAATAGGTTCTATCAACGGACGATATTCTACAATGAACTGGACTCCGGTCTGCTATTTTTATCATGGTTTCTCATTCGAAGAATTGGCTGCCATGTATTTTATAGCTGATATTGCATTAGTCACTCCTTTGCGTGACGGAATGAACTTGGTTGCCAAAGAGTATGTTGCTGTCAAGCAAGACAATCCCGGTGTATTGGTCTTAAGTGAAATGGCCGGTGCCGCTGTGGAACTGACCGACGCCTTGCTGGTTAATCCCAATGATACGGAGCAGATAGAAAATGCCATTTGCCGGGCATTGGAAATGCCGTTTGAAGAACAGCAAGAACGGATGCACCGTATGCAGTCTATTGTATCCGTACAGACTGTCAATAAATGGGCTGCCGATTTTGTAAATGAATGGCAGGAAGTGGCACACAAAAACAAAACCATGCTTCTTAAGAAGATAGGATCACAGAATATGCAGGAAATTCAGCATCAATACTTACATGCTAAAAAGCGTTTGATTTTGTTGGATTATGACGGGACGCTGGTCCCTTTTCAGAAAAGGCCGGAAGATGCCTCTCCTACTCCGCAATTGCTGGATACATTGCAGAAACTGACTGCCGACCCCTTGAATCATGTGGTAATAAACAGCGGACGTGACCATTTTACTTTAGAGAAATGGTTGGGTGCACTACCTATTTCCTTTGCAGCCGAACATGGGGCCTTTTATAAAGAGAATGGTGTATGGCACAAGAATGTACACGCGCAGGAATGGAGCCCCGGATTACTTTCTATATTAAAATTATTTGTCAGCAAGACTCCTCGCTCCCATCTTGAAGTCAAAGAAACGGCACTTGCCTGGCATTATCGTGAGACCGATGCACGGTTGGGCAGATTACGTGCGCAACAGTTGGTCAATTCCTTGATATCTATTTGCTTGAAACAGAATTTGCAAATCATGCAAGGTAATAAGGTGATAGAAATAAAATCTCCCGAATTTACCAAAGGTTCAGAAGTAAACAGGCTTTTGCTTGCCACCCGATATGATTTTATCCTGGCAATGGGAGATGATACCACGGATGATGATATGTTTAAAGCCCTGCCTGTTACTGCTGTGACTGTAAAGATTGGTACAGCATCCGAGAGTGCACGTTACAATCTGCCCGTACAGACAGATACCTTGCCGTTTTTACAACGGATGACAGATAAAAGCGTGGTGAAAGCAGCCTTGAAAAGTGGTTTGAAAGGGCAGCTATCATCGGCTATAGATTTTTTAAAACGGATAATAAACCACTAACATTACAAAAAAATAACCATGGACAATTTAAATTACGGTGTAATCGGTAATTGCTGCACAGCCGCACTGATTTCCGAAAAAGGAAGTATTGAATGGCTATGTTTTCCAAATTTTGATTCACCTTCTATTTTTGCAGCTCTTCTGGATCGTGAAAAAGGCGGGACTTTTGGTTTTGAAGTTTCAGAAGACTATCACACCATCCAATCGTATGTTCCCCATACCAATATTCTTTCCACTACTTTTGTGTCAGAGCAAGACGAATTTGCGGTAGTCGACTTTATGCCTTGTTATGAGTTATATGATAATAAGGAATATTATCGTCCGGCTGAGGTCTATCGTTATATTCACTGGATTAAAGGTCGTCCCCGCATTAAAGTCAATTACCATCCGGCTCCCGACTATGCTCGTGGAAAAGCATTTTTTAATGTAACTTCCCGGTATATTGAAACCTATTCTTCTTCTAACAACAAGGACAGACAATATCTGTATTCCTCTTTGCCGTTGCAAGGTATTGTAGACCATCAGGAATTTATATTAGAGCAAGATGAATTTTTTCTTCTGTCATACAATGAAAAGGTGATTCCTGTTGATATAGAGCGTGAGAAACTGGAGTATTGCCGCACGTTGGTTTATTGGTTGAACTGGACGGATCGTACAAGAAAGTTTACTATTTACAACGATATAATAGAGCGTAGTTTACTCACCCTGAAGATGATGTCCTTTTATAATGGCGCGGTATTAGCTTCTCTTACTACCAGCTGCCCGAAGCTGTGGGAGAAGTACGCAATTGGGATTATCGTTTTTGTTGGTTGCGGGATGCCTCCATGTCCATAGAGACTCTTTTCAAGATAGGTCATGCCGATGCAGCCCGCAAATTCATGAAATTCATACAATCTACTTTTGTTGCCGAGCATGACACTTATCAAATAATGTATGGCATTCGTGGGGAAAGGAAATTGACTGAAGTTATACTCGACCATCTTTCAGGATATAAAAACTCCCAACCGGTGCGTATCGGCAATGATGCTTATCATCAAAGGCAGAATGATTCATTCGGCTATCTGATGGACTTGATTTACCAATATTACCGGTTGATGCCAGGTACATTGGATGAAATAGAAGATATGTGGGAAATGGTGAAAAGTATTATGACGACTGTGATGGAAGATTGGAGAAAGCCTGATAAAGGAATTTGGGAGATACGGGGCGAAGGACAGCATTTCGTTTCGTCCAAAGTGATGTGTTGGGTTGCTTTGGACAGAGGAGCCCGCATAGCCCGTATTCTGAATAAATATGAGAATAGCCGACGTTGGGAAGAAGAAGCTGATGCAATTAAAGCAGATGTTATGAGAAACGGCTGGAAGGAAGAAATACAAAGTTTTTCACAAGCATATGGCAATCTGGATTTGGACTCTTCTTTACTGTTAATGGAACCTTATGGATTTATAGCTGCTGATGATATTCGTTATCATAAAACAGTGAAAGCCGTCAAGAAATCCTTGTTACACAAAGGGTTGATGTACCGCTATAATACTCATGATGATTTTGGCTGTCCTTCTTCGGCCTTTACCATCTGTACATTTTGGCTGATCCGTGCACTTTATGTCATCGGGGAAAAAGACGAAGCACGCTGTCTGTTCGATGAAATTTTGCAATATTCAAACCATTTGGGTCTGTTCAGTGAAGATATTGATTTCGAAACAAAAGAACAATTGGGTAATTTCCCACAAGCTTATTCTCATCTGGCGCTGGTAAATACTGCTGTGTTATTTGCGGAAGAAGATAAAAGGCTAATCTTTAAATAAGGAAAAATTTGGAGAATGACTGATAATCCGGTATCTTCGTACAATTAAAATCAGGAAAATGCGTATAACAAAAAAACGGAGCCCAAGGTTAATCTTGCAGTCTTTAGTAAAAAACGGATGTCCATATATTATTATATGTATATGGTGTGTGTTGTCTGGCGGATGTGTTCAGAATAAATCCCAAGATTCATTGAAAACATTAAAAACAGAAATTCGACATATTATTAAAGATAAGAAAGCAACTATAGGAGTGGCTTTGATACTGGATGGAGAAGATACGCTGGCCATAAATAATGCCGAAAAATATCCCATGATGAGCGTTTATAAGTTTCATCAGGCATTGGCTGTATGTGATTACCTGCAAAAACGGCATATTCCACTTTCCACTTCCCTATATCTTGATAAAAAATATTTCAAACCGGATACATACAGCCCTTTGCGTGATAAATATCCCCAAGGCAATTTAGAACTTCCGATTAGTGAACTTTTAGTTTATACAATGCAGTCAAGTGACAATGTAGCCTGTGATATCTTATTCGATTATATAGGTGGTGTAAACGTGGTGGATGAATACATTCATTCATTGGGAATAAACGATGTTTCCATAACTGCTACCGAAGATGAGATGCATCAAGACATGGATGATTGTTACAAAAACTGGACAACACCAATGGAAGCAGCCAATCTATTGGAACTTTTTATGACTCAAGATTTCATGAGAAATGAATATACAGATTTTCTAAAGCATATTATGATAGAGTGTGGGACAGGCAAAGACAGACTGCCTGCTCCCCTTCCCGAAAGTGAAGTCAAGATAGGACATAAGACAGGAACTTCCGATAAGAATGACCGGGGAGAATACATTGGCATCAATGACATTGGCTTTGTAATTCTACCTGATGGAAGCCGATACGTAGTAGCTGTATTTGTCAAAGACTCAAAAGAAAATATGGAAACGAATGCTAAAATAATCTCTGATATTTCGGCTGCTGTTTACCGATATGCCGGGAATCGTTAAAATAGTGCTGTTTTGCACTATCTATAGAGACAAGAATGTTATAAATATAATATTATGGATTATCGCATCATTAAAATATCTAGAAATAAAAAGCAATATCTGGACTTATTATTGCTTGGGGATGAACAGGAAACAATGATAGACCGGTATCTGGAGCGTGGTGACTTGTTTGTATTGGAAGATAATGGAATAAAAGCCGTGGGCGTTGTAACAAAAGAAGGTCCGGAAATTTGTGAATTGAAGAATATAGCGGTTACCCCTATTGCCCAGCGACAAGGATATGGTAGAAAACTAATAAACTACCTGATAAACCATTATTCAAAAGAATATACTCAGATGATAGTGGGAACAGGAGACGTTCCCGGTGTTCTTGCATTTTATAAAAGTTGCGGCTTTGAATATTCTCATTGTATAAAAGGTTTTTTCACGGAGAACTACGGTCATCCCATTATTGACAATGGGATTTTACTAAAAGATATGATTTATTTGAAACGTAAAATAGGTTTTTAAAAGAGTGGAAAAAGATCAAATACTGAAATATCTCCTAAATTTAAACATTGTTTTCTATCGTTTTTCAATGAAATAGGTGTATCTTTGCACTATGTTAAAAACTCGTATATCGGATTTGGTATCGTAAACAATCTGTTCTCATAAATAGATTGTTTATTCGTGTATTCTCGGGATATTTTTTCGAGAGCAATTTCATATTACTATAATTTTATTTTTTAATTACACAGGGAGTATGGCTATGCTTTCAGTGTATGTTTAATATATTACGATAATGAATAATGACAACAATACAATTCTAGGATTCGATGTAAATTTGATTTGTGATTTTTTCTTAAATACGGAGCGACAAGGACCCGGAAGTCCCGAAGTAACTCTTAAAGCATTAAGCTTTATAGATAATCTTACCGACAAATCCCTTATTGCCGATCTCGGTTGTGGAACAGGGGGCCAGACAATGATCTTGCACAACATGTGCCGGGGAAGATTACAGGCATCGACTTTTTCCCGGGATTCATTGAACGTTTCAACAAGAATGCCGAGAAACTGAATCTCCAGAATAGGGTGAAAGGCATAGTCGGTTCGATGGATGACCTTTCTTTTGAAAAGGACTCTTTGGACTTGATCTGGTCGGAAGGAGCCATTTATAATATTGGTTTTGAACGAGGCTTGAAAGAGTGGCGCAACTATTTGAAACCGGGAGGATACCTTGCCGTTTCTGAAAGTGTCTGGTTTACCGATCAACGCCCGGCAGAAATTCATGATTTCTGGATGAGTGCTTATACGGAAATAGATACGGTTCCCAACAAAGTAGCCCAGATACAAAAAGCAGGATATATTCCGGTTGCGACATTCATTCTTCCGGAGAATTGCTGGATAGAACATTATTTTGCTCCTCAAGCTAAAGCCGAGGAAATATTCAGAAGAAAACATGCAGGAAGCAGAATCGTAGAAGAATTGATAACATCCAATCATCATGAGGCTGAGTTATATAGTAAGTATAAAGCATATTATGGCTATGCATTCTTTATCGCAAAAAAGATTCATCCTTTTCAAAGTTAGTGGATGAAGTAAAGAAGCATAAAGCGAATTTCTAAAATATTTTTCAAGCAGTGCAGGTATCTGTTCAAGGGGCATCTGCACTGCTTATTCTTTGAATGAACTATTTTATTTTTCGGAAGCCATTTCTTGTAAAAATACAAATCAGATAGGAAGGTGTTTAATCCATTATACATGTTTGCGTCATAAATCAAATGGCAACTGCAATAAAGATAGGTAATTTTGCCGGAACATGCATAAGAAGGCTGTTTTTTTGCTTCATCAATTCACAACTACAAACTTTTTATCTTTCCTGTAATAGAAGTCGAAGAGTTTTTTATAGTTTTGCATCAGAACATGAATGTTTCTAAAAGAAAAGATAAAAAGAATACTGAATAGGCAGCCCGAAATGATGAAATCTTCCATCCCCCTCTATACCTTTTATAAAAACAAATATGGCAGTGAATTGCTGATAGACATCGTGGCACTGAAAGATATAAAGAAATATCTGGCCGGGAAAGCAGTTCATACGCTGACTTATTATGATATTACTTTTATAACAGAGGGAGAAGGACGTTTTGTTATCGGTCATCAGACTTACAATGCAGTCTCCCGTGATGTCTTTTTTTCGCGGCCGGGAGAAATCCGCAGTTGGGAGATTAATTGTATAAAGAATGGTTATGCTTTGATTTTTGAAGATGAATTTCTTTCATCGTTCTTTAAAGATACGCAGTTTGTGCAACACCTCTCCTATTTTCATCCCGGAGAAACTTCGCTGAAACTACAGTTGCCCGAAGAACTTTATATCCGTATGCTCCAACTTTTACAGCATATCAAAAAAGAAATTGATACCTATCAGCCTGGCAATGTGCACATGCTGAGGGCACTTCTGTATGAAGCCCTTATGTTATTGGATCGTTGCTATCAAAAAACTCTTTCTGCCATCGGAAACGAAACCCTAACCGGTTCCAAAGAAAACAACAGTCCTTACATCGAGCGGTTTATAAAACTGGTGGAAGAGAACTTGAAAGAGCAGCATTCCGTGCAATTTTATGCCGACTGCCTTTGCATTACTCCCAATTATCTGAATGAACTGGTTCACTCTGTCCTGTATACCAGTGCCAAGCAATACATCCGTAACAAAGTGATGAACGAAGCCCGTAAACTGTTGGCATACACAGATATTCCCGTTTCGGAAATAGCACTCATCCTTCATTTTTCCACTGTTTCTTACTTCATCCGCAGCTTCCGGCAACATACCGGAAAGACTCCTTTTAATTATCGTCGTGAGCAACAACCATGAAAAGTGATATTTCTCCCATGAAATGTATGGCATCCTTTTTCCGGTTTTTACCTATCTTTACATCTTCATAATCAATTAAATAATCAAGAACATGAAAGATGCAGAAAAGACAATCGGTAACATGATTGACAAACAAACCGTTTCATTTATCGCTTCCATAGATGAGGACGGATTTCCTAACATGAAGGCGATGTTGCAACCACGTAAGCGTGAAGGTATCAAGATCATTTATTTTACTACAAACACTTCTTCCATGCGTGTGGTACAATACAGGAAGAACGACCACGCATCCGTTTATTTTTGTGACAGGCGTTTTTTTCGTGGTGCCATGCTGCGTGGCACGATGGAAGTTCTGACTGATAGTGCCAGCAAGGAAATGATTTGGCGTGAGGGGGATACAATGTATTATCCGGAAGGGGTAACGGACCCGGATTATTGTGTATTGAAATTTACAGCTTTCTCTGGAAGGTTTTACAGTGAATTCAAATCGGAAGATTTCTTGGTGGAATAAGAAACAGGCTTTTTCCTATACATCGGTTTGCAACATCCCATCAGGAAATGAACGTCCGTTTTCGGAAAACGAGCGTCTGTTTTCCTGAAATGAATGTCCGTTTTATAAAAACGGATGCCTGTTTTTCCGGGTTCACCTGTAAAAGTATCGGGTTACCCTTTCATGGGGCGAGAAGTTTTTCAGTCCGCAAGCGGGTAAAAAAGACAAGTTCATCTTTAAAAAGCTAAAGACCTTTTTAAAAAGATGAACTTGTCTTTTTCCAACCTGACGGCATAGTCCCGGAAAGTTAATGCCCTAGTTTAAAGGAATTCCAAAGCAGCTTTGGAAAAGTAAGTTAAATTACTTTTGAAGAGAGATTTGTACCTTCCTCACGGCTATATAATGATATTATGAATGAGAATATAAAGCAAAATACTTCCAAAGCGGTGCAGCCATCAATGATTGTTTCACCTCATCATTCAATAACAACGCTTTTACTTCTTCTTCATCCAGCAAATGCACTGTCAGATCTTCAGTTTCTTCCAAATGCTGGGTAGAGATTCGTTCTACCTCCGTAGCCAGATAACAATGAGTGATATTTGTCATGGTGCTGGCATTTGCTGAAATGGTCATAAGTTTTGTCCAATTTCCATTGCCATACCCTGTTTCTTCGTACAATTCGCGTTGGGCAGAAAGCAAAGGTTCTTCTCCGGTTTCACAAACTCCGGCGCAAATTTCATAACGTGTTTCTTTTATTCCGTGACGGTATTGGCGTACTAATACGAATTTACCCTCTTTGGTGATAGCAATTACATTTACCCAATCAGGATATTCCAAAATATAATATTCAGGAATTTCAACTCCTGTAGGTAGTTTAACCCGGTCACGGCGTGCGGTCAGCCAAGGGCGGCGGATAAGATATTCACTTTCAATAATCTCCCATTTTCTATCGTCTGTGCTCATATAATAAGTTTTTTGTTTTATATTCTACATTATAAAATTTATTCTTGCCAGTGGCTTAATTGATTATACCGGCAAAGGTACATTAATCCATTTGCATTAACTATAACACTCCCATTCTTTTTGAAGAAATTCAGGAATGAATTATGTAAATGATGAAAAGACTTTAGCTAACTTTGCAGACAATGATAAATTTTATTCAGACAGAATGGAAAATAGAATAAGTCCGGAGTCTTCTCTATGGAATCCTTGGCATGGCTGCCATAAGCTAAGTACAGGTTGCCGGCATTGTTATGTATATCGCGGAGATAGTAAACATGGGAAAGACAGTTCCATAATAACCAAAACCGGACAATTCAATCTGCCCGTGCGACGGAAAAAGGATAAGACTTACAAGATCCCTTCCGGCAATCTCGTCTATACTTGTTTTACCTCCGATTTTCTGATAGAAGAAGCCGATGAATGGCGTATAGAAGCATGGAAAATGATGCGGGAACGATACGATCTTCATTTCTTGTTTATAACTAAACGCATAGACCGGCTCGGCCAATGTCTGCCTCCGGATTGGGGGGACGGGTATGATAATGTTACCATTTGTTGCACCATGGAAAATCAAGACAGAGTGGATTACCGTCTTCCTCTTTATAAAGCAGCTCCTGTAAAGCATAAAATCATTATCTGTGAACCGTTGTTGTCCGCTATAAACTTCAAGGGAGAACTCGGTACATGGGTAGAACAGATTGTGGTAGGTGGAGAATCGGGCAAAGAAGCGCGTATATGTAATTATGACTGGGTATTGGACATTCGTCGGCAATGTATAGAAAATAATATAAGCTTTTGGTTTAAACAAACCGGATACAGATTACTAAAAGGAGAACGTGAATATAAAATAGCCCGTCAATTTCAACATACACAAGCTAGAAAAGCAGGAATAAACTATTCTGGGAGATCTAACGGCAATAATTATAGTGATTAAGAAAGTGTTTCATTTTGAAAGAGCCCCCTTTTCATTTTGGTAAGCTTTAGTCTTTGATGACACGCTTATGGCATTGTAGCTAAGCCGTTTGTTTTATTGGTATATTCTTTGCCTGTTATAAAAGGACTGATATTAAATATGCGGAAAATTGTTATATTGCCAATATGATAAAGTAACAAATGGAAGACAGAGAAGAAAGTGTACAGCATTTTTTAGATTTGATTAAACGTTCACGGCGTGGAAAGTTTAAAATCTATATCGGAATGATAGCCGGTGTAGGGAAAAGTTATCGTATGCTGCAAGAAGCTCACGAAATGTTGGAGAACGGTGTAGATGTACAGATAGGTTATATTGAAACGCACGGACGTGCAGGAACCGTTGCTATGTTGGAAGGATTGCCTGTTATCTCTCGGAAAAAGATATTTTACAAAGGTAAGGAAGTGGAAGAAATGGATCTTGATGCCATTCTTCAGTTACATCCCGAACTGGTTATAGTAGATGAATTGGCACATACCAACATCGAGGCAGCCGGAATGAGAAACGTTGGCAAGATGTAATGGAATTGTTGGATGCCGGTATAAACGTAATTTCTGCAGTTAATATCCAGCATATAGAAAGTTTGAATGAAGACGTAAAAGGCATAGCAGGTATAGAGGTTAAGGAACGGATTCCGGACAAGGTGTTGCAGGATGCGGATGAAGTGGTAAATATAGACCTTACTGCCGAAGACTGATAAACCGGTTGAAAGCCGGGAAAATCTATCGCCCTGAAAAGATTCAGTTGGCACTGAATAACTTTTTTAAGACAGAGAATATTCTTCAGTTACGTGAACTGGCACTAAAAGAAGTGGCCTTTCGAGTCGAGAAAAAAGTTGAAAATGAAATTGTTACAGGAGAAAAGGGTATCCGGCACGAGAAGTTTTTGGCATGTATCAGCAGTAATGAACGGACTCCCCGACATATCATCCGTAAAGCGGCACGGCTTGCTTCCCGGTACAATACGGTCTTTTTTGCCCTTTATGTACAAACGCCTGCCGAAAGTACGGAACGTATTCCATTGGCAACACAGCGGCATTTACTTAATCATTTTAAACTGGTTACCGAGTTGGGCGGTGAAGTTATCCAAGTTTCATCTTCCGATATTATGGGAGAAATAATTAAGACTTGTCGTCAACGTGGAATTACAACTGTCTGTATGGGGCATCCTGCTTTCAAAATGCCCGGTGCATTATTCAGTCTTTCCAAATATCGAAAATTTCTACACTCTTTAGCAGAAATGGACATAGATTTGATTATACTTGCATAAAAAATAAAAGTTATGAATATAAAGTCGAAACTAACCCTCGCCATAGGGATATTGGTGGCAATGATTGTACTGTTGGTTGTACTTTCTGTTGTGAATTTGCAAATACTGACTGCCACGGAACCTGACAGTCCGGCAGCAGGTCCCGGATTACAGCGGGCTTTATTGTGGATATATGTTGTTGGTGCCGCATGTATATGTATTGGTATTGGTATGTGGTTGCGTCTTCCCGCATCAATTGATAATCCTATTAAAGAGCTGACCAACGCTATACAGGAAATTGCAAACCATAATTATGAGAAACGTTTGGAATTGAACAGCAGCGAAGAATTTTCAGAAGTATCTAAAAATTTCAACCGCATGGCCAAACGTCTGGAAGATTATCATGCAAGTACTTTATCCGATATGATGGCATCTAAAAAATATATGGAGACTATCATCAACAGTATCAACGAGCCTATTATCGGTTTAAATAATGATATGGAAATCCTGTTCATCAATGATGAAGCATTGAATGTGATCAACCTGAAGCGTGAAGAAGTTATTAAACATTCTGCACAGGATATTTCCCTGCGCAATGATTTGTTGCGCCGCCTGATTCGTGAATTGGTGGAAATTCCTGGGGAACCAGTCAAAGACAAG
>ENA-OQAZ01001266-OQAZ01001266.1-human-gut-metagenome-genome-assembly--contig:-NODE-1266-length-12399-cov-2.303618_pt1 | contig 12399 bp, 14 predicted proteins | sample MGYA00242737_ERZ504531 | MGnify/ENA primary metagenome ERZ504531 (study PRJEB26092, sample SAMD00036244) | human gut metagenome | host: Homo sapiens | study: EMG produced TPA metagenomics assembly of...
GTTATATTGCAACTAGAACAAAGAAAACAATGTGTTCCAAAAGGAGGGACGCTTATGAATATCAGCAAATTTACGCAAAAATCATTGCAGGCTGTTCAAAACCTGGAAAAGACTGCATATGACTTCGGTAACCAGGAGATCGAGCAGGAACATTTACTGTACAATCTGCTTCATCAGGAAGACAGTCTGATCTTAAAGATGATTGAAAAGATGGAAATTAACAAAGAACATTTTCTGGACAACGTGGAAAATGCACTGAACGCCAGAGTCAAAGTATCCGGCGGACAGCAATATATCGGACAGTACCTGAACAAGGTACTGGTAAGTGGCGAAGACGAAGCCAAAGCATGGGAGATGAATACGTTTCCGTAGAACATCTGTTTCTGGCAATGCTCCGTTATCCGAGCCCGAGTATCAAAAAACTGTTCCAGGAATATGGAATCACAAGAGAACGCTTTTTACAGGCGCTGAGCACTGTAAGAGGAAACCAGAGAGTTACTTCGGATAATCCGGAAGCAACTTACGATACACTGGAAAAATACGGCCAGGATCTGGTAGAGCGTGCGAGAAATCAGAAGCTGGATCCGGTCATCGGCCGTGACAGCGAGATTCGAAATGTGATTCGTATTCTTTCCAGAAAGACAAAAAACAATCCGGTACTGATCGGTGAACCAGGTGTAGGTAAAACGGCAGCCGTAGAAGGACTGGCACAGCGAATCGTCCGTGGCGATGTACCGGAAGGTCTGAAAGATAAAACGATTTTTGCTCTGGATATGGGTGCACTGGTAGCCGGTGCAAAATACCGTGGTGAATTCGAGGAACGTCTGAAAGCCGTTCTGGAAGAAGTCAGAAAGAGCGAAGGTAAAATCATTCTGTTTATCGATGAACTGCATCTGATCGTCGGAGCAGGAAAAACCGACGGTGCGATGGATGCCGGCAACATGTTAAAACCGATGCTTGCCCGTGGAGAACTGCACTGTATCGGTGCTACCACACTGGATGAGTATCGCCAGTACATTGAAAAAGATGCCGCATTGGAACGTCGTTTCCAACCGGTAATGGTAGATGAACCTTCTGTGGAAGATACCATATCCATCCTTCGTGGACTGAAAGAGCGGTATGAGGTATACCATGGAGTAAAGATTACCGATGGTGCCCTCGTTGCAGCAGCTACACTTTCCAACCGTTATATCTCCGACCGATTCCTGCCGGATAAGGCTATCGATCTGGTAGATGAAGCCTGTGCACTGATCAAGACCGAACTGGATTCTCTTCCGGCAGAACTGGATGAGCAGCAACGTAAGATCATGCAGATGGAGATTGAGGAAGCAGCACTGAAAAAAGAGACCGACAAGCTAAGTCAGGAACGTCTGGCAGATCTGCAAAAAGAACTGGCAGAATATAAAGATGCATTTTCCGTACAGAAAGCACAGTGGAGAATGAGAAACATTCTGTAGAGAAACTTTCCACATTGCGTGAACAGATTGAAGATCTGAATCGTCAGATCCAGGTGGCACAGCAGCAGTATGATCTGAATAAAGCAGCAGAACTGCAGTACGGCGAGTTGCCGAAACTGCAAAAACAGCTGGAGATTGAAGAAGAGAAAGTGAAAAATGAGGATCTTTCTCTGGTACATGAGAGTGTTACCGATGAAGAAATTGCGAGAATTATTTCCCGTTGGACGGGTATCCCGGTAGCAAAACTGACCGAGGGAGAAAAAACGAAGATTTTGGGTCTTGAAGATGTCCTTCACAAACGTGTGATCGGACAGGATGAAGCGGTAACGAAAGTGACCGATGCGATCATCCGTTCCAAAGCCGGTATCAAAGATCCTACAAAACCGATCGGATCGTTCCTGTTCCTTGGACCTACCGGTGTCGGTAAGACAGAACTTGCAAAAACTCTGGCACAAACGTTGTTTGATGATGAGAATAATATGGTGCGAATCGACATGAGCGAGTATATGGAGAAATATTCCGTGTCCCGTCTGATCGGAGCGCCTCCGGGATATGTAGGTTATGAAGAAGGAGTCAGCTGACGGAAGCTGTCAGAAGAAAACCGTACTCGGTAGTACTGTTTGATGAGATTGAGAAAGCACATCCGGATGTATTTAACGTACTGTTACAGGTACTGGATGATGGCCGGATCACGGATTCTCAGGGACGTACCGTTGACTTCAAGAATACGATTCTGATCATGACTTCCAACATCGGTTCTTCCTATCTGCTGGATGGCATTGGGGAAGATGGAAGTATCAAACTGGAAGCAGCAGAGATGGTACAGAATGATCTGCGTGGACATTTCCGTCCGGAGTTTCTGAACCGTCTGGATGAAATCATTATGTTTAAACCATTGACCAAAGACAATATCGGTGGTATCGTAGATCTGTTAATGGCAGAGCTGAACAACCGTCTGGCTGATCAGGAAATTCATATCCGTCTGACGGATGCGGCGAAGAGCTATATCGTCGAAGGCGGTTATGATCCGGTATACGGTGCACGTCCACTGAAACGTTATCTGCAGAAATATGTGGAAACACTGGCTGCAAAATTGATTCTCGGTGGAAAAGTCGGTCAGGAAGATACGATTGTCCTGGATGTGACGGATGGTGAGCTGACAGCCTCTGTACAGTCTGTATAAAGGAGTTTTGTGATGATACCGAAAGATCCGGTGATGCTGCTCAGTTATGTAAATACGCAGCTGAGAGATTATTATTCCAGTCTGGATGCTCTTTGTGAGGATAAGGGTATTGGAAAGGAAGAACTGGTGGAGAAGATGAAGTCCATTGAGTATGTGTATGAGGTGGATCGGAACCAGTTTGTATAAGAGGGAGAGGCATTCCTGCAAAAAGCGGGGGTGCTTCTTTTTTTGTTTGAAGGATGATGCCACTCCGTAAAATTCAGGGATAACAGTCGTGGGCAGAAGAGCCTGGAAGGGAGAGCTTTTCCCTATGATCGGGGCAGAAGAATTGCAGAACCTGGCACTTACCTATCATCGGTTTATGAGAAAAAACAGGAAACGTGGCGACGGATCCGTCACCGGGCGGAACATAATGCGATGACGGATCTTTTGCTGCATTGATTTATAGAAAAGATTTTAAGATCTGCAGTACTCCGTTTTCCCAGTAGGGTGCACAGGTGCCTTTTGCAGTGGCGATGACCTCCGGGCGGGCATTAGAGACGGAATAGCTGGTACCGGCATGCCGGAGCATTTCGATGTCGTTCAGATTATCTCCGAAACAGCAGACCTCATCAGCGGTCAGATGAAAGTGATCCATCAGAAAAGAGATGGCGGTCCATTTGCTGACACCGGCGGCATTACAGTCCACCCATTCTTTTCCGCCCACAGCAAGCTGTGCCTGCTCTTTCCAGGTTGGAATAAAAAGCGGAGTGCAAAGCTCTTCGCAGGAAGTTGGATGATAGATGGTAAATTTGATGATATCTTTATCAGAAACAGCAGACAGATCATCTACTTCACGGACATCAAATCCATAAGAATCCCGCAGCCAGTGAAACATCCTGCTGTTTCCGTCTTCTGCCAGACAATAATCAGGAGTGGCGGCGAAGCAGTCGCAGGAAGGAAGCGTATCCTGAACCATCCGGTACATTCCTTTCCATAATTTTTCTTCCATTGGATAGGTTTTCAGGATTTTATCCGGGGTTCGGACAACAGTTCCGCCATCGGAAATATAGAGCAGCTGATCGCGGATTGGTGCGAAAAGCTTCTCTTCACTGGAAAACTGTCTTCCGGAACAGATCACAAAGAGTATTCCTTTCCGAATCAGCTGTGCGATAACAGTCATATATTCCTGGTTGATCAGAAGGGTACCGTCTTTTACGATAGTGCCATCAATATCTGTCGCAATCAATTTTATCATGTAAAATCCTCCTGGTTGTAAAAGTCAAATCGATGACAAGCTGCTATATGGTTTTTATCCTAGCATGTTCACAGGTGCTTTGCAAGAAAGTCAACGGGAACATGTATATAAAAATTTTTCCTGCTTTCCTGAAAAATTCTTTTTCCTTTCTTTCCATACAGGAGTATTGACAGGAAAGTAACAAAGTGATAATATACTTCTTGTATAAATTCCATAGTAACATATCAAGTGCACCTGCGAACATAGTTCGTCGGTGAGAGAGGGAATCAGGTGTGAGTCCTGAGCGATCCGGTCACTGTAATCAGGGAGGAAAGCCCGGTAGGATCCATTGTACCGCAAGGTATGAGAAGGAGGCCGACTGTTGATCTGTAAGTCAGGAAACCTGCTTGTATGTCGTAAGGTTAAAACTTCCGAGTAAAGTTTTACATCCTGTTTGTAGTAAAAATGAGATGTCAGCTTTCTGTCGGGGAAAAGACATCTTTTTTATATATTTACAAAAACACGAACTTATGGAATGATCGAAACAGGAGCGTAGTGTTTCGAGACCTTGACTATTTGAATTTATGCACGATTAAACGACAGGATGAACAGAATCCTGTTTCTGTAGATCTACTGTATCATTTACCTCCGCAACCAAGTGATATAGATTCCTCTTGGATCTTGTGCAGAAGCAGGATGGTTTCATCCGGTTAGCCTTGAAAATGGAAGCCTGAAAAGGCTTCTTTTTTTGTGCTTTTCATGTGAAAAATCTGCAACATATGGCTGCATAGAAAAATAACTTTTGCAATTGAAAGCACCGGAACTTCATGGTACACTGAGATAGTAAAGTAACTGTAAAAACAGCTACGGAAAACAAAAATGGAGGCAATAATATGGAGGGTTTTACAACGAAAAAACAGCAGTTTGCAACGGTATGGAAGATGCATACTGCAGGCGATGCACAGTGGTATCCGGCGCAGGTTCCGGGAACTGTGTATACAGATCTGTTGAGAAACGGACAGATGGAAGATCCGTTCTGGAAGGACAATGAATACAGAGCACTGGATCTGATGGAAAAAGATTATGAGTATGAGACCGTGTTTGAGGGAACCGAAGCACAGGAAGGCGAGAGACAGTGGCTTCGCTTTGAAGGATTGGATACGATCTGTGATATCTATCTGAATGAAGAAAAAATCGGTAATACATATAACATGCACAGAACCTGGGAGTTTGATGTAACAGGAAAGGTGAAAGCAGGAGAAAATATCCTGCGTGTGTATTTCCATTCTCCGCTGGAGTATATTAAAGAAGCTTACGAAAAACAGCCGACACACGGAAGTGAAGATGCGATGGATGGCTTTGTGCATATCCGCAAAGCACACTGCATGTTCGGATGGGACTGGGGGCTCATCTGCCGGATGCGGGAATCTTTCGTCCGGTATATCTGCTGACGATGACCGAAGGCAGAATAGACAGCGTGTATATCCGTCAGGAACACGAAGAGGGAAAAGTAACCCTGCATTTTGATGTGAGCAGAAACCCGAAAGAGGATCTCAGAAAAGAGATCCCGGTGGGAAAAGAGGCAGATGACTATACCTATGAAGTAACTGTGACAGCACCGGATGGTACAAAGATCATTGCAAAAGGTACCCCGGAGGATCTGGTGATCGAACAGCCGAAGCTCTGGTGGCCAAACGGTGTGGGCGAACAGCCATTATATGAAGTGAACGTAACGCTGGCAAAAGACGGACAGCCGGTGGACAGATGGACAAGAAAGATTGGTCTTCGCACGATGACGATGGATATTCATCCGGATGAGTGGGGCGAGAGTTTTGCTCATCAGGTGAACGGAAAGGATATCTTTGCCATGGGTGCAGACTATATCCCGGAAGATCATCTCCTGGGTCGTGTGACACCGGAAACTACAAGAAAACTGTTGGAACAGTGTAAGGCAGCCAACTTTAACGCAGTCCGCGTATGGGGCGGCGGTTACTATCCGGAAGACTGGTTCTATGATCTGTGTGATGAACTGGGACTGATGGTATGGCAGGACTTTATGTTTGCATGTGCAGTCTATGATTTGACACCGGACTTTGAGGCGAATATCCGGGAAGAATTTATTGATAATGTAAAAAGATTACGTCATCACGCATCCCTGGGACTGTGGTGTGGTAACAATGAGATGGAAATGTTTGTAAAACAGGGTGAGTGGGTAACCAAACCGAGCGAGTGCGCGATTATCTCTTCATGTACGAGCGCGTGATTCCGGAGATTCTGAAGAAATACGATCCGGAAACCTTCTACTGGCCTGCAAGTCCGTCTTCCGGCGGATGCTTCGATGATCCGTCAGATCCGAACCGTGGAGATGTGCATTACTGGGATGTATGGCATGGAAACAAGCCGTTCTCGGATTACCGGAATTACTATTTCCGCTATGCAAGTGAATTTGGATTCCAGTCCTTCCCGTCTTTTGAGACAATCAAAACTTTTACCGATGATCCGGCAGACTGGAACATTTTCTCGTATGTTATGGAAAAACATCAGAGAAATGCAGGCGCAAACGGAAAGATCCTGAATTATCTGCAGCAGACATTCCGCTATCCAACCGAATTTACCACGTTATTATATGCTTCCCAGATGTTGCAGGCAGAAGCTATCAAGTACGGGGTGGAACATTTCCGAAGAAACAGGGGCAGATGTATGGGTGCGATCTACTGGCAGTTAAATGACTGCTGGCCGGTAGCCTCCTGGGCATCGGTAGATTATGAGGGAAGATGGAAAGCCCTGCATTATTATGCAAAACGGTTCTTTGCACCGGTGATGGTATCCTGTGAAGAACAGAACTGGATGACTGCAGAAGCGAATATGAACCGTGAACATTTTGTATATGAAAAATCTATACGCCTGAATGTGACCAACGAGACCCTGGAAGATAAGAAAGTTCTGGTAAAATGGGCACTTCGAAACGCCGATGCATCTGTTGTGAAAGCAGAGGAGCAAGAAGTAACGGTGCCGGCACTTTCCAGTGTATGGCTGGATAAAGAAGAATACCCGGATGTGGATGTATTCGGCCAGTATGTAGCTATGAGGCATGGGAGGGTGATACCTGCATCTCTGAGGGCAGCGTGATCTTCTCTTATCCGAAGTACTTCCATTATCTGGATCCGCAGCTGTCATATCGGATCGAGGGAGACGAGATCGTAGTCAGCGCGAAAGCCTACGCGAAAGGCGTGGAGATCCTGAATCTGTCCGAAGATCTGATCCTGTCGGACAACTATTTTGATATGAGTGCGGGAGAAAAGAGAGTAAAGATTCTTGGCAAAGCATCAAGAAAAGTGGAAGATCCTGCAGATTGGGAGAACCAGGTAAAAGAGCAGCTTGCGGACGGTCTGAAACTGCGAAGCGTTTACGATATTCGGTAAAAGATGTTGGGGCAAAAAGCATTTTGCCCCTTTGATACCGGATTGCTCCGTACTTTGTACTCCCGCAATCCTCAAAAACATTCGTAAGCCGCTCATTTTTTCTTTGAAAAATGGCTACTTACTCATGTTTTGGCGGATCCCAAGTTCATAAATCTTCGTGCAAGCAAGCTTGCGTCAGATTTCCGAACTTTTTGATCCTGGTATCAACAAAAACCTTGACAAAAGAAAAAAAGCCTACTATAGTAATGTCAGCCGAAACTGTTTCAAAAACAGGAAGAGGTACAGAGAAAAAGGTAGTGACAAAGAGGAGTAGATATTGTACCCCGCAAAGAGAGGGAACTTCGTGGCTGTGAGAGATCCCCGGCAGACAATATCGAAGGTAGCTTTGGAACCGGAAGACTGAACGTTTTTGCCTGTAACTGTGAAGATGCTGAACAGTTACCGTTTTCAGACAGAAAATCAGTAAGCTTTCACGGCTGATCCCCGTTATCGGATAATGAGATGTATGGAACGCTTGTTGTTTCATATAAGCAAGGTGGTAACGCGAGACATTCGCCCTTCACACAGATGAGAACATCTGCGTGGAGGGCGTTTCTAATCTTCAAAAAGACAAAGGAGACAACCATGAGTAAAGAACTGGCAAAGACTTACGATCCGAAAGGACTCGAAGACCGTTTATACCAGAAATGGCTGGACAGCGGCTATTTTCATGCAAAAGTAAACAAAGCGAAGAAACCATTTACCATTGTTATGCCGCCGCCAAACGTAACAGGACAGCTGCATATGGGTCATGCACTGGATGAGACTATGCAGGATATCCTGATCCGTTTCAAGAGGATGCAGGGATACGAAGCACTGTGGCAGCCGGGAACCGACCATGCGGCAATCGCTACAGAGGTTAAGGTTATCAACAAGTTAAAAGAACAGGGCATCGACAAAAACGAGATCGGAAGAGAAGAATTCTTAAAACATGCCTGGGCATGGAAAGAAGAGTACGGCGGAAAGATTATTAACCAGCTGAAAAAACTGGGCGCATCTGCGGACTGGGAAAGAGAGCGTTTCACGATGGACGAAGGATGTTCCAAAGCGGTGCAGGAAGTATTCATCCGTCTGTACAACAAAGGATATATCTACAAAGGATCCCGTATCATCAACTGGTGTCCGGTATGCCAGACCTCTATCTCTGACGCGGAGGTAGAACATGAGGATCAGGACGGATTCTTCTGGCACATTAACTACCCGGTAGTTGGAGAAGAAGGAAAATTCGTAGAGATCGCAACGACCCGTCCGGAGACACTTTTGGGAGATACCGCAGTAGCAGTAAACCCGGAAGATGACAGATACAAAGATCTGGTAGGAAAGATGCTGAAACTGCCTCTGACCGACCGTGAGATCCCGGTGATCGCCGATGCGTATGTAGACAAAGAGTTCGGAACCGGATGTGTAAAGATCACACCGGCACATGACCCGAACGACTTTGAAGTAGGAAAACGTCATAACCTGGAAGAAATCAATATCCTGAACGATGATGCAACCATCAACGATCTGGGTGGAAAATACGCAGGCATGGATCGCTACGAAGCAAGAAAAGCAATGGTAAAAGATCTGGAAGATCTGGGACTGCTGGTAAAAGTAGTACCGCACAACCACAGCGTAGGAACCATGACCGTTGTGGTACAACCGTAGAGCCGATGATCAAACCGCAGTGGTTTGTAAAGATGGACGAGATGGCAAAAGCAGCGATCGACACCCTGAAAGACGGCGATCTTCAGTTTGTTCCGGAACGTTTTGATAAGACTTATCTGCACTGGCTGGAAAACATCCGTGACTGGTGTATCTCCCGTCAGTTATGGTGGGGACACAGAATCCCGGCTTATTACTGTGATGACTGCGGTGAGACCGTAGTGGCAAAAGAGATGCCGAAGATCTGCCGAAATGTGGAAAAAATCATTTCCATCAGGATGAAGATACTCTGGATACCTGGTTTTCCTCCGCATTGTGGCCATTTTCCACACTGGGCTGGCCGGACAACACCGAAGAGATGGAATATTTCTATCCGACAGATGTACTGGTAACCGGATACGATATCATTTTCTTCTGGGTTATCCGTATGGTATTCTCCGCTCTGGAACAGACCGGAAAAGCACCTTTCCATCACGTACTGATCCACGGTCTGGTAAGAGATTCACAGGGAAGAAAGATGAGTAAATCTCTGGGTAACGGTATCGATCCGTTGGAAGTCATCGACAAGTACGGCGCGGATGCTGCGTCTTACATTAATGACCGGTAATGCACCTGGTAACGATATGCGTTTTTACTGGGAGCGTGTAGAGTCCAGCAGAAACTTTGCAAACAAAGTATGGAACGCTTCCCCGTTTTATCATGATGAACCTGGAAAAAGCGGAAGTTCCGTCTTCTATGGACCTTGCAAACCTGACGGCTGCAGATAAGTGGATTCTGTGCAAGTTCAATGATGTGGCAAAAGACGTTACCGATAACATGGAAAAATTTGAAACTGGGTATTGCTGTACAGAAAGTATATGACTTTATCTGGGAAGAATTCTGTGACTGGTACATCGAGATGGTAAAACCGCGTCTTTATAACGACGAGGATACCACAAAGGCAGCAGCACTGTGGACACTGAAAACGGTTCTTGGCGGTGCACTGAAACTGCTGCATCCGTACATGCCGTTTATTACAGAAGAAATTTACTGTACTCTGAATCCGGAAGAAGAATCCATTATGATCGCTTCCTGGCCGGAATGGGAAAAAGAGTGGGATTTCAAACAGGATGAAAAAGATGTTGAGATGATTAAAGAGGCAGTCAGAAGCATCCGTGGCGTACGTACCGAGATGAATGTTCCGCCGAGCAAAAAAGCTACCGTATATGTAGTGGCAGAAGATGCATCTGTAAGAGAAACCTTTGAAAAGGGTAAAATCTTCTTTGCAACACTGGCATCCGCAAGTGAAGTTCTGGTACAGTCTGATAAGAACGGTATCGCAGACGATGCAGTATCTGCAGTAATTCCGCAGGCGGTAATCTATATTCCGTTTGCAGACTGGTGGATATTGAAAAAGAGATCCAGCGTCTGGAAAAAGAGGAAGGACGTCTGGAAAAAGAATTGGCCCGTGTCAACGGTATGCTGAGTAACGAACGTTTCATCAGCAAAGCCCCACAGGCCAAGATTGATGAGGAAAAAGGAAAGCTGGAAAAATACACACAGATGATGGAACAGGTAAAAGAAAGACTGGCACAGCTGCGGTAAGTTATGCGAGCAACGAGTCAAAGTCCATGCAATTACATGAGACACCGGTGATTGCCGCGATATCGGTTCGGAACATGTAGCGTGTGTTTCGAACGATTTTTAGGGCGTATCTGAATACGATGAGATTTCAGGTACGCTTCTGTATTTACGCAGCAGATAGGAGCAGAAAAAACATGAAAAAAATAAATCTGAAAAAACCTACCCGCAATCAGGTGATTCGGATCTGTAACTTGTTGTCTGTACCCCTGCAGTTTCTGGGGTGCTGTGTACTGTATCTGGTAATCGAGGCACTTTCCCGTCATTCGCTGCGGGAAGCCTGGCAGTATATGACAGGAAGCCTCTGATCTTTTTATACAATGCATTTTTAATTTTTACCACAAGCCTTGTGGTATATCTGTTTAAACACAGAATCCTTGCCAGAACTATCGTGGGATGTTTCTGGTTTATTCTGGGATGCGTGAACGGATTCTTACTGTTAAACCGTGTAACTCCATTTACTGGACCGGATCTGAAACTGATTAATGACGCAATGCGTATTCTGAACAAGTATCTGTCCCCGGGACTGGTGGTTGCCGTACTGGTCGGGCTTAGTGTCCTGCTGTTATTTTTCATCTGGATGTTCCGAAAAGGCTGGAAATTTCAGGGAAAGATGCGCTACTGGCTGAATATTCCGCTGATTGTTGCTGGTGTGGCAGCTTTTGCGTTGACAAGTAAGCTGGCGATTGATAATCGTCTGTTATCCACGTATTTTGGAAATATTGCGTATGCATATCAGGATTACGGTTATCCATACTGTCTGGCAGTTACAATTTTCGATACCGGAATCAATGAGCCGAACGGATATTCTAAAGCATTGATGGAAGATATCGTGAACAGTGAAGGTGAGATCAAGGAAACCAAGAAAAAGAATACGGATGTCAACATCCTGTTTTTACAGCTGGAAACATTTATCGATCCGACCGAAGTGAATTTTCTTTCTTTTTCCGAGGATCCGATCCCGAACTTCCGAAAGTTAAGTGAGAATATTCTTCCGGCTACTACAAAGTGCCGGCAGTAGGTGCGGGAACCGCGAATACGGAGTTTGAATCTATCACCGGTATGAGTCTTCATTATTTTGGGGCGGGAGAGTATCCGTATAAGACGATTCTGAAAGAGACGACCTGCGAGAGCGCAGCCTATGATCTTAAGAAGCTCGGTTACAGTACTCATGCGATCCATAACAATGAAGCGAATTTTTACGGAAGAAGAACCGTATTTTCCAGACTTGGATTTGATACCTTTACTTCTGAGGAATATATGCCGGACATCAGTGATACCACACCGATGGGATGGGTGAAAGATCATATTCTGACTGATGAAATTTTTAAGGCCATGGAATCCACAGAAGGTCCGGATTATGTATATACGATCTCGGTACAGGGACATGGAGATTATCCAACCGAACCGGTACTTTCTGATCCGGAGATCAAAGTAACGGGAGCGGAATCTGAAGAGAAAAATAATGCATGGGAATATTATGTAAATCAGCTTCACGAGATGGATCAAGTTTTGTCAAAGAACTGACGGATCGTCTCTCTGAATTGGATGAGCGGGTGGTTCTCGTTATGTATGGAGATCATCTGCCGACCATGGATCTGAAAGTGGAGGACATGAAAAACCGTTATCTGTTCCAGACAAAAATATGTGATGTGGAGCAACTTCGACATGAAGAAAAAAAGACAAAAAACATTGCCGCTTACCAGATGGCAGCGGAAGTGTTTAATCGTCTGGGGGATTCATGAGGGAACGGTCTTTAACTATCATCAGACCAGAAAAGGAAGCAGGAATTATCAGCTGGATCTGCAGGCATTGCAG
>ENA-OQAZ01001273-OQAZ01001273.1-human-gut-metagenome-genome-assembly--contig:-NODE-1273-length-12363-cov-2.188787_pt1 | contig 12363 bp, 15 predicted proteins | sample MGYA00242737_ERZ504531 | MGnify/ENA primary metagenome ERZ504531 (study PRJEB26092, sample SAMD00036244) | human gut metagenome | host: Homo sapiens | study: EMG produced TPA metagenomics assembly of...
CCATGGTGATGAAATCGGTGGTTCTGATCCTTTTACTGGTTGTTCTGGCAAGTATGTATTTTCTTTCTGGCGAAGACTCTGAAAAAGGATCAGCGCAGGGGAAGTACACAGAAACCGGATACGGAGCAGAGTCAGGATGGCGCAGATGCTACGGATGATACGGAAACAGGAGACGATGCTTCTTCTGACGCACAGGATACGGCAGCACCTGCAACAGATGCAAAAACGACGGCGATGGAGCAGGCCGAGTATCTGGCAGCTACGTATGATTATGATGGTGCGATCGAGACGTTAAATGGCGTGGAGGGTGCAGCTGATGACCCGGAGATCACGGCAAAGATCGCTGAGTATCAGGCAACGAAGGACAGCTGTGTTCCGGTTAACATGGATGAGGTGACTCATATTTTCTATCATTCTCTGATCGTGGATCCGGATCGTGGTTTTGCGGGAGATGACAGTATTGCAGCCGGTTTCAAGCAGTGGATGACTACGGTGGATGAGTTTAATAAGATCACGCAGGCAATGTATGATAACGGATATGTGCTGGTTCGCCTGAGAGACCTGGTGGTCGAGACAACGGATGCGGATGGTACAGTGCATTTTACGCCAAATACGGAACTGAAGCTTCCGGCTGGTAAAAAAGCATTCGTGATGTCGCTGGATGATCTGAGTTATTATCACAGTTACGATGGAAGAGGTATTGCTTCGAAGATCGTGCTGGATGAAAATGGAAAACCTACCTGTGAGTATGTGCAGGCAGATGGAACAACCGTAACGGGCGCTTATGACTGTGTTCCGCTTCTGGATCAGTTTATTGCAGAGCATCCGGATGCATCTTATCACGGTGCGAAGGGTATGATCGCACTGACCGGTTATGATGGAATCCTGGGTTATCGTACGGATATCGCTTATAAGACTCATGAGAATCTGACCGCTGATCAGCAGGCATGGCTGGATGCACATCCGGACTTTAACTGGGATGACGAGTGTGCTGAGGCAAAGAAGGTGGCAGACGCGATCAAGGATGATGGCTGGGAATTCGCAAGTCATACCTGGGGTCATATCCGGATCGGGGATGCAAGCATGGAGCGGATCCAGACGGATACGCAGAAGTGGCTGGAGTATGTAGCTCCGTTGGTTGGCGGAACGGATACCATTATTTTTGCACATGGACAGGATCTGGCGGACTGGCATGATTATACAACGGATAATGAGAAGTTTAATTATTTGAGCAGTCAGGGCTTTCATTTTTATTGTAATGTGGATTCGAGTCAGTATTTCTTACAGATCCGGGATAATTATGTGCGTCAGGGCAGACGGAATCTGGATGGATACCGGCTGTGGAATGATGTTCACGGAGATGTGAACCGGACGAGTGATCTGTTCGATGCGAGCCAGATACTGGATCCGCGGAGGACGGATGTGCCGGCACTGTAAATTATAGAATGTGTTTAATGCCCTGTCGGGAGGGGAAGCTTTCCGGCGGGGCGTTTTTTATTGCGTTGGATATCAATCATTGGTTTGGTGACCCGATTTTGATTTTGGTGGATATACCTATTGGAAAACCGGACGAAAGTCCGCACTTACCCGATAAGGCCAGACAACCGCTGGCAACGCCGATCTGAGCTAAGTCCTAAGAAGAACTAAGATGCCAGTTCGCGGAGAGCCGCTCACTGTCAAGTTCTTCTAAGGACTGGATCTCATCTCGGCTAAGGGCGCCAGCAAAAGGCTGTCTGTCCTTATTGCGTAAGCGTGAACTTTCTGAGTGTTGACCACGGAAAGGGTTGCGTGGTCAACATATCGGCAATAATGAGGTGGCAATAGGGTGTAAAAGTAAGGCAGGTGTAGTGGAGATGTCAGTACTCAGCAGAAGGAGGCGGGCACAGGTGGCAACACTGTGTGGGCGGTTAGGGCAAGCTTTAAGAATCCGACGAATTACGTAGGCTTTCGCGAGGGTCAGCTGACCCTCGTGAATTATAGCCGAAGTTAGCGGCTAGCTTAAAGTTGTCCTGCCCACGTTGCCCACCCCTGGTGCCCGCCTCCTTCTGCGTCCGTCTTGAACAACTTCCATATATTGCACATGCTGATATATTTTTAATACATTATATACCTTACGCAATTCTACATTCCATCTCAAATATCGACTCCAAAGCCCACAATCCCTAAAAATTTTCAGAAAATTCCACGAATTCACCGAAATGTTCCAGTTGACAAGAAAAGTTAAATTTGTTACAATCACACCGTAATAAATCGTAACAAATTTGTAACAAATCGTAAAAAGAACGAAATCAACAGGAGGTAATTCAAGTGAATAAATTATGGAAAGCAGCAGGGATCCTGGGAGGTGTGCTGGTCGTTACAGCGGGATCAGGAACACTGGTACTTGCCGATGAGACATCCACAGAAGTTACAGATGATAATTCCGGGAGTTCGGTTCTCGATACGGATGAATGGGCGCAGAAAGCAGCTGCGAATGTAACCGACTATGCCAATATCCGTCAGGAAGGTTCGAAGGAGAGTGAACGTGTAGGGGTACTGCCGAAGGGGGCAGAGGCACAGGTGATAGAACAGCAGGGAGACTGGACGAAGATCACGTCAGGATCTGTAGAAGGATATGTGAAATCAGACCTTCTTGTATTTGGCGAAGAAGCAAAACATCTTTATGAGGAATCCTACGGCAGTCAGGGAACTGTGACAGCAAGTTCTCTCCGGGTACGCAAAGAGCCGTCTATGGATGCCGGTCAGATAGGAAGTATGAAACAGGGAAGCGGGTAGAGATTCTGGGCCAGGAGGGAGACTGGTATCAGGTGTCATGTGGGAAGATTCGGCTTATATGTTTGCGGAGTATATTCAGATAGAAGAAACTACAGCACTCAGTGTTGCGGAATATGAGACACAGCAGAAAGAAAAAGAACAGGCTGTGCAGCAGGTCAGCCAGACAGGAGCATCCATGTCTGCATCTGACAGTGAACTGGCGCTTTTGGCAGCAATTATTCAGTGTGAGGCAGGGGGAGAAAGCCACACAGGAAAAGTTGCCGTAGGAGCGGTTATCATGAACCGGGTAAGAAGCAGTCAGTTTCCGAACAGCATTACAGAAGTTGTCTACCAGAGTGGGCAGTTTTCTCCGGTAGCCAGCGGAATCCTTTCTTCTGTATTGAGCCAGGGAGCAAGAAGTGATTGTTATCAGGCAGCGCAGGAAGCACTTGCAGGATCCAATCCGATCGGAAGCGCACTGTATTTTAACAGTGGAAGCGGTCGTGGACAGCAGATTGGAAATCAGCATTTTTATTAAAAGCCAGCAGAAGAAAATGCCATCACCGAAGGTGGTTTTGAAGGCACTTTGGTTCATAACTGTGAAGGTACTGAACAGTTACTAATTAATTTAAGATAAGAAGGGAAAGCACCCCGTGCACCTGAAATGTAAGAACTAATTTAAAAAAATCTTACAATTTCAGAAGGCACGGGGTATTTCATTGCGTTTTCAGACAAAATATTGTATGATGGAAGAACCATAGAGAAAAGCACGCAGCGGATAATCAAAGTTATATTTTTCGGCTGCAGGGAATATGCAAGGATATGGAACATGTTTCTGAACAGAGGATAAAGAAGGAACATGCGTAACATACCGGAGGAAAGGGGGAGGAACATGGATGCGATTCTATGGCTGGCAGCAGTTGTTGTATTGCTGGTGATTGAAATTGCCACGCTGGGACTTACAACGATCTGGTTTGCGGGGGTGCACTGATTGCCGGGATAGCAGCGGTAGCCGGTGCCGGAAGAGTAGTACAGTTTGTTTTGTTTCTGATTGTCTCACTGATCCTGCTGATTTTTACAAGACCGATTGCTATGCGATACCTGAATACCAATCGAACCCGTACCAATGCGGAAAGCCTGATTGGCAAGGAGGCGGTGGTAACACAGACGATAGAAAATCTGAAGAACCAGGGGCAGGTTATCGTCGGTGGTATCGAATGGACAGCACGGACCGATGATAATGAAAAATGATTGAAAAAGATACGGTCGTGGAGATCGAACGTATCGAAGGTGTAAAACTGATTGTGAAAAAGAAAGGATAACAGGTAAGAAAAATGGGTGGACTTATGTTTCTGATTTTGATTTTAGTGTTAGTGGTTGTCATTGTAACATCCTGTATCAAAGTAGTTCCACAGGCAAGAGCTTATGTCATTGAGCGTCTGGGACTGTATCAGGGAACCTGGGAGCCGGGATTACATTTTAAGGTTCCGGTGATTGACCGTGTGGCAAAGAGGGTAAATTTAAAAGAGCAGGTAGTAGATTTCCCACCGCAGCCGGTAATCACAAAAGATAATGTAACGATGAGAATCGATACGGTCGTATTTTACCAGATCACGGATTCCAAATCCTATACTTATAATGTAGAAAATCCAATCATGGCGATTGAAAATCTGACAGCGACCACATTGAGAAATATCATCGGTGATATGGAACTGGATGAGACGCTGACTTCTCGTGAAGTGATCAATACCAAGATGCGTGCGGCACTGGACATTGCCACAGATCCGTGGGGAATCAAAGTCAACCGTGTGGAACTGAAAAATATCATGCCTCCGGCAGCTATTCAGGAAGCCATGGAGAAACAGATGAAAGCAGAGCGTGAACGAAGAGAAGCGATCCTGATCGCAGAAGGTGAGAAAAAATCTACCGTTCTGGTAGCAGAAGGTAAGAAGGAATCTGCGATTCTTGAAGCAGAGGCGGAAAAACAGGCAGCCATTCTTCGGGCAGAAGCAGAGAAAGAAAAGATGATCCGTGAGGCAGAAGGTGAGGCGGAAGCGATCCTGAAAGTGCAGCAGGCGAATGCAGATGGTATCCGTTTCCTTAAAGAGGCCGGTGCAGACGAATCCGTTCTGACACTGAAGAGTCTGGAAGCACTGAAAGATATGGCAGAAGGTAAAGCAACCAAGATTATTGTACCGTCTGATCTGCAGGGGCTGGCCGGACTGGCAACTTCACTGAAAGAGATTATGACAGATAAAAATATTGAGAAAAAATAAATAATTTATAAAATGAGGGGGTAATGTTCTTCGGGGAGACCTGGGGGCGTTGCCCCTGTTTTCTATTATGGAGGAATAAACAGAAAAGCACAGGAAATGAAATATTATGAGAGGATGTTGTATATAAAACAAAGATAGCAGTAGATGGTAAGAGGAGAACAGGAGGTGTAAATATGTTGACACCGGTAATTGATACCAGCAAAGAATACGGGCTGGTTCTAGAAGGAGGAGGTGCCAAGGGCGCATATCAGATTGGAGCCTGGAAGGCACTGAAAGAAGCAGGGGTAAAGATCAATGCTGTGGCAGGAACAAGTGTCGGAGCATTGAATGGCGCGCTGATCTGTATGGATGAACTGGAGATGGCGCAACAGATGTGGAGTAATCTGACCTATTCTCAGGTGATGGATGTGGATGACACAAGGATGGAGCAACTCATGGAAGGGGAGGCACCTTTCTGGGAGGCTGTAAAAGATGCGTTCCGTCATATGAGTGAGGGTGGCGTAGATGTGACACCGTTAAAAGACATGCTGGATAAAGTGGTGGACGAAGAAAAAATCAGAAATTCGTCCATTGATATTTTTATTAAAACATTCAGCGTGGATGCCATGAAAGAACTGGATATTGATCTGAAACAGGTAGAACCGGGACTGATGAAAGATTTTCTGCTGGCGAGTGCTTATATTTTCCCGTTATTTAAGAATGAAAAACTTCATGGAAAAACGTATATTGACGGAGGGGCGATCAATAATGTGCCGCTGGACTCTCTTGTGGATCGAGGGTATGAGAATATTATCGTGCTCCGGATCTTCGGAATCGGCAGGGAAAAAAGGGTAAAGATTCCGGAAGAAACCAATATCCTGACCATTGAACCGAGAGTGGATCTGGGAAATATTATCGACTTTAACCATAAAAAGAGTGTCCGGAACATGAAAATCGGATATTACGATGCGAAAAGAATGGTCTACGGACTGAAAGGAAAGATTTACTATATTGAAGAAAATCAGGAAGAATGTTATTATTTAAAGCAGTTGGTGCAGATTCCGGAGAGCAGTCTGGAGAAACTGTGCCGGTGGCATCACTTCAAAGGGAGTGCAGAAACCCGTTACAGAAGCCTGACGGAACTGATCCTGCCGGGAACGGCTCTGGAATTAAAGCTTTCCAGAGAGTGGAATTATAAGGAACTGTATCTGGCGGCACTGGAAGCCACGGCGAAACTGTGCCGGGTATCGAAGTACCAGATTTATACCGTAGAAGGACTTGTGGAAAAGATACAGGAAAAGCTGGATCGTATGCCACAGGAAGAACGGGAAAAACTTCCGGCATTTACCGCATTTTTCGAAACGTGTGAAGTATGACGAATGTTTTGGAAGAAAATAGGGTGGATACCGGGAAATGAATTTACCGAAAGAGGAGGAATTATCATGAATTTAAAAGGACGTCATTTTCTGACATTAAAAGATTATACACCGGAAGAAATAGCATATCTGCTGGAACTGTCTGCAGATCTGAAGAAGAAAAAGAAAGAAGGAGTTCTGACAGACACGCTGCGCGGGAAAAATGTAGCACTGATTTTCGAAAAGACCAGTACCAGAACCCGCTGTTCTTTTGAAGTGGCGGCACATGACCTAGGCATGGGAACCACCTATCTGGATCCGAAGGATCCCAGATCGGCAAAAAAGAAAGCATCGCGGATACAGCAAAGGTCCTGGGCAGCATGTACGAAGGAATTGAATATCGTGGCTTTGGGCAGGAAATCGTGGAAGAACTGGCGAAATATGCAGGAGTTCCGGTATGGAACGGTCTGACCAACGAATATCATCCGACCCAGATGCTGGCGGATATGCTGACCATTAAGGAAAACTTCGGAAGACTCAAAGGCATCAAACTGGTCTATATGGGTGATGCAAGATATAATATGGGAAATTCTTACATGATTGCCTGCGCGAAGATGGGCATGGATTTTGTGGCATGTGCACCGAAAAAGTATTTCCCGAATGAAGAACTGGTAGCTCAGTGTCAGGAGTATGCAAAAGCATCCGGTGCCACCATCACTCTGACGGAAGATGTGATGGAGGGAACAAAAGATGCAGATGTCATCTGTACAGATGTATGGGTATCCATGGGTGAGCCGGACGAAGTATGGGCGGAGAGAATCAAAGATCTTTCTCCATATAAAGTAACGAAGGAGGTTATGGCAAACGGTAAGAAAGAAGCAATCTTCCTACACTGTCTGCCATCTTTCCACGATCTGAATACCGGTATCGGCAAAGAGATGGGAGAACGTTTTGGCCTGAAGGATATGGAAGTTACCGATGAAGTCTTCCAGTCGGAACAGTCCAAAGTTTTCCAGGAGGCGGAAAACCGTATGCATACCATCAAAGCGGTGATGGCGGCAACTCTGGGGCATAATCCATGGAGTCAACAAAGACCAGAATCTTAAAAAAACTGCTGGAGACGGATGGCTATCTGTCAGGTCAGGAGTTGTGTGAACAGCTGGGAGTTTCCAGAACTGCGGTGTGGAAATACATGAAACAGCTGAAAGAAGAAGGCTATGAGATCGAGGCAATACAGAATAAGGGATATTGTCTGAAAGATGTGCCGGATGTGCTGGGCGAGAGTGAGATCAAGAGCCGTCTGCATACCCGTTGGGCGGGCCAGACGCTGTATTATTATGATGAGATTGATTCTACAATACCCAGATCAAGCGGCTGGCAGAGGAAGATGCGCCCCATGGAACCCTTGCGGTGGCGGATTATCAGAGTAGAGGAAAAGGGCGGCGTGGACGAGCCTGGGATTCTCCTCACGGAAGTGCTATTATATGTCAATCCTGTTTCGCCCGGAGATCCGGCCGGATCGGGCTTCGATGCTGACCCTGGTGATCGGACTTTCCGTGACCCAGGCGATCCGGAGTAATCTGGGTCTGCAGGCACAGATCAAATGGCCGAACGATGTGGTGCTGAACGGGAAAAAATTAGTAGGAATTCTGACGGAAATGAGCGCGCAGATGAACTATATTGAATATCTGGTGACAGGAATCGGAATCAATGCCAATCTGCGGGAATTTCCGGAGGAACTGGAAGATAAAGCTACGTCTCTGCAAAAAGAGATCGGGCATAAAGTCAACCGTTCTGCACTGATCGCAGAATGTATGGAAAAAATAGAAGAAAATTATGAGATATTTGTAAAGACACAGGATCTGAGCGGACTGATGGCTGCCTATCAGGAAGCGCTGGTCAATCAGGATCAGCAGGTGCGTGTACTGGAACCGGGACATGAATACACCGGTGTGGCGAGAGGAATCAACGCCATGGGTGAGCTTCTGGTAGAAAAAGAAGACGGAACCATCACCGAGGTTTATGCGGGAGAGGTATCTGTCCGTGGTCTTTACGGATATGTATAGGAGGAAAGATGTACGCAGATCGAATCGTTTTATGTGGTGCCAGTGCCTACGAACAGAAATATTATTTTAATCCGGATTTTGACGCCCTGCCACAGCAGGTAAAAGAAGAACTGCAGATCCTCTGTGTGATGTATACCGAGGAGATTGGCGGTATCCTGACACTGGAATTCGATGAGGACGGAAACCTGGAATTCAAGACAGAAGCGCTGGATGCGGATGCGATGTATGATGAGATTGGCAGCGTACTGCGCATCAAACAGATCCGGAAAGAAAAACAGGAGCTGCTGGCATCTCTGGAGATGTATTACCGGGTATTCTTTCTTGGGGAAGAGATGGAAGACGGGGAGGAAGGATGAAACTTCAGATTGGAAATGTAACATTACCGAACCCAGTGGTTCTGGCTCCGATGGCAGGTGTGACAGACCTGCCATTTCGTCTCCTGTGCAAAGAACAGGGTGCAGGACTTTTGTGTATGGAGATGGTCAGTGCCAAGGCCATTTATTATAAGAATAAGAATACACAGGAACTGATGCGGATCCTGCCGGAAGAGCGGCCGGTATCCTTGCAGCTTTTCGGCTCAGACCCGGAGATCATGAGTGAGATGGCAAAACAGATCGAAGAAAAGCCGTTTGATATTTTGGATGTCAACATGGGATGCCCGGTGCCGAAAGTGGTTAATAATGGTGAGGGATCCGCACTGATGAAAAACCCGAAACTGGTCCGTGAGATAGTAACGGCGATGGCAAAAGCGATTAAGAAGCCGTTGACGGTAAAGATACGAAAAGGATTTGACGATGATCATGTGAATGCGGTGGAGATCGCAAAGATCATCGAGGACAGTGGTGCAGCCGCGATTGCGGTTCACGGACGGACACGACAGCAGTTTTATTCTGGAAAAGCAGACTGGGAAATCATCCGAAAAGTAAAAGAAGCTGTGTCCATTCCGGTGATCGGAAATGGAGATGTGGATTCACCACAGAAAGCAAAAGCACTTCTGGAAGAAACCGGATGTGATGGTGTGATGATCGGTCGTGCCGCGCAGGGGAATCCATGGATCTTTGCACAGACGGCAGAATATCTGGAACACGGCACAGTACCGAAGAAACCGGAGCTTTCTGAAGTGAAGGAGATGATTTGGCGCCATGCCGGTCTGCAGATGAAGTATAAGAGCGAGCTTACCGCGATGCGTGAGATGCGAAAACATGTGGCGTGGTATACGGCAGGGTATCCACATTCGGCACAGCTTCGGGCAGCAGTGAATGAAGTACAGAGCATGGAAGAACTGGAACAGTTGCTGGAAGGGTGGAACTGATCAGGATCATAAGTTTGTGTATTGCGAAACATGTCAGCGAGAACGGAGTGATCAGTAACACAAGGGGAGAATCGGCAGACGAAAACTTCCGGAATGGTTGACATTTTCACGCGTTTCCTTTATAATACTATGATTGCACAAGGGAGAAAAACAAGTTCTTCAAGTACCGGAAAGCACAGAATCCATAGTGAAGTGAAGGTGAATGGAAGTTTCTGGTATGCAATGTAAAAACGTGTAATATTTATAAATAAGGGACATAATCTAACGCAGAAAATAAAATAGAAATAAAGAGTGATCATACCGTGTCAGATGATCACGGAAAGAAAGGAAACGTAGAAACATGGAAGCAAAGAAAAACTTACTCACATATGCCGGACTGAAAAAACTGGAAGATGAATTACATGACCTGAAGGTTGTAAAAAGAAAAGAAGTAGCAGAAAAGATCAAGGAAGCCAGAGAACAGGGAGACCTTTCCGAGAATGCAGAGTACGATGCAGCAAAAGATGAACAGAGAGATATCGAACTTCGTATTGAAGAGATTGAGAAGATCCTGAAAAATGCAGAAGTTGTTGTGGAAGATGAAGTTGACGAAGGCAAGATCAACGTTGGCTGCAAAGTAAAAGTTCTGGATATGGAATATGATGAAGAGATGGATTTTCAGCTGGTTGGTTCCACAGAAGCAAACAGCCTGCAGGGAAAAATCTCCAATGAATCTCCTGTTGGAAAAGCTCTGATCGGAGCAAAACAGGGTGATGTGGTAGATGTAGAACTGGCTGACGGCGAAGTTATGCAGTATAAAGTATTGAAAATCGAGAGAAATATCTAAGTAACAGGCAATATAAGTAACTATCAGCAAAAGACCAGAAGCGCTGTTTTCAGAATGGGAGACAGACGCATCGCAGCGAAAAAGAAGGAGTGAAAAAGGTGGCAGAGCAGAAGAAGCAGGAGCAGGATACGAATCAGTTATTAAAGGTGCGCCGTGAGAAACTGGCAGAACTGCAGGCAAACGGCAAAGACCCGTTCCAGATTACCAAATTTAACCAGACACATCATTCCCTTGAGGTAAAAGAGATTTATGAAGCGCATGAAGCGGAACTTCTCAAAGACCATAAGGAACCGGAAGTAGAAGGTCTGGATGAAGAACAGAAAAAAGAAGTTCTGAAGAAAGACTATGAAGAAAGAAGAAGCATCATGGATGCAAACCCGATTCATGTACCGTAGCAGGCCGTATGATGTTCAAGAGAGTGATGGGAAAAGCTTCTTTCTGTAATATCCAGGATCTGCAGGGAAATATTCAGGTATACGTGGCAAGAGATGCCATCGGCACCGATTCCTACGCAGACTTTAAAAAATCTGATATTGGCGATATTTTCGGTCTGGAAGGATTTGCTTTCAGAACAAGAACCGGTGAGATTTCTATCCATGCAGAAAAAATGACTCTGTTATCCAAGAGTTTACAGATTCTTCCGGAAAAATTCCATGGTCTGACCGATACGGATACCCGTTATCGTCAGAGATATGTAGACCTGATCATGAACCAGGAAAGCAAGAAGTATTTATCAAACGTTCTCAGATCCTCAAAGAGATCCGTAATTTCCTTTCCGGACGTGACTTTATGGAAGTAGAAACACCGATGCTGGTTGCAAATGCAGGTGGTGCGGCAGCAAGACCGTTCGAGACACATTACAATGCGCTGAACGAAGATGTAAAACTGCGTATTTCTCTGGAGCTTTATCTGAAGAGACTGATCGTTGGTGGTCTGGAGAGAGTGTTCGAGATTGGACGAGTATTCCGTAATGAAGGTGTGGACACCCGTCATAACCCGGAATTCACTCTGATGGAGCTGTATCAGGCATATACCGATTATGAAGGTATGATGGAACTGACCGAATCCATGTTCCGTTATCTGGCAGAAAAAGTCTGCGGTTCTACAAAGATTTCTTACAACGGTATCGAGATCGATCTCGGAAAACCGTTTGAACGTCTGACCATGAACGATGCCATCAAAAAATATGCAGGTATCGATTTCGACCAGGTTGCAGATGATGAAGCTGCAAAGAAACTGGCAGAAGAACATCATATTGCATACGAAGAGCGCCACAAAAAAGGTGATATCATTAACCTGTTCTTCGAAGAGTTCTGTGAGAAAGAACTGATCCAGCCGACCTTTATCATGGATCATCCGATCGAGATCTCACCGCTGACCAAGAAGAAACCTTCCGATCCGACCAAGGTAGAGCGTTTCGAGCTGTTTATCAATACCTGGGAAATGTGTAACGCATATTCCGAGCTGAATGATCCGATCGATCAGCGCGAACGTTTCGCAGCACAGGAAGAAGCATTTGCAGCAGGTGATGATGAAGCCAACCATACAGATGAAGACTTCCTGAACGCCCTGGAAATCGGTATGCCTCCGACAGGCGGTATCGGATACGGTATCGACCGTCTGGTAATGCTGCTGACAGACAGCCAGGCGATCAGGGATGTACTGCTCTTCCCGACAATGAAGTCACAGGGCGCAGCAAAGAACGAAGCAAACAATGCAGCACAGGAAACAAAGACAGTTGAGAAGATTGATTTTTCCAAGGTAAAAGTTGAGCCGTTATTCGAAGAAATGGTTG
>ENA-OQAZ01001274-OQAZ01001274.1-human-gut-metagenome-genome-assembly--contig:-NODE-1274-length-12358-cov-2.561524_pt1 | contig 12358 bp, 18 predicted proteins | sample MGYA00242737_ERZ504531 | MGnify/ENA primary metagenome ERZ504531 (study PRJEB26092, sample SAMD00036244) | human gut metagenome | host: Homo sapiens | study: EMG produced TPA metagenomics assembly of...
ACACTTCGCATGGTGATCGGATGTGCGATCATCCTGGCCGCTGTCATCATTTCTAACTTGTCTGAAACAGAAGGAGAAGCAAAAGATGAAGAAATACAATGCAGTAATTTTTGATTTGGATGGAGTAATCTGTCATACAGATAAATATCATTATCAAGCATGGAAAGTAGTTGCAGATGAACTGGGAATCTATTTTGATGAAGAAATCAATAACCGACTCAGAGGGGTGAGCCGTATGGAAAGTTTTGAAATTATTCTGGAACGCTATGAAGGAGAAATGAGCGAAGAAGAGAAAGAATGCTGGACAACAAAGAAAAATGATATCTATAAAGAACTTCTGAAAAATATGAGTCCTGCAGATCTGTCTGCAGAAGTAAAGGAAACATTGGATGATCTTCGTGCGAATGGTCATAAACTGGCGATTGGATCATCCAGTAAAAACGCAAGATTTATTCTCGGGCAGTTGGGACTTGGAGAGTATTTCGATGCAATTTCAGACGGAAATAATATTTCAAAATCAAAGCCGGATCCGGAAGTATTTGTGAAAGCAGCAGAGTATGTAGACGAACAGGCTGATAAGTGTTTGGTTGTAGAAGATGCAAAAGCAGGACTGCAGGCAGCAATCGCAGGGGGAATGGATTGTGCTGCTATCGGGGATGCAGTTGCAAGCGGACTTGGAACCTATAATCTGTCTGCATTTGCAGATCTTTTGAAAGTTACGGCTAAGTAAGAAAGAAGATGACTAGAATGAATGAAAAGTTTTTAAACAATCTTCTTACCAGTATTTCGGTATCCGGATTTGAAGAACCGGTGCAGGATATTGTAGAAGAAGAAATGAAGGAATGTGCAGATAAGATCTACAGGGATGAAATGCAGAATCTGACCTGTGTACTGAATCCGGAAAGTGATGCACGTATCATGCTTTCCGCTCATGCAGACGAGATCGGCCTTATGATCTCAAATATCCGGGAAGACGGAAGATTGCAGGTAATTGACAGGGGCGGCATTGTTCCGGCAACCTATCCGGGACGTCAGGTGCGGATCAAGACGAAACATGGCGAAGTCTACGGTGTTGTAGAAGCCTATCGCGGATTATTCAAAGAAGAGAACCTTGGAACAAAGCATTTTTTGATCGACATTGGGGCAAAAGACAGAGAAGATGCATTGAAATATGTCAGCCTCGGAGATCCTATTGTACCGGATACACAGATCCGTAAAATGGCAAACGACAAATTTACAGCGCGAGCCCTTGATGACAGAATCGGTGTTTTCATCATTATGGAAGCAATGAAAAGAGCAAAAGAGCTGGGCTGCAAAGCGGGAGTTTACGGAGCTTCAACAACAGGTGAAGAAACGACAAAAACAGGAGCTTACTGGACAAGTTCACGGATCAAACCTACCATGGCCATTGTGTAGATGTAACTTATACAAGTGACTGCAGTGGAATGAATCCGGCGGAATCAGGAACCGTTGTTTTAGGTGGCGGACCGGTTTTATGCAACAGTCCGATCGTTGTGAAAGCATTTAATGATGAAATGGAAAAATGTGCAAAAGAATCAGGAATTCCGGTTCAGAGAGAAGCTGCAAGCAGGCTTAGTTATACCGATGGGGATAAGATTCATTTTTCTAATCAGGGAGTACCGATGGTACTGGTATCTATCCCGCTACGTTATATGCATATGCCTGCAGAGGTTGCAGATGAAAAAGATGTAGAAGGCTGCATTGAACTGATTGCACAGTTCCTTGCAAAATATAACGGATAAAAGATAAAAGAAAAGATACGATATTACTTCAACAAATAGAAGCGAATATCGTATCTTTTTATTTGGTCTTATCGCAATGCTTAGAAAAATACATTTCCCCCAACGTTGATCCCGGACATTCCGGTACTTGCGCTTCGGAACTGGTAACATCCGCTTACGGATGCAAGCCGTGCTCCGCCGAGCGCTTCCTGAGCGACCTGATAGCATAAGGATACAGGTCCTCTTTGCAAGACGCGGCTTAAGCTTCCGTCCCAGGTTGGAGCAAACTGACCGCTCTGGTAGACGACACCGCTGATCGTATTCGGATACAGCGGACTCGCTACACGGTTCATGATGACTGTAGCAACGGCAAGAATACCGTCATAATTGTAACCGCCGGCTTCACACTGCAGAATTGCAGCAAAGAGAACCAGATCTGTGGTCTCGGCAGGAGTATCCGGAACTGTAATCGTCGTATTGCCGCCGGAACTACCGGAATCCGTGTTCCCGGAGCTGCTTGAAGTATTATTGGAAGCAGTCTGTGCAGCTTCTGCCTGTCGTTGTTGCTCAGCAGCTTCTTCTTCCTGTTTTTTCTTAAGTGCGGCAGCAGCGGCTGCCTGTGCTTCTTTTGCTTTTGCCAGTGCTTCGGATGAACCTGAAGTTCACCGGAAGTAGAGGAAATCTTATCATTCAGTTCCTGTTCCTGTTGGTCGAGATTTGTTTTCATCTCTGCCAGAGAAGCCTGCTCTGCTTTCAGATCAGAGTCCTTTTTAGCGACAAGCTCGTGAACCTTCTGTAATTCATCCAGCATATTTCTGTCGTATTCTGTAATGTTCTTGACAAATTCTGCTTTGTTTAAGAAATCTCCCATGCTTTCAGAAGAAAAGATGATCTGCAAGAGTGACGTATTTCCTGTTTCGTACATATATTTGATTCTTTTCTTCATAGCATCATACTGTAACTGCTCGTCCAGTTTTGCGGCGGCAAGATCCAGTTCTGCTTTCTGTACGGAAGCATCCGTATCCTCAATTTTTGATGCAAGATCTGTGATCTCAGCGCTGAGACTTGTGAGGTCCTGATTCAGAGAGTCAAGCTGGTTCTGAAGACCGTTTGTCTGCTTTTCGAGAGAGTCTACAGTGTCATCGGCGTAAGCTTTTGTAAACGGGGAACAGACCAGGGCAGCGGTAAGGAGTGCGATGGTTGTCCTTGAAAATGCTTTTAACCTTTTCTTCATAATTCTTCCTTTCTTCAAAATTGAGCCTTTATCAGTATACTACAAAATGCCTGAATCCGCAAATTTTGTTATACATGCACGGGGAATCGTGTTATACTAAGATTTGAAATGTATTTTTAGCTTTACCATAAATGAGGGAATTATTCATGAAAAAGATAAAAATGATAGGGCTTGATCTGGATGGTACTTTACTGAATGATAAGAAAGAACTGACCAGTCATACAAGAGAAATACTTACACGTGCGATCGATCAGGGAGTAACAGTACTGGTTGCAACAGGACGTCCGGTGACAGGGATCCCGGAAGTGCTCCGGAATTTCCCGGGGATGCGGTACGCACTGACATCGAACGGCGGAAGGATCCTGGATTTACAGGAAGACAAAGTACTTTATGCCAATATGCTCTCTTATGAGATGGGAGCAGCGATCCTTAAGATTTTTGGAGATTATGATACGTTCAAGGAGATCTATTTTGATGGAAGAGGTTTCGTACAGGCAGATGAACTTCTGAAGGTCGGAGAGTATCTGCGGAATCCTGCGATGGCAGATTATATCCGAACCACCCGCAAAGGCATTACGAGTCTCTGGGAGAAGATGGAAGAGATGAATGGGCATGAGATGGATAAGATCCATGCACTTTTTAAGAATCAGGACGAACGGCTGGAAGCAAAGCAGCGGATCATGGAGCTTGGGAATTTAAGCATCAGTGATTCGATGGGAACGAACCTGGAGATCAATGCACCGGGAGTCAACAAAGGCATGGGACTGATCCAGCTCGGCAGGCTTCTTGGAATTGAACGGGAAGAGATCATGGCATGCGGGGATGGCAACAATGACCTGATGATGTTAAAAGAAGTCGGATTTGGTGTTGCGATGGCAAACGGAGCAGATGAAGTAAAAGAGGTGGCAGATTATATCACTTTGTCCAATGAGGAGGATGGCGTGGCGGCTGCCATTGAAAAATTTGTATTGAATCCCGAAAGGGGATAGAAAGAGGGAAAAATGTTAGATATTTTAATTGCTGTCATTCTGGGTATCGTGGAAGGTATCACAGAATGGCTTCCAATCAGTAGTACAGGGCATATGATTCTTGTAGAGCAGTTCTTACATATGAGTACAAGTCATGAATTCAACAGTATGTTCCGTGTTGTGATCCAGCTCGGTGCAATTATGGCGGTCGTTGTTCTGTATTTCAATAAGCTGAATCCGTTTTCAAAAGAGAAAATCAGCGAAGCAGAAGAGAAATACGATCAACCTGTGGTGCAAAATCGTTGTGGCTTGTCTGCCGGCAGCTGTGATCGGGCTGTTATTTGATGATATCCTTGACAAGTATCTTTACAATTATGTAGTTGTTGCACTGATGCTGATCATTTATGGTATCTTCTTCATTCTGATCGAGAAAAAGAATGAACACACCAGACCGCAGGTTACAAAGCTGACAGAGCTTACCTATCAGATGGCACTGATCATCGGAGGCTTCCAGGTTCTGGCACTGATCCCGGGTACTTCACGTTCAGGAGCAACCATCCTTGGAGCACTGCTCATCGGAACTTCCCGCTATGTGGCAACAGAATTTACCTTCTACCTTGCAATCCCGGTTATGTTCGGAGCAAGTATCTTAAAGGTTATCAAATTCGGATTTCATTATACCGCAATCGAAGTAGTCATTCTGCTTGTAGGATGCCTGGTAGCGTTCTTCGTATCCGTATTTGCGATCAAGTTTTTGATGGGATATATCAAGAAGCATGACTTTAAGGCATTCGGTTATTACCGTATCGTACTTGGAGTTCTGGTACTTCTTTATTTCCTGATCTTTGGCTAAAAGAGAATAATCACGAAAAAAAGTGGGAATTTATGCAAAAAAATGTATAAAAACCCACTTTGTTTTTTCTTTATAACATGATAGAATAGGGGAAATGGATAAAATTTGGAGGTTGGTATTATGAAAATGAAAAAAGTAATCAGTGTTGTACTTGCATGTGCATGCGTATTCAGTTTTGCAGCTTGTGGATCAAAGAGTGATTCATCAAAGAGTGACTCTGCAAAATCAGACAAGAAAGAAAAGCTTGTTATGGCTACAAACGCAGAATTCCCACCATTTGAATACTATGACGGAGATGAAGTTGTCGGAATCGATGCAGAATTCGCAGCAGCGATCGCTGACAAACTTGGAATGGATCTGAAGATCGAAGATATGGCATTTGATTCTATTATCCGGCCGTTCAGAGCGGGAAAGCAGATATCGGAGCAGCAGGTATGACTGTAACAGAAGACCGTGCTACACAGGTTGATTTCTCTGACAGCTATTACACAGGAGTTCAGGTTATCATTGTAACAGATGACAGTGATATTACAGAACCGGATGATCTGAAAGGAAAGAAGATTGGTGTTCAGCAGGGAACAACAGGGGATATTTATTCTACAGATGATTTCGGTGATGATAATGTAGAGCGTTTCAACAAAGGTATGGAAGCTGTACAGGCTCTGCAGCAGGGCAAGATCGATGCAGTGATCATTGATAACCAGCCGGCTAAGACATTCGTAGAAGAAAATGAAGGTCTGAAGATCCTGGAGACTTCTTATGTAGAAGAAGACTATGCACTGGCAATCAAAAAAGGTAATGATGATCTGGTTAAGAAAGTCAATGATGCGATCAAAGAGTTAAAAGAAGATGGAACATTTGATAAAATCGTTGCAAAATATATTACAGACTAATCGGGTACAGACTGGTGGTGTCTTATGAGTGATTTTAAAGCAAGATTTATAATGAATTTTATAAAAGATGACAGATGGCACTACATTGCAGACGGACTTAAGGTTACATTAATTGTAACCTTTTGTGCTGTCCTGATCGGTGTAGTTCTCGGATTCCTTCTGGCAATTGTCCGTTCCACATACGATAAGACCGGCAAGCTGAAGCTCCTGAATCTGATCTGCCAGATTTACATCACGGTCATCCGTGGTACACCGGTTGTTGTACAGCTGCTCATCATTTACTTTGTAATTTTTGCAAGTGTGGATGTCAGTAAGACGATCGTAGCGATTCTGGCATTTGGTATGAACTCCAGTGCTTATGTTGCTGAGATTTTCCGTTCCGGTATTATGGCAGTTGATAACGGACAGTTTGAGGCAGGACGAAGCCTTGGATTTAATTATTGCCAGACGATGATTTATATTATCATGCCGCAGGCATTTAAAAATGTCCTTCCGGCACTTGGAAACGAATTTATCGTTCTCTTAAAAGAGACTTCTGTTGCCGGATATATTGCCCTTCAGGATCTGACAAAGGGCGGAGATATCATCCGAAGCAGAACCTACGATGCGCTTATGCCGCTGATGGCAGTTGCGATCATTTACCTGGTTATGGTTATGATCTTCAGTAAACTGGTAAGTATGCTGGAAAGGAGGCTAAGGAACAGTGACCACTAATGGAGATGTATTGATCCGTGTAGAAAATCTGCAGAAAGCATTTGGCGATTTTCATGCACTGAATGGAATTACAGAAGAGATCCACAAAGGAGAAGTTGTGGTAATCATCGGACCGTCAGGATCCGGAAAATCTACATTCCTCCGTTCCCTGAACCTTCTGGAGGTGCCGACCGGAGGTCATATTTATTTTGAAGGTGTGGATATTACAGATGCAAAGGTAGATATCGACAAACATCGTCAGAAGATGGGAATGGTGTTCCAACACTTTAATCTTTTCCCACATAAGACGATTCTTGAAAATATCACACTGGCTCCGATCAAGCTCCTGAAAAAGGATAAAGCAGAGGCAGAAAAAGAAGCAAGAGTACTTCTTAAGAGGTTGGACTGGAAGAGAAAGCAGATTCTTATCCGTCACAGCTTTCCGGTGGACAGAAGCAGCGGATCGCGATCGTGCGTTCCCTTGCCATGAACCCGGATGTAATACTCTTTGATGAACCGACATCCGCACTGGATCCGGAGATGGTTGGAGAAGTACTGGAGCTGATGAAACAGCTTGCCCAGGAAGGCATGACCATGGTTGTTGTTACACATGAAATGGGATTTGCAAGAGAGGTTGCTGACCGTGTCATGTTTGTGGATGAAGGAAGAGTAAAAGAGCAGGGAACTCCGGAAGAGTTCTTTGCAAATCCTAAGGATGAGCGATTAAAGGAATTCCTGTCAAAGGTTCTGTAAAAATAAAGAAATATAAAAGAAAGTTCTGTTTTCTTAAGAGACAGAACTTTTTTCTTTAAGAATTGCGAAAGACTATTGCTATTTTTTTATTTATGTATAGTATAGATTGTATGAAGAAAATAAAAACTATAATTCCACTTATTATTACATTTTGTATGAATGCTGTGGTATATTGGGGAGTGCCGCTATTACGGACGGGAATTAAGACTCATAATCTTTCTGGTCCGGCGGATGAAGTGATTCCTTTTATGCCACAGTTTATTATTATTTATTTTGGGTGTTATCTTTTCTGGGTAGTGAACTATTTCATGGCATCGATGCGGGAGGAGAAAGTGAAATACCGGTTTTTTACTGCGGATTTTTATGCGCGGCTGGTATGTATGCTGTGCTTTATTTTTTATCCGACCACGAATACGAGACCGGTTCTGACAGGGACGGATATCTGGACGCAGGCAGTACGGTTTCTGTATACGGTTGATAAGCCAATCAACCTGTTTCCGTCCATTCACTGCATGGCAAGCTGGTTCAGCTGTATTGCGATCAGGAAGAATTGGAAGATTCCCAACTGGTATAAAGCTTTTTCAGTCCTGATGACGGTACTGGTTGTGATTTCGACACTGGCGCTTAGGCAGCATGTATGGCAGGATGCAGCAGCAGGAATTCTTCTTGCAGAAGTAACCTGGCAGATCAGCAGACGGACAAATGGATGGCAGATCTATCGGCGTCTGACAGAAAAAATAGCAAATAAACTTGGAAACTGGACAGGAATGAAGAGAGATGGGAAATAAAAAGAAGACGATCTTCAATGTCATATTTTTGCTGGTGGTATTTGCCGGTACAGTGTATGGCGTATTTCATGGGGAAGATATTGGTGAGATTGCGAAGATCCTGGGGCAGGTCAATGTATTATGGCTGATTCCGGGAGTGATCTGTGTTGTGGTTTTTATCTGGGGAGAATCGATCATTATCTATTATATGATGCGGACACTGAAAATCCGGCTGAAAAAATGGACATGTTTTCTGTTTTCATCGGTTGGATTCTTCTTCAGCTGTATCACACCTTCGGCATCTGGAGGACAGCCGGCACAGATTTATTATATGAAAAAAGAAAAGATACCAATACCGGTTTCGACGCTGGTGCTGATGATCGTTACGATCACTTATAAACTGGTACTGGTGGTTGTCGGATTGTGGCTGGTACTGTTCGGACAAGGATTTATCCATAAATATCTCTGGAGTATCCGGCATATCTTTTATCTGGGGACAGCTCTGAATGTTTTCTGCGTGACAGCGATGCTGGTGCTGGTGTTCCATCCGCGGCTTGCAAGAGAAATTCTGGTAAAAGGAATGGCACTGCTTGAAAAGCTGCACTTTCTACACCATAAGGAGGCGCGTATTGAAAAGCTGAATGCATCCATGGATCAGTACCGGGATACAGCAGTTTTTCTGAAGGAACACAAGCAGGTGATCGTGAATGTATTTGCGATCACCATGTTCCAGCGGTTTGCGCTGTTTACAGCTACATGGTTTGTATATAAGGCATTTGGGCTTGGAGGTGTAAAAGCAGTCGCAGTCATTACACTGCAGGCGGTCATTGCGGTATCGGTAGATATGCTTCCTCTGCCGGGAGGTATGGGAATCAGTGAAAAATTATTTGCCATGATTTTTATTCCGGTATTCGGAAAACGGCTTCTTTTGCCGGGAATGATCCTGAGCCGTGGGATTGGATATTATACAGAGCTGGGGCTGAGCGCCTTGCTTACGATCGTAGCAAATTTTACAATTGGAAGAAAGAGGGAGATAGAATGTTAGGGGTTTATGATTATACGGTAGTACTTACATATGTCAGTTTGATGGTATCAATTGGAGGAATGATGTTTGCAGTAAACGGGCATCTGCATCTGGGCGTGATGTGTCTTGCAATCTCCGGTCTTTGTGATATGTTTGATGGAAAGATTGCAAGAACAAAAAAGAACCGGACAGAAGTGGAAAAGCGTTTCGGAATCCAGATTGATTCGTTAAGCGATATTGTTTGCTTCGGAGTTGCGCCGGCTGTTCTTTGTTACTGTTTCGGAATGCGCGGTGTGATCGGTGTGGCAATCCTGATGTTTTATGTACTTGCAGGTCTGATCCGTCTTGCGTGGTTCAATGTGATGGAAGAACAGCGTCAGGAAGAAACAGCAGAGAAAAGAGAATGTTATCAGGGGCTCCCGATCACATCCATGGCAATCGCACTTCCGCTTGTGGTTGTATTAAAACCATTTTTAGGTTGTGAATTTATGCTTGCAATGCATGTTGTGATGCTGGTAGTCGGCATTTTATTTATTACAAATTTTAAGTTCAGGAAGCCAAAGAATCTAACAATGGGAGCAATTGTAGTAATCGTAGCAATGGCAGTAATTGGCATCCTGGTCAGACATTATATGCGTTATATGAGTATGATTTAGCAGGCAGACGGTCAACGGCAGAGGAGGAATGAAATGTATTACATGGACAGAGAAGGTCATCGGATAAAAAAGACAACCAGTCAGGATAAGTTTTTAAAATTTGTGTATACCCATACAGCAACCAGAGTACTGATGCGCCCGCTTCTTTTACCGGCAGTATCCAGACTGGGAGGGAAGCTGTTGAATACAAAAGTGTCCGCTGTTTTTGCCGGACTATTTGCCAGAACACACGGGATCGATCTGAACAAATATGAAAAACAGAAATTTGATTCCTATAATGATTTCTTTACCAGAAAAATAAAAGCTGAGGAACGCCCGGTTAACAGGGAAGATACCGTACTGATCAGTCCATGTGACGGGAAAGTGAGTGTCTATCCAATTCACGAAAACGGACAATTCTTCATTAAACATACTCCATATACAACACACAGCCTCATTCGCGATGCAAAGCTTGCCAGACATTATATGGGAGGCTGGGCGGTAGTAATCCGTCTTACAGTAGACGATTACCATAGATACTGTTACGTGGCAGATGGAGAAAAGACCTATCAGAGAAGGATTCCGGGAATTTTTCACACTGTAAATCCGATTGCAAATGATATCTGCCCGATCTACAAAATGAACAGCAGAGAATACTGTCTTGTAAAAAATGAAAACTCGGCACCGTCCTGATGATGGAAGTCGGTGCACTGATGGTCGGAAAGATCCGAAATTATAAAAAAGAACGCTGCCAGGTAAAACGCGGCGAAGAAAAAGGAAGATTTGAATTCGGAGGTTCAACGGTTGTGCTGCTCCTGGAACCAGATAAAGTCTTGCCAGACAGTGATCTGATCCGGAACACGTTGCAGGGAGCAGAAACCATTGTGAAGATGGGAGAACGCATAGGGGGAGTTATATAGGCTTGCTGGTTCAAAAGGGACGCGCAGCTGAATGTTTCCATCTTGCCGGACAGTCTTGAGGCATTAAGGGACTCTAAAATTTTGAAAAGATGCTAAAAACAGGGGAAGAAATCCACAAACTCGCTGTCGCTCAGACAGTGTGAATTTCTTCCCCTAACGCATCTTCTCAAAACCTAAGATTCCCTAAAAGTCTCAAATGCCGTCAAGACGGAAACATTCAGCTGCGCTGTTCGTTTCAGAAAATTATTTAGCTGCAGCGTCCCCATTTTCACTCTACAACAACCCCTGCATCACCGGCAAAGGTGATTCCACAACGTAATCTGCCGCCTTCTTGGCGAGAGGGTGGCCGGTTGCCATGACATACGCTGTTCCCGCAGCTTTCAGCATCTCGATATCATTCTGCTGGTCTCCGAAGCAGATGCATTCCTCTTTTTTGATCCCGAATTTTTCCATTAGAACTTTCAGTGCCGTTCCTTTATTTGCATTTGGCGCAATAAAATCAATCCAGTGATCCGCAGAAGTTACAACGCGGATTTCATCCCCGATTCTTTTGTGGAAGAAGGGTTCCAGATTCTTTGTGCCACCAAAATCACAGATGGCTGCTTTGATGATCGGTTCTTTGATCGCATACAGATCCGGCACGTAGGTAACGATGTTATGCATATCATTTTCCATATAATCAATGAAACGTTCATCGGTTGAGTCGCTGTAATAAGTATCTTTTACAGAAAGGATACAGTGTCCGGTGTGATAGATCTTCCGGTATTCCATCAGGCATCCAGAATATGCCGGATGGTTTTGGATGGGTCAGACCGGTGGCGAGTACCTCTTCTTTATAGAGCACATGGAACCATTTTCAGCGATATATGGAATGTCGAAGCCGAGAGGAGCGAAAAGCCTGCGGATATTGGCATACTGGCGTCCGCTCGCGGCAGTAAGATGATCCCTTTTCATGAAGTGCCTTAATCGTATCATATATTTCTTTCGGCACAGTCTGCTGATAGTTGTGAAGCAGAGTGCCGTCCAGATCACTTGCAACTAATTTGATCATAAATTTCCTCCTGAGTCAAAATAACGATACGCCGGAAACTATGGTGCGAAACTACATTGACAGTATAGCAAAAATGAGAAGGGCAGGCAATGCAGGGCTGAAAAAAGAAAAAACAAATGCGAAAATTTGAGAAAGCGGATAAGCAGAAGGTGACGAAATGCAGCAAAGCGGAAAAGATGTAAAACGGACACTGGGACAGAAGACAGAGGATCGACTGATGAAATATATTCTGGATAAACCGGTAAAAATAGGAGAGAGGATACCTACTGAAGGTGAACTGACAGAATTATTTGAAGTTGGACGAAGTACGGTAAGAGAGGCGGTTAAAGGGCTGGTCACAAGAGGCGTGCTGGAAGTGCGCAGAGGAGACGGAACTTATGTCATCAGTACCATTTATATGGAAAATGATGTTCTCGGGTTTGGAAATGTGGAGGATCGTTATCGGTTGGCACTGGATCTGTTTGATGTACGTCTGATGATCGAACCGGAGATTGTAACCTGGGTGTGCAGAAAAGCAACGGAAGAGCAGATTCAAAAGCAAAGCAGTTATGCGATGAGCATGCATCTGACCTATAACAGACAAGTGATTATTGAGATGCTGGCAGAACGTGGAAAAAATAAAAATACATCAGATGTTTGCAAATAAAAACAGATGTCATCTGGCAAAAAATATGTAAAATATATAAAAAACAGGCGGTATATCTGATAAAGGAAATGGCAAAGAAGCAGGGTGTAACGGAAGAACTGAAAGCAACGGATATGATGAGATGGATAGGATTGATGAATAACATTCGAGCCTGTGCCGATGAGATTGTATTGAATGAT
>ENA-OQAZ01001275-OQAZ01001275.1-human-gut-metagenome-genome-assembly--contig:-NODE-1275-length-12356-cov-8.640363_pt1 | contig 12356 bp, 12 predicted proteins | sample MGYA00242737_ERZ504531 | MGnify/ENA primary metagenome ERZ504531 (study PRJEB26092, sample SAMD00036244) | human gut metagenome | host: Homo sapiens | study: EMG produced TPA metagenomics assembly of...
TCTTTAGGGTAAAAATAGAGTACGATTTTTTTTGCCTGCATAATTGCTCAGGCGGATTTCTTCACCTTTTTCGTTGATTCCCAGTATTTCGGGAGCTTTGTCTCCAATATTCATATCGTAAGGGAAATTTTTAGAAAAAAAGAATCAGGAACGAAGAATGAGTACTCCTTCTTCATTCTTGATTCTTTTTATGGTTAAGGTAATGTGATTACAGTTCCAGGTCACCGTCGAATACTTCATGCCAAGGAATCCGTATTTGTTCAAAGCTTCCATGAATGGATCCGGATCGAATTCTTCTACATTCCATACACCCGGACGCTTCCACAAGCCTTTCAGGAACATCATGGCACCAATCATGGCCGGTACACCGGTGGTGTAGCTTACGCCCTGCATGCCTGTTTCCTGATAAGCTGCCTGGTGAGAGCAGTTGTTGTATACATAATAAGTATGTTCTTTTCCGTCTTTGATACCACGGATACGGCAACCGATTGAAGTTTCGCCTTCGTAGTTTTCGCCAAGGTCTTGCGGGTTAGGCAGCACGGCTTTCAGGAACTGCAAAGGAACGATTTCCATACCGTTGTAGTTGATAGGTTCGATGCTGGCCATACCGATGTTCTGGATTACACGCAAGTGAGTCAGGTATTCCTGTCCGAAAGTCATCCAGAAACGGGCACGCTTGATGGTCGGGAAATTCTTGACAAGTGATTCCAGTTCTTCGTGATACAGAAGATAAGAATCACGCGGACCGATGTTAGGATAAGTCAGGTCTTTGTGGAATTCCAGCGGCTGGGTAGTAACCCATTGTCCGTTTTCGTAATAACGTCCGTTCTGTGTGATTTCGCGGATGTTGATTTCCGGATTGAAGTTGGTAGCGAAAGCCTTGTGGTGATTTCCGGCATTGCAGTCTACGATGTCCAGGTAGTGGATTTCATCGAAATGATGTTTTGCTGCGTATGCGGTGTATACTCCACTTACTCCCGGGTCGAATCCGCAGCCCAGAATGGCAGTCAGTCCGGCATCTTCAAAGCGTTTTTTGTATGCCCACTGCCAGCTGTATTCAAAGTGTGCCTCTCTTTAGGCTCGTAGTTTGCTGTATCCAGGTAGTTCACTCCCGCCTGAAGACACGCTTCCATAATCGTTAAATCCTGGTAGGGAAGTGCTACGTTAATAACGATTTCGGGTTTAAAACTGTTGAATAAAGACACAAGTTCATCCACATTGTCGGCATCTACCTTAGCGGTCTTGATGTTGGGGTTACCAATTGCTTTGACAATTGCGTCGCATTTTGACTGTGTGCGGCTGGCAATCATGATTTCAGAAAAGACTTCCGGATGCTGAGCCACTTTGTGTGCAACAACGGTACCTACACCGCCTGCACCGATAATCAATACTTTACTCATTTATTACTTTGAAACTTTAAATGCCCGGTAAACGTTACCGTTCAGTATGCAAAGATAGAAAATAATTCAAAATATGGTGCAGTATTCTGGGGATATACGTATTTTTGTAAATGAACAATTCTTAAAAATGGATTGTTTGTGAATTTGTGATTAAGATTAAAAAGGAAAAACAAGTTATGAATAAGAAGTATTTTGCAGCTGCAGCTTTGGCTTGCGCACTGATGAGTTGTGGAACCGGAAAGAATTCGGTAGCAGTAGTAGACTTTACAGGGGAATGGAATATTGTAGAAGTGAACGGAGAAAAGGTGAGTGCGGAAAATGCACCATTCTTGGGCTTTGACAAGGACGGACACCGTTTATATGGTAATGCTGGATGCAATCGCCTGATGGGAAGCTTTGAGTTGGATACCTGAATGCCGGAAAAGTGAAATTTGGTCAGGTGGCTGCTACCCGGATGATGTGTCCGGATATGACGTTGGAGCAGAATGTGCTGGAAGCATTGAATAAAGTGGCTGGATATGAAACAGTAGGTGAAGATGTAGCACTGAACGATGCGGAAGGTAAACCGGTAATATTGTTGCAGAAGCGTGAAGTGGCAGAAGTATCTGTAAACGACCTGAATGGTGCCTGGGAAATTGTTTCTGTAAAAGGTAATCCTGTGAGGGAAGTGGAAAAACAGCCGCAATTGGTTTTTAATGTAGCTGAAAAAAGAGTACACGGTAATGCCAGCTGCAATACGATAAACGGTTCTTTCACACAGGAAGAAGGACAGGCTGCTTCTCTCCGTTTCAGTCAGATGATTTCTACCATGATGGCATGCCCGAACATGGATGTGGAGTCTTCTATCTTGAAAGCTTTGGATGAAGTACGTAGCTTTGAAATCAAGGCAGACGGAACCGTAAGCCTTTTGGGAGCAGACGGAGCAGAAGTATTGTCATTGAAGAAGCTGGCCGAAACAGAAGCTGAAGCTTGATAAATCTGCCGGCTGTAGTATAAGGTCCGAGGAAAAATATTATCTTTGCAGAAAGAAGCATAAACCTTATAATAATATGACTAAAAAAATACTTTTGTTGGGTTCCGGGGAACTCGGAAAGGAATTTACCATTGCTGCCCAGCGTTTGGGACAGTATGTAATTGCGTGTGACTCTTATGCTGGTGCACCGGCTATGCAGGTGGCAGATGCATGCGAGGTATTCAGTATGTTGGATGGAGAAGCTTTGGACCGTGTGGTAGAAAAGTATCGTCCGGATATAATTGTTCCTGAAATAGAAGCAATTCGTACTGAACGGCTTTATCACCTGGAAAAAGAAGGTATACAGGTTGTACCAAGTGCCCGTGCGGTGAATTTTACGATGAACCGTAAGGCTATCCGTGATTTGGCAGCGAAGGAACTGGGACTGAAGACGGCAAAGTATTTTTACGCTTCTTCTTATGAAGAACTGAAGGAAGCTGCCGGAAAGATTGGCTATCCTTGTGTCATCAAGCCGTTGATGTCTTCTTCAGGTAAGGGACAGTCTGTTGCCAAGAGTGAGGAAGACTTAAAGTATTCTTGGGAATACGGATGCAGCGGAAGCCGTGGGGATATTAAGGAACTCATTGTAGAAGAGTTCATTCACTTTGACAGTGAGATTACCCTGCTGACCGTGACACAGAAGAATGGTCCTACCTTGTTCTGTCCTCCTATCGGACACGTTCAGAAAGGTGGTGACTACCGTGAAAGTTTCCAGCCGGCTCATATCGCACCGGAACATCTGGCTGAGGCTCAGCAAATGGCAGAGAAGGTGACTCGTGCTTTGACGGGCTATGGCTTGTGGGGAGTAGAATTCTTCCTGAGCCACGAAAACGGAGTTTATTTCTCTGAGTTGTCTCCTCGTCCACACGATACAGGAATGGTTACACTGGCCAATACACAAAACTTGAACGAGTTTGAGCTGCATTTATATGCAGTGTTGGGACTCCCGATTCCAGGTATTACACAGGAACATATCGGAGCTAGTGCCGTAATTCTTTCTCCTGTTTCCAGCCAAAAGGCACCGCAGTATAGAGGAGAGGAACTTGTTTGCTCTCAGCCTAATACTTATCTCCGTATTTTCGGAAAACCTGCTACCCGCTTGAATCGTCGTATGGGAGTGGTGGTTTGCTATGACAAGAATGACGGTGATTTGGATGCACTGCGTGATAAGTGTAAGTCACTGGCTGCCAAGGTAGAAGTATATTGAGAATTGATTTATGTCATGAAAATTGCATAAATAAACGAAAAACTTCATTGCTATGTTTTAGAAATATGTTTTAAATACATATATTTGCGCTCGCAAAATTAAACTAAACATAAATGGCAGAAAACAAAACAGTGAAGTATCATATTCCTCACAGAGGGATATATATGTATTCTCATGTATACGAAGGAAAAACTGAAATGATTGTGCTGAATAGCACTGGTTCAGAACAAATTCTGGATAGTGAGTGCTATACTGTCTTAACTAAGGATTCTAAAGAAGGTAGAGATGTTTCGAGCGGGAAAAAGATTGACTTGACAAAGAATTTGGTAATTTCTCCTCGTAAATCATTGATTATTGAATTCTGAGAAATGTTTATAAATAAGGAGACTGTCGTGATGCTGAATCGGACAGTCTCCTTGTTTTTATACCATATCGTCGCCTGCTTTGGTGTATTTCACGCGAATTGTCTTATGGAACGGTATGAAACGTGAAACAATGGCTATGACCAGTGAGATGACAAACAGATAGCCTAATATGTGCTTGAGCGAAAGCAGAAGGCTTTGCTGCTGTAGAGTGGCATAGAGTGTCTGGGTAGCCATTTGTGTAGCTTCTGTATATTCGTGCCCTTGTGCCAGATGCTGTGTGAGGGACTGATTGAACTGGCTGGCAGCCAACGGGTCGGTCTGACTGATTGTTTCGGATAGGGAGTACATGTATTTTTGTTCCAGCCGATAGAGGGTATTGCTGTAAAAAGAGGTCGCCAGAATGGGGGCTAGTACTGAACGGAAGCAAATCAGGAAAAAGGCATTGGCCAGCAGGAATTTAGGATTCAGCTCCTCTACGGCGAACAGGGCAAAGGCTATGATGAGTACCAGCATGCCTAATTCTCTTAAGAATACAGGAAGAAAAAGCATCTCGTATGTGCTTTCAGGAGAAACCGTGAAATACAATATTCCGAAAAAGGCTGCAAAGCAACTCATGCCTCCGGCTATCAGAAAGCGGAAACGCCAGCGCTGCCAGCGGAACCACCAGAAGCAGATGAATGCTCCCAATGCATATCCCGGCAACAGATAGATGTAAAGCTGGTACGTGTGTGTACTGTCCACCTTCAGAATGCTGGTCATATAATTGGTCAGCAGGGTGGTGGAGGTACTGAAAAACATGACCAGCATCATGTAGAAGTAACCTACGATGGCTTTTGGCTGGTACAATGGAGCTAGGTTTACATACGGCTGCTTGGAGTGATATTGTTTCCAGATGAAGAACGCAATTAAGATGGGAGCGATGACCAGATAGATCCGGATCTTAAAGGAAGACGTCCAGTCGAGTACTTTCCCATAGTTGATGACGTACATCAGCATCAGCAATCCGGTGGCAATGACAAGCATTTCCCGAATGTGCAGTTCCGAAAGTCGGATGGGTTTAAGCGGACGGTTATGACGGAAACAGACGATGACAATCAGGATGGATGCCATGAGCATCATCATCATGAAGTAATACATGTATTGCCAGTTGTAGTGATAGGCCAGCTCAGCGGTCACAATCATGGACACTTGTCCTCCGGCAAATACTAACGGGTAGAAATAGGAGTAGAACTCACTTCGTACATTTTTCGGGCTGAAAATCTTAGTCGCTCTTCGGATGAACCAAAGCATGAGAAATCCTTTCAGAAAGCCGATAAAGAAACTGCAGATGATGACCAGGTCAATGTTTTGCGAACGGGCACATACCCAGCTGAGCAGGAACTGTATGCTCAGGTCGGTCAGTAGCAGAAACTTGGACGAAAGGGCATCAAGTACCTTGGGTACAATGGGGTAGGCTATGGCCATCCCGGCAGAAGCGGCATAGTATCCCATGGTGATGTCTTCTGTATTGGTTCCCAGTGTACTGGATACTTCGAGCATACTGCCGGTGTAGGAGCCGTTCAGCATGGTTACGGGAAGGATGATGAAGAAGATACATATCATCCCCAACCAGTCGGGAACCCATTGACGTACGGGGACGTCGAGTTGTTTCATGGTCATCATTTGCGTAAGGCTTCAGTTTCTACCATCATTCCGGCTCTCAGACTGCTCATTTCTTCCGGAGTTATGTCTTTCAGGTCAATTCTTACGGGGATACGTTGCTGTACTTTGACAAAGTTTCCGGCAGAATTGTCGGTAGGAACCAGCGAATATTTGGAGCCGGTGGCTTCCGAAATGGCCGTTACAGTGCCGTGAAAGACTTTTCCAGGGAGGGCGTCTACCTTGATGCGTACTTCTTGTCCGATGTAAATGTGGATAATCTGTGTTTCCTTGTAATTGGCTGTCACCCATTTATCCGTATTCCGAACTAGATACGAGATGGTTTGTCCTGCCTGTACATATTGACCGGGTTCCAGGGTTCGGCGTCCCATATAACCGTCATACGGAGCTGTCAGTACGGTATATGACAAATTAAGACGGGTCAAATCCAGGCTGGCTTCCTTGCTCAAGATGGCTGCTTCTGCGCTGGTGGTTCGTCGGGTAGTTTCCGTGAACTGCGATTGAGCCGCTTTTCGCTGTTCTAACAATGCCTGATAGCGGGCCTGGGCTGCTTCGTAAGACGCTTTGGCCTGCTCATACTGCTGTTCGGGCACAGATTCCTCTTTGAGCAGTCTGGCAAAACGGCGGTAGTCCTGCTCCAGCTGCCACAATTTGGCTTTCGCTTCGGCAATATTGGCATCTTGCACGGCGATGTTGGTTTGTGAAGTCTCTATGCCGGAATGAAGTACCTCTTTGGAACCTTTTACATCCAGCAGGGCAGCTTCCGCCTCTTTCACCTTTATCTGATACTCACGGTTGTCCAGTATCAGCAGTGTATCTCCCTGGTGTACATACTGATGTTCTTTGAAGCGTACTTCCTTGATGTAGCCGGAGGCACGGATGTTCAGCGGACTTACGTACTGGTCAATAAAGGCGTCGTTCGTAATTTCATAATGAATGTATTTCCAAAAGTAATTGGCCACCCATATCAGTCCGGAGCCGGCAATCAGAATACATAGAAAGTTGAGCAGGATGTTCTGCAGTCTTCTTTTCCGGAGTTTCTTGTGTGTATCTTGTAGCGTCATATTCTTTATAGTTTAGTGAAGTTATAATCTTCCGCAAGCTTTTTGCAGCTGGTAGTAGGTGTAAATGATTCTGGTGCGCGAAGAAGTCAACTGTAGCTCGGCATTGAGCAACACGGAGTTGGCATCCAGCAGGTCGGTGAGTATGGCCAGCTGGTTCATGTAACGGTTTTGCATGATGCGGTAGTTTTCCTGTGCCTGGCAGACCGACAATTCCCAGGCTTCTTCTTCCTGCAAGGCTTCCTTGTGGCGCAGGATGGCGTTGTAAATATCCATCTGCAGCTGTTGTTTTTTCAGTTCTTCTTCTTTTTTCTGTACGGCAACCTGAAGCTGGCTTTCCTTGATTTTGTGTCCGTTCTTGAATAAGGAAGAGAGCGGATACGACACGGAAAGTCCGATGTTCCAGTTATTGTTGTATAAGTCGGTCATGGTACGCGTAATGGGGCGGGCCAGGGTGTTCGACGCATACAGGTTGATGTTCGGCCTGCGTGAGGCACGGTCTATCTCTATCTGGTTCTGGGCCAGTTCGGTTTCCTTGCGTAGCAGTTGCATGTCTGGTGCCAGCTCGTAGGCTGACAGGAGGTAGTCGTCGTAGCTGTCCAGCGGAGTAGCTTGCTGAAGCAGTGTCGTGTCGGGCGTAATAATCGGGTTACGGTCGTTTCCTAACAACAGGTTTAGTTGTTGCGACACGATGTGAATGCTGTTTTCCGTTTCCTGCAAAGACAGCCGGTCATTGGTCAGTTGCATTTCGCTGCGCAATACGTCATTGTTGGTGATAAGTCCCTCTTTCTTCATTTGACGTATATCTTGCAGGCGACGTTCGGATTCTTCGATGTTACGGGTAAGTACAAGATGCTGTTTGAATAAGGTGAAAAGCGTCAGGTACTGGTTGAGTAATCCCAATTTGATGTCGGCCTGATTCGTCATCCGTTGCAGTCTGGCTATTTCGGTTTCAATGTCTGCCTTCTGGATGGAACGGCGGATTTTTCCTCCCTGATAAAGCGGCTGGTTAAAGTCGACCGTATAATTCTGCGACCAGTCCGGAGTATCAGTAGGTGGGGTTGGAAAGCCCGTTCTGAAAGACCACGGGCTGACCGATGATGCCTCCTTTCAGCCCTATTTCCAAATCAGGAAGCAGGCCGGTTTTGGCATACAATTTCCGTTCATAAGCCATTCTTTCTTTCAGGCTGTCACTCTGCAATTGCAGGCTGCTTTTGATGCCCGATTCGAACAGTTGTTCGACCGACAAGAATAAAGAGTCCTGCTGTGCCTGTGCGGAAACAGCCCAAAACAGACTACCTGTAAAAATCAGTTTTCGTATGATGTTAGAAACCTTCAAGGACATTTTGTACTGTTTTTAATTCAGATAATATCTTTGCCGTTCGTTCGGTAGACAATATTTCTTCTGCATTGGCGTATACCAGATTAAGAATCGGGCGAATCTGGACTTTAAGTGCTTCCCCTTCAGGAGTGAGGTACACCAGTTTGTTGCGTCGGTCGTTCGTATCCTCTTTCCGGTAGACATATCCCTTCTTTTCCAGGTTGTTCATCAGATTGGTCAGGCAGGCTTTGTCCTTGGCTGTACGTTCAGCCAGTGCCTGTTGGGTAATGCCCTGTTCATGCCAGAGACTGCTTAAAACTTGAAGCATTTCGAAGGTGATGCCGGCATTATTATCTTTTAGGGTGCGTTGCATGGCGCGTCGAAAGGCCATGCGAGTGCGGAAAATTTGTATCATGAGTTCCCGGAACTCGTTTCCTTCTTTCATTTTATGAGGTGATTTTTTAGTTATCCGGCTACAAATATAGCTCCTTTTTTTGAAGTAGTAAAATATTTGACTATTTTGTAGGGAGAAACCTGTGCTTTCATTTGAAAGCGAAGAGGGAAATTCTCAGTACTTCCGAAGGAGTACTCCAGTACTTTCAAGGAAGTACTCGAATACTTTCGGGGAAGTACTCCAGTACTGCCTAAGAAGTACTGAGAAGTAACAATAGGTTTATAATGAGTGTGTTAGAATTTCAGGTATCCATTCTCTTGCCGGATGATTTCCTCGGAAACCAAGTAGGATACCACTTTCATCAGGTGATTTTCAGGTACTTGCATTTTGTCCTTTATCTCTTGCAGCGAAAGCGGATTTTCTTTCAGTAACGCTTGCAGTTGCTGACTGATGGCTTCAAACTCTCCCGACTTTAGGCCGGACTGATGTTGCTGCAGGCATACGTCACACTGCCCGCAATTGTGCTCGTTCTTTTCGCCGAAATAGCGTAACAGCATCCGGCTTCGGCAGCGATTTTCGCTTTCTGCATATTCTATCATGGCGTTGATACGCTGCACATAGCTTTCTTTTCTGTCTTCGTAGACTTCCTTACTTAAATAAACGCGTTCCGTTTCTTGTCTTTCGCGTGTATAGATAATGTAAGGTGTCTTTTTGGCGGGAATATAATGCAGGATATGCTGCCGGCTCAGCGAGAGCAGGGTTTCATATATTTGCTGTTTGCTCAGTCCCGAACGGGTCGACAGATTGTCTTCACTGATATAAGCATAGTCCGTGAAAAGTCCGGTGTAGTTTCTCAGTAGGATACGAATCAGTTTTTCTGTGTATTCGCTTTGTTCGCGGATGCGGTATAGTTCTTCCTTGGTGATGGTAAACATGATACGCGAGACATTGTCCTGCTCATCAGTATATTCCAGATAGCCTGCGCGAGTCAGGATTTTCAAGGCACTGTCGGTCTGTACGGGAAAATGCTTGAAGTTACGGCAGAATTCATCGATGTTGAACGCGAAGGTGCAGCCTCTTCCGTCTCCCATGGCCATTTGGTAATAGAAGTTGATGTCTTCGTAAATCTTTCGGATGTAGCTTTTTTCGGGGAAGGTGTCGCTAACCCGCTGTTTGAGTGTGATTTTATCGCGGGAACAGAACAGCAGTACGGCATAGGCTTTCATGCCGTCTCTTCCTGCTCGTCCGGCTTCCTGAAAGTAGGCTTCGGGCGAGTCGGGCACATCGGCATGGATAACCAGGCGCACGTCCGGTTTGTCAATTCCCATACCAAAGGCATTGGTGGCTACCATTACACGGAATTCTCCTTTCAGCCAGGCTTTTTGTCGGGAATCTTTGGTCTCATCATTAAGTCCGGCATGATAAAAAGTGGCTGTGATGTGGTTGCGGTTCAGGAACTGGGAAATCTCTTTCGTCTTTTTCCGGTTGCGGGTATAGACAATTCCCGACCCGTCAACGCGTTGCAGGATATGTAGCAGTTCACTTTCCTTGTCTTCCGTATGACGTACCACATAGGCCAGGTTCTTCCGCTCAAAACTCATGCGGAACACATTTTCCTGGCGGAACTGAAGGCGGTGCTGGATGTCGCTGACCACTTCCGGAGTGGCAGTGGCTGTCAGTGCGATGACAGGAACTCCCGGGAGTAGCTGACGTATATCCGCTATTTTCAGGTAAGCAGGGCGGAAGTCGTATCCCCATTGTGAAATGCAGTGTGACTCATCCACGGTGATGAGGCTGACGTGCATGCTGCGGAGTTTAATTTGAAAAATTTCGGTGTCCAGTCTTTCCGGAGATACATAAAGGAATTTGTAGTTGCCGAAGATGCAGTTCTCTAATGCGATGACAATCTCTTCGCGCGTCATGCCGGAGTAGATGGCGGTTGCTTTGATGCCCCGTTCACGCAAGTTTCTCACCTGGTCTTTCATCAGGGCAATCAGAGGGGTAATGACCAGGCATAACCCTTCTTGGGCGAGGGCGGGCACTTGAAAGGTGATGGATTTACCACCACCTGTGGGCATGAGTCCCAATGTGTCCCGGCCTTCGCCTATGCTGCGGATAATGTCTTCCTGTATACCTCGGAAATTGTCATATCCCCAGTATTGTTTCAGGATTTTTCGGTAGTCAGTCATGAGTCGCTAACTTCGACTGGGCTTGATATCTTCTATCTGTAGTTGGATTTCTCCCCGCTTGTGGTATTTTCCTCAATGGTATAACAGATATTGAACGACTGTTTGGTCTTGATGTAACGCACTTGTGAACTTTGTCCGAAAGCAATACCGTTCATGACGTTGTTCGACTTGTTGTCCACCAGTTCCAGTTTGATGTGTTCCTGGTCTCTTCCTACCACCTTGCTGGTACCATAATCGTACACATTCAAGGTTGCGAAAACAGGTTTGTGGTTCTCCGGACCAAATGGATTGAACTTCTTCAGGTCGAAGAAAAACTTCGGAGTGATGTCTCTGAAGTCCAGCTGTGCATCAATCTGGATGGTAGCGTTGGTCTGCTCCGGAAGAATGTGGTTGGTCACGTATTCTTCAAACCGTCTGGTAAATTCCGGCACATTTTCCACCTTCATGGATAAACCGGCCGCATAGGTATGTCCGCCAAAATTCTCCAGCAGGTCACGGCAATGTTCTATAGCCTTGTACACATCGAAGCCGGAAACAGAACGTGCCGATCCCGTAGCCAGGTTCTCGGTGCGTGTCAATACCACGGCAGGACGGTAGTAGATTTCCGTCAGACGCGAAGCGACAATTCCGATGACTCCCTTGTGCCAGTCCTCATTGAAAATCACGATAGATCTTCTTTCAGACAAGTCGGACAGGTTATCCACGATTTTATTGGCTTCTTCTGTCATGTTCTTGTCGAGGTCCTTACGCGTTTCGTTGTAGCTATTGATGCGGTTGCTCTTTTTCAATGCAGACGCAAAATCCTTTTCAATCAGCAAGTCGACCGCTTCCTTTCCGTTTTGTATTCTTCCCGAAGCATTGATGCGGGGACCTATCTTGAATACGATGTCACTCATCGTAATTTCTTTTTCAGCCAGTCCGCATACATCAATAATGGCTTTCAGGCCGATGCTGGGATTAGCATTGAGCTGACGCAGTCCGTGATAGGCCAAAATACGGTTTTCTCCCATAATAGGTACAATGTCGGATGCGATGCTGACTGCTACCAAATCGAGCAGGGGAGTAAGCTGATGAAACTCAATGCCGTTGTTCTGGGCAAAAGCTTGCATAAACTTGAATCCTACTCCGCAACCAGACAAGTGTTCGTATGGATACGTAGAATCCGGACGCTTGGCATTCAGAATGGCGGCAGCAGGAGGAAGTACCTCATCGGGTACATGATGGTCGCAGATAATGAAATCGATGCCTTTTTCTTTGGCGTAACTGATTTCTTCTACCGCCTTGATACCACAGTCCAGTACGATGACCAGTTTTACTCCGGTGGAGTAAGCATAGTCTACTCCCTTTTTCGACACGCCATACCCTTCATTATATCTGTCGGGGATATAATAATCGATGTTCGAGTAGAACTGTTGAAGAAATTTGAAAACAAGGGCGACAGCGTAGTGCCGTCCACGTCATAATCTCCATACACCAGGATACGCTCTTTTCGTCCCATGGCCAGGTTTAGGCGTTCCACTGCCACGTCCATGTCGTTCATTAGGAACGGGTCATGGAGGTCATTAAGCTGAGGTCGGAAAAACCGTTTGGCCTCTGCGGCAGAATGGATACCTCTTTCCTGCAGTAGCTTACATAAAATAGGACTGATGCCAATCTCTCTGGAGAGGGCTCTGGCAGCTTCTCTTTCTTGAAGTGTTGGAGGTTGATAGTTCCATTTGTAGTTCATTTATATATGTTTTTTCTTTTTT
>ENA-OQAZ01001278-OQAZ01001278.1-human-gut-metagenome-genome-assembly--contig:-NODE-1278-length-12341-cov-2.405191_pt1 | contig 12341 bp, 23 predicted proteins | sample MGYA00242737_ERZ504531 | MGnify/ENA primary metagenome ERZ504531 (study PRJEB26092, sample SAMD00036244) | human gut metagenome | host: Homo sapiens | study: EMG produced TPA metagenomics assembly of...
ACTCCATCATTTCGACATATCGTGTGTTTTAGTTCTCCGATTTTACTACTATTTTTTTTTTATTCAATTATTTAGTTGCAATCGTGCCATAGCTTTTCACTATGGAACGTTTTCGCACCTCCCTTTGGATCGGTTGCATGAAGGATCCCTTTGGCAGCATCTGCATTATGTTTGGTTTTACAATGTAAAATGTTTTCCTGCACCGGAGCTCCAATTACAAGCATGTTGTTGTTTAATCCTGTAACTGTTGTGTCTGTGCTCATTCTCACGTGCCTGCTAAGTATTCTGTTCTTTTCATCAGTCTTGTCCCTGATTGATTTGTTTACCTGCTTTATGTTAGCAAAGCTTGCAGTACCGTACTCCCTGCCATGCATGAGATTTCTCCTGCCTGTAATGTAAATGAGTACTGCCATTGCATAAATGAGTGTTCCAACTGCCATTGCCTTAAAGGTATTTACAGTAAAATAATTATTAAATGGATGTGCAAGTGCTTCATTTAATCTGTCAAGCAGTGTCATTACATCCATTCCCTTTTTCCACACACCGCTTATGATGTATGAAATGTACAGTACAAAAAGTTCTCCTATTATCAGAAAAGGAATTAACGTTTTGTTATCTCTTTTTTGCATCAGATTTCATTGCCCTTTCCTGATTTTTCTTCATTGTCTGCTTTCTGTTTGCTGTCTGCTTTTTTCTGTTTTTCCTTTTCCCTGTCTCTTTGTCTGTTTGCTCTCTTTCTTATCTCCTCTTCAACCTTGTCATAATGGTTGTTTCTTAATTCCTCGCCACACATTTTGCCTGCCGGCTTTTTATTCCTATCAAGAAGCTCATATTCCTGATCCTTGTTTAAAAAGGTAAGAAATGTTTTTCTATTGTTTATTGTAATGATGTCTTCCTTCTTTATGGCAAGATACCTGACATTTTCTCCAAATGTGCCGGGAACCCTTGTTAGGAAGTAATCCTTATTTTCTCCTGCTACGAGCTTTGTTGAAATGGTAATGTCTGTCTTTTCAAGATCATTAATGTTTTCATTGTACTTAATGTTTCTTGCAGCATTGTCCATTTCCTTTTTTCTCTCTGCAGTAACTGATAATGGTGTTTGTGGCAACAGATTTTTCTTCTTTAGGTAATCCATTGTTTCCTTAACATTTCCCTCTCCGTTTTTTACATACTCTGCAATGTCTTCAAGTCTGCCATTACCAAGTTTTTCGATTAATGCATTTATTCTTGGAGTTGCCTCTACGGGAAATATGTATTCTGTCATTCCGTCACCCTTGTTTATGTCAGGCATCTTGGAATATAAAATGCCATATTTCTTTGCCATTTTCTCAAACTCCCTTACATCATTTTCCTTTATCTGCAATACCTGAAGATTTCCGCTGTTCTTAAGCATTTTCCTAAGGCTTGTCTTTCCCTGCGTCTTTTCGTGATTTAATAATCCCACTATGAATATGGTAAGATTTTTTGCCTCTCTTATGGATGAGCCCGTCACATCAATACCAAGTTTTATGCCGTCATATCCAAATCTTAGCATTTGTATTGCTTCCATTATTTCATCTGCCATTAACATTTCGCCTCCTTCTCGCTCATCTTATTAACATTTATGGCAATGTCTATTATCACTGCCATCCTGCCTGCATCCTTCTTGCTGTTTATTATTGAGTTAAGCTGCCTGTCTGAAAGTCCACTCTTGATTGCCCTGTTAATCTGCTTTAGCTGTGCAACCGTAAGTTCCCCTGCTGACAGTTTCTTTACAAGACTGTCGTTATATTTCTTTGATAGAAATATTTTTTTCAGCAAACCAAACTTTTCCTTTGGTTTCTCTATTTTTTCTATTCTTATTCTTTCAGATTTTTTTCTTTTATCCTTTGCATTTTTATATGCACACTCAAAATCCTGATTCATTTTTGCCTCCTTCCTACTTTGCGACATTGTGTCGCAAAGTTTATTTTTCTTGTTCTTTTCACTTTGCGACATCATGTCGTGAAGTTGTCTTTTCCTATTCTTTTCACTTTGCGACATCATGTCGTGAAGTTATCTTTTCCTGTTCTTCCCGCTTTGCGACATCGTGTCGTAAAGTTTCTTTTTTTTACCCTATATTTAATGTCCTTTCAAAATTGTATAAGACGTCCTCATATCATTTTTCAATGACTTAACTGTTTTATTACACTCATCAATTAATGCTTGATAGTATGCCTCCAATTTTTCAGCTTCCTTATATGTAATGTCATTGTGTTTTAATACTTTCTTTGCTTCTTCTACAAGATTGTTTTGCCTCTCAAAGGTCTTGTCGCCTAACTTATAAAAACTGCTGCCTGTTTTTCCTTTTTAATTATTTTTACTGCTTCAAAGATTTCCTTATGTTTTTGATTTTCCTCAACCAAAATCTTTTTTTGCCTTGTTTGTTGTCTGAATCCTTGCCTTTATCAGATTATATGATTCTTCTAAATCTTCCATTGTCTTTATGTCATAACGTGAAAGAAATAAATATTGTTTCTGCAAAATGTTCAACTTTTTAATGTCATCCTTATATTTATAGTTATTGGAATATGAATGTTTCCTAATTTTCTTTAACTTATAAAGCATGGCAAAATACTGTTTCTGCAAGCCTGTAAGTTGCTTCTTTTTTATATGTCCTCTGTAACTTTTTATCCTTAATGGTTTTGGCACGGTTACAGGTTTATATTTTGCCATACTTTTTTCAGATATTCTTTTTCTAATCTTTTCTTCAGAATAATCTTCTCCTAAGGTTTTAATTCTCCTGAACCTTTCCATTCCCTTTGGTTTTACCGAAATGTACTTGCCATGCTTTATCTCATAATCTTTTTCTTCCAGCATCTGCACAAACATATTAAAGTCTGTTGCTGCGATTATGCACTCATCAACATCTCTTTTTATCTGTTCATTCCATACAAAAGGTCCGTTTTTATATTCATCCACTGTTTTTCATTGTCATTTTTCTGGTTTCTTTCCAAAGTGTGAAGTCCGTGTTTCTCACATATTTCATCTACCAAAGGTTGAATCTGTCTTTCCCAGTCTCCCTTTTCATATCTGTATTTGTAGCCATCCGTGAACCTCACGCTGTTCCAGATGATGTGACCGTGAATGTGATTGGTGTCATTATGAACGGAATATACCGCCTCATAATTATCTGCCAAATACCTATTAACAAACTCCTTTATAATCTCAAATGCTGTATCCGGATTTGTTTCACCTTCCTCAAATGAAATAATCAAATGATATGCTTGCCTCTTGTCAGTTTTCCCATATATTTCCTTTGTATTTCTCATACACTCATATGCGTTTTCTACCATGCAGTTAACAGCGCCCACATATAATCCATTTATTGTTTTTTCACTTTTTGTAATGTAATTTAATCCGGTTTTTAAGTGATATGTTTCAGAATTCATATGTGGATTAATATGAAGAATTTTGCTTATGGCCATTTTCCTTTAAAAGAGCTTCCACTTTCTCATTCAAAATTCTCATATATTCCATTAGTCTTGCCTTATCAATTTCTGAATACAGTCCACTATTATTATTCTTTACTACCTGATTAATGTTGTGACCTATGTAGTTGATTTCATTGGCAAGTTTATAAATTGCTTTTATGAATTCCGGATCCATATTTTTATCCAGCTTTGTTGCATATCTCACATAGGAAGAAAAGTTCATGTTCTTTTTTCCTGCTTCCCTCATAATTTTTTTGCATTCATTTTCCGTAAGACGTACCCTCTTTGTTACGTCCTTGTTTTTCTTTTTCAATGTGATCACCTTCTTTTTTCTCTATATTTCCGGACGATGCGTTGTGGATTTGTATATTGCAAGATACGCATTTGTGGCTACAAATGCATTCTTGTTAGGGAGTGCCCTAATACCCCTTATCTTGCCAGCTTATTATTTTTCTCTTCCACCCGATTCAGGTTTGGTTCTTTAAAGTTTAAGTATTCAAGATTTGCCTGATACTTAACACTTTTGTTAAATTTAATGGTATCCTTTACTTTCATGCTAAAATATTCTTCTCTTTTAGGTCCAACAATAATGTGGTCTAAAAGTGGAATACCTATCATGTCGCAGGCACCTATAATCCTGGCAGTTGTTACTATGTCATCTTTGGAAGGTGACAGAATTCCCGATGGATGATTATGCAAAACCATTATATTTGATGCATTTGATAGTATTGCTGATTTCAATATGTCTCTTGGAACAGCCAACGACTGATTGACTGTCCCAATACTTACCACATTAAAATTAATGGGTTGGAGTTTTGAATTAAAATTAACAACACAAAGCATTTCTCTATCCATGTTCCTTATAAAATCTCCCACAACTTTGGAAGCTTTTTCTGGCGTGTCAAGCTGCTCCTCTGTAATAAAGCGGTACATCCTTTACAAGCCTTATGGATACCTGATTAAACTGTTTTCTTTCCATCTCTTACCACCTCTATGCTAATAAAGATTTCATCATCTTCTTTTAAGTCTTCTACTATGTCTTTGATTATTCCAATCATGTCTTCAATTTCCTTTACTTCAATTCTCTTACTCATTTTTCTACCTAGCCTTTCCTTCTTCAATCTGATGTGTCTTATCTTGAATATCATCAGAAATTTTTCTGTCAAACTTATCTGTTGCAAGTCTTAATGTTCGTGCTTCCTTATCATAATGGTAAACCTGATTTGATAATCTTTCTTCAATACTTACCTGCTCCATATTGACTTCGTAAACCATATCTGCAAGTTCATCTGCATCTCCAAACTTGTCACTAATAGCTATTACCTCATGTACTGATGAAGGTAAAATGTAGAGATCTGAATCAATTTGCTGAGACAAGTCGTGAAGATTATCTTCATAAAGCATTGCTGCCGCACCAAATAATCTTGCCTTGTTTGTAATAACATACATTGATTTTTCATCAGGTGTCTCATTCATCATATTTTTAAACTCTTCATCCTCCGGCATGTATTCGCCATCTTCTCCAAAAATGATTTCACCAATAACCTCAGCCATATTTCTAACCTCTGATGGAAAAATTCTGTTTGTATTTTCTTTTGCAAGTTCATATAATTCTTCTTCACTTTTTCCAATTTTCTCAGCAAATTCATTAGTCACTATATTTGTGTATAAACCATTACTGTCCACTCCTACATTCCAACGATATATAATTGCCAAATCTTCAAATTTCCTATGTGGAACATTTTCAAGAAGTTCTTTGTTCTGCTCTGCGTTTACTAATGTAAAAATAATATTTTTATCTACATTGCTAAAATCTAATCCATTGTTTAATGGTGACTTTTCAAAGCCTTCAATAGCCTCCTTAAAAGTTTCGCTTAATGCTTCCATAACACCTTCAAAGTCACCTGTTTTTTCATAATTCTCATAAATGCTCTGTAATGATATTGACGGTGATGCGAAATCATTTCCCGGAAGATTTAGCAATGTCATCTGATCTACCTGCATGTTAACCTTTGTTACTTCTCTAATAAATACTTCTGCGTCCTTGTATTCCTCTCCAAGATAATTTTTAAATTCATTCTGAACTTTCTGTTTGAATTCTTCGTAATTCATCATTTTGTCTTCCTCCTGCTAATATGAATTTTGCAAAAAGAAAAACGCCAATGGATGAACTTAACTCACTAAGTTTATTCTTGGCGTTTCTTAATTTGCTTATTAAATTTTTATGTATCAGTCCTAGGTTTCTGATAGATATATAATATCATGGAGATGGGTAATTACCTAAAAGTAGGAGTGTTAAATTTTGTGGGAAATTACAGTTAGGATGATAAAATAATGCTTCATAAGATTTGCTATACTGTTACAAACAATATTATCTAGAAGTTGTAAGAATAGCTGCTTCTCAATAACAATAATTGATTCTTCATTTTTACCAATCATCTCAACAGATATCTTATTCACCACTGCTATGAATTTGTCATCTACGTTTCTAATATGTTCAAAAACTTTATTAAGTGTTTGTGCATCGTCTAACTTGCCAACCGTAATATGTGGGTTAATCAATATTGTCAAGCTCTGGAAATATCATTATTGTTTGTAACATACACCCTTCTACAAATTCCGACTTTTCCATCCCTGAAATTTGGATTTTATTGATTTCTTTTCAGCGATAAAATTTACATCTTCAGCGACTACTTTCTTAACCATTCAAGAACTTTTCGTGCAATTTCTGCAGGAGTTCCATTAGTACAATCTAACGTGTCATACTTTGTATCATCCAAAATATCATGGGTTCTGAAATAATTATTATAATCTACTGAACTCTGAATCCAACCGGCATCATCGATACCTCTTCCTTCAGTCATTCTCTTTCTAATAGTTTCTGGTTCTGCCGTAAGTGCTAAAACTTTTATTTCCGAAAAAAATCTTTTTCCATAAGCGCGAGAGAGCCTATCTAAGCCACCAGCCATTGTCCATACTACTGCTTTTTTACTTTGAGAAATATCCTTTGTCAAATAAAAAATCTGCTCTATCAAATTATTTTCTTCTTCATCATTTTGTGGCCAGGCAACATTGCGCAGCAATCTACGTCCAAAATAACATATTCATCTGTTAATTTTTGTAATTCAATTGCTGTAGTTGTTTTTCCAACTCCACTACAACCAGTCAAAAAATATATGGGTAACTTTTCAAACTTCCATTCATAACCACATTTTGGACATTTTATTGTATTTCCATCAACCTCCTTATCCCATTCATGATTTCCACACTTAGAACAAATTTCTAACATTTTATAATCTCCTTTAACTTCTCATAATCATCTTTTCCTGTTGTCCACACAATTGCTGGAATAGCTTTTACATTCTTTTGTCTAAACATTTCCAATCGATGTCTTCCATCGCATACATAAAAACCATTATCACTTCTAAACTCAATAATAAGTGGTGGTGGATTCCAATAAGCTGTAGACTCGACCATCTCATCAACTATACTAAAAAAATAATCTATATCATCTTTTTTACTTAAATACTCTGGAGCGCCCTCTTTAATATTATGTAACAAAGTAATATCAAACTGAACTATTCCTGTATAGAATCGTTCTTCTATTAACAATCCATCTGCTAACGCAACATTATGTCCATCACAACGAAGGAATTGTTGTATCCATTCCTCTGTTCGATTTCTCTTACAATATTCCATTGCAGTTTCTAAGTTTCCATATTTAATATTTTCTATCTCTTCCATCATTTTCGAAATTTCCCTGTCCGCTTAATTCCTTATTATTGTTAAGAAAAACGTAAGCTACTATTGCTTATTCTTTCTTCTATATATTTTTCTTATAAACTGTTCATTATTCTCAGACGTTTCTACAATAAATATATCAAAATTATTATCATCAAATTCCGGGAAAAAGACATCACCTTTCGCTACATTTATATTAATCTCAGTAATGTACATTACGTCCACAAGTGGTATGGCTTCTTTGTATACTCCATAGCCACCAGCTATATATACATCTTTTCCTTTTGCAAATTCTATAGCTTCTTTTACACTAGATGCTGTATGAAGATTTTCACCTATATATTTTTTAGTATTCGAAATAACTATCGTTTCTCTATTTGGAAGCGGGCGACCAATTTCATCGTATGAATTTCGTCCCATTATTACAACATTTCCTGTTGTAAGTTCCTTGAATTGTTTTTGTTCTCCCTTTATTTTCCACGGAATTTTTCCATTTTTTCCAATAACATTATTTTTTGAACGGGCTACTATTAAACCTATCATATAAATTTTCTCCTTATATAAAAGTTTTTACGAGACTAATTTCCCTGGTTTACCTTTTCAATATAATAATCCAATATCTTTTAATCTTGCATCCATCTACATCTATTGTTTTCTCATAAATACCTTCATTAGCAAGTATTACCTTTTCACTTGCTTTATTATTAGCATCACATGTAACAAGCATTTTTTCTATTCCTATTATTTTTGCCTTTTCTATATTTAAGCGTAGCATTTCTTTCGCATACCCTTTACCTCGTTCAGAAGGTCGCACAGAATATCCACAATGTCCGCCCCACGTTCCAAGAATAGGATTGTTTATATGATGTCGCAAATCTATCACACCTACTATGCAATTGTCCCTCTTTCGCACAGCTAAATATGTATGGTAAGGTACTGTTGAGTTATCACTCTCTGTTGCCTCAGCATGTTTTCTAAATTCACATATTTTTATCCATTCCTCGGCAGATTTACATGTATCAAGGGATAGGCAACCTGCGAATTGATCGCCACATGTTGCATCATATTCTAAAATTTCTTGACGAAATTTCCAAATATCTTCTGCATATTTATTTTCAGGTTCAATTAGCTCAATTTCTTTCATTGTCTTTTTCTCTTATCTTTCGCCACAACTTCCAATTTATATGTAACTTTTTCTGTAACACAAATATTAACCTCTTTACGAATTGTAGCTTCCATCTATCTTAATATAAATAACCATACTATAATTCACATTCTAAAATTTCATTTTCCGATTTAAAACCATTCCTTGTATACCAATCAATGGCCTTATCACTTGGCCATACAATAATATTTTCACATCTGTTTTGTTTCAGGTAATTTTTTATGTAAGATAATATGTCTGTTCCTATTCCCTGATTTCTGTACTCTTTTAAAGTGTATACATTTGTCAAATATGCTATATACGATTCTTTTTTATTGGGTTTTGGAACTTTTCTAATCATTGTTACAAACATTGCTGCAATTATCTGTTCATTCTTTTCCATTATAAATATTTTATATACGCTCTCTGTTTTTAAGAAATTTATATATTCTTTTATAAATTCATCACTCTCTATTCCTTTGATATTATCCTCCCCATATGTAGCATCATCTTCTTTTTATGTTCCCATCTCATATGAGCTAACTGTAAGAAATCTTTTTCTTCTGCTAACCTAATCACTTTATCAATTTCTCCTAACTTATAATTTTGACATCAATTTTATATATCCTCAAGATTCACATAATTGAATAAAATTAACTATTTCACTTCACTCGTTGTTACACCTACATATAATTTATCTATCATATATTATATTGAATAAAAATGTTCAACAACATATTTTTCTGTACTAATGACTATTGATTTCTGACTATTTTTGAAAATATATTATTTTCTTTCATCCGTAATTATATGCTCAATTCCAGCATGTTCCTTACTAAGATATTCCTTTAGAAAAGTTGGAAACGCTTTGTATTTATCTAAATCTTTTATTGGTATCCAATGCATTGTTTCCCTTACTCCCTGGCTATAACTATCACTATTAAGTTGTTTTGTTCCTCTAGGCTTCATCAAATAGTACATTGATATTTCATGGCAATCCATTCCTTTTAAAGTTCCCTGATTTTCATTGAAGAAATTTTCGTGAACAACTGCAAGGCGTTCAATTTCATATTCTACACCTGTTTCCTCAAGCACTTCTCTTTTTACTGCCTTCTCAGATGTTTCTCCAACATGAACTCCACCACCGATTGAGTAATAATAATTGTCTATTTCATTTCCTGCAAATAACGCACAATCTTCTTCAATTATTATTGCTGCTGCACGATATCTAAACCATTTATTTTCTCTTGTAAATCCACAATCCTGCATATTCTTTCTCCTCTAGCTTAATGACTATATGTAATTTGTCTAAATCTTTCTTATAGGATGTCTAATAACCGTTTTCCATTTTTCTGGAACAACCTTTCTTGCATCAGACATATATATTTCATGATGTAACCTGTCCAAATTCATATCATTAACATATCCATTCTGCCTCAAATACTCATCCATAATTGCAACAGTTGCAGGTTCATCGTCAAATGCTCCCAAGTGCATTATTTGAACACATAGCCCCTCTTCAATGGTCAAAAACTCTGCCGATGAACAATCTATTTTTTTCTTTTTAGTTGCTGTTTCAACTGCCCATTCAAAATCTTTTTGACTTACAAAATCAGGCAGACGAATAACTGAAATCCAATTAAATGAATCTTTATCTGCATAATTTCCACCATCTATGTTTTCCTGCCACCAGAATCCTTCAAGCGGTGGAACTACATATTCAAAAAATCCATCAATTTTATAATCTGTCTTATAACTCATTCTCAAAGTATATGCAACCGCATATAATACACTAATTGCCTGCTGATATGCACCGCCTTCTTCATTTGGATTGCCTTTACCTCTGACTGCAATATAATTTATTTTAGGGACTGTTACAATCTCCGGTTTATTTTTAGGTCTGTAAAACTCTTTGTATTCTTTCTTAAAATCAAAAGCCATAATTATCTCCTTTAATTTAGTTTTTACGTAACTTTATATATTCAACATATATAGTATGCTATCCCTGTCTGGATAGGAATATTACACTGGTAGTTCTTCTGAATTAATTCTTTTAAAACCAGCTTTTTCATAAAACCTATGTGAGATATGAGCAACCGCTGGTGTATCCAAAATTATATGTTCAATACTTTTGCTGTTAGCATACTTCAAAAATTCATTGTATAAGGAAAGCCATACTTTTTTGTGAGCGAAACGCCTTCTCCACAAATTTTTCAAAACATCACAATTTTTCTCCTTTAACATGAGTACGATTGTTCCAATTACTCTGTCATCGGATAAAGCAACCCAAAATTCTCCACCCGATCACTGATAATAACGTTGAATATCAAGCAAATCTGGCTGTTCCTGAAGCGATAATCCAATTTTGGTCTCATCATTTTGAATAGAAAGAATTAGTGCGATAATTTCGTTGTCAAATCTTCCGTTGTATGTTTCAATTTTCAAAATTATTACCTCCGTTAAAGTTGCTCTTGCTTGATTGTACCATACGCTCTATTCCTTATTCAATTACTTATATTTACATAGGTGAAAAACGCCAAAAACGAAATTGCAAATTTCATTCTTGACGTTTTCTTTTTATTCTTAAACTATATTAAACCCAAATGTTTTTCAACACGAGATAACGTGTCCTCAACTGTACTGTCCCAAGTTCTCTCTATCCAAAAGAAATCACTGTTCTTAATCTCTTCTATACGATTTACGTTAATTTCATATAAAGTAGTATTCACAGTTTGCTTAGCCTTTTCTACATCAGTAGCCGAATTTAGATACCGAAGAAATCCCTGATGATCTGTCTATTGCCATATTCATCAACAAGATTAGATGGTTCTTTTATGAGAAAAACAACTCTAGATGGTTCCGAAAAAGCAAGTGTCTGAGCAACTGTAAGATGACAATCACACAAAATCTCTTTATTTTCTGATAGTCGAATCAAATCAAGGAGAATAAACTCTAACTGCTCGCGAGAATTGTTTAACAACCAATCTTTATATTCTTCTACTGTCCTTCCAAAAAGAGAGGAGGGTGCGGACATTTTCTGGACTACTATAGGGCTTCGAAAGGAGCCTTTTTATGTATTCAAAAGAACAAAAAGATATTGCACTACGGATATATCATCAAACAGAGTCTGTAACTGAAACTATTAGGATTCTAGGGTATCCAACACGTAGAAATCTGTACACATGGATTGCTGAGGAAAATAACCCACCCAAAACAAGGAAAGAATATCCTGTAATTAATAATCCTCCTGATCATCCTCGCAATCTCCATTAGAAGTAAAATTAGATGCAATTCACCGTTGCTATGAGCTCGGAGAAAATATAAAATATGTTTCAGAAGACATTGGTATAGTAGAGCTAGTATTTATCAATGGCGAAAACGTTATTTAAAAGAAGGTACATTAGGTCTTATGAATCACAAAAACATTACTCCGGGAACATTAGTAGAAAGTTCTGTTTCAAGTACAGATATTTCTTCTGATGAAATAAATCAGTTGAAGGCTCAAATACAAGCTAACGAAAAGTGGTTAACAGATATAACCGAGTTTGCAATTCCGTCAGGAAAGGTTTATTTATCACCTATAGTAGATTGTTTTGATGGCTTACTTGTCAATTGGAATATAAGCACTTCTCCAGATGCATTACTTGTCAATTCTATGCTTGACAATGCAGCTAAATTACTATCTGTAGGAGAAAAACCAATCATACATTCAGACAGAGGCGTACACTACCGCTGGCCAGGCTGGATTGACAGGATGGAGAAAAATGGTTTCATACGATCAGTGTCAAAGAAAGGCTGTTCACCTGATAATTCTGCCTGTGAGAGCGTATTTGGAAGAATTAAAAAATGAGATGTTCTATAATGCAGATTGGTCTGGGGTAAACATCTCAGAATTTATTGGTATTTTAAATGATTATCTTTATTGGTATAATGAAAAAAAGAATAAAAAAAATCATTAGGATATTTGAGTCCTATAGAGTACAGACATAGACTTGGATTGGTCA
>ENA-OQAZ01001280-OQAZ01001280.1-human-gut-metagenome-genome-assembly--contig:-NODE-1280-length-12339-cov-1.583279_pt1 | contig 12339 bp, 13 predicted proteins | sample MGYA00242737_ERZ504531 | MGnify/ENA primary metagenome ERZ504531 (study PRJEB26092, sample SAMD00036244) | human gut metagenome | host: Homo sapiens | study: EMG produced TPA metagenomics assembly of...
AGAAAATGCTGCCGCAGCGCACCTTCTCCTCCAACAACGGTGACAACCGCTGTCTTTCCTATTTCAAGATCCTTAAGTGTCATACTATGTCACTTCCTTTGTGAATATATAGACTTTGATGTCTTTTCAGAAGCCATTATAGCAATTCGTGATGGATTTGGAAATAGTTATTGAAAATATTTTTCATTTATAGTTTACTTAGCTCAATCAAAATCTGCGTCACCTGAGCAATAAATGAGCCACCGTCCCTGTCACCACGGCTACTCCGGCAGATGAGCGCCTCTTTTTCTTAATTCTCGACGTAAAGAAGAAACTGAAACTTCTCGCACGTTGCTGTCTTTCGAAAAAGCTGCCGCTGCACCTGCTGCCATACCAGTGATAAAGCAGCAAGGCATTACGCGAATCGATCCATTCATTTCACGCTGGTACTGATGCAGCGTCCTGCCACTAAAAGATTTTTTGTGTTCTTCGGAAGAAGACAACGGTACGGAATTCCGTAGCTGTTTCCTTTTCCATAGCCCTTTGTATAGTCTTCCTCATATTTTGTTTTAGCTACTCCCGGCTCAACCGGATGCAGATCAATCGGATAGCAATAGCGTCCAATCTCATCATCAAAGGAGGCTCTCTTTTCATAATCCTCCGTATTTAAAATATACTCTCCAATAATTCTTCTAGTCTCTCGAATACCAAGATTTGCTCCCGTGGAAACAAGAAAAGCTTTTTCATATCCTTCCAGATAATGGGTATAATAATATTCGTATTCTTGCATTCGCTTGCGGGCATCTATTATTCCTTTTGTCAGATCCTCCTCCTTCGTGCCATCCACACCAAATACATGACCGATATTGCCGCCGCCCATATCCTCTGGCATTCGCCACATACCTGGCAAGCTTGTATCCTTCACACTGAACACGCCATCTGCAAAAGCTTGAGAAAGCTTACGGTTATCTGGATCAAGACCGACTTCTACAATTGCACGATTCCAATCAATATTGGTCCAAAGGCTGCACAGAGTAGCTGGCATCATACGTCCCCTCTCATCTCCCTTTTCCCAAGGTGCTCCTGCCATTACAGATAACGTTCCATCTCCTGTACAATCAATATACGTTTTTGCCTTTACCGCAAACAAACTTTCATGTCCCTGAAAAATTACGGCACGGATTATTCCGTCCATCACCTTTACATCCACAAGACTGGTATCAAACAAAAAGTCTGCGCCACTTTCCACCATCATATCGTCATAAATTCGCTTCAGTTTTCAGTCTGAATTCGAATATTCAATAATTGTATCGTCCTGTTCTGGTCCATACAGCGCTTCAAATACTTCTCTTCCGATGCCTCCTGCCAGAAAATGCTCTCCATCCGAAAAGCGCATAAAGGCTGGCACACTCGATAAGGTAGCTGCTCCACCAAAGCACTGCTGCTTCTCTGCCAGAAACACTTTTGCTCCCATGCGGCAGCCGTGACAGCTGCCGCAATACCCGCTGGACCACCTCCTACAACACATACATCCACTTCTTTTGTGACAGGGATGCTACGCTTCCATTCTATTTCCTGCATAACGAAATCACTCCTTTATTTTTGCTGGGAAGGATTCTCGATTATCACTCTTCCCTCTGCTGTATCGCCTACTCCGCTGTATAAATCATAACGCCCATCGTCACGTTTTACAATACCTGAAGTAAAGGCGCAATCTGCCAGGTTTGGCTTCTTGCTTCCCCTGTTGGATAGCTTTTTCTTGTTCCAATCATTTTGAGATCGGATACCTGAAAGGTTCCGGATCAAACACAAAAGCAATATTCGTATATACTAGCTGATTGATTGTACCGTCAAATTCATTGTAGCATCCATGACCAATGACACCTATTTTGCCATTTTCCAGAAGTAGACACTGATTGCAACCGCCCCATTCATCCCTTCCAAATACGCCTTCAATCGCAGTGGCCCGTTCCACCACATCAGCGTCTAACTCGTTTATACTATTTAATACCGTAAAACCAATTACCGCCTCACTTCCATATTTTTTTCGAATCTCTTCTCCCCTTGGTCTTGAGAAAACGCCCAACTTTCCGTCTGGCAGCTGTACATAGCGTATATCCTTCATCTGTTGAGGACCAGTGGTAAAGTAATACAGATTAAATAAATTGGTGCCTTTATAAAACACACCACAAAAACCTGACAGCTTTCCTCTGGAGAAATCTACTCTAGTTCCTCCAAGCACAAGTTCGCCATTTATCCTTACCACAAAAGGATCCTCTAACTGATACATCATCGTATCTTTTACTCGCTCCCACACATCCTCTGCTTTTTTTGAAAAAAGGCACACTGTAGAAGTTGCCCACTCATTGCGGCGCTCCACCCTGCCGAAAATATACTCTTTTCCTTCATACATAAATGGAACAGACGTATTGTAAACATCATAGCCTTCCACTCCCTCAAATGTAAGAAGTATTCCCTGTTCCTGTTTTTCTGCTCTCTCCTGCTCAAATTTCTCACGCAATTCCCTAATGCTCATTTTGTTTTCCTCCACATTTCACGCCCATCAATTTATCACTTTCAAAATAATTATATTAATTCAAAGTTCTATTCGCATTTTTATCACTGTAGAATTATAAACTGGCTTTGTTTCAAAAGAAGGCGCTTAGCTTAGCATAATCCATTTTTCACTTTTCTTAAATTTCATTTAATAAAATTTCTCCCTCGCCGCTTTGCGGCTTTTCGATTTTGGATATGACCTTCATCTCAATCGCCTGGGCATAATCTCCGAATTTTTCTCCAAACAGATTCATTCCCCCTGCATGAACAGCGTCAGGCTTTACGCCCAGCTTAAAGCTGATACAATTTTTCTTATCCAGTTCCAAATCTTTCAAGGTCAGGTTTGAGCACTTCATATCGTTCTCATAGCACCCTGTATCCGTAATTCTAACCTCCTTGTACAGACCGTACTGGGTCAGTGTATCGCCCCACCACTCTGGATTTAAACGACCTCTTCTGCCTCCAAAATCTCCTGGTATCGTCATAGTAGCGATTTCCTCTCCATTTATCCAAACGGTAATATCTGAAGGCCAGTCATTTTGATATCCCGGTGCTTCCGAGCACACCTCAAAAGAAAAGGAAACCTCATGGTTCTGCCCACTTTTCAAAAAATAGGTAGGAAAACGATATTCCACAAATCCAGTTTCAAACCACAAAAGCTGCGCTTCCCCACGGTTCTGCCAATAAAAGCTGGAGCCATATCTTCGATTCCCAGATAGCCATTCTCGGTAACAATACCACAATCGCCATTGATCTCACAGTCAAAATAGTTGCCGATCGGCATGGCATACCGAAATACCTTACTGCTGTCACTCTCTTCTTTATGCTTAAATGCATTTAGATAAATATCCTCAAAGGAAATGCCGCATACCTTTTGCATTCCTCGCACGCCAGGACGTTCCACAACTGAAATCATCCCTGCTTCCTCTAAAACCTTCACATGCAACGCTGCAGACGACTGGGGAATTCCAAACTGGGCCGCAATCTCATTGATATTTGCTGACCTTTCTATCAAAAATTTCAATATTTGCAAACGCATCTCCGATGACAATGCCTTTCCCACCAGCGCTGTTTGTGACAAATTATTTAAGTCCAATGAAATTCTTTTTTTACTTGTTTTCAACCCCGTTTCCTCTCTTCCCCAGATTCTGTCATTTCTTTTTAGTTTAGTTGATCCCTGTCAATTTGTCAAACCATAGTTGATCATTTCCACCGCTGCATCATGACAATTCCAGTTCCATGATCGTCGTTTTTCTTGGCAGGTAATTGCTTATAATAAATGGATTCCTTTGCACAGCCAGAGCCTAAGCACACGCCATACACATCACCCACGGCATCTACTGAATGCTTTAAAAGTGCCGTCCATGCCTTCTGAATACACGGCAAATAGGTCTCCTTATCTAACCAGCCTTTTCCTACACCACGCGACATGCTCAGTAAAAACATTGCGGTACAGGATGTCTCCAGATACGAATCGGCCTCATTTAACACCTGATGCCACATACCAGTCTCATCCTGACACGCCTTAACGCCCTCCATATACTCCTGGAATAGCGTAAGTTCCTCCTGCCAGTGTGGATTTTCCTTTGGAAGTAAGGTCAATATCTCCGTGAGCGTTACTGCAATCCAACCATTTCCTCGTCCCCAAGGAATACCACTCATCTGTTCTTCCTCTGGGAAATAGATATGGGAAAACAATTTTTCATTTTCCATCCAAAGACGCTTTTTAAAGCCTGCCACCTGACGATGAACCTGCTCCTCATACGTCTTATCTCCAGTAAGGCGATATAGTCTTGCCAGAAATGGACAGCTCATATACAAATCATCGGCCCACATCGTCTTTACTCTGAAATACGTGCCGTCCGGAAATGTCGGAATATGTGTCATAACCGCATTTCCCACTGCATGAATTACCGGGAGCAATTTTGGATTTCCAGTTATCTCATACGTCTCAATCAGCGAAACACCTATCGTACCGCATGCATCCAGATCGGGAAGTCCCCACGCTCTTGGCGTTAACGTCGGATCACCAAATTGTTCCTTGTCCCAGTCTTTATAATAGAAGTAATCGGCCATTGTCTGAATGCTGTCCAGATAATATCAAGCTGCTCTCTGTTTCCAGTCAGCTTTGCCGCATACATCAATCCATGAATCCCACCTGCCACAGCAATAAACCACTGTCCAAAGAAAATGCCATCCCGGTACGGACGAATATAAGTCTCTCTTTGAGGCATACGCCAAAATCCATGCTCATAATTGCCTAATGGATACGGCCGCTCAAACTGGATTTCCTGCTCCGGTGCAAATGGAATAAAAAGTGGATCTCCAATCTCTGTCACATAAGGGCCCGTTACAAGAAAGCGGGCTGGTCCCATTCCTCCTGCCTGTACGAACGGAACACAATTGACATCTTCTTTCTTTTGGTTGTATACGGCTCCTTCCATCCACCAATGTTTGCCGGTACGAGGAACCTTTATCAAAATTGATATTCTCTTGCCAGTTCCGATCAAGTACAGCTGTGTCTTATTTCCATCCGCACTTTCATAGATGTTTTCATGGTCTACAAATACGCGCAGACGACCAGATGCTGCAAGTTCAAGTGTGTAAGGCTCTCCTTCCTTGCTGTCCACATAAGTAAGTGCATAGCCACAGCCCTGGCTATTGCCATATACCTCCTCAAAATCCACTCTTTTCCCAAGGCATTTTTCATTCCATTTTGGCGTCCACTCAATGCAGCTCCATCTGGAAGTGTCAGCTTATCATGATAGCTACCTTGCCATTTTCAATGGCTTTTTCTGCTTCTTTTGTGTCTTCTTCCGCCGGGAACGGACCAATATGTGCAAACCCTTCCATTCCCTTTGTCTCCTCAAATGGAAGCATTGGACGAACCGATAACAGGTAATCTCTGGTCCAGCGGAATGGATATCTCGGATACGCAATGTAAAGCAAAAGTCCCCAGTTTTGTTCATTTTTTGTGCATTTCATCAAGAGCTCATTATCGCCCTCATGCAAGAAAACCTCCACAATTGTGTACTCGGATTCCTTTTTCACCTCACATAATGGCTTTTTCAGTGTATTGTTCTGATAGACCTCTTTTCCATTCAGCCAGATGCAGGCATTACCAGCAATGGTAAGCGCTGCCTCACAATCCCGGTCCGCCCATGCATTGGTCTTAATATAGGCACAATCTCCTATTTTTGCGTCTGGATACCGATAATTTAAATCTAACTCTGCCATCTGAGAAATCGCTGTCAATGCCATATGCTCCTGTTTAAAGTAGGGGCGCAGTGTCAGCTCCACACGCGCCTATGCGTTAGCATTCTCTCACTGATCAGCTGAATGGCTTCCTCTGGTTTTCGAAACCCATTTTCATATGCAGAGTCCTTTTCTTTAAGAATCTCATTCATATTTTTATATTTTCCTTTCCACAGCTTTTATTCCGTTGCAGGATAACTCCACTGTGTCACAGTGAAATCTGGACAAGTATAATTAAATCTTCCACTGCCATAACGAGAATTCAGATATGGACTAGATACTAATGCATCCGGGATCGGCACTGCCTTTCCATATACAAAGAATCCATCTGTCAAACCAAATTCTAACAGACCACTTCCCGGAGAAGCAAAGGTAAACTGCTCTCCCTCCTGCGTAACTTTGGCTGCAAGAAGTTTCTTGCAAAATGCCTCAAAGGTTCCATCCTCTCGCTTGCTTCCGCACTCTGCCAGCCATACGGTCTCATTGCCGTCAACAACTAATTCTCTTCCTGCATATGCACCTTCCTTGCGGAACGAATGCTGTACATTGGAGTAAATGCCCACATAGCTGTCGTTCTTACGTCCAAAGGTCCATTTTCCCTCTGATATTACTTCATCAAATTTACGTGCATTGAAATGACAGTGCGTCATCCAGATATCTGGGTTATTTACATTATGCCAAATCACAGCCAGCGTACGTCCATGCATCAGTACTCTTGGCAAGAACGCCTGACCTGCCCAATAATCAGGACGCAAGCCGCTTCCCTCTGCCACATTGTTCGGAGATGAGAAAAATAATGAGATATCCCCTGGAAGTGCAATCATCGCTGAAATAAAATGCATATCGCACATTCCCACATTGTGATCACGCACGCCGCCAATCATATACTCTGGTGTACGTCGAATTGTAAAGTCGGCATTATGCTTATCAAAGTGCATAATACCTTCCTTGAATGTAAAAGTGGCTGGCGTAAAGTTATCCGCTAACTCACAAAGTCCCTTCGGCGGTACATAATAGCTAAATGCCATCTCCTGACTGGCAAATTTCGCATTGGCTGGTGCATTGCCAAAGAACATCCAGAATAAACCATTGATCGTGCTCGCCAATCTGCTACGCAGTGGCTTGTTGTAGCTGCGTCCTCTAGGTGTTGCCATTACGCCATCAAAATCACTCACCGCAAAGATAAAGGTCATAAAGTCTAACAATACATTCACCATATTGCGAAGCGGATATTCCTCCATCGGCAAAACTTCGCGAAGTACCAATAAAGCAGAGATTGTAACTGGCAAATAAGAGTCTGAATGCGGCTCATCAAAGCCAACACGGCAGCGCTGATTCAGCCATTCTACCAAGTGCATACGTCCCTTTAACGAATGATACATACCATTTTGTCCGCAGTTGGTAAAAATATCTTCCGGATATAAAAGACCAGCCAGATACTCGCATACATGGAAGCCAATACGATGATTTTCAGAACAATAAAACATGGAAGAGGTTCCCGGCTCATCTACCAGTAACGGAAGCCTAACGATGCATGCTTTACCATCTCCACAATTTCTGGATCCAAAAGACCGGCATCCTTATCCTCCACATCAGCCAAAGCAGTGGCAACAGCTCAAAATCTGCACAGTCCTTTCTTTTTTCAATCTTATCACACAAAACTCGGATGCTTTCATGATCTATCTCATCTGCACGGCCCAAACGATACAGTGCCAGTGCATTCCCCTGAGAAGCTAATCTCTCAAGCGTCAACTGTCTTCTTTCCTCAAAGTGCTCCCAACCTGGATAAGGTGCCAGAACCTGCTCAATCGAAAAGCTTACTGTTTTCTCTGTCAGTGGCATACCATCAAGCAACTTCCACGCGATATTCACCGTATACTCTCCAGCTTAGTAATACCTTTCATGCAATCATGCCATCCTTTTCTACCACGCCCCTGTCATCTTCTGCTCCAAGTGTAAGCGAGAATACTACCGATTGCGTTTCATCCTGTTTCTTTGATGCCAGAACATTCAATTCCACAACGCAATTTGAGAACGGATAGCCACCCACACAAATCTTTGGGATCTCCCCTTCCTCATAAATATCATCCTCCAAATGGGTCTCCAGCTGACTACGGAAAATCTCTGCACGCACATTTTCATCCATGTTGAGTGGCACACTGGCAAAAAGAGGAGCCTCACAGGAAACCAGTTCCATACTCAGGCTAATACCAGTTCCTCGATCGACCTTTCCAGAAACAGCGATCAGTGTATTTTTACCAGCTTTCAGTTTTAATGTTACCATCTCGCAATTTGGATTTACCACATGCTCAAACACATAACGGCGTGGACGCTTTCTGGAACTCAAATCGGTATTATTGTATACCACACTGCCATTTAACAAGACAACCAGTCTACACTCCGGGATTTTGATTGTAATCTCCTGCTCACACTCACTCTCCAGTTCCAGATAAATCGGCATCAGACCAAATTTTTCAGTAATATAATAATGACCATCCGCATACTTTGGAGACTGTGCATCGCATACCGTCCATTTTCCTTCCATATCACAAACGGTAAAGGAATCAAACTCAACGAAACTCCTTATTGCTAAGCTCTTTCCCAGCCTGTGCCATCATTTTCTCAATATAAGCTCGCATTGCCTTTCCGGTACGCTCATCCGGATAATCCTTTTCCAAAACACCAGTTACCAGAAATGGACGAATCAGTTTTCCCGCAACTAACTTCTTTTTAAAATATGTATCCATCCTATACCTCTCTTTTTATATGCAAGAAACGCAAGCCCGCGCTACAAAAGACCGGCTTGCGTTTCGTTCCCACTATATAGTTACACTTCATATGCACTCTTCACAAAGATGCACGAAGGAGCTATATAACGTTACCTCGCCATTATTTTGCTGCTTCTAATTCTTTATACAGAGCGATTTTCTGATCAATAATTTCCTGACCACCTGCTTCCAGATAATCATTCAGCACGCTATCATACATATCATCAAATTCTTCTGGAGAACAAGAAATCAACAGCGGAATGTTCGTCTGAGGATCTGATACAATACCAGCATACTCCTCATCTGCTTCTGTTCGGATTCCCTGGAAGTTATAATCAACCTGTCCGCCAACTAACGCACTCTTCAGGCACATGGTTCCAAGATCGTTTGCCTTTGCCTTTGCAGGTTCCATACCCTCAGAGGAAGGAACGAACCCATACGGATTACCATTGTATACTAACATCATATCGCCACAAGTAATGCGCTCATAATCATACTCAGAGGATGACTTCTCCTCATCGGTCGGTGTGATTGTGATTACCTCATTGCCGTCCAGTTCATAATGAACGCCCTCAAAACCATACTGTAAAACCTTTGCATTGTCATAATCAGCAAGGAAATCCAGATACTTGATTGCATTCTCAGGATGCTCGCAGGAAGCAGGAACTGCAATATACATACCAGTAGGTGCATAAATTCGATTAAACTGCTCACCATTTACATTGTCAAGATAGAAGGAAACCAGCTCAGCGTCTGGATCTGCTTCATACAAATCAACACAGCCATTAGGACCACTCTGTGCTGCATCATGACCAAATGCAAGAACACGTCCGTTTGTTAAAAGCCCCTTGAATGCAGTATATCCAGTATCGGTATCTACCATGAAGTCTGGATCAATGATGCCATCATTATACAGTGTATTCAAATAGCGGATACCTTCCTTGTAACCCGGCCAGAACATTTCGTTGTAGCATGCATGCATTTCATCGGTCATTGATGCCACATCCAGGTATGAGAAGATGATCGGTCTTGTCTGGGTTGCATTCCAAGCACCGATTACACCCAGCGGATACATCTCACTTCCCTGATTTTCAGGATCCAGTTCTTTGACTGATGAAGCAGATCGGTGAAATCGTCCACGCTCATATGATAGATCCCATCTTCATCTGTCTGCAGCTCATAGCCAACCTCATCCAACCAGTCTTTACGGATATAGGTAGTTTGCCAACCCGCCTGAGTACGAACTGCCGGAATTGTCCACTGATGACCTTCCGATACACCGTAAGGCAACGATGATGCCAGATTTTCTTTCAGAGTCGGGCCGTACTCGTCGATCAGATCTGTCAGATCATATAATCCACCATCCTTACCAAACTGATTCATCATACTACCAGTGTAGCTAAAGATGATATCTGGTGCTTCTCCTGCTGCCATCATGGTATTGATCTTCTTGTCATCCTCAGAACGCGGAACGGCAACATATTCTAGTGTAATATTGTTTGGATCACCGAATTCCTTCTGCAGCCATCTGGTCCAGTAATTATCGGTCGCTGAACCATAGGTCTCAGTTGTATTACCACGATCATACACCATAATTCGTAATGTGGTATTCTCCTCGTCTGCAAACACAGCGGAACTTCCATAGCCTGTAAGACCGAGCACAAATGTTGACGCCAGCATCGTTTGATAAGAAACCTCTTCTTCATAAAAATTTACCTCCTTTAAATTAGATGCTTTTTGTTTTTTTCGCTTTATATACTTGCCGCATAACCGACAATATAGCCTTTTGTATCACTTACCTAATTTGATTAACCCTTTACAGAACCAATCATAACGCCCTTTACAAAATATTTCTGCAACCACGGATACACGATCATAACCGGATCATACTAAATACCATGCAGGCAGCCTTTACCGTCTCTGCGACCAAGTTGTCCTTCATCTCTGGAATATCTTCCATCATGGTGCTAATCTGACTTGCCTGTATCAGCTGACGCAGACGAACCTGAATCGTGTATAAGGAATCCTTATTGATGTAAAGAATGGAATCCTGAAAACTATTCCAACGTCCCACCGCGTAGAAAAGTGCTAAGGTTGCTAACATTGCTTTTGACAGTGGCAACACAATCCTTAAAAGTACGACCAGATCATTGGCTCCGTCCACATAGGCAGATTCTTCTATTTCTCTAGGCATGGACTGGAAAAAACTCTTCATTAAAATCATGTTATAAGTCGATAACACACCAGGCAATACCAGTACCCAGAATTTGTCTAACAGCCCCAGACTCTTAATATTTAAGTATCCCGGAATCATACCACCACTAAAATACATGGTAAAAAGAATCATAATCAAAATCGGAGATTTTAATTTTAAACCCGGGCGTGACAACGGATATGCACACAACACAGTCATTGTCAGACTAAACAGGGTGCTTACCACTGTCAAAAAGATTGTGAACCACATGGAATCCATCAAACTCTTATTGTTAAACACAGCTTTGTAGGCAGAAAGATCAATCTGCTTAGGCAGTAAGAAGATTTCTCCTTTGATAACCGGTGTCTTATTGGAAAATGACACTGCCGCAATGTGTAAAAATGGAATCAGACAAATCAGTGCAATTATCATTACTACTATAATAGTAAATATTTTAAACAAACCATCCTTCGACAGAAGCTTCGATATTTTTTTCTTCATACTTCCTCCCTTACCAGATACCACTGCCAGATACGCGCTTACTAATTGCGTTCGCACTGAGTACCAGAACGAAATTTATGAAGGACTGCGCAAGGCCGACTGCAGTACCAATACTAAATTTGGACTGTTCCAGACCGACACGATAGGTAAAGGTACTTACCACATCTGCCACTTCCATTACCGTACTATTCTGCATTACATAAGGCTGCTCAAAACCAATGCTTGCCAGTCCGCCAACCGCCAGAATCAGCATAATTGCGATTGTATCCTTAATGCAAGGAACCGTAATGGATCTCATCATTCGAAAGCGGGAACATCCGTCTACTCGGGCCGCTTCATAAATTTCCTGATCAATACTTGTCATAGCAGAAAGATAAATGATTGTGTTCCATCCGATACTCTTCCATACACCTACCACAAAATAAGTAAAGATCCACCAGCCCTTATTGGAAAGAAAGCCAATCGGATTTCCTCCGAATCCCTTTATTATGGTGTTCACCAAACCTGAGGAAGCGAAAACCTGATACATCATACCGCCTACAACCGACCATGAAATAAAGTGAGGCAGATAGATTACAGTCTGTATCGTTTTCTTAAACAACCTATGGTTGATTTCATTTAAAAACAAAGCCAGAATAATCGGAAGCGGGAAACCAAGCACCAGTCCCATAATATTCAGCACCAACATATTTCTTACTGACAACCAGAACGCCTTTGACCGTGCCACCTGCTGAAAGTATTTCATGCCTACCCAAGGACTTTCCCAAATGCCTTTGAATATGTTGTAGTTCTTAAATGCGATTACAACTCCCGGCATTGCCTTGTAATGAAACAGTACATAATACAAAATTGGAAGGGCAAGCATTGCATAAAACATCCAATGTTTTCGCATATAGACAAGCGTTTCTTTTGCTCGTGAACGGTACGTTCCTGTCCTTCTTCTTGCAGGATATATTACTCTTCTCTTCATTCCTCTCCTCCATCCTTTTCTGAGAATTTCTAACTTCGATACCCGTCGTTAGTTTGCAAGCCTCCTTGTTCTTACTATCTCCATCTTATTTGTAACATTATTCCGTTTTAAAAACG
>ENA-OQAZ01001284-OQAZ01001284.1-human-gut-metagenome-genome-assembly--contig:-NODE-1284-length-12320-cov-2.277946_pt1 | contig 12320 bp, 11 predicted proteins | sample MGYA00242737_ERZ504531 | MGnify/ENA primary metagenome ERZ504531 (study PRJEB26092, sample SAMD00036244) | human gut metagenome | host: Homo sapiens | study: EMG produced TPA metagenomics assembly of...
CTCATTCGTAATCTTTACCGGTGATCTCAGCGAACTCCTCTTTGGTGATCCAGCCCATCTTCACCGCATTCGAACTCTGGTCTCATTCCACATTTTCATGCTGTACCAAAGCTTTACTTTACTGTAATTCTTGCTATGTTCCATGGTGATCCTCCTTCTTAAAGCTCTACATTGGACATCATCGCAATGTAGGCGATGTCAGACTGCATTTTGGTTCTGGCAAACTCCTCCTCAGAAATATCTCTAAGGACAAACCAGTATTCGCCAGGAACCTGCTCAACGATCTGAACCAGCTCCATGTTCGGATGAACAGTCTCGGTTGTTCCGTCGCTGATAGTAACCGGAGAGCAGTTATCTGCAAATACAGATTCCTCGATTTTTTCTGTAGAAATGAAATTGTTTCCGTTCAGCTTAAGATTGGAAATCTCAGTCCCGTCACCGAGGGTAATTTTATAGATTTTCTCTTCCATGATTAGAAGCTCCTTTCAAAAATATAAACGGGGCACAAGGCCCCGCGATTTTAATTAACCAACCGGGAAGACCGGACGAACTCCAAGCGAGTTCGAAGCGGAGTTGCAGTCCGCACCGCCACGGTAGGCCACACTGGCAAAGGCAGCCGAAGAAACGACATCTCTTAACCACTGTGCATGAGATCTGTCTGTAATAAATCTCGGGCATACCATAAACAATGCCAGCTGAGTTTTGCTAGGGGTGTAAATATTCGGAATCGTATTTCCATCAGATGCATTGCCGAAATGAATATGACCATACATCATAATTTCACTAGGAAGTTCAATGCTGGAATCAAACCATGCTCCTCCAGACTGTTTTCCATTAGCAACTGCATTGCATAAATGTTCTCTGTGAGTAAGAACAGAACCCTGGAAAGCTGCATTGACGATTGTCTTTGCGTTCGCCAGGTTCTTTTTTATACATCTCAGAACCAACGTATCCACCGGTTGTAATATTGGTAGTATTCATCTGTGCATTGTAAAGCGCTTCATCCGGCATGATCACAAGATGATGGCTGGTAAATGCAGTGTCACCGCAGTTGTACCAGTAATCCATATCAACGATACGCCAGATACGGCCTCCGATACTCCAATAATCGCCAAGGAACATTCCTTTAAAGGAACCGTCCTTAATAGCAGCTTTCTGTACCGCTGTCAGAGCGGTTCCAAGGTTCTTACCTCTGAAAAGAACTCGGCGAAGCTCTACTGGAGCGAAGCTGTCCAGCATAGCAAAGAGCGCATCTTCAGCAGCGATAGCCTTGTTTCCTTCCGTAGTCCCGACGAGTAATTTGTTACCGGATACCAGCTCGTTGATCTGGGTGAGTTCGGAAAGATTTACTCCTCCGATAAAATCTTTGGAACTTAAAAGACCGATTAACGCCTTTGCTAAAGCATCTGCCGCAATGGTCTTTGTCCCGTTAGGTCCGTCAAGCAGGAAAATATTACTTGCTGCTAACGCCTGGACCTTTTCGTAGTCTGTGATTTTCATTTAATGAATCCTCCTTTATTTGATGACAAAAATAGCCCGACCTTCGATAACATCGCCATTGCTGTCACGGAGAAAATCACTGGAATATGTACGTCCAATGACCGTATCCAAATTGCTGTCAGTAATGGGTGCGTCCGAAGAATCGAGCACGTCTCCGTAAGTAGGTATCCATTATCATAAAGCTTCTGATATACCGTGTATTCGTTTTCAAGGTTGGAACTGAACTGGTTAAGAATATCTACCTGCTCCTGCAATTCCAGCAGCTTCTTAGCAAGCTTGCCGCCGTATTGCCATCTAACAGTGCCTGTAACTGATCAACCATTCTCGAAATTCTGTTTCTGACTTCTGTTTCCAGTCAGCCATTTCCGCAGTATTGATGCTTGTGTATTCGTTGAACCACGCCCCCATTTTTCTTTCCAATAGGTACTTGTGGCTTCCATATCTGCTGTATGCTCCGAGTACCAAAGGTTCCACTGAGCTTCCCATGTCAAATATGCAGACTGAATCTCCTCAGTCTGTGCCAGAAACCAGGTAGACCACTGCTCTTTCCAAAACTTATTTGTTTCTTCCATATCAGTAGTCTGCTTTTCGTAGAACTCTTTCCACTGGTCCTGCCATTGAGCAATCAAATCATCGATTTCGACCTTGTCCAATGGAGCCGTTACGAATGGACACTCTGAAGTTCCAACGCAGTTCGTGATGTTTGCCTGTCGAATAGAAGTAACTCCGGCGCCGACATAAATATACGCCAGCGGATATTGCCAGCGATCATTTGTCTTCACCATCGTAGGTTTCGTTGGATTCGATGCTGGGGTTCCTTTAATGATTTTGATGTCATTTGCTCTGACGGCCTCTCTCGAATCCACTTCAAGCACAACTGCATCATATCGGTTCAGCAGAATCTCGGACTGTGGAACTACTAACGGTAACAGAGCGTCATTCAGCGTCCAAGTGTGATTGAACCAGGCTCGTCCGACACCAACGTTGATAATCATTGCTTCCGATTCTTTTACAACCATTGCAGTTCCGACATGCTGCAATATTCCGTCCTGAATGATTCCATCGAAAATGCTGGACATCTGAATAGCATCGTAGCGCCGATCTCCTTCTTTTGAATTATAAAATCCAAATGTTACACTCACTTCTTCATCACGCTCCTTCCTGTTCTATAGTCTTAAAAGTCGGATAGACGGAATAACCGTCCTTATCTTCTGAACGAACAATTTCAAGAATACGAGCTTTTGTCTCGTGTCCGTATTCGTTCGCAATCTGTACAATGTCCCCGTTAAAGAAATCTTTTCCATACTGGAACATGATAGTTGTTTCTGTTTCTCCCTCGAATGAGGTAATGCTCACATTTTCAGCAAGCTTTTCTTTTCCTCTTTGCTGCAACTGTGCCATATACTCGGCATCGGTCAACGCATCATCGCTTCCAACATTTGAAGAAATGTCACGAGCGTCCGTGAACAATTCTCTGCGATTCAAACCAGAGCCACCACCAACCGTAGTATATCTTCGATCGGCGCCCTCACCTTCTCCACCAACCAAGGTCACTGTCTTCAACGAAGCTTTAGATTCGATGTAGTTACTATTGATGATATTCTCAAATTTCGGAGAGAATATAACGTAGGGATTCTCTGTCTGATCGTATGATCTGTCGGAACCGGCATACAGCTCAAAGACAAACTGCTTTTCATCATTCAGCGTAATCTTGAAACCGATACCCTGCTCCTCGCAAATTTTCTGGATGACATCATACAGGTTATCTCCCGTGTACTGAGCTTCCAGTTTCAACTTTGTAATTGCTGGATCGGTTGATTCTTTGAAAATAAAGTTTGGAATTTTTCGATTGCTGTCTGACGGAGAAATTACATTCTCGTTGAGCAGTGTTTTTATTCCATTTTGAAGATTTCCGCTTAATAGTTTCTGTCCCCAGACGATTCGCCTGTCGAGGATAGATTCTAATGAACGCCCAGTAACCGTTACATGGTTACCGTCTTCGGTATCTGAAGTAATCTGGATTTTCTCCACGATCATCACATGTTCAGATTCCTTGCTCTGCAAATAGTAATCCTGTTTGATGTAGTCAAGAAGACCCTCTCGCATTGCTTCATACAGTTCAAAGTCACCGTAAGCGTAATACCGATCTGTCCAGATGAAGGACTCGTACGTATCCACAATAGAGACAGCATCTAGGTTGGTGTTTAAAATTGTCACATCCATAGTGCTTATACCCCCTCGTAGACTATACGGTTCTCAATCTTAAACTGTAAATTTGTACTTCCGTACTCAGCCGTATAAGCAAAGATGTTGTCGCCCTTCGCAAGCTGGAACCAATCAGCGTTTTTATCCAGGCAGTTCAAGATGTTTGTAGTCTTTCCGTTCCTAAGAAGCGTAATCGACTTGTTTCCTTTTACGGTGCAGATAATGATTTCATCACCTGCTATAATTCCAGAGCCAGTGAATTTCTCCAATTTATCGGTATCGATCCGCATCACTTCACGAGTACCGGTATTGTAGATCGTAATATTGCTGGCTTCACCGATTGCGTGAATCGTAATAGTCACTCCGATTTCAGCGTCGCCATTGTATACAACCACCTGCTCTGTTTCATTTTTGATTTCTCCCATTTCTAGTAACGGTCCTTAAGAGATTCATTACTGAAAGGAAACTCGAACAGTGCCTCTACACCATAGAAGATGGTTGTGTTGATTCCGTCTTTTCCGGCAGAGTAAAAGAAAGGATTCGGACACACGATTGAGATATCCGAACCCTCGTCTTTACTGAAGATTGTTGGGTCGTTTGATTCGACATACCCTTCAATCTCTGCCTGCCTATTATCGGTTTCGATAAGCATTGTGAGCTTCTTTTTAATAGGAAAATACTTGTATGAAAGCTGTCTTACGTCTTCAATGGAATCCTTCCACATATACGCAAGAGAAATAACAATGTTTCGGCTCGGCATCCTTGAAGAATTGAACAGACTTCCATCGTTTGTAGCGATTTCCGTCGTATTGATGTTCGCTTTTCCTGGTCCCAAGCCAGTTACAGACTTGATGATGAAACCGGATTCCTCCGGTCTCGCCAAATCAAGTCGGATACTATCGCCAAGATAGTTCGTAAACGTGACTGCTCGAATCAAGTTTCCACCATCCTTTCCATCGCCGAGACTGATTCTTCGTCTGCCGATAAATCTCTGTTCTCGACAGTGCCTTAGGCGAATAGTTATTCTGTGTAAAGTTATAAGAGTTACCTGTATTCGGATTAGTATCTTCATTTTGAAGATTCCGTCCACGAGCTGCTGCAATTCCTGTGCTGACGGTTAAAGCCTGCGATCTACTGAACAGCGTATTCAGTCGATGACTCTTCTCTTCAACGTCTGACAGATCCAGAATCGGTCGAATCGTAGGCTGACCATCAACACCGTTGTCGATCATATCCTTAACCTTTGCGATTGCATTTCCGAGACCTGTTTTTGCCGAATCAGCCATTTCAGCACTGGCATTATATGCCTTCACCGCATAAGTTCCGATGGCATTAACGAATCCCAATCCAAAGAAATCACCGATGTGGTATCCTACTCTGGAAGGTGAATGCTCGTCCAGTTCGTCTTCTGCTGCTTCTGCCGCAGCCCTTGCCATTGCTCTGGCTTTAGCTTCCGCGCGGTACGTATTCTCACTGATTCCATCAGCAAATCCCTCCACCAAGTAAGTACCAGCCTGTTTAAACTGATCATGATAATCCCGGATAGCTGTTACAGAAGCATTAAGATTGCCAGTGAAAGCTGTTTTTACTTCTTCGGCTTTTTCCTTAACACCAGCGATGAACTTAATCATGCACTGCATTCCTGCATTTTGAAATTCCGGATACTTGTTCGCGATAGCTGTAAGGCATGAACTTAAGATGTTTACAAACGCATTTCTGGTTTCGTAATCTTTCGATTTAACTCCAGCAATAAGCTTGATCATGAGGTTCGCACCCGCAGTATTGAACTGAGTCTGCTTATTATTGATTGCAGTGATGCAACCGCTAATAATGTTGGTAATTGCAGTTTTGGTATTTCCGTCCTGAGATTTAATTCCGCTGATAAATTTTGTCATCAACGTAGAGCCAGCAGTATTGAACTGGGTTTGATAGTTCGTAAGAGTCGTAAGTACAGCCTGCATCATGGTCGTAAACGTAGATGTCAGATTACCTTTCTGAGCATTAGCCGCATTGATGAATGTCGTCAGCATAGAGGTCGCGGCGGATGTCACTCTTCCGCTCGCATCTGTAAACGCATTGATGAAACCGTCGATACCGTTGTTTCCAAGCTGAATCAGTGCTGTGCTAAAACCACTCATACCACTCGTATCTAATTCCGCCATTCCTTTAGCCATTTCAACAAGTCGATTCACCTGGGTAATCACACTTGACATGATTCCGGTATCGATTCCAGAAATAGAATCCGAATAACTCTTAATTCCACTTCCGAACTGAACCAGACTATCACCAAAACTACCAAGATCGTTGTCACCGGTAAACCAGCTTACAAGTCCTCCGGTATTTGGAATGGTGTTGGCAAGCTCCACTAGGGCTTTACCAGCTGTTGCTGAGTTCGTAATAGCCGCGGAGTCCATACCCATAATAGCTTCAGAATATGCCTTCATAGCTTCACCGAACGGTACAAGTTTCTCACCGAAAGTATCAACATCGTTGTTTCCAGTAAAGAATGCTACAACGCCACCTGTATTGGGAACAGTATCAGCAAGCTCGACTAAAGCCTTGCCCGCCGTTGCAGAATTGACGATTGCATCGGCTTCCAGTCCACGAACCGCATCGCCAAATGCTTTCATTGCTTCGCCAAATGGTACAAGCTGTTTTCCAAACTCACCCATATCGTTTTCACCAGCAAAGAATCCTACGACACCACCAGAATTTGGAATGGTTGTTGCCATCTCTGCCATGGCCTTGCCAGCGATTGCCGCTTCTGTAACGGCATTTGCATCGAGTCCAGTAATTGCATCCCCGAACTGTCTCATAGCTTCGCCAAATGGTACAAGCTGCTTTCCAAAGGCAGTCATGTCATTTTCTCCTGCGAAGAAAGACACTAATCCGCCTGTATTTGGAATTGTGGCTGCCATTTCAGCTAATGCTTTGCCAGCTGTCGCCGCATTTGCCACGATTTCCCCGTCCATGTTTCCGATAGCTAACGAGAAATCCCTCATAGCTTCGCCAAACGGTACAAGTTCCTCTCCGAACTTAGATAAAGACGATCCTCCTGTAAGCCAAGAAGTCAATCCCTGTAAAATATCAGCCGCTGTCAGAATAAGCACAGTCTCGGCTAATGCCTTTACTCCGTCCATCATAGATGCTGAATCTGACTTGCTCCCTGTAAAAACGGCTGAACATTATTCATAAAAGTGGATAAATCAGCTCCAATTTGCGGGAACTGACTCGACACACCGCTCATAAATCCGCCGACGATTCCACCAACGAACTGACCGATTGCCGTTCCGATTCCCTGTAAAAGCTTTCCACCTTCTCCGATAAGCCAAGAAAGTCCTGGAAGTTTCGATAAGAGTCCGACGGCTGCAAGCACTAACGCCATCTCAGCGACAACCGCACCCATACCAAGGATTCCAACCATTGCTCCTGGAACAAGCGATGCTGTTGCACTAAGAGCAAGCATAATAGCTGATAACAGACCGATTCCGGCAATTCCTTTTAGCAAAGCTCCAGTATCGATTCCTCTCAGTGCATCGACGATACCAGCGAAAAATGCTACGAGTACATCGACACCAGCTTTAATCAGTGACGGCAGATTACTAGCAATACCATCTAAAATTCCAATAAGGAATTTGAAAGCTAGATCTACAATTTGAGGCGTATAAGTAACCAGAGCCGCTAATACACCAACCACTAATTGTAAAGCTCCGTCTGCCAGCTGCGGTACACAGGATACGAAAACATCGATCAGCGTTAAGACAACTGCCTTTACAGCTTCACCAATAGCTGGCGCTCCGGCAGCAATAACTTTGCAGATTGCGATAATTCCTTCTCCGACTTTTGTAAGAACGGCCGGAATTAAGCCAGCGATACCAGTAACGATAACTGTCAGTGCTTGCTAACGATTGCAGTCGCTCCAGCGGCACCAGCAGTTGCCAGCGCTGTGAATCCGATAGCAAGTGCCGAAAGTCCTGTGCCAGCTGCAAGTAAACCCGCTCCGATTGTAAGAACCCCAACACCAATCAATGCAAACGCTCCCGATAATGCCAGAATAGTCGGAACCAATGGTGTAAGTACCGCGCCTGCTACGCCGATAATTGTGAATGCTCCGGCAATAGAAATAAGTCCTTTCGCAATCGCTTCCCATGATAACGCTCCCAAAATACTGAGTACCGGCGCAAGAACAGCTAAGGCTCCGGACGCAACCAACAATGCTGCTGATCCACCAAGCGTACCTTTCATGAAATTGAGACTGATAGCCAACTCAGCTAAGGCCCCACCCATGACGGTAAGACCTCTACCGATCTCTTCCCACTGCATACCTCCGAATTTACTCATACAGTTTGCAATGGTTTTAAGTGCGCCGCCGACGATAACGAGCCCAGTTCCAATACCGATCATGTTCTTCGGCATCAGATTAACAGCAATAGCTACCTCTGCAAGTGCGCCGCCCATAGCAGTTAAACCTCTGCCGATTTCATCCCACTGTAATTGACCAAAATCTTTTACAGCGGAAGCAAAGATTTTCATTGCAGCGCCAATAGCAATTAAGGCTACGCCAGTAGACATTACGTGTTTTGCATTTCCAGCCAAATTCGTAAAGACAGCAAGTTCGGCAAGTAATCCACCAATTCCAGCTAATCCTTTTCCAATCTCGCTCCACTCCATCTGACCAAAGTCTTTGCAAGCGGACGCCAAAACCTTCATTGCTGCCGACAGAATAACGATTCCAGTTGCAGTGCTGATCATTTTCCCGTTGAATTTTGCAACTCTAAGGAATACAGCAATCTCAGCAAATAATACTCCTACTCCTGTTAATCCACGTCCGAGTTCATCCCACTGTAATTTCGATAAATCCTCACATGCTGAAGCCAGAATTTTGATAGCCGCTCCAAATATAATTAAGCTGGTAGCGCCTTTCATAACCTGCTTCTGACTGCTTGCCATGGCTTTAGATGATGCAACAACAATAGTCGTAAGACCAGCAATTCCAACCAACCCTCTTGCAAGTTCACCCCAATCAAGTCTGAAACCTTCTTCAAAGCTCCTGCCAAAATGGATACTGCAACTGACATAGCAATCATTGCGGTACATGCTTTAGATACTTTTCCCGTATCACTACTGATTTTATTGAAAATCGCCATCGCTCCAAGTAAATTAGCAAAGAGTACAGTAATTGCTCCAAGAGAAGCTGATAGTTTATCACTATCGATCAGGGAAATTGCAACGATAGAACCTGCAAGCAAAGCGATTGCTGCTCCAATTTTAAGTAGCGTTCCAGCTTTAAGATTTGTCTGATATGCCTCAAAGCAGCCTCTGACCCCGTCAAGAATTCCAGTTACTCCTTCGAGAACGCCATTTAACCCCTCAAGAGGTTCGGTTACACTCTTTAAGAATTTAGAAACTGATAAAGCAATTCCACCGACAGCAATGTTGTTAAGAATGTCAAGAACTCCGCTGAAATCTGCATTTCCAAGTTTCTCGGCAAGTGTTCCCATCATAGTCCCGACTGCATCGGCAATACCGCCAGCAATTACCTTTACAGCTGTCCACAATGCTTCCATGACTTTGAGAAATTTACATTTTTCCAGTGCTTCTCCCATCATCTCAAAAGCAACAATGACTCCGCTCTTCATTTTTCCAGCACCATCACCAATCTGAGCCATGCGATCATGTATCGTTCAAGGAATGAGTGGAATAATTCAAATCCAGGGAAATCGAACTTCTCCCCTGCGGCTTTTCCAAATTCTTTTACTTTTTCTCCGGCAGTTTTAACAAACGTAATAACTGTCTTTACGATATCAACAACAGTCGAAACTGCTTTACCAAAGATATCTGTCTTCTTTACAGTTTCATCAAGCTTAACGAGATACTCACCGAAGCTTCCGGTAAGTGATAACACCCCGTTTCCAGCCGGTAAGAAAAGACCAATCAATTCGCCGACACCACCAGCAACAGCTTTGAAAGCTTGTCCGACGATATCAAGCACTGCAAATACGCCCTTAAACGTATTCTTTAGATTCTTTGAACTCTCTTCCCCCATTTTGAATTTTGCTGTCAGATCACGGATACGTTCTGTGATTTCGGCTAACTGTTTTCCAGTCATTGGCGGAAAGATTTCGTTAAATGCCTCCCGAACAGGCTTAGCAACGCTAACCAGTCCCTCGAAAACATTCTTTACTGCTTCGATCATCATGGTTCGACCACCAAGGTCTTTCCAATCCTGAAGCATTTTATTTCTTGCATCGGCAGAAGCATTGATTACGGCACTGAACGTATCACTCACTTCCGTAAGTAATTCCTTCGCTCTTCAAAGTCGCCGACGATAATTTCCCAGCTTTGTGTCCATCCGGACTGGGCAGCCTCTTTCAATGTGTCGAATAACTGGGTAAAAGTTTTTACTTTTGTCGCAGCATCATTCGCGGTCTTACCCATCTCCATGATGGATTTGATCTGATCATCGGTGTATCCCATGGTTCGAAGCTGATCTTCGTTGAGATCGCCTGTAAATTTTGCCAAAGTTTCAGTCAAGATGTCAGAGGTAAGCCATCCTTTACTAAGGGTCTCTCTGAATGAGCCCTCATCTTTGATCATCTCATCAATGGCAATTCCATGAACTTTAGCCGTTTCTTTCAGCGCATCCTGGAATACCTGACCACCCATACCAGCGTTTACTACTGAGTTCCAGTCCTGTAATTTTACTGTTCCTGCCGCTAATGCTTGTGAAAGCTGATACATAGCGGTACTTGCCTGCTGAGAGTTGGAACCTGATACGGCTGCAAGGTTCGCAATACCCTTGATAGCGGCTACAGATGTGTCCAAATCTACGCCAGCCGCAGTGAACGTACCAATGTTACGGGTCATTTCCGTAAAATTGTAAATGGTCATATCTGCATAATGGTTTAGTTCATCCAACGCATTGTTTACCTGATCAAGCGTTGTGCCTTTTGAAGAGGTATTTGCAAGGATTGTCTGAACGGCATTGATCTGGGTCTCATACTCCTCAAAACCGGTTTTAATCGGATCGATGGTAAAAGCGGAGACAAGATTTTTTCCAGCAGCAAGTGCAGAGTTGGTAATGTTCTGCAAAGCTGTAATCGCCATCACTTCCAATGCCGAAAATCGCACTCGCACAGTCTCAACTGCATTACTCAGCGGTGACATATTCCCACTGCATTTATTTGCGGCATCGTTTACGGTTTCTAAGCCTTTTGCTGCCCCTTCGAGGTTAAGACTCTTCTTCAACTTATCGAGCTTGATAAACTGGTCTGAATATTTTGCTCAAACTGTTTGTTATCAAACCGCATTTCGACGACACGTTCGTCAACGGTTGTACTCATAGCTTAGTAACCTCCTTCCATGCCGCATCTGCAATTTTGTCAAAAATAGGCTGGATAGCAGGATTGATGTAGTCTCGCCCCTGTACCAGCCGCCGTTTCTTGTTGCGTGTCCGTACTGCAAAATGACTGCAATAGGGACTCCATTTTGAATATTTGTGTTATAAAAGCTGATTAACACGGAACCTTGTTTCTGCTCGATCTTGTAGTGCCACGAATTTGCTGTCTGTCCTGTATCAACTGGTGTTGCAGACGCAAGGGCGGCTACGCCCTCTCGACCATACTTATCGAGGTCACCGAGACGAACCGATTCCTTTGCTCGCTCTAAGAATCGAGTCAGCTTAGAAAAATCACCCTTTTGTCTGAACGTGATCATATGAATCTCCTACTTTGCTAAGTAAGCACTGGATGAGAAGCCAGTATACTGCACACCATCAAGTACAAACTGGATGTACAGCCACTTAACTCCGTTTGCCATTGTGTAGTAGCCATAGCATTTAACCTTAGTGCCAGCCGGGATTTTACAAATAGCTTTCTTATTGGTTCCGGCATCATTACGGCAATAAAGAACTGCCGTTGTTTTATATTCACCAGCACAGGTTTTGTTAAACTGCTTGGCAGAACAGGTAGCCACCACTTTCTTTGAAACTGACTGGTTCTGATCCTGTTTGGTGTTGGACGGTGTTACCGCCGATCCATTCAGAATCTGATTAACCATGTTCTGAACTTCAGAGTAGCTGTATCCGTACTCAGTAAGCAATTTCTTACGATTCTCGCCGCTTCCCCACAGTCCAACGATAACCTCATGAGCGATGGTTTTGATGTCTTTACCCTTGCTTAATCCAGGAGCGGCAACAGTATTGTCGTCGTACTTTGGTGTGATGAAGCCGCGGATAAATTTTCCGTTAATAGACAGCGTTCTCTTCTTGACCGCATTACTGTAGTTGCCCTCTTCGATAACCATGTAACCGGATTCCTTATGCACCTCGATTACGGTACCGACATGATCCGGATTGCCAGAGTTGTCACCGAATCCGTTATCCTGCCAGTCATACAAAATCGCATCTCCAGGACTCGGAACATAAGCATCGTTCTCCTGCCAACATCCCATTTTCTTTGCCGCTTCAATGAGGTAATAGCAGGAAATTTCCATAGGCATAATGCTCTCATATCGGAGAGCTGCCGCTAATGCAGACCAGGTGCAAGCGCACCAAGCCCAGTCATAGCGCATACGAATGCCACGAGGAAATTTGCCGGCGCAGATCTTCTCAAAGA
>ENA-OQAZ01001285-OQAZ01001285.1-human-gut-metagenome-genome-assembly--contig:-NODE-1285-length-12313-cov-3.607172_pt1 | contig 12313 bp, 15 predicted proteins | sample MGYA00242737_ERZ504531 | MGnify/ENA primary metagenome ERZ504531 (study PRJEB26092, sample SAMD00036244) | human gut metagenome | host: Homo sapiens | study: EMG produced TPA metagenomics assembly of...
CCGGGAAGTGGAAAATCCTTTAATGCAAAAATGCAGATTGTATTCCTGGCACTGGCAACGCAGGACGATATCCTGATTTGTGATCCAGAGCGAGAGTATGCATCATTAGTTGAAGCAATGGGCGGAGAAGTGGTTCGCATTGCTGCAGGAAGCAGGGACCACATCAATGCAATGGATATGGTAGACGGATATGGAGATGGCGGTGATCCGGTAATTGAGAAGTCACAGTTTATCTTATCTTTGTTTGAACAGTTGGATAAAAAAGGGATCAATGCGAAGGAACGTTCCATTATTGACCGATGTGTAGGGGAAGTCTATGAGGAATATCAGCATGGCGGAGCAGTGCCGACTTTACGGGTGTTGCGTGAAAAGTTTCTGGAACAGGAAGAACCGGAAGCACAGGATTTGGCACTGGTATCAGAATTATTTACAAATGGAAGTCTGGACGCATTTGCACATGAAAGTAATGTTGATGTGAATAACCGTATCATGGTATACGACATTCTGGATTTAGGAAAGCAGTTAAAGACCATGGGACTTCTGGTAATCACTGATGCAATGCTGAACCGGGTAACGGAGAACTGGAAACAGGGAAAGCGAACCCATATTTTCTTAGACGAGTTTCATGTAGTATTTGAAAATGAGTATTCCGGAGCATTTTTTAACTCTGCATGGCGAAGATTTCGTAAGCGTAATGCATTTCCGACAGCAATTACCCAGAACGTGGAATATTTGTTAGATTCTGTTCTTGCAAGTACGATGATTTCCAACAGTGAGTATATCGTGATGCTTAATCAGGCAGAGCCGGATAGGGCAAAACTGGCAACACTTCTAAATATCTCCACAGAACAGATGGGATATATCACAAATGCAGATGCCGGTTGTGGTCTGGTGAAATACGGAAGTTCGCTTGTACCGTTCGTCAATAGATTTCCAACCAATACAAGGTTGTATAAACTGATGACCACAAAGCCGGGAGAGGACAGTATCAACCGGGGAAGAATGTAAAATTAAAAATATTTTGAATAATGAAAAGCAAGGCACTGGAAATCGTCACAATTTGTGGCGTTTTTTTAGTGCCGGAAAAGGAGCCAAATATGTCAGAAATCAGATTTTCATCAAAGGAACACGAAAAGTTTTTTTATCAGATGTTAGCTAAATGCGGAAAGCACGACAGTTATTACAGTTCATTTTTCTATTGTGTGGGAATTTCTGAAGATACCAGAAATCATGTTGATCGCATGTTTGATTTTAAAGAGCGTTTGATTAAACCAGAAGCATTGCATGAAGGGTGGCAGACAGGCGGTTCGGCACGATTGACCAGACTGGCTTTCAACTTGTGGAATGGATATGTGGAGAAGGGAGAAGAAAGCTTGTCTACTCCATACGAGATGTTCGATTGTGGCTATGCACCATATTTTTATGAAGCAATCCGCATGAAATACCCGGAATACTGCCGGGAACTGCCACAGGTAAGTAAAAAAGAAACTAATCATGAACGCTAGATAAAGATTCAAATGGAGGAAAGCGATGGATCGTAAGATAAAAACACGCCAAGTCCATAAGGATATTAAAGTATTAGATAAGACGGTTACGGTGACAGACCATGTCAAACATTCCTATGTCAGAACAAAAGAAACTGTCATGCAATCGACGGAGAAATCCAGTGATAGAGAGAATAATCCGGTAGGTTATGCAGAAGATGCGGCCAGCGAGTATGCTGACCGCATCTTTCACGAAACAGGGCATCAGGTACGTAGACAGGCAGGAAAGATTATTGAACGGAAGAAAGAGAAAGTTTCTGTTTCTTTGGCAGGCGAAGAAACAGTTTACCAGCCGAAAGAACAAATCCGACCAGTACCGCCTTCAGGCGGGGAAAAGGCACAGGAGCAGGGAAAAAAACTTGCTGTAAAAAAAATCAAGAATATTGAGCGGGATAAAAGAACCATTAAGACAGGGAGAGCATCGGAACAGGTTGTAAAGAATACCGGAAAAGGTATTATCAAGACTTCTGAAAAAGCGGTCAAGACTGCAGAACAAACGGCAAAGACCAGTATCAAGACATCGGAGCAGACAGCAAATGCTTATGTCCAGGCAATGCAGTATTCCATGAAAAAGGCAGAAAAAGCAGTGCAGACAGCAAGACAGACAGCACGAGATACTACGATTGCAGTGAAAAAGACAGCAAAAGCGGTAACACATGCGATAAAAGCGTTGATTGAAGCTACAAAAGCATTACTGAGTGCATTGACTGCAGGTGGTTGGATTGCGGTTATGATTTTGATTATCGTCATTTTATTTGGTGGTTTTCTATGCATGACAGGTGGGGATAATTCCAGTACGGTTTCTTCCGTCAGTGCAGAAGTAGAAGCATACGAACCACTAATCCGACAGTATGCAAATCAATATGGTATTGGAGAGTATGTGGAACTAATCAAAGCCATTATGATGCAGGAATCAGGCGGGAGAGGACTTGACCCGATGCAGTGTTCAGAAGGGAGCTTTAATACAAAATATCCCAGACAGCCAAATGGAATCACAGATCCAGAGTATTCGATTTCTTGTGGTGTGCAGGAAATAAAAAGCTGTCTGGAACGTGCAGGAGTAAAAAAATCCTCTGGATATGGAAAATATTAAACTGGCATTGCAAAGTTACAACTATGGAAATGGATATCTGGAATGGGCGAAAGCAGAGGTGGATATACCCTTGCAAATGCAGCAGAATTTTCTGATATGATGGCACAGAGAATGGGGTGGAACAGTTATGGGGACAAGCAGTATGTACCGCATGTGCTTCAGTATTATGCATTTGGAAGAATCCCGACAGGCATCGGTAATCAGGCAATCGTTCAGGTGGCAGCATCTCAGGAAGGAAAAGGCGGAACAACCTACTGGAGTTGGTATGGATTTGGAAGCCGAGTAGAGTGGTGTGCCTGCTTTGTGTCATGGTGTGCAGACAGAGCGGTTATATCCAAAGTGGAGTCATTCCGAAATTCTCTCTTTGTTCGGACGGTGTCAGGTGGTTTGAAAGTAAAGGCAGGTTCCGGGACGCCAGTTATACCCCGGCGGTAGGAGATATTATTTTCTTTGACTGGGGGAATAATGGAACGATTGACCATGTTGGAATTGTGGAGAGCGTCAGCGGTGGAACAGTGAATACCATTGAAGGCAACAGTGGGGATAAGGTGGCGAGACGAAATTACAGTATCGGAAGCAGTAATATCTATGGATACGGTGTTCCGTTATATTAAGAGTATTTATCTATAACATACCAATGTTAATTATTGATGTATATATGGAATGTATAGAGAAGGTTTTGGAATAAAAGGAAGCAGCAATCAGTCAGAATGATATCTGGATTGCTGCTTATTTTTGGATTTGTATACCTAAAAGATATTCACAGGATACATGGAAAAATTCTGCTAAAGCTACAACTTCATAATCTGGTACAAAGCGTGAACCTTGTTCAATGCGAAGTATAGTTAAATCACTGAATTCGTATCCGGCAAGCTGAAGTTGTTCGGCCAGAGCTTTTTGGGACATATGTCGTTCGGTTCGCAATTCTTTAACACGTTGACCAATTATGTTTTTTGAATTATTTTCTTTGTTCCAATAAATTTTCATTATAACTACCGACTTTCTAAAGATGAAGTGTTATATGATTGATTTTACGGAATAATATTGATAATATACTTCTAAAGATGAAGTTCAAAAGAATAAAGTTATAAAAAAGAGTGCAAAAGGGAACAGTACGGTTAAAAAACACAATAATTATTAACGAAGAAGGTGAATATAAGAATGAATGAAGTATTTAAAAAAGTAGAAGAGATATTAGAAGAACTTCGCTGTGAGGCAGAAGAACGAGAATATTTTGTTCAAACAGAACAAGCGGAAAAGGCTGCACAAGAATTAAAAAAAAGTAAATCGAGAGTATGAAAAAATATTAATAGAGATGCCAGAAGAATATAGAATTTTTTTAGAAAAGTATATGGATATTGTGGATCATGCAAATTTCCAAGAACAACAAAGAGCGTATTATCAGGGAATAGTAGATGCAATACAAATTCTTGACCGGACTTAAAATCATAAAAGAAAATGACAAGATAAAAGATTGGTTTACTAAAAAAATAACAGAGGCAAACTAAAAATGAGTTTGCCCCAATAATTCAGAAAGTTGTTTATTATTCTCTCTAATCAAGTTTTTTATATGTACGAAGATAAGCCTCTACCAGAGCAAGAATAGTGGTTATCTGATCAGCAGAACATTCTGAAAGATAAACTAACAGCCGTTGATAATCAAGATTATCAGATGGAACTGCTGGATAAAAGAACGGGTCAGCAGAAATATGTAGGGCACGAATAAGTTGTCCTAGTTTTTCAAGACTTGGAACATTACCATGATTTTCAATTTCTTTAATATATCTTGATGAGACGCCAGATTTTTCGGATAATTCATCATATGTTAGCTTCTGATCCAATCGGGCTTTTTTTAGACGAAAACCTAGCTCTTTATCAATTTTTTTAGATTTAGCCATAAATGCACCTCCATACCTAGTGTATAGTTCACATTTTTGTTTGGAAATGCATTAATAATGCACTATAACGAAGGGGTATGATGCATTAATGAATACTTTAGAAAGAATGCGTAGGTGACATATGATTATCTTGACTGTTAAATAAATATAAAGTAGTATATGATTAGTTAAAACTAACATAGAAGGGAGAGGATATAATTGACAAATCAATATATGAGTAAACTGTATCATGATTTACTTTCAAATTCTCCGCAGACAGTGACGATAGACATTCCTATTGATATAGGAACAGGACAGATTTCACAGGTTGTTACAAAGCAAGGAGCTGTTGTATCAGACTGGAAAATGAACTATTTTTCTGATATGAATGTGCAGGGTGTAAGCTGCGAAGATTATATTCAACTTTTATTTTGCTTCAATGATGGCGTATCGTGGAATATTGCAGATGCGCGTCAAAGTGTCAACGTTCAGAAAGGTGAATCTTGCATTTATCGAGGACATGGTAAGATGGAATACTTGTGTTATTCTGGGAAGAAAGATTTTCTTTTCAAGAATATAAAAATCCCCATGCCCTATTTTCACAAAATTTTGAATGACTACTTTGAAGATAGTGAAATAAACGCTTATGAAAAGAAATTACTGACAGGAATTTCAAAAGTGAGCGTTACACCGTATATGGAACACATTTTTGCGGAGGTAAAAGATTTTACGCAATATCGTGGCGGTTTAGGGTATCTATTCTTGGAAAGCAAAGTTTTTGAATTGCTGTCTGTGTATTTGAGTGAAGTATTGGAACTCAGTATCTTTCATCGAGCTATATCAGCATTTCCAAAAGTGACAGGGACTCGATTACCGAAGCAAAAAGGATTATCGACAGTCAACTTGCTTTTGCGCCAAGCTGTGAGGAACTGGCGAAAAAGGTAAATATCAGTGTTTCCAGACTGACAAAGGGATTTAACTCTTTATTTGGGACATCTGTTCACGCATATATCATAGATCAAAGGCTGGAAAAGGCGGCAGGGTTGCTTTTGGAAAGCGATTTAAACGTAAGTCAGATTGCAATGCTGGTTGGCTATTCAAAACCAAGCAACTTTGCGGCTGCGTTCAAAAAGAAATATGGAGTAATACCCAAGAACTATAAAGATGAAAATACGATTGGTTAAACCTAAAAAAATACCGATTTTGGGTAGAATGAAATCGAGTTTGGGTTGGATATAACAACGAAAATTGGTAGAATTTGCGATGTGGTTAGAGAACATTAACCGCATCGCATTTTTATTTTCCAAATAAAGTGAGGAGGAATAAGTGTATGAAACAAAAGTTAAATGCGAAAGATTTTATTCTCATCGGTGTTTTAACGGCTCTTATGTGGATTATTTGCATGGTTATCAGCACCATTATGAGCGTGGCTGGCCCGGTGACAAATGTATTTTACCCGTCCGTTGTTGCGATCCCGAATGGCATCGTTATGATGCTCCTGCTGGCTAAGGTTCCGAAGAAAGGCGTGTTTACCATTTGCGCCGTAATTCAGGCTATCCTGTTTCTTCTGGTTGGTGCTTTCTGGTTCATTCCTATCGGTTTGATAATTGGCGGTGTCATCTGCGATTTCCTGGTTATGAGTCGGAGTGAAATCACAATGAAGTCCATGATGGCAGCCTATGCGCTGTTCAGTGCTATTTTTGCTTTTAGTGCTATCTGCCCTATCAAATTTCTTCAAAGCGCGTTTGTCGGAGCAATGGAGAAAAACAATATTGCCCCGGAGTACATTCAGGGAATGTTGAACATTACTTCCGTTCCCATGCTGGTAGTCATTGTCGCTGCCGGATTGGTAGGCGGTCTGATTGGCGGCTTTATCGGTCAGAAAGCATTGAAAAAACACTTTATCAAAGCTGGACTTGTTTCAGTAAAATAACAGGATCAGCCACCTGAAACTTTATCAGGCAATACAGGCAAGCGGGCTGCCTGACTTCAGAGCGTGGGGCTGAGAAGAGTCCTGCGCTTTAATTTTATAGGGAGCTTCCTGTATAATAAAAAATGTGGATGTTGAAAATTGAAAATACCTCAGAGTACAATAAGACTACTGACTGGCAGGTTAGTAAAAATCTTATTGAACAGAGAGGTATCTACAATGAAGTCTAACACACAGAACGCAAAAATTGAAGCTATTACAGAAAAAACTTTGGTACTCGGAATCGATGTCGGAAGTGAAACGCATTATGCCAGAGCTTTTGATTACAGAGGAGTCGAGTATTCGAAGAAACCATTCAAATTTAGTAACACGGAAGCAGGATTCGTGACATTTAAGGCATGGGTTCTGGATATCAAAGAAAAGCATGGGAAGGATAAGGTGATTCCAGGGATGGAACCAACTGGTCATTACTGGTTTAATCTTGGAAAGTTTCTTCAAGATAATGAAATGAAACCGGTTCTTGTAAATCCTCACCATGTGAAGAAATCAAAAGAACTCGACGACAATCATCCGACAAAGAATGATCGTAAGGATCCAAAAGTCATTGCAGGATTAGTTAGAGAGGGACGATACATGATCCCATACCTGCCAGACGGTGTTTATGCTGATCTTAGAACGGCATCAAACATCAGATTTCAATTACAAGCGGAGCTTACACGAATTCAAAATAGGATTAATCGTTGGTTCAATATATATTTTCCTGAATATAAGACGGTATACGGTAAGCCGGATGCCAAAAGTGGAATACTGATCTAAAGGAAGCACCACTCCCAGAAGATATTCTGACGTTGGGTATTGATGGAGTGAACCAGATTTGGCGGGATGCAAAGTTGAGAGCAGTTGGAAAGGCGAGGGCAAAGACCCTGATCGAAGCTGCTGAGCACAGTGTCGGAAGCAAAGAAGGTGCAGTATCTGCAAGAATGGAAATCCGAATGCTTCTGGAGGACTATGAATCCAGAAATATACGTCTTCAGGAAGTGATGGGTCTGATTGAAGGATTGGTAAATCAGATTCCAATGGCTGAAAAGCTGTTGGAAATCAAAGGTGTAGGAATCAAGACAGTGTCTGGATTTCTTGCAGAGGTAGGCGACATCAGACGCTTTAATGACCCGAAAGAACTGCAGAAACTTGCAGGTTTAGCACTGGTTGAAAATAGTTCTGGAAAACACAAGGGCAAGACAACAATAAGCAGACGAGGTCGAAAGAGACTTAGATACCTGCTCTTCGAGGTTGCAATGTCGCTTGTAGCGAAGAACCCAGAATTTAGGGAACTCCATAATTACTACACAACTAGAAGGCTAAATCCATTAAAGAAGATGCAGTCACTTATGGCAATAGCAGCGAAGCTGCTTCGTGTTTTTTATGCCATACTGACAAAAGGCGTGGGCTATGATCCCAAGAAGATGGTCAATGACATCAGGAGACCGGCGGCTTATGCGCAGGCTGCGTAAGAAAAACAAGTAACTATAGTGGAGGCTGTCATCTGGGCAGCCACCGAATAAGCAGAATGTAACAGATAACGTCCACTGAACACAGTGCTGGAACAGGAAGCGAGTCAGTAATCAATAATACAAAGAATGAGCCAGTAGTCGGCAGGAATATTTTCCATGGGGCATGACCCGTTAGGGAGCAAAGCTGACACCTTGGTTATGGGCAGGCAGTACGAAGGAAGTTAGGACCTCTGGAGACAGAGATGATCCTGGTGGATATAGGAGGTTAGCTGCCATAGAGGGAAGGGTATACACAAGGCCAGTAAAGCGAAAAACAATGACGTTTTATTTCGTATACCCATTAATCACTATTTCAGTACCCGATACACGGAAATGCTTGTAGCTGAGGCCTATTCACTGAGATATAAAAGGTTGAAAAACCTTGAATTTTCAATAAAAAACACTTGATTATATGAGGAGACATTTGAATGGAAGAAGCACAAATTAAACAAATAATCAAGCGCCAGCCCCTACATGGCTCTGCGCTTCTCGACCCACGTTGCAAGATACTTCTTTTGGTCTGCATTGGTTTTGTCAGTTATTTTCTGGCCGGAGAAGTTGTCAGTCTCGCACTCATGCTGGTTTATGGGCTGTTTATTGCCTTAGGTAACGGAGAAAAATGGGCTGCTAAAATGATAGTGACATATATTGTTGTTGCTTATCTCAATGCCCTGCTCCGTTATGTCCAAGTTCCAGTTTTAAGTGTGATTATGAGCGTGTTCGGCGTGACGGTCTTAAAACTGATTCCCATTATGATGATGGGACTTTGGATATTGCGAACTACATACATGGATGACTTAATGGTGGCACTTCAACGGATGAGGCTGCCCCAGGCAGTCACAATTCCCCTTGTTGTTATGTTCCGCTATATCCCTACTTTACGGATTGAATATCGACAAATCCGAAGCACGATGGATATTCGCGGTATCAGTGATACCGTGTGGAAACGGGTATCCCATCCGTTAGCAACCATAGAATATATTTTGATACCTCTGCTGATGCGGTGCTTGAAAGTTACCGATGAACTGGCAGCATCCGGCACAACACGCGGTCTGGAATTGGAGTGCAAACGATATGCGCTGCGGCCAATCCGTTTTTCATGGCAGGAAATTGTGGTATCGCTGTTGGGTATCCTCTTTTTGGTCGGGTTGCTGTTTATCGACCAGACTAAAATCGGGGAAATCATTTTGTGGAGGGTGTGACGATGATCTCATTTCAGAATTTTAGCTTTTGTTATGAAGAAAGCAAAGACTTTACCCTCCGCGGCATTGATATGACCGTACAGACAGGAGAATTTATTCTTTTGACTGGGCGAAGCGGCTGCGGAAAAACAACCCTGATCCGCTCACTCAACGGTCTGATTCCGCACTTTTATCCCGGAGAAATCCAAGGTGATCTGCTCATGGATGGTCATTCACTGCTGGAAATGAAGCCGTCTGAATTGGCCGGACAGGTTGGAACGGTATTCCAAGACCCACGTTCTCAATTCTTTATGACGGATACCACGCGGGAATTGGCTTTCGGCTGCGAAAATCTCGGACTGTCCCGCGAGGAGACGATTGACCGCATTACAAAAGCGGCAAAAGAGTTAGAATTGGTAAACTACTTGAACAGGAGTATCTTTGCATTGTCCAGCGGAGAGAAACAACAGATCGCAATCGGTTCTGTTTATGCGCTGGGACCAAAAGTGTATATTTTTGACGAACCATCGGCCAATCTTGACTATGGCGCTACCAAACGGCTGGCAGAAATCATGGAAAAACTTAAACACGCCGGATACACCATTTTTGTGGTAGAGCATCGGTTTTATTATTTGCGCGATCTGATTGACCGAGCCTTTCTGATTCAGAACGGAAAAATTGAGCATGAGTCACAGGGAAACAGTTTTGCTCTTTGCCCGAAGAAACACGAATTTCTTATGGCCTGCGTACAGCATACCCGGAACGCGATGCAGAACATTATCAGGAAAGGCCACATACAAAGGACGAGACACATCGGCTGAAAGTTCACAATTTAGGCTTTGCTACAAGAAAGGGCCGAATGTTTTCCAAAATGTCAGCTTTGAAGCTCATGCAGGAAATGTGATCGGTATTCTAGGACATAACGGAGCTGGAAAAACAACCCTCTTATCTATTCTAACGGGCCTGCTAAAGCAGCAGCGCGGCGAGGTCTGCTTTGACGGTAAAAAATTGACACCACGCCAGCGGCGGTCACTTTCCTATCTTGTCATGCAAGATACGGATTATCAGCTTTTTGCCAGCAGCGTGGAGGAAGAACTCTCCCTTGGAATGAGGGACGATTGCGAGGAAAAAGTGAATGAAACGCTGAAAGCACTGGAACTATCAGATTACCGGGAACGACATCCGGCATCCCTTTCAGGTGGTCAAAAACAGAGGGTTACTATCGGTGCGGCAATCGTAAAGGGCAGTCCAGTAATCTACTTTGACGAGCTACCAGTGGTTTGGACTATGATTCTATGGTGCGTGTCAGCAAACTGATCGAACAGCTTTCCAGCTCTGGCGTGATCGTGTTTGTGGTGTCCCACGATTTTGAATTTATTGTCCGTACTTGTACGGAGGTGGTTCAGTTGGATGATGACGGGGCTATTCAAAATCAAAGGCTCTCGCCAGAAATTTTGAAAACGTTGTCCGAAAAATATTTTTCCTGATAGGAGGTTGGAATTATGTTTCAAAAAGTATTTGAATATGCAGGGCCTCATAAGAAGGGGCTTTATGCAGCAACGACCATCGTGCTGGTCAGTGTCCTGATGGGGGTACTTCCCTTTGTGCTGGCTTATCAGGTGATAGCGCCGCTGGTCATGGGTGAATCCATTGGAGCATCTTTCATCATTTCGCGCGTGGCTCTTGTCTTGGTGTGTCTGGTGCTGCAAGCCCTTTTCTATGGCTGGGGACTGAATCTCTCACACAAAGCCGCTTATGACACGCTGCTCCGTCTGCGAACGGCGCTTCAAAAACGGTTTGAGAAGCTGCCCCTCGGTGTCATTCAGGATAAAGGCACCGGCACAGTCAAAAAGTTGTTCGTAGATGATGTAGACAGTCTGGAAGTTTTACTGGCTCACTCCATGCCGGAGGGAATTGCAAACCTGATGATTCCTATTGCGGTTTATGTGGCAATGTTCTTTGTGGATTGGAAACTGGCGCTTCTGTCGCTGGCATCCATTCCAATCAGCCTGATTGCCATGATGACGATGTATTCGGTCGGAATGAAGAAAATGGGCCTTACTATATGGCCGGACAGAAGATGAATAATACCATTATCGAGTACATCAACGGTATGGAAGTTGTCAAGGTATTCAATAAGGATGCGGATTCCTATGAGCGGTTCCGCAAAGATGTATCAGATTACCGAGACTACACGCTGGCATGGTATAAGGCGGCGTGGCCGTGGATGGCAATTTACAGCAGTCTGCTTCCATGCACTATTATTCTGACTTTGCCTGTGGGCGCATGGTTCGTTCTCTCAGGCTGGTCAACTCTGCCTAATTTGATTTTGGTGCTGTGTCTTTCTTTAAGCATTGGTATGCCGCTACTGAAATCCCTCGGTTTCCTGCCTACCATGCCCCAGCTCAACTATAAAATTTCTGCATTGGAGCAGGTGCTGGATGCACCAGAGCTTCAGCAGACAGAGGATGTATTCAATGGAAAAGATGACACCATTACTTATGACCATGTTTCTTTTGGTTATCAGACCACACAGCCCGGCCCGGATGGAAAGCCTGTGGTGACCATGAATGAAGTTCTCCATGACATTTCCTTTACGGCAAAAGCTGGACAGAAAACAGCTCTTGTTGGTGAATCTGGTTCTGGCAAGAGTACATTGGCAAAACTGCTGATTCACTATTATGACCCACAGAAAGGTAGCATTTCCATCGGTGGACAGAAACTCTGCGATATGAGTCTTGAAGCACTGAACAGCCGTATCTCCTATGTGGCGCAGGATCAATACCTGTTCAACACCTCTCTGCTCGAAAACATTCGGCTTGGTCGGCTGAACGCAACGGACGAAGAAGTGGTGGAGGCCGCAAAGAAAGCCCAGTGCATGGAGTTCCTTGAGAAACTTCCGCAGGGTATTCATTCGATGGCTGGTGATGCAGGAAAAATGCTATCCGGCGGTCAGCGCCAGCGTATTTCTTTGGCGCGGGCAATCTTAAAGGATGCTCCTATTGTGGTGCTTGACGAGGCAACTGCCTATGCTGATCCTGAAAACGAGGAAAAGATGGAGGCTGCTATTGCAGAGCTTGTAAAAGGTAAGACCCTTGTGGTTATCGCACACAAATTACCAGCCATTATGAACGCAGA
>ENA-OQAZ01001286-OQAZ01001286.1-human-gut-metagenome-genome-assembly--contig:-NODE-1286-length-12313-cov-2.245446_pt1 | contig 12313 bp, 10 predicted proteins | sample MGYA00242737_ERZ504531 | MGnify/ENA primary metagenome ERZ504531 (study PRJEB26092, sample SAMD00036244) | human gut metagenome | host: Homo sapiens | study: EMG produced TPA metagenomics assembly of...
TCATCTGCTTCTATTGCTTCCCGGATCTTCCCAAAAACTTTTCCATATCCGGAAAACAGACAGCAATACTTCTCCTTATCATAGCATATCCTTCTCTTTTCCCGCAATAAGGGAAATACAGGAAGTTCCCGCAGAAACCGTATAAAAATACACTTTTGCACAAAAAACAGAAGTCTGTCTCTGTTTTTTCAGGACAGACTTCTGTTTTTTACATATACATTTTACAGATGCCAGATATCTCTGTTGTATTCAGCAATGGTTCTGTCAGATGAGAAATATCCTGCTTTTGCGATATTCACAACCATCTTCTTTGCCCATGCCATGCGGTCTTCATAATCTGCGTAAGCCTGTTCTTTCTTCTGGATATAATCTTTCACATCAAGAAGTGTCATGAACCAGTCTTTACGAATCAGTTCTGCATGCAGTTCAAGAAGCAGGTATTTATCTCCGATACGGAGAAGTTCCGGCTGATGATAAAGTCTACCAGTCTGCGGATCTCTTCATCATTGATATAGTAATCAACTGCATTATAATCCATCTTGCGGTAATGCTCGATAACCTGTTCACTGGATTCTCCGAAGATGTAGATATTTCATTCCCCTACAACTGATGGATTTCTACGTTGGCTCCATCTTCTGTTCCCATTGTCACAGCCCCGTTCAGCATGAATTTCATGTTACCTGTTCCACTTGCTTCTTTGGATGCAAGAGAAATCTGTTCAGAAATATCACAGGACGGGATCAGCTTTTCTGCCAGTGTCACGTTGTAGTTTTCTACCATAACCACTTTCAGATACGGTGCAACTTCCGGATCGTTATCAATCAGCTCCTGCAGGCAGAGGATCAGATGAATGATATCCTTTGCAATAATATAAGCCGGTGCAGCCTTGGCTCCAAAGATTACCGTGATCGGAGTCTCCGGTTTCTTTCCGCTCTTGATCTCCAGATATTTATAGATCACATATAACGCATTCATCTGCTGACGCTTGTATTCATGCAGACGTTTTACCTGAATATCAAAAATTGAATTTGGATTGATTTCCAGTCCCTGTGTTTCTTTTAAGTAAACTGCCAGATCCTCTTTCTTTTTCTGTTTTACCACAAGAAGACTCTTTAAGGTTTCCTCATCATTTACATAATCAAGCAGTTTTTCAAGCTTTGTTGCATCTTTTCGGTAATCCGGTCCGATCTTCTCATCCAGCCATGCAGTCAGTTCATGGTTGCAGTGCAGCAGCCATCTTCTGAACGTAATACCATTAGTCTTGTTGTTGAATTTCTGTGGGTAAATGTCGTAGAACGGTTTCAGCTCTTCATTTTTCAGGATCTCTGTATGAAGATAAGCAACTCCGTTGACACTGTATCCATAATGGATGTCCATATGAGCCATGTGTACACGATTCTGGTCATCGATAATATGGACTCTCGGATCTTTATATCTTCCCTTAATTCTTGCATCCAGATCACGGATGATCGGAACGATCTGTGGTGCAACCTGCTCCAGATAATCAACCGGCCATTTTTCCAGTGCCTCTGCGAGGATGGTGTGATTGGTATATGCGCAGGTCTTCTGTACGATCTCAATCGCCTCATTGAAGTCGATCTGTTTCTGAACAAGAAGACGGATCAGCTCCGGAATAACCATAGAAGGATGTGTATCGTTAATCTGGATCGCCACATGCTCATGAAGCTTTCTGAGATCATATCCCTTTTCTTCACACTCGCGGATGATGTACTGTGCTGCATTGGAGACCATAAAATATTGCTGATAAATACGGAGCAGATTTCCTGCCTTGTCGCTGTCATCCGGATAGAGGAACAGCGTCAGGTTTTCACGGATATCGTTCTTATCAAAATTGATTCCGTTTCCAACGATTGCATCATTTACCGTCTCTACATCAAAAAGATGAAGTTTGTTGCTTCCGCCTTCGTATCCGGTTACATCAATATCATACAGATGGGAACGAAGACTGAAGTCCTTGAACGGGACTTCAAATGAAATACCGGTATCATTGAGCCAGCTGTCTTTTTCAATCCATGGATTCTTCTGTTCATCCTGTTTGTGGTCGGTAAATACCTGTTTGAACAGACCCATATGATAGTTCAACCCGATTCCGTCTCCCGGAAGTCCGAGTGTTGCAATGGAATCCAGGAAGCAGGCTGCCAATCGTCCAAGTCCACCATTTCCAAGAGACGGTTCCGGTTCAACTTCTTCGATCTCTGCAAGTTTTTTCCCGTGCTTTTTCAGCACCTCTGCTGTCTCATCATAAATTCCAAGGTTGATCAGGTTGTTGGATAAAAGCTTTCCGATCAGGAACTCTGCGGAAATATAATAGAGTTTTTTCTTTCCTTCATTCTTCGGTCCTTCTTTGATCCGTTCCTTTGTCAGTGTGAGCAGCGCATAATATACCTGTTCATTCGTTGCCTGTTCAAGTCCTGTCTGGAATTTTTCCTGTAAAATCTCTGTCAGTCTTGCTTCCATTTTCTTCTACCTCCTGTAGTTGATTCTCTTTCTTTCAGTGTTGCCGGAAGATATTTCCCTTCCTTGCTTTTCTTTGTTTCTATCATGTCAAACAGGATCCCGACGGACTGTCTCGCGATCTCTTCGACCGCTGCGCCATCGTAGTAATCGCCGGCTGATAAAATCCGGTATAGTCAAGTCCGTCAAATCCCGCAACCGCCACATCCTCCGGAATCCTTTTTCCTTCTTCCAGAAGCGCCTTGCATGCACCAATCACCATCAGATCGGAAATTTGCAAATACTGCGGTAAATTCTGTTTTCTTTTTCAGCAGTTTTTTCATCATCGATATCCGTTTTCCATCGAATATGTGGTATCTTCTTCATCCAGATAACAGATTCTTTCCTCATCGACTTCCAGACCATGTGCTTTTAGTGCTTCCCTGTAACCTTCCAGTCTGAGTTTTCCGATGTTCTCATCTTTCTTATTCGAGGCAAGGATTTGCAATCTTTTTGTGTCCGGTCTCACACAGATGATCTACAATCTTACGGCTTTCCGCGCGGTCGTCGATCGATACATAGGATGCGATACATTTCTCCGGCAGTTTATCAAATGCTGACGTACTAACAACAAACGGAACCTTTATCTTTGCAATCCGCTCTTTGTTCTTCCTGAAATCCCCACCCAGGAAAATAATCCCTCTGAGCTTTTTTTCTTTGATCAGCTCCAGTGCGGTATCGACCTCATCCTGATCCTTTCCCATATGCTGGATAAAAAAGGAATATTTCTGTTTACGGATCTTTTTTTCCATTACCCGCATCATCGTTGCGAAAAATGGATTATCAATCTCCTTTACCAGAATCGCAATGGATTTCGAATCGGTCCGTTTCAGATTCCTTGCACTGTTATTTGGCACAAAATTTGATTCTTCAACCGTCTTTAAAATCATCTTTTTGGTTTCAGGATTGATATCCGGATGATTGTTCAGCGCACGGGACACGGTGCTGACTCCGACCCCGCACTTCTTCGCAATATCTTTAATCGTCATTCCCATTTTATTTCTTTTCTTTCTCCTAAGTCCTCTGCATCTTCAGCCTTAAGGGTCATTTCGGTCTTCTCCGGGATTCTGCAATAAAGTTCTGTCATCCTGCGGATCTTCTTCACGAGTTTTTTTGAAATCTCATCCTTATGAAGTCTCCAGATCCAGTTGCCGCCAAGAGTTGACGGATGATTGATCCTCGCTTCATTACCGAGGCAGAGATAATCCTGAATCGGAATGATACAGGTATCCGCCACGCTCGACTGCGCAAGACGGATGATTTCCCATACTGCTTCATTGATACTGAGTTTCTTTCTTCCCATATAGCGAAGCGCAAACTTCTTATCTTCTTTTTTTAATTCTCTGTACCATCCTGCCAGTGTTTCATTGTCATGGGTTCCTGTGTATACTACGCAGTTCTTATCATAATTGTGCGGCAGATAATTGCTAGGCTCTCTGGAATCAAATGCAAACTCCAGAACTTTCATTCCCGGATATCCGGACTCTTCCACCATCCGGATCACACTGTCTGTCAGGAATCCAAGATCCTCTGCAATAATTTTCACATCACCCAGAGACTCTTTTACCGTCCGGAAAATATCCATTCCCGGTCCTTTTTCCCAATGTCCGAATTCCGCTGTCAGATCTCCGTATGGAATGGAATAATATTCATCGAATCCACGGAAATGATCAATTCGGATCACGTCATAAAGTTCTACACAATGACGGATTCTCTTCATCCACCATGCATATCCGGTCTCCTTATGATATTCCCACTTATAAAGCGGATTGCCCCAAAGCTGTCCGGTTGCACTAAATGCATCTGGCGGACACCCTGCAACACCAGTCGGAAGTCCGTTCTCATCAAACTGGAACAGTTCCGGATGCGACCAACTGTCTGCGCTGTCAAATGCTACATAAATCGGGATATCACCAATGATCTCAATCCCTTTTTCATTCGCATATGCTTTCAGTGCACTCCACTGTGTTGCGAATTCATACTGCATAAACTTCTGGAACAGGAGCCTTCCTGATTCTCTTTGGCGAATTTTTCCAGCGCAAGCTCATCTCTCAGACGATATTCATCTTCCCATTCGCTCCAGCTTTTCCCACCATTCGCAGCTTTGATCTCCGTATAAAGCGCATAATCATCCAGCCATTCTTTATTCTTCTTACAGAACTTCTGAAAATCTGCATCATCTGCGATCCGGCTTCTTTCATATGCTTTTCTTAAGATCTCATACCTGCAGTTATAAATCTTTTCATAATCCACATATCCCGCATTATCACCAAAGTCATATGCCTTACATTCATCTTTTGTAATCCAGCCCTTTTTTATCAGCTTTTCCAGGTCTATAAAATACGGATTTCCTGCAAAAGTTGAGAAAGACTGATACGGCGAATCTCCATACCCTGTCGGACCTAACGGAAGGATCTGCCAGTAGCTCTGACCTGCCTTCTCAAGTGTATCTACAAACTCGTATGCTTCTTTCGAAAAAGCACCTATTCCATATTTTGATGGCAGACTTGCCACCGGCAGTAATACACCGCTTGTTCTCATAATATGCACCTCACATCTTTCTACGGTAACGGTTTCGGTATCGGTATCGGTAACGTTTCCAATAATTGTATTATAAAAGCATTGCACATAAAATTGCAATGCTTTTTTTTCAACTTTTTTAAAAAAATTGATTTAGTTGTTCTCCGGCTTTTCAACCTGCATGATCGCAGACTTCTGCATCGGGATACGGCAGTTCTTGTTGCTTCCGAATTCAACGATTACGTCTTCATCTGTAATATCAATAACAACTCCATAAAAACCGCTTGTTGTAAGAACAGTATCTCCTACAGCCAGTTCAGATAACATAAGCTGTACTCTCTTCTGTTCCTTTTTCTGTGGTCTCATCAGTAACCACCAGAATCCTCCGATAATTACAACGTAAAATAAAATAAGTACGATTGGATTATTCATTTTTCTTTCCTCCTGCTAAAATAGACACTGTTACCATCATACACAATAATAGGACATTCATCAAGACATTTTAGAATTTTTTTATCCTAATCTTCTTTTTCTTCCATTTTTGCCAGTGTCTCTTTCTTAAACTGAGCATATCTTCCCTCTTCGATCGCTCCTCTGATATCTTCCATAAGATGATTATAATAATATAAATTGTGGAGAACGCAAAGCCGCATTCCAAGCATCTCTTTTGCTTTCAGCAGATGCCGGATATAAGCTCTTGAATAACGGCGGCAGGCCGGGCACTGACAGCCTTCTTCGATCGGGCGTCATCCAGTTCGAATTTTGCATTGAACAGATTCAACTTACCATGCTTTGTATAAACATGACCATGTCTTCCGTTACGGCTTGGATATACGCAGTCAAAGAAATCCACACCTCTGTCTACCGCTTCCAGAATATTCGCCGGCGTTCCGACTCCCATCAGATAAGTCGGTTTGGCAACCGGAAGACAAGGAACTACTGCATCCAGGATCCGGTACATCTCTTCATGTGTCTCACCAACTGCGAGTCCGCCGACTGCGTATCCATCCAGATCCATCTCTGCAATCTGCTGTGCATGCTCAATACGGATATCTTCATAGACACCCCCCTGATTGATTCCGAAAAGCATCTGATGTTTGTTGATCGTATCATCAAGAGAATTGAGTCTTGCCATCTCTTCTTTACATCTTGCGAGCCATCTCGTTGTACGCTCTACCGATGCCTGCATATATTTCCTTTCCGCTACACTGGACGGACATTCATCAAATGCCATCGCGATCGTAGACGCCAGATTCGACTGAATCTGCATACTCTCTTCCGGTCCCATAAAAATCTTTCTTCCGTCAATATGGGAATTGAAGTATACACCTCTTCCTTAATCTTTCTGAGTCCGGCAAGAGAAAACACCTGGAATCCACCGGAATCAGTAAGGATCGGCTTGTCCCAGGCCATAAATTTGTGCAATCCGCCAAGCTTTTTCACTACCTGATCTCCCGGACGCACATGCAAATGATAAGTATTAGACAGTTCCACCTGTGTTCCGATTTCTTCAAGATCTGCAGTAGAAACAGCCCCTTTGATCGCTGCAATTGTTCCTACATTCATAAATACAGGAGTCTCGATCACTCCGTGTACGGTATGGAAGCGGCCGCGCTTGGCGCGACCGTCCCTTTTTATCAGTTCATACATAAAAATAACCTCTCTCATAAATTTAGTAATGACATACAACCGGTGTTCCGGAATCTACATTGTTGAACACCGTCTCTGCAACATCATACTGCAAGTTGACACATCCGCGTGACCCATGTTCCAGGTACCAGTCCCCACCAAAATTCGTCTGCCACGGTGCATCGTGCAGTCCGATTCCACCGTTAAACGGCATCCAGTAAGTAACCGGTGATTCCCATTCGTAACTTCCGTCTTCCTTCTTTGGTCCACGAAGGGTTGTATCCTTTTCTTTGTATTTCAGAATATACACTCCCTGCGGTGTGGCATCTCCTCTGCTTGGCTTACCGGTAACAATTGGTCCCTGTGTCACAATTGCACCATTTACAAAAAGATACAGATACTGGTTTGTCAGATCGACTTCAACATAAGTATTCCCCCAGTCTGCTCCGTCATGACTTGCTGCAGTCTGTGAATAATTTGCCTCTCTCGTCACAGTCTCTCCATTGCGGATATTCGCCTCAAGGGCTGCAATCTCGGCAGCTTCATCAATGATCCATCCATAGTCTCCACCTTCAACCGTTGCACTGTTGCCGCCTCCGGTTGTAAATGTTCTCTTTGTCTGGTAAGTGTCATACTTACTCTCCAGCTGTTGTACATATTTCACGACTGCATCACTGTTAAAGGTAACTGCCATGTTATCATCTACCGTTACCCACTGGGAAATCAGATCTTTATCTACAACTTCTGTATTCGAGCCAAAGTTATAAGTGATACTTGCCTTCAGATACTTATTCATATCGTCACATGCTTTCTTCACTTCTTCTGACTTGCTTGTGTATTTTGGTTTTACATAGCAGTCTTCAGCGGTCATGTCAATCTCGCTTTTGAAACCTTCGATTGATTCTTTCACTACCTTTTTGAAGTTCTCGGTATCAATCTTACTTCCTGTCTCCTCAGCTTTGACTACATACGAATTGCCGTCATACTCCGGATGTGCATTTACCGGTTCAACCTGCTGATCTGCCTGCATACACTCGAGACCGTTAATCAGGGTATCCAGCTGGTTTTCGTCATATGTAACACCGACTGATGCCGTAATTGTCTGTGTCTTTCCAAGGCAGACCGGCCACAGAAATGCATTCTGCTCTTTTACGAGCTTCTGCAGTTCATCTCCTGCTTTGTACGCAAGAGAAATATCTGTTCCGGCAATCTTCTCTTCTGTTCCGTCTGATTCCTTCATCGTGAGAACATATCCATCTACCTGACTCTTCATGTATGACTCTACTGCCGAAACTGATTTTCCGGAGAAGTTCACACCGTTGATCTTCGTATTAAAATAAAAATGATTCATGAAATATACGGAAAATCCAAGGTAAACAACCGCTGCCACTCCAACCACAGCACCAACTACAATTTTAACCACTTTACCGGACTTTTCTGAGCCTTGCTTTTTCTTCCGTTTAGTTCTTCTATGCGGCTTTTCCTCTTCTTCATCAAAGAAAGAATCATCAAAAATTTCTTCCTCATCCGGATTGAATGCTTCTGCATCTCCACTGCTTAAAATATCTGCACTTTTAATAACCGGTGGTACTGCTGTCTCTTCTTCATCCCGCCATTCTTCTGCCCCATCCAGATCCAGAAGTCCGGTCTCTTCACGAACTACTTTCTTTTTCCGGCGCGGAGCCTTTTTCTTAACCGGTCGATCTTTGTCTGAGGCTGCTTTATGATCCACACCATCGCCAGATACGTGATGGCCTGAAGGACGTTTTGTTTTAGTGACTTTCTTTTTCCGCGGTCTTTCTTCGCTTTTCTGTTCTTTTTCATTGATGTCCTTCACCTCACTTACAGTCTGCTCTCTGATCTCTTCCATGATTTCATCTACTGTGCTGTCAAGATTTCTTTTCGTTTTTTTCATTCATACTCTTTTCACTCATTTATACTATTGACTTCCTTTTTTCACTCAATATGTAGTCATTATAATACGAAGGAGCGTGTAAATACAATACATAACTTTAACTTTCATATTTTTATCACTTGTTGGGATGGGAATCTTCTATTATAATAATGAGGTGATTTTGGGGAAATGAATGATTTGCGTTGTGATGACAAATAGAATAAACGAAATGTTTCAAATCCCATTCGTGCAAGTGTTTCTTCTGCTTTATTGTTCGTTTTTTCGTTTTGACTGATTCACAAATTAATTCTTTATAAATAAAAGCTTACAGAAAGGATGGTATATAGTATGGCAGGATCTATTTATGGAAGATTGTTTCAGATTTCTACATGGGGGGAATCGCACGGAAAGGGGATCGGTGTTGTGATTGACGGGTGTCCGGCAGGGCTTTCTCTTTCAGAGGAGGATATCCAGGTTTATCTGGATAGAAGAAAACCCGGACAAAGCCAGTTTACAACCGGACGTAAGGAAAGTGATATGGCACAGATCTGGTCCGGCGTATTTGAAGGCCGGACGACCGGAACTCCGATTTCAATTCTCGTACAGAACCAGGATCAGCGTTCCCGTGATTACGGAAATATTATGAACACATACAGGCCGGGACACGCAGATTATACATTTGATGAAAAGTATGGTTTCCGTGATTACAGAGGAGGGGGACGCTCTTCCGGAAGAGAAACTACTGCCAGAGTTGCAGCAGGTGCAGTTGCTGCTAAGATTTTGAAAGAACTTGGCATTGAAGTACATGCTTATACGAAAGCAATCGGTCCGGTATCTGTTCCGGAAAATGAATACCATCCGGAAGAGATTTTCCAGAACCCGATTTATATGCCAAGCAACGCATATGCCCAAAAAGCATCTGCCTATCTGGAAGAATGTATTAAAAATCAGGATTCTTCAGGAGGCATCATTGAATGTGTTGTTACCGGTATGCCGGTAGGAATCGGTGATACCGTATTTGAAAAACTGGACGCCAATCTTGCCAAAGCAATGCTGTCCATCGGAGCAGTCAAAGGCTTTGAGATCGGTGACGGCTTTAAAGCTGCAGATACAAAAGGAAGTATCAACAATGATTCCTTCCATACAAAAGATGGAAGGATCACCAAAGACACCAACCATGCAGGCGGTGTCCTCGGCGGTATGAGTGACGGAAGCAAGATCATCTTCCGCGCGGCAGTAAAGCCGACTCCGTCCATTTCACAGCCACAGTCCACCGTCACCAAAGATGGAGAAAACACCGAAATGATCATTAAAGGACGTCACGACCCGGTCATCGTCCACGCGCCGTCGTAGTCGTAGAATCCATGGCCGCAATCACGATCCTCGATCTGCTCTTCACCAACATGAGTGCCCGAATGGACAAACTCAAAAGCTTCTACGGCACTGAAAAATAAACCCAACAATCTTCCGTCCTCATCGCATCCGGCTACTCCGGTGAAAAAGGTAAATCTTAGTCGGCAGCCTTGAGGATGGAGCTTCTGTCGTTTCTCTGCATCTATAATTCCTCATCTGCCTTCTTTCTCCCGTGCCATGAAATTAGCAATTTTCTTGTTGCCTTATTACTTCCGCTAACATCGACAGCAGTTTATCAAGCTCAATGGGTTTTGCGATATGACCATTCATACCAACTGCAAGAGCATCTCTCTTATCTTCTTCAAATGCATTTGCTGTCATTGCAATGATAGGTATGCATGCTTTATCCTTATCCGGCAGGCGTCTGATTGCCTGTGTTGCTTTATAACCGTTCATTTTCGGCATCTGAATATCCATCAGGATCATATCATATGTACCTGCCGGCATCTTTTCTATCATATTTACACATTGAATGCCATCCTCCACACGTTCTGTTTTAATGCCGGCACGCTCAAGGATTGCTTCTGTAATCTCTGCATTCAGATCATTATCCTCTGCCAGAAGGATATTCCTGCCTTCAAGGATTTCACTGCCTGTTCCAGACTCTTCAATATGTTTTTTTACATAATAGCTTTCATCGGCTATCTTATGTTTAAGTGTAACTGTAATGGTGCTGCCCTTTCCGAGTTCACTCTCTACATCTATTGTTCCACCAAGCAGATCAACATATTTCCGGACTATCGACATTCCCAGTCCGGTTCCTGCGATTTTGCTCTTTGTAGTGTTCTGTTCACGTGTAAATGCGTCGAAAATCTTCGTCATATAATCCTGACTCATGCCAATTCCTGTATCACTCACTCTGTTCCTCACAATCATGTATCCTGGCTCGTCGCATGGCAATTCATCTACGCTCATCATAACAGAACCACCGGACGGAGTATATTTTATAGCATTGCTCAGGATGTTGACAAATATTTCTTTCACCTTGGTAACATCTGTCAGTACATGCTCATGTTCTACATTCATCGTGTAATGAAGCGCAATATTCTTTTTCCTTGCTTTCTCATCAAATACTGCAAACAAAGACTTCCTGACATCTTCAATCCAGCAGTAATTCTCATCAAGCTCCATCCTTCCACTCTCGATCCGGGCCATATCCAGTACATTATTTATGATTGACAGGAGAAGATTCCCCGACTGCTGCATTTTTTCCAAATGTTCTAAGGTTTCAGGCATGTCTTTTCCTTTCAGTTCATTCTCCATAAGCTGTGCATAGCCCAGAATTACATTCATAGGCGTCCGGATGTCATGTGACATATTGTTAAGAAAACGAGTCTTTGCGAGACTGGCATCCTCTGCTTTTTTCAAAGCAATCTCCAATTTATCATTGAGTTTTTGTGTATTATTTGCTGCAAGCTTTGCAACAGCTTCTGCTTTTCTTGCCTTTCGTAAAAGTACGAGGATAATACTAATTATACTGAGTGCAAAAAATATTGCCGTAATAAAAAAAGCAATCAGATTATCTTTTACAAAGTCAGAAAATGTTACCTTATCTGCCGTACTGTCATAGATAGCAAGTGCACTTGTAAGCATATCAGACGGCATGGCCTTTAAGGTTTTATTCAGTATTGATAAAAGACTACCCTCTCCACCTCTTACTGCAAAGCATGCCTCCATTGTTTTTGTAAGTGGAACACTCTTGAAATTTCGACTGTTATCATATATCATCGCCTGGCTTGCTCCCATGAGGAAACAGTCTGCCTTTTCATTCAAGACCATATCTGCCGCATCATCAAGCGAATCACAATCTACCAGCTTCCATTGTGGATAACTGAAAGCAATATGCTGTTTTAAGGCTTCTTTTTCCTTTGGCACAGCTACTGTATACACATTATACTCATCAAAATTTTCCTCATCAGTTACCGCCATCAGACTGTAAGTCCAAGCTGTGTTTGTAAGTGCATATCCTTTTTCTTCTGCAAAACTGGGATTTCTGCCGGCATAAAAAATCATGTCAATCTCACGCTCTTGTAAAGCCTGAATCATTTCGTCATAATCATTGTATTCATGTATATTAAATTCCAGTATCTGATTCCCCAGACAGCCTTTGGCATAGGATACATATTCTGCCAACATTCCGGTAAGTTTTCCAGTTTCTTCTTCCATGGAAAATATCGCCGGATCATTGCTCAGAAATCCTATCAGGATGTTACCATGTTCTTCCACCCAGGACTTTTCTTCACCTGTAAGAACCTGACTATAATCAAGCGTAAAATTATTTCTTAATACCAAATTCCGAACCGTTTGAAAAAGGACTCATCTTTGAAGTTCAACTTGCATCCA
>ENA-OQAZ01001287-OQAZ01001287.1-human-gut-metagenome-genome-assembly--contig:-NODE-1287-length-12313-cov-1.584359_pt1 | contig 12313 bp, 18 predicted proteins | sample MGYA00242737_ERZ504531 | MGnify/ENA primary metagenome ERZ504531 (study PRJEB26092, sample SAMD00036244) | human gut metagenome | host: Homo sapiens | study: EMG produced TPA metagenomics assembly of...
CAGAATTTTTACGGAACAACCAAAAACGAATGTGATAAGTTTTGTGCTTCTTCACATTCCGTTTTTTATAGCCTTGCCGGAGATTGACGTTCAAGCCCTTCTCCGGGCAGAATATGTATCTGTTCCGTAATGTTTTTATTCCTGCTGTCCTTCTCCGCCTTCCGGATCTGTAACCGCTCAAATACCTTTTCATAACCGTCGCTGCCGTAATTTAGCGAGCGGTTTACGCGGCTGATGGTTGCTGTAGAAGCGCCTGTCTTTTCCGCAATGTCCAGATAAGTCTTTTTTTCACGCAGCATCTTTGCCACCTCAAAACGCTGTGAAAGTGACAGCAATTCATTAATTGTACAGAGGTCTTCAAAAAATGCAGCACACTCCTCTTTATTCTCAAGACTTAAAATTGCATCAAATAACTGCTCTACCGCAGGTGTTTTTAATTTACTATTCATAATTGCCCCTTTTCTGTGCTGATAACTCGCATCAGCATTTTTTCAAAAGTTCTAAACAATACCGATATTTTAACACATTAGCACGTTATAGTAAAGCAGTAAATCTGTCCAAATCCAAATTTGCAATCAGTTGATCCGGAAAATGCACTTCTTTTAACAGCTCTTCCGCATACGAAAAATTGCAGATATCCTCTTCGACATGGGCATCACTGCCAAGTGTTATCATGACACCGTGTTCCATACACAGCTTTAACATACAGAGGTCATTTTCCCGTGCGCCGCTGCGCGGTCCGTCAGGTTTTAATGATGTATTGTTTAATTCGAGAAACTTGTTGTTTTGCTTTGCCGCACGCACCACTGTTTCAAAGTCCACCGGATACCGGCTGTCATCCGGGTGCCCTATGATGTCAACCAGCGGATTTTCAAGAACCTGCACCAGTGCCTGCGTATTCTGCTCCTTTGTACCGGGGCAGATACATGGAATATGAAAGCTTGCAATAACAATGTCCATTTTTTCAAGCAGTGTGTCCGGCATATCCAGTGTTCCGTCATAGTCCATAATATTGGCTTCACAGCCAAACAGACGGCGCACGCCGAATTTTTCCCGCGGCAGGACCTTAAAGTTGCTGAAATACAGTTTGCCGCAGCTGCCCGGCATTTTCGGCGTATGCTCCGTAAACGCAATAGCAGGCAGCCCGATTTGTGCTGCCTTTCTTGTCATTTCATCTATTGTGTTATAAGCGTGTCCGCTTGCAATCGTATGCGTATGTGTATCAATTAAATATTTCATTTTAATCTCCGTTCCATAGACATTTTATTTGCACTCCGGCAGATTCACCGATAGTTCCCTGCGCGTATGGTCTACAGAAATTGCTTTATCTGAAAGATTAAAGTACGCAAAGGAATATGTATTGGATACATCTCCAAGAGAGTCGTCCCACGACAAATCTACATTATAATACTTTCCGTCAATATAGACAATATTCCATGCGTGATAACCGCCGTTAGCATATCCGGTGCAGAAATAACACGGAATATTTAACTGCTGCATAATATACTGAAATGCCCTCGAATATCCGGCACACACCGAGCTTCCGTTAATGAATACGCTGTATGCACTCTGGTTCATGTCTGAATTTTCATCATAGACACACATATTCTGAAGGGCTTTATAAACATACTGTTCCTTGTCAAGGTCGGTCGTAAGCGAACTGGCGCCGTTAATCACCTTCGCCGCCGCATTTAAAAACTTCTGTCTGGCAGACTGCAGTGTCTGTGCCGTTTCATTGTATTTTAACATCACGGAAATGACCGCTCCCTTGCTGGTGTACCCGTAGCTGTAGCCGGTATCCAGCCAGAACAGCTCGGGGTGATCGTTAAAGACCGCATTCATGACATTTTTAATACTGCTCTGGTCAAGCTGACGGCACAGGGTCACACTTTCCTTTAATTCCAGTGCTGCCCCGTACACCTGGTCATAAACTTCCTTCTGTGTATCCGAAAGCATGGCTCTGTACGGATACATATTTTCCGGAAAATCATAAGATGCCGCCGGTGTCGTATCCGTCTGCTGGGATTTGCTGTCTTCCACAAGCTGTCCGGTTCCCTGTACCGGCTGATAATCAGACTTTACCGTATCATTCGTTTTTTCACTTCCGGCTCCGCCGGCGATCTCCGCTTCTACCGTCGCTAAGACATCTCCGAGATTGGTTATGGTTTCCTTTGTAAGACTCTGACCGCCTGCTGATGTATTGACTGCATTTTCAATACCGGCTGAATATTCCTGCGCAATAAAATATGTCCCGCCAACCAGTATTAAAATGAGTATTGAGGCTCTTAAAAATTTGTAAACGTTCCTCATGACTGCTTCCTTTATTCCTAATAATTCCGTGCGTATCGCAAATGCTTTATTATTCTGTACGCAGTGCTACTACCGGATCTTTTTTTCGCTGCCATCTTCGCCGGAACAAATCCGGCAATCAGTGTCAGCACCATACTTATTATAACAAGGATTACGGCACCTGCAACAGGAAGTTTTGCAACTCCTGCAATTGTTGTCACATTTCAATAATCCGGTTCGCCGGAATGCACAAAATCAGTGTAATCACAATACCCAGTGCACCGGATACAAAGCCTTCAATCAGTGTTTCGGCGTTAAATACGCGGGAAACATCTTTCTTTGACGCACCGATACTTCTTAAAATACCGATTTCCTTTGTTCTTTCAAGTACGGAAATATACGTAATAATACCTATCATAATAGAAGAAACAACGAGTGAAATCGCAACAAATGCAATCAGTACCGCTGAAATCGCCGTAATAATCGTGCTGACGGAAGACATCATAATGCCAACATAATCGGTATAATTAATCACATCTTCATCTCTGCCTCATCATTGCTTTCTTATTATAATCGCTGATAATATCTTCCAGTTTTTCCTTGGCCTCAAGCTTGCAGCATATAAATCAATTTCTGACGGATTGTCTTCGTTTGTAATGCCTAACTTTTCTTTGTTGCCCTCAAATGTGGCTTCTGTTGTCTGTGCCTTTAAAGACTGCGAAAACTGCTGCAAAATCTGTTCTTCTGTCATCTGGCTCATGTAAGCCTGCATCTGTGCCTGTTCCTGCTCTGAAAGCGTTGCAACATATGCATTGACATCATCCATTGTAATCGGTGTATCCTTGTCATTGTCAAACGGGATTCCCGTAAAAATATCGGTTGTTTCATCGGCAAGCTGAGCTTTTGCCACTTCACTGTCGTTGACACCCTGCATCAGATACTGCATCAGTTCCTTTGTATAACCTACACCGCTCCGGATTGCCGTGTTGACCGCATCTTCTTTCTGACGGATAATACCGCACACCTGAATCTGTGTGCCGTTGTCTACTACATTTTTCATATACGTTTCATCTTCACGCATATCTTCCCAGATGTCTTTTTCTGCGTTGTACCGGTAATAATCGGTTGGCAGAATCATCTGGAATTTCTTATCTAAAATTTCATCATAAGTATACTCTGTTTCCTCGGTGTCATAGGTTTCACCTGTCATCATGCGCTTATACATCGCCGTTACCTCGTCAGGGTCTTTAAAGCCCAGTGAATACAGTATAATCATCAATTTCGTTGTTCTCATCAACAACTAACACCACTTCGTTGTACTGCTGCGGCCATCTTCCCGCTACCATATCATACTGGGAATCCAGTAAATCCTGATTGCCCGGCAGCTGGTTCCATACATCTGCATTGGTATACATCGCACTCATGCTGCCCTGTGAAGTGTTCGTACCGTAAATCGTATTCATAATAGTGCTTGGATTTAGCTGTGTCACACCGTCGCTTGTGTCTGTATCGTAAATATTGATATCAACATTGTAGCTGTACCGGATATCACTTGCATATGTTGAAATCTCATCTTTATTATCATCTATATACTTTTTAAAGGATTTTAAATTATTATTTTTCACATCGGAAATCATGGTATTCATCATTTCCGACATAATCATATTACTGTACACTTTATCCTTGTCATGTTCAACAGAATCCTTATCAGACCCGGTCATCATTTCAATCATGCTGCTGATATCCATGGTCTGGGACTGTAACTGGACCGGATAACTCGACAGTGTATCGCGCTGTACCCTGTCAATATAGTCCTGAATACCATTTGAAATGGAAAGAATCAACGCAATGCCGATAATACCGATACTTCCGGCAAATGCGGTAAGCAGGGTACGGGTCTTTTTGGTCATCAGGTTATTCATACTAAGAGAAAGCGCTGTAAAAAAGGACATCGATGTCTTTGCTTTCTTTTTCTTCTTTCCTGTCTGTGCATCTGAAAGCTTTTGCTCCTTTTCCTGTATATCCGCTTTCATCTGTTCTTCACTGTAAGCATCGGTATCGTCTGTAATCTGTCCGTCTAAAAGGCGGATAATTCTTGTTGAATACTGCTCTGCCAGTTCAGGATTATGCGTAACCATAATAATCAGACGGTCTTTGGCAATTTCTTTTAAAATCTCCATAATCTGTACGCTGGTTTCTGTATCCAATGCGCCTGTCGCTCGTCTGCCAGTAAAATATCCGGGTCATTTACCAATGCTCTTGCAATCGCAACACGCTGCATCTGTCCACCGGACATCTGATTGGGTTTCTTGTGAATCTGTTCCTTTAAGCCTACTTTTTCCAGTGCTTCTATTGCGCGCTTTCTGCGCTCTGACTTGGATACACCGGATAAAGTCAGTGCCAGTTCGACATTGGCAAGCACGGTCTGGTGCGGTATCAGGTTATAACTCTGGAAGACAAATCCAATCGAATTATTGCGGTATGCATCCCAGTCACGGTCCTTGAATTTCTTCGTAGACGTCCGTTAATCTTTAAATCACCGCTTGTATACTGGTCAAGCCCCCCGATGATATTTAACATTAGTTGTTTTTCCGCAGCCGGACTGTCCCAGAATTGATACAAATTCGCTGTCGCGGAAACGCAGATTAATTCCCTTCAATGCCGTTACCCTGGTATCTCCGGAAATATAATCCTTTACGATGTTGTTTAATTCAAGCATCTTTTTTCCTCTCTTTACGTTTTTTCGGTTTATTTTGATTTTCTAACAACTTACTTTTTCATTATTTCACGTTTCTGCTGAAATGTCTATGCTTCTGCCTGAATAATGCTTAATTTTATTATTTTTTATGAATTTCCTCTTAAAACAGGAGATATTTTACTGTAATATTTTATTATGTATCGTGATATAAATAATACCATGTTTAAAAGTTCCAAACCACATGTGCCTGTCCGCCGGTGAAAAAAATCGAACCCCGCCCCATAAAGCATAAAAGTGGTTTGACGCTTGCATTTTTGCGGTCTGCATTTTATACTGATACCAGCATAAATGATTGGAATAACGATTAGATTGTAACAGGAGATTTGCATTGAATAATAAGAAAAAGTTAAAACAATTCATGATTTGTCTGTGCTGTATATTTTGCAGTACCGCATTAACCATTCCCTATCTGTCCTACGCAACCACACAGGACGATTTAGACAATGCCAACCGGGAACTGGAAAGCTTAAAAGCACAGCAGGCGAGCCTGTCTTCTGATTTATCTGAAATTGACAGCCAGCTCCAGAGCGCCGGAAGCCGTTTATCTTCTATCGAAGAACAGATTGATGACAAGCAGGCAGATGTGGATGCTTTAAATGAAGAACTGCTCACTCTGTCACAGACGATGGACGAACAGTATGATTCCATGAAACTGCGTATCCGGTATATGTATGAGCGCAGCAGCTCAGATGTGATTGAACTGCTGTTAACTTCCCAAAGTATGAGTGAACTTTTATTAAAAAGCGAATACATTTACCAGCTGTCACAATATGACCGTGATATGTTAGATGAAATGGAAGCCAATTATGAACGGCAGCAGGCAGCAAAAGAGCAGCTGGATACGGAGGTTGCCGAGTTATCGTCCTTGCGTGAAGAAGCTTTAAGCGAACAGGAAAATTTAAAAGCACATGCTTTGCAAAAAACCCAGCAGGATTTTGATACGTCTTCCAATCAACGTATCCGAGGCCGAAGCTGCCGCACTTGCCTATGAAAAGAAGCTTGAAAGAAGAAAAGCTGGCACAGGAACGCGCAGAAGCCGAGGCTGCAAGCGCGCGGCTGCCGCCGCAGGGAATAATAATTCCGGCAGCGGTGACATTACTTCTAATATTAATAAAACACCGATTTCATATGACACCTCTGACCTTGCCATGCTTGCCGCAATTATCGAATGTGAAGCGGGCAACCAGTCTTACGAGGGTAAGTTAGCTGTCGGAAGTGTTGTTGTAAACCGTGTCAACAGCCACGTTTTGCCAACTCCATTTCCGGTGTCATCTATGCTTCCGGACAATTTACACCGGTTGCCAGCGGCCGTTTTACGATTGTGCTCTCCCGCGGTGCTTCCGCTTCGTGCGTTCAGGCAGCGCAGGAGGTTTTAAACGGAAATGTTACGATTAATGCGCTGTATTTCCACGTATACCGCAGCGGTATCGACACCTATGGCACGGTGATTGGCGACCATATTTTCTACTGATTGAATAAAAAAGTCCTTTGTAAAAGAAATGCTCCATTATCATCTGACTTTGGCTCATTCTTTTGCAAAGGACCGCTTTATAAAATATCGTTCTACTAATCTTCTTTTGGCATATATTCCACAGAATCTACAAGTACATATCCTGTCTTGTCATTTTTTACGGTGTTGTCATGGGCACAGAAGACACCGTTTTTGACACCGACCCACCTGCCTGCTTTGGAGGCAAATGAAAAGGCTTTTTCATAGTTTTTGCCGTCAAAACTTAATTCCAGTGTTAATTCCTCGACCGGTGCTGCTTTTACAGGAAGATTTAACTCCATGTGGTCAATATGACCGGTGCATTTTACCGTGTAACGGAATGTCACTGTTTTCCCGGTATCCTTAAAATCACTTTCGGACAGTTCAAAATCATTGCTGTTTTGTGTTGTATACGGCATATCACAGTCAAAATACTGTGTTCCCAAAATCTGTCTGACCGTATATTTGTTATCCCGCTTTTCAACCGCCAGCGCGCCGTATTCCGTTCCCAGTGATACAACGCCTGCCACATCGCCGTTTTCCATGCCGGAAAGCTGCATTTTTGTCACACAGGTAAATTCCGGTGCCGGCCATTTCTGTAACAGCAGATTACGGTAATCACTAACCGGGCGGAGCGGCACAGTATCCAGTGCATTTAACTTTAACTTTGATCCGGTAAGCTCATACCAGTCCTTCTGAGGATTGGCATTCCACTGCCACTGCATACCGAGTTTATCCGATGTAAAGTCATCACTCGTATCCGGCTCGCAAACCGGATATGAATTACTCTTTCCGATATCCGGCTTTGTGTACTCCATAACCGGTTCGCCGTAATCATTGCCCGGCTTATTGATACCGATTATTGGCCAGTCATTTTCCCAGTGCATTGGCTGTAAATGAATAATTCTTCCGCCTGCGTAGACATCTTGAAAATGTAAGAACCAGTCCTGACCTGTCACCGTGTCCACCCATGCACCCTGATGAGGGCCGTTGACCGGTGAATCACCCTGACGCATTACGACCTTATATTCATATGGTCCAAAAGGATTTTTAGAACGGAGTACTGTCTGCCAGCCGGTCTTTACACCGCCTGCCGGAGCAAATACATAATACCAGCCGTTGCGCTTGTACATTTTCGGGCCTTCAATTGTTACCTGATCATTTTCATTGCCGTCAAAAATCTTGACTTCTTCGCCGATTAATCCCATACCGTCCGGCTGCATTTCTACCATATGCAGTACACTCTTGTATCCGATACGGCTCTTTGCAACACCTGCTACCAGATACGCCTTTCCGTCATCATCCCAGAACGGACACGGATCAATCCAGCCTGCTCCCGGACGAATATTCACCGGCTTGCTCCATTTGCCAAATGGGTCTTTTGTTGTTGTCATGTAAATGCCTCATCCGGCATCGGAAAACATATATAATAGGTTCCTTCATGATACCGGATTGCCGGTGCCCATACCCCGCAGCCATGAATCGGATTGCGGTAACGGAATTCCGGTAACTCGTCCAATGCATAATTGACTACTTTCCAGTTGACTAAATCTTTTGAATGTAAAATCGGCAGCCCCGGTGCATTGCAAAAGCTTGATGCAATCATAAAATAATCTTCGCCGACACGGATTGCATCCGGGTCTGAATAATCTGCGTATAGAATCGGGTTGCGGTACTTTCCATTTCCTAAATCTGCCTGCCACATATTGAAACCTCCATTTTTACTGTTTGATTTACTGCTTTTCATTATTACATGCTTTATTTTATGTTCTGCATTTCTGCACTGTCCTTATCATACACTATTTCCCCGGAAATTGCTATTCATTTTACAAAATTCTTTTATAAAAGTTTTTTCACTATTTTGTTTTTAATGTTTTATGCCGTACTGTATCCCGCTTCATACATAAAAATCCACAAATCAGGATTATAAAAATTTATAAAAATACCCGCGGAAATCTCCGGCTTTTCAGCCTGTTCCCGCGGGTGTGTGTATTTAATATTATGATAACAATTAGATTGCCTTAATTCTTTCAAGTGCCTTTACGGTATTTTCATAAGAACCGAAAGCGGTCAGTCTGAAAGTAGCCTTCACCACTTGGACCAAAACCTGAACCCGGTGTACCGACAACATTTGCCTTTTCAAAGCAGGAAATCAAAGAATTCCCAAGATGTCATGTTATCCGGTGTCTTTAACCAGATGTACGGTGCATTGACACCGCCTGATACGGTATAGCCTGCGGACTTTAAGCCTTCCAGAATTGTCTTTGCATTGTTCATGTAGTATGCAATCTGCTCACCGGTCTGCTTCTGTCCTTCTTCTGTGTAAACAGCTGCACCCGCCTTCTGGATAATATATGGCGCACCGTTAAACTTTGTGCCGTGACGTCTTGCCCAGAGACTGTGTAATGTCACATCACCACTCTTTAAATCTTTTGGAATAACGGTAAATCCAAGTCTTGTTCCGTAAAGCCGGCATTCTTTGAAAAGCTGCGCAGTTCAATGGCACAGGTTCTTGCACCTTCACATTCAAAAATCGTATGTGGTACATTTTCCTCTGAAATGTATGCTTCATAAGCTGCATCATAGATGATAACCGCCCCCACTTTATTTGCATAATCAACCACTTCTGTAATTCGTCCTTTGTAATCGTAGAACCGGTTGGGTTGTTCGGGAAGCAAAGATAGATAATATCCGGTGTTTCCTTTGGCAGCTCCGGCGCAAAATTCGTTTCTGCCGTACACGGCATGTAGATTACATTGCTCCACTTCTGCTGATCCGGTAAATAATCCCCGGTTCTTCCTGCCATTGCATTGGTATCTACATATACCGGATATACAGGTCACACACTGCAATTTTATTATCTACTGAGAAAATGTCGCCGATGTTTCCTGAATCAGACTTTGCACCATCACTGACGAAAATTTCATCGGCACTGATGTCGGCACCACGTCTTTTATAATCGAAATCTGCAATTGCATTTCTTAAAAAATCATACCCTAAATCCGGTGCATAACCGTGAAATGTTTCTGCCTTGCTCATTTCATCAACTGCACCGTGTAATGTATCAATTACAACCGGCGCAAGCGGCAGCGTTACATCACCGATACCCAGTCTTATAATTTCCTTGTCCGGATTAGCAGCCTGAAAGGCTTGAACCTTTTTGGCTATCGTGGAAAACAGATAACTTCCCGGAAGCTTTAAATAATTGTCATTAATCTTAAACATCTCATTCTCCTTCATTTCGTGTACTTCTAAACGTAGCTGCCTGTTCGTCCGACAAGCCGTTATGTCTGAATTATACACCATATTTGTACAGACAACAACTTATAAATATGAGTATTTTTATCAATATATCCGGCTTTTTTTGCATAATTTGCTTTATTTTCTTATCTTATTCAATATTCCTGCTTAATGTTTCATATTCTGCGCTGATTGCCTGTAACACTTCTTTATCACCGCCCGCATTGTCCGGGTGATAAATTTTTAACAATGCCTTATAGCGCTTTTTTAATGCTGCACTGCTGTCAACACCTTTAAAGAAGAGATTTACACCGCTATGACTGATATTCTGTACCATGGCAAACTTTCTTCTGGCCTCACGGTACACCTCATCGCGGTACATCAGCTTGTCGCGCTTAAATTTTTCGCGGTCAATAGCAAGCTGTCTGGTTTCCCGTTCCAGAATCTGCCACTGCTGGTCAAACAGATGCTTCTGATTATCTAACTGCTTTCTTAGCAAATCCAGACTGCGTTTCTGCTTTTCCAACATCTGCTTCTGAACCTCCACAACCTGCTCTTCTTCCTCTAGCTTTCCCTGCTGCTGCTCCAGATTTTTCCGTAGTTCCTCCAGTCGGATATTTTCTTTAAAAAACCATTTCTTTTTTTCTTCCAATTCCTCATTGATCAAACAAACACACTCCTTTATCAGCAGCAGTCCGCATCAGACTGCACTGTGAAACCAAAATACCTTGACAGGCTGACAGCCTGGTTTTGTCTTAATCGTATGCGGCACACCGGGAAGTGCAATAAATGAATCACCTGCTTCAATTGGAAACTCCAGATCACCAACCTGGCATATCCCCTCACCCTCAAGCACATAAAAGCCCTCCTGGTCTTCATGCACGCCCGGATGCGCACTAAACTCATAGCCGGCATAAACCGTTGTCCCGGAAGTACAACCGCCAAGGCAGCCGTTTTCTGCCGTCAAAAAGCGCTGTGTCCGTGCATCCTTCCCTTGTGTTTCTTCTACTTCTTTTTTCGTAATATACGGTTTCATCTTAATCCTCGTTTCTGAGCGACTTTGTTGCGAAGCGGCGATGAGAAATTCGCGCAGGCGATTTCTCATCTGCATCATAGGTGTTTGCTTTCGCTCCAAAGCAAACATCTGTGTAAAAAAATAGCACATCAGTGTGATTTTTCGCACTATTCTCCGTTCCGCAGGCATTTTAATGCCGGAGAAACCGCGAGCCAAATGTCAGATTTGGCTCTGCGGCATGAAAAAACAAGGAAGCCTGCTTTTGTCAGACTCCCTCGTATCTTTTTACTAATTTTTCTTGTAACGTAATAATTCTGTATAGGCAAGTAAAAATGGTCCGACACCCTTTGCATCATCTTCTACAACCGGTTCTGACATATAATAATCATATGTACCCGGACGATTGTCTTTACCGCCAAGTCCGGCAACCAGACAAATACCGCCAAGTGACATTTCTCCGTCCTTTTCTTTTAAATAGCGCTTGCAGATACCGTCAATGGCTTTCTCACCGTATACACGGTAGCTTTCAGGCAGGAAGCCAAGACGTACACCCTTTAACAGCGAATATGCCATGATAGAACTTCCGCTTGTTTCAAGATAGTTGCGTTCCATGCCGCCGAAGTTGACAACCTGATACCACATACCGCTTTCGTCCTGATAACGGATCATCGCATTCATTAAATCTACATATGCATCCTGTAACATCTTGCACTCTTTGTCATACTTATGGTCAGAGTTGTCCACCTTATCAAGTGTATCTAACAATGCCATTGAGTACCAGCCGATTGCTCTCAGCCAGATATTCTGTGAAAGACCTGTGACCTTGTCACACCAGAACATCTGCTTTGATGTGTCGATTGCATGATAGTACAGACCGTTGAGCGGATTTTTCATATTTTCAATAACAAATTTAAACTGCGAAAAAATATCATCATAATTCTTTCGGTCGTTAAATCTTGTTTCGTACTCCATGTAAAACGGCTGTCCCATATACATTCCGTCCAGCCATACCTGATTCGGATAAATATCCTTGTGCCAAAAGTTGCCAGATTCACAACGAGGCATAATAGCAATCTGAGAATATACAAGGTCGATTGCTTTTCTATATTTTTCTTTTCCGGTGATATCATATAAATTCAAATAAAGTCTTGCCGGCATTGACATTGTCAATATTCTTTTCACCAATGCTGTATCCGTCAATTGTTCCGTCTTCTGCTACACGATAATCAATGAAATCGTCTGCAAACTTTAAATATTTCTCGTCCTTTGAAATAGCATACATCTCAAGTACGGCTTTAATCATACAACCGTCAATGTAATTCCACTTAACGACTTTAAACCCTGCTTGACTTTCAATATTCCATCATCGGCGCTTCCGGTGTGCTTTTTTCCAACTAATTCATCAATATACTTTTACTATAATATCCACGGCTTTTCTCCTTATTAAATATGTACTGTATCTTCATTATTGTACACTACAAAAAAAAGATAAGCAACCGATTATTTTTTTATTTTATGAAAA
>ENA-OQAZ01001290-OQAZ01001290.1-human-gut-metagenome-genome-assembly--contig:-NODE-1290-length-12295-cov-2.482988_pt1 | contig 12295 bp, 13 predicted proteins | sample MGYA00242737_ERZ504531 | MGnify/ENA primary metagenome ERZ504531 (study PRJEB26092, sample SAMD00036244) | human gut metagenome | host: Homo sapiens | study: EMG produced TPA metagenomics assembly of...
CCCAAACTTTCAGATGAAGATATTCATGGAATTAGTAGGAGTTATTACCCGATTCTTAGTCGGTTATTTAAAGAAACATCTGATTTATACGAAGTCTTGGAGTTTTTTCCAATTTTGATTATAGTGTTATTATAGGAAGTGATGTACAGGATTGGGACAAGTATGAAACTAGTAAGTTTGCGGATATAAGATTACCAGTACAAACATTTGAGCAATTTTGTTTGTTAGCGAAAAAAGATGTACAAATAATAGATACATTGCTCAATCAAAAACGGAAAAAGGAGATTCCTGTATCGCCATGTAAAAGAGTAACCTTTAAATTACCTTTTTATGAGGATGTTAATATTATTTTCGGACAAAAGGGGACGGGAAAAACTGAAATCCTTGAATCTTTGAAGAAATATTATATTGAAAATGGAATTGCAATGGAAAGTTACAAAGGCAATGAAAAAGATGAAGATTTTTCAAAAATGTTAAAAGTTAAAGATGTAATAGCTACACCTGAGAAACTTCAACTGGATAATATGAGACAACAATTTATTGATATTTATAATTGGAAAGAAGAATTGCCAACATCTTTTGAAAAATATATAAGCTGGATGGAAACAAAAGATAACAATAAAAATAAAGGGAGAATGAAAATAACAGAGTGTGTACATATAGAGGAGGAAATTCGTGACCGAAAACTTGAATTAGATTATAAATATTTGAAAGAATTCACAGAATCTACATTCAAAAAAAATTGATGTAGAAAAATATTTGGATGAGCAAGATAGTACAACTTTGATGTTGCTATTGGAAAAGTTATGTAAAAATATAAATAATGCAAAAATACAAAAGTGGAACAGTAATAAGAGTATTAAACTTACAAATTGGAGCATTGATAGGATAAAAGCAATAGCGGATAAATGTTCTGATACAATATCTAAGCCTAGCAGTGTAGGGTTTTATGATTTTGCCATGGAAAGGTTTAAGTTGTTTGAAAATGTAGAAGAAATATGTAGTGTATTTTCTACTGAGGATAAGGTTGAAAAAGAATACTTAGGAAATCTCGAAGAAAAAGGTGATATATACATTCAAACACGATATAGAATGTTAACAAAAGAATCACGTACAGATGAATTTAAACAGGGAATTAACAGTCTTAAGAAATTGTAAACTTTTAATAAGTGGGATAAAAAAAGCTATCCTAGAGGAGAATATATCAGAAGAAATATCAAGGTTTCAAGAGTTCTATGATGATGGAATTAAAGATATAGGAGCTTTTATAGGAATATCTAAAGAAACAGCATTAGAAGATGGAGAAATTTACAAACCGTCTAATGGAGAACGGGGAATACTGCTGATGCAAAAATTATTGGATTCGGAAAGCGATGTATATATTTTGGATGAACCGGAGTTAGGAATGGGAAATTCATATATAACATCTAATATACTTCCGAGATTAACTGATCTTGCAAAACGGAGAAAAACAGTAATTATAGCAACACATAATGCTAATATTGCAGTTGGTACACTTCCGTATATCAGTATACTAAGAACTCATGAGAATGGAGTATATAAAACATATGTTGGCAATCCATTTTATGATGAACTTAAAAATATAGATGATGAAACAGACACTAAAAACTGGACTCAAGAAGTATGCATACTCTTGAGGGTGGTAAAAATGCATTTTATGATAGAAAGGATATTTATGAATCAGGAAAGCAAAGTGATTAATGTACATTTGGAGAAAAGAGAAAATAAAGATTATTTAGTATTTGACTTTGAAGAAACTGCAGAAGTATGTCTTAATAATGATGAGAGTCAAAATGATTTGAAAAGTATATTTGTAAAGTTACTTACGGAGATTACAAAACATCCAATTGAATTACATTTTTTGGAAAACTCAGAATATAAAACAGGATTATATATAGACGTGTGTAAAGAATATATAAAAGATTTAAATAAAGAGATTACAAAATGTAAGAAAAAACATGCCAGAAAAATTAAAAATACAGTGATAATAAAACTTTCAAAATTATATGAACACAGAGTAAACTCCAGATTTTTTTACAAATGACATAAAAAGTTGAAAGTAAAAGAGGGAGATTTCACAATGGTAACAAACTTTGATTATTTAAAAAATGAATCAAAATTCTCTGCATTTGCGAATGTTGCCATCTCTGCAGAGAAAATTATATTAGCAGATCCGGATGCGAGTATTCTTAACAGCCGGCGGGCTATGGAATTTGCTGTGAAATGGTTGTATTCTGTGGAGAACAGTTTGCAGATTCCGTACCAGGATAACCTTCACACTTTGATGAATACAGAGGAATTCAGACAGTTAGTGGGACCGGATCTTTGGAAACGGATGGATTATATCCGCAGATGTGGAAACAGTGTGGCACATAGCAATAAAAAACCTGGCAGAGATGCAGCGATGCTCTGCCTTGAAAATCTGTCAATTTTTTTAGATTACGTTGCATATTGTTATGGAGAACAGTATCATGAGCATCCATTTGACAAGTCGATTATTGATGACAGAATTGAGAAGGCAAAGGCATCCAGGGAAACAGCCAAAAAAACAAAGGAAACACTTCTGAAAGAACAGGAAAAAACTGCCCAGCAGGAACTGGATCTACAAAAACTAATGGCAGAAAATACTTTTCTCAGGGAAGAACTGTCCGCACGTCACGAGAAACAGCAGCAGACATATGTTCCGAAACCATTGGATCTGTCTGAATACGAAACAAGAAAGCTTTACATAGATTCCATGCTTATTGATGCAGGGTGGACCCAGGGAAAAGACTGGTTAAATGAGATGACTGTGACAGGAATGCCGAATAAATCAGGAATTGGACGTATTGATTATGTTCTCTATGATGATATGAGTAAACCTTTGGCAATTATAGAAGCAAAACGTACATGCAAGGATATTGCCGAGGGCAGGCAGCAGGCGAAACTTTACGCAGATCTGCTGGAAAAGAAATATGAACGACGCCCGGTAATTTTCCTTACCAATGGTTTTGAAACCCGGATCATAGACGGACAATATCCGGAAAGAAAATGTTCGGTTATTTATTCCAAACGGGATCTGGAGAAATGGTTTAATCTTTTGAGTATGCGGACAAGCCTGCAGGATATTTCTGTAGATAAAAAAAATTGCAGGACGCTATTATCAGGAAGCCGCGATAAAAGCAGTATGCCAGAGTTTTGATGAAAAGAATCGGAGAAAAGCGCTGCTGGTTATGGCCACAGGTTCCGGAAAAACCAGAACAGTAATGGCTTTGTGCAAGGTACTGGTTGATGCGGGCTGGGTAAAGAATATCCTTTTTCTGGCGGACAGAAATTCACTGGTAACGCAGGCGAAAAGAAATTTTGTAAACTGGATGCAGGATTTTTCCTGTACAAATCTGGTTGAAGAAAAGAATAATTATATGTCACGATGTGTTTTCTCCACATATCAGACCATGATAAATTGTATTGATGTGATAAATGATAAAGAAGGAAAAGTTTTTACCTGTGGTCATTTTGATCTGATCATTTGTGATGAAGCGCACAGATCTATTTATAATAAGTATAAAGATATTTTTACATATTTTGATGCACTGCTTGTAGGACTTACTGCAACACCGAAAGATGAGATTGACAAAAATACATATGAAGTATTTGAACTGGCAAACGGGGATCCTACTTATGGATATGATCTGGCGCAGGCGGTTAAGGATGGATATCTGGTTGATTATCTGTCAGTAGAATCCAGGGTAAAATTTATTGATCAGGGAATTGTATACGATGAACTTTCAGAAGCAGATAAAGAAATCTATGAAAATACTTTTGAAGACGAAAATGGAAAGCTTCCGGAAGCGATAAATTCGGCTGCATTGAATACCTGGATTTTTAACGAAGATACAATTAAAAAAAGTTCTTCATGTCCTGATGAGAGATGGAATTAAAATTGAATATGGACAGAAGATTGGAAAAACAATTATTTTTGCGAAAAATCATGCTCATGCGGAAAAAATCCTTGAGATTTTTAATAAGGAATATCCGCATTTAAAGAATTATGCCATGGTGATCGATAACAGAATGAAATATGCACAGAGTGCAATTGATGAGTTTTCAGATCCGAAAAAACTACCGCAGATCGCAATTTCTGTAGATATGTTAGATACTGGAATTGATGTACCTGAAGTTCTTAATCTTGTATTCTTTAAGAAAGTCATGAGTAAAGCAAAATTCTGGCAGATGATCGGACGAGGAACAAGACTATGCCCGGGATTGCTGGATGGGGAAGATAAGAAAAAGTTTTACATTTTTGATTTCTGTGGGAATTTTGAGTTTTTCCGAATGAATAAGGGAAAAGCAAGCGCAAATCTGATGGCGTTGCAAAGTGCGGTTTTTAATCTTCAGTTTGAGATTTCGTACAAGCTTCAGGATATTAAATATCAGACAGATAAATTAACTGCGTACAGGACTGCGCTTGTAAAGCACATGACTGAAAAAGTAAAAGAGCTCCCAAGAGATAGTTTTACAGTTCGCCAACATTTGAAATATGTAGAATTATATTCAGAAGAGTCGAACTATCAGATGCTTACTTATGAAGATACTTTACTTGTACGGGAAGAAGTTGCACCCTTGATTTTGCCTGAAAGTGATGAAGTAACAGCAGTACGTTTTGATGCACTTATGTATGGAATAGAACTTGCATCTCTGATTGGAAAGAAATATACAAGTGCACGAAAAGATCTTTTAAAAAAGGTTTCCGGAATTGCCGGTGTGGCAAAATATACCGGAGATTCAGGCACAAGCAGGGCTGATCGATCAGATTTTGCATACAGATTATATGGAAAATGCAGGAATCAATGAATTTGAAAATATCAGGGAAAATCTTAGAGATCTTATGAAGTATATTCCGGATAAGAGTAGGAATAAATATATGACCAATTTTACAGACGAAATTCTTTCAACGGAATGGAAAGAAGCAGAATTGGAAAACGATGATCTGAAAAACTATAAGGCACGGGTAGAATATTATGTCCGGCAGCATCAGGATGACCATGTGATATCAAAGTTGAAAAAGAATCAGCCACTTACAGAAAAAGATGTAGATGAACTGGAAAAAATTCTCTGGAGCGAGCTTGGTACAAAAGAGGATTATGAAGCAGAATTTGGCAGAAAGCCATTGGGAGAATTTATCAGAGAAATGGTAGGTCTTGATATGAATGCAGCCAAGGAAGCTTTTTCAAAGTATCTTGAGGATGTAAGTCTGGACAGCAGGCAGATTTATTTTGTAAATCAGATCATTGAGTATATTGTTCATAATGGGATGATGAAGGATCTTTCTGTTTTATTGGAATCTCCGTTTACAGATCGTGGGAGCATTTCAGAAATCTTTACAGATATGAGTGTTTGGCTTGGAATAAAAAAAGTCATTGATACGATCAACGGAAATGCAGCAGCATAAACTCCACCTCTGTAAAGTGGAAAAATTTTACCCGGATTTACAATAAATTTAACCATAAATCCGGTTGACAAAACCCGGCCGGGAACGTTATAATGGCCGGGTTGATAGAATATTTTAAGAAAAAAGGCAGGTGAACAGAATGGACAGTTGTGATTCTCATGGGCGAAGTTGTAGCTCTCAGAGTGAAAGATGGAAAGAACAGAGAAGGATGAGACTGTTCCATTTTGTTTTAAGTGTACGGAATATCTGTGAGAATAGTATATCTGTATATTGGAAGGATATGTATGACAGGGTGGAACAGCGTCATCAGGACCTGTACGGTATTATTCCATTGTAATTGCAGCAGGATTATAATAGACATCTTTTTTCATTCTTCTCATTCTGAGAATCTTACAATAAAGCGATCATGTATAAAATTCATTTCGCTTTATACTCAAATCCCAAGGAAACACAATCAAAAATCAAACAGCACGTAGACATGCTTTAACATGTCTGTTTTTGGTGTGCGTATTTTGTGCGATACTATGTGAGGAGGATGAGAAAATGACAAAAAGAAATCAGGATTTTTCAAAAGATATTCTGAGTCTGATCCGAAGCAGTGTTTCTCCGGCAGTTTTAAGTGAAAGGCTGCAGGATTTCCACGAAAACGATCTGGCGGAAGTATTGAGAGAATTAAGCACTGCGGAGCGCAGCAGACTATACCGTATCCTGGAAAGCAGTATGCTGGCAGATGTTTTTGAGTATCTGGAGGAAGAAGAAACTGTAAAATACCTGGAAGAGATGGATGTAAAAAAAGCGGCAGCCATTCTTTCCAAAATGGAAACCGATGCCTGGCAGATGTTTTAAAGCAGATCGATAAAGAAAAACGCAAGCTTCTGATCCAGCTTCTGGATGAACAGGTGCGGAAAGATATCGAAATGATCCGCTCCTTTGATGAGGATGAGATCGGAAGCAGAATGACAACGAACTGCATTGTGATCCGTGAAAACCTGACCGTAAAGCAGGCCATGAGTGAGCTGGTTTCTCAGGCGGCAGATAATGATAATATTTCTACGATCTTTGCAGTGACGGACAGAGGGGAGTTTTATGGAGCCCTGGATCTGAAGGATCTGATCACAGCAAGACAGGACCACCCTATGGAAGAGCTGATCGTAACTTCCTATCCATATGTGTATGGTACTGAGCAGATCGATGACTGTATGGAACGACTGAAGGATTATTCCGAAGATTCCATTCCTGTACTGGACGATGACAATCGTTTCCTTGGAGTGATCACATCCGCAGGGATCATCGATCTGGTAGATGATGAGATGGGAGAGGATTATGCAAAGCTGGCCGGTCTGACTGCAGAGGAAGATCTGAAAGAACCTCTTTTTGAAAGCATGAAAAAAAGAATGCCCTGGCTGATCGTTCTTCTGGGCCTTGGTATGCTGGTATCTTCTGTTGTGGGAATGTTTGAAAAAGTAGTTACCTGTCTGCCGATCATCATGTGCTTCCAGTCTCTGATCCTGGATATGGCAGGAAATGTTGGAACCCAGTCCCTGGCTGTAACCATCCGTGTACTGATGGATGAGACGCTGACGGGAAGACAGAAAGCAGAGCTTGTGCTGAAGGAAATGCGGATCGGTCTTTGCAACGGTGGTCTGCTCGGTATTCTGTCTTTTGTACTGATCGGATTGTATATTTTCTTATTCAAAGGAAAAACACTCGTATTTGCCTATGCGGTATCCGGCTGTATTGGATTATCCCTGCTGGTGGCCATGCTGGTATCCAGTGCAGTGGGAACCTGCATACCGCTGTTTTTCAAAAAGGTTGGTGTGGACCCGGCAGTAGCCTCAGGCCCTCTGATCACTACGATAAATGACCTTGTAGCTGTGATAACATACTATGGAATGAGCTGGATATTCCTGATCGAGATGTTCCACCTGGCTGGCTGAAAGTAAAATGCGGCTATGCTCATAAAAACAGACAGATATCAGAAATCTGTCGAATAACAGAAAAGTTACCAATATAAAAAAAAATTCCGGATCGAAAGATTCGGGATTTTTCTTTACATACGAACAGAAAGCTACTATAATAAAAGATACGCTTTGCCCGTTTAAAACGTTGCAGAAATAAATACAAACAACGGGCAGAAAAAGAGAACAAAACGATCACATGGGGTGATTGGGGAAAGGAAACAGTAACATGATAGTAACAATGATCGAAAAGGTCTATTCATTTCTGTGGGGAGATCTGATAAGGATCCCGCTTCCGGGAGGAAGTACGCTGGGAATCTCACTTCTGATCCTGCTTCTGATTCCGACTGGTATTTATTTTACCATCCGGACAAAGCTTCTGCCGATCCGTCTTTTTCCGGATATGGTGCGAGCCCTGTCAGAAAAGAAAAGTGACAAAAAAAATCTTTCAGCATTTCAGACGCTGATCGTATCTACAGCTACCCGTGTGGGAATGGGAAACCTGGTCGGTGTGGTAGCTGCAATCTCAGCAGGAGGTGCAGGAGCGGTATTCTGGATGTGGATCACGGCGCTGATCGGTTCCTCCACTGCTTTTATCGAAGCGACCCTGGCACAGCTCTATAAAGAAAAGGATCCTCTTTATGGTGGCTACAGGGGCGGTCCTGCATACTATATCCATCGCTACTGGGAAGAAAAACAGGGCAGAAAACGAAAAAAGGTTCTGCTTTCCGTTCTGTTTGCCATTTCCGGCCTGATCTGCTGGTGTGGGATCAGTCAGGTTATCAGCAATTCCGTCACGGCGTCTTTCAAAAATGCTTTTGATATTCCGGCGCTGTATACTACCATCGTGCTGGTAGTGATCGCAGCTGTGATCGTGCTTCGGAAGAATGCAACGGTTAAAGTTCTGGATATTCTGGTGCCGGTGATGGCAGTGCTTTATTTTGTGATCACACTGTTTATTATATTTACAAATCTCGGAAGTATGCCAGGAGTATTTAAACGGATTTTTGAAGAAGCTTTCGGATTTCGTCAGGCTGCTGCCGGCGGATTTGGCGTCGTGCTGATGAACGGAGTAAAAAGAGGTCTTTTTTCCAATGAAGCGGGAAGCGGCTCCGCTCCCTGTGCAGCAGCGGCAGCAGAATGTGACAGTCCGGTAAAAGCCGGATTTGTCCAGGCCCTGGGTGTATTTGTGGATACGATCGTGATCTGCAGCTGTACAGCCATGATCATGCTTCTGGCACCGGAGGATCTGGTACAGGGACTTTCCGGAATGGAACTTCTTCAGACTGCCATGCATTATCATATGGGACAGTTTGGAGTGATCTTTATTGCTGCAACACTGTTTATGTTCAGCTTTTCCACATTCCTGGGAATCCTGTTTTATGCAAGAGGCAATGTGTCCTATCTTTCGGTGATAACTGGGGCTCACAGACAGGATATAAGGTGCTGGCACTGGTGATGCTGTTTATCGGTGGGATCGCGGCTTACACATTTGTATGGGATCTGGGAGATGTAGGAATTGGCCTGATGACGATCTTTAATATTTTCATGCTGTATCCTCTTGGGGAAAAAGCACTGAAAGAGCTGAAAATCTATGAATCGGAAAAGAAGAAAAAATAAAACTGTTTACAGACCTTGAGAGCATATGATAATATCAGGGTAAAGCGCTAAAAGAATAAAGAGTTCTGACAGCCGGAAGAAGTCAGACTCTGTGAAATATCAACGGTAAGTTGGATCAAGAGGAGGATATGAAAGATGTATATTACATGTCTGGACGTAGAAGGTGTACTGGTACCGGAAATCTGGATCGCATTTGCAGAGGCAAGCGGAATCCAAGAGCTTAAGAGAACAACCCGTGATGAGCCGGATTATGATAAGTTGATGAACTGGAGACTTGGAATTTTGAAGGAGCATGGTCTGGGACTGAAAGAGATTCAGGAGACTATTGCAAAGATCGATCCCCTTCCGGGAGCAAAAGAATTTCTGGATGAGCTGAGATCTTTTTCCCAGGTGATACTGATCAGTGATACCTTTACACAGTTTGCAACTCCACTGATGGAGAAGCTTGGACGACCGACACTTTTCTGTAATTCCCTGGAAGTAGCAGAGAATGGAGAGATCACAGGCTTTAAGATGCGCTGTGAGAAATCCAAGCTGACAACTGTGAAAGCACTGCAGTCCATGGGATTTGAGACTATCGCAAGTGGAGATTCCTACAATGATCTCGGAATGATCCAGGCAAGCAAAGCAGGCTTCCTTTTCCGCAGTACAGAGCAGATCCGTGCAGATCATCCGGAAATTCCTGCTTACGAAGAATACGATGAACTTCTTGCAGCGATCAGAGAAGCGATGAAATGAAGAGGGGAAAACCGGAATGGTCAACGAAAGAATTGTGATCGAAGAGAAAACAAAGGATTATAATGAGGCATGGATAGAAACTTATTTCTGGCAGGAATCGGAAGAACTCTATCCGGGACAGAAGCGTCCGGTCATAGTGATCTGTCCGGGCGGAGCTATTGCATGACTTCAGACAGAGAAGCAGAAGCCATTGCTGTCCGGTTTATGGGAATGGGCTATCACGCAGTGGTACTTCGTTACAGTGTGGCACCTGCCAGATATCCGGTGGCTCTCCGTCAGCTGGCAAAAACAGTAGCTCTTCTCAGAGAGAACAGCGATAAGTGGCATATTGAAAAAAATAAGATCATTGTATCCGGCTTTTCGGCAGGAGGCCATCTGGCAGCTTCTCTGGGAGTGTTCTGGAATACTGAGGAGCTTGCCGGGATCACGGGAATGGAAAACGAGCGGATCCGTCCCAATGGCATGATCCTGAATTATCCGGTGATCACTTCAGGGAAAGCTGGCCATGAAGAAAGCTTTCGAAATCTTCTGGGAGATCGTTATGAGGAGCTGAAAGATCAGATGTCTCTGGAATTTCAGGTTACGGAAGATACACCCAGAACCTTTATCTGGCATACCTTTGAGGATCAGACGGTGCTGCTGGATAATACACTTCTCTTTGTTCAGGCACTCTATAAAAAGGGCATTCCAGTGGAGTATCACGTTTTTCCGCAGGGTCCCCATGGAATCGGCTTGGCAAATGAGCTGACTGCCAACGAAAACGGCAGAGGGATCGCAAGAGCCTGTGAACCATGGAGTGAGCTTGCAGGAAAATGGCTGAACCGTGAATTCCCATGGTGGAATGGGGCAAAGATCGAAAGATAATACGAGACTGCTATGTCGGATAAAATATCCTTTTTACCGGGAAACCGGTAGAGAGGGTATTTTTTATAATTGTGATGACTGCTGTATTTGTCGGCTGTTTTGTCTGGCCTGTCTGATGAAAAAAGCTTTGCTATAGATCAGTATTCACATTTCAGAAAGAAAGGAATTTTGATAATTATGGATAAAAATCAGATTTTTATTACCAGTGGCACGGAATATAAAAGAATGACAAAGGAGCTTCTGGAAAAAGCGGATCTTCAGTCCCATATCGGGGACAGAAAGAAAAAGATCGGGATCAAGCCGAATCTGGTTTCTCCTTCAGAGGCTTCCTGGGGGGCAACGACTCATCGGAAGTGGTTGCAGGAATTATCGAGTATCTGAAGGAGCATGGCTTCCGGGATATGGTGATGCTGGAGGGATCCTGGGTAGGAGATAAGACAAGGGAGGCCTTTGAGACCTGTGGCTTTGACAGGCTTGAGGAAGAGTATCAGGTGCCGTTCTGGGATATGCAGAAGGATAAAGGTGTTTCTGTGGACTGTGGCGGCATGGAGCTGAATGTCTGTGAGCGGGTAAAGGAGCTTGATTTTCTGATCAATGTGCCGGTTCTGAAAGGCCATTGTCAGACAAAGATCACTTGTGCCCTTAAGAATATGAAGGGGTTGATCCCAAATAAGGAAAAGAGACGTTTTCATTCTCTGGGGCTTCATAAACCATTGCTCATCTGAATATGGGGATACAGCAGGACTTTATTGTTGTGGATAATATCTGCGGGGATCTGGATTTTGAAGATGGCGGAAATCCTGTCGTGATGAACCGTGTAATGGCTGCCTGTGATCCGGTTCTCGTGGACGCGTATGTGTGTCAGATGATGCATTATGAGGTAGCTGAGGTTCCCTATGTGAAGCTGGCAGGTGAGCTTGGGTGGGCTGCTCAGATATTTCAAAGGCAGATGTCAGATTTCTGGAGGATGGTGCGGATCAGAGGATGCCGGTATCCAGAAAGGTTGTGGAACTTGCGGATGCTGTGGAGGAAGTGGAATCCTGCAGTGCCTGCTACGGGTATCTGATCCCGGCATTGGAGATGCTGAAGGAAGAGGGGCTTTTTGAGAAGCTGGATGAAAAAATCTGCATCGGGCAGGGGTATCGTGGTAAGACGGGAGTGCTTGGTGTGGGACACTGTACCTGTAAGTTTCAGAATTATGTGGAAGGGTGTCCGCCGCTGGAGAGGGATATATATGAGTTTTTGAAAGGGTATATTGGCGAACGGACGCCGGGGAAGTGACAGTCCTCCGGGCCGGACTCCGTTGGGGGATGCTGCTAAGGTTCCGTGAGCCGGCTAAAACCATTGCGGAAGGGTCCAGAACTCGCCTTCGGCTCAAACAGCTGGGCCCTTCCGCAATAACGCCGTCTCCCGCAACCTAACCATCATCACCCCTCCTCCGTAGCAGCCCGGAGGACTGTCACTTCCCCGGCTGACGTTTCAGCCGGAGAGGTGGAAGCGGACGCGTGGTGTCCTGTCCTTACGTTTTGATGAGTTGAGCGTCCGCCGTTGGAGGTGTGGGAAGAATACGTCTTCTTGTTGAAAGGTGTTATGCCGATGAGATCGGCACAGCCTGTCGTTTTTAAACAAACGCAGAATCCATCACCCTGTCAACAACGTAACA
>ENA-OQAZ01001291-OQAZ01001291.1-human-gut-metagenome-genome-assembly--contig:-NODE-1291-length-12294-cov-6.991699_pt1 | contig 12294 bp, 9 predicted proteins | sample MGYA00242737_ERZ504531 | MGnify/ENA primary metagenome ERZ504531 (study PRJEB26092, sample SAMD00036244) | human gut metagenome | host: Homo sapiens | study: EMG produced TPA metagenomics assembly of...
TTTGTTTTCAGAAGATATTCAGAGAGTGACAGGAATAAAAAGTACAGTATTCTCTTCCATTTTTCCCAAAGAAGATCAAATTGTTGTGATTGGTACATTGGGCTCTAATAAGATTATTGATAGACTGGTCGAATCAGGGAAATTGGATGTTTCTTTAATCAGGAATGGCTGGGAACAATTTATTATTAAAGTTGTAGAGTTTCCAATAGAAGGGGTTAAACGTGCTTTAGTTGTAGCTGGATGTGACCGTCGTGGCACTGCCTATGGTACTTTTACTTTATCTGAAGCAATTGGAGTTTCTCCATTATATTGGTGGGCGGATGTTCCAGTAAAGCATCAGAATGCTTTGTATATTGAAGCTTTAAATTATTGTTCGAAAGCTCCAAGTGTGAAGTATAGAGGTATTTTTATAAATGATGAAGGCTGGGGGATTACTCCATGGGCCGCTAAGACTTTTGATCCGGAATTGGGTGATATAGGTCCAAAAACTTATGCAAAGGTTTGTGAACTGATTCTTCGTATGAAAGGAAATATGCTGGCTCCTGCAATGCATCCGGGATCTGGTGCTTTTAATAAATACCCTGAAAATAAGGTTGTTGCAGATAATTATGGCATTGTTATGACTTCTTCTCATTGTGAGCCTCTGTTGTTCAATAATGTGACAGAATGGTTCCCTAAAACGATGGGAGAGTGGAATTATATGACAAATAAGGATGGTATTAATAAAGTTCTGGATAAACGTATAGCAGAGAATGGTATTTATGAAAATTTTTACACTTTAGCTATGCGTGGAATACATGATTCTGGGCTGGTTGGAGTTCCGAAAGAGAAAGAAGTAAGTATTGTTGAGGAAGTATTAAGGGATCAGCGCGATATTCTTGCCAAACATATTAATAAGGATATAGATTCTATTCCGCAACAGTTTGTTCCTTATAAAGAAGTTATGAATATTTATGAAAAGGGGCTTAAAGTGCCGGAATATGTAACATTGGTTTGGCCGGATGATAATTTTGGATATTTAAAGCGCTTGAGTAATAAGGATGAGCAAAAGCGAAAAGGTGGTTCTGGAGTATATTATCATATTTCTTACTGTGGAGAGCCACATGACTATTTATGGTTGAATACAACTCCTTCTACATTAATATATGAAGAAATGCGAAAGGCTTATAATACAGGAGCTAATCGCTATTGGTTGTTAAATGTTGGAGATATTAAGCCTGGGGAATTGGGAATGAAGTTTTTTTTGGATATGGCGTGGGATATTGAGCAATTTGATTTTGAAAGTGCCTATGATTTTAATGCGCAGTATTTGACTTCTATTTTTGGTCGGGAATATGAAGAGGAACTGAAGGATATAATGAATACTTATTATCTTTTAGGTTTTCAACATAAGCCTGAAGCTATGGGATGGGGATTCTTGTGGAATAATTATCAGCAACGTGAACGTGTTATAGACACAGATTTTTCTTTTGTTAATTATAATGAAGCAGAGAATCGTATAAGAGAATACAATCGTATTGCTACAAAGAGTGAGCGAATTTTGGAGTCATTACCTGAAGTTTACAAGGCTGCTTTTTATGAATTGGTATTTTATCCAGTGAAGGGGGCAGATTTAATGAATAAGAAAATGTTGACAGCTCAAAAGAACCGATGGTATGCTCGTCAGAAACGCGCTGCTACGAATTTGTATGCGGAAAAGGTAAAAGCTTATCATGATAGTTTGGATTATTATACTAATAAGTATAATTTATTGCTTGATGGTAAGTGGAATCACATGATGAGAGTATCTCCCGGATGGAATGGGGAGTATCAAAATATGCCGCCTGTTGAATTATATAAAACAACAGGGAAGGGAGATATGGAGATATTTATTCCTGGTCAGGATTATATGGCTGGTGGATTGAATCTGAATATATTGCCAACAATGAATCCTTATATAGAAAAAGAGTTGTTCATTGAATTATATAATAAAGGTTGCCAAGCTTTTTCATGGAAGGCTTTGGTCAAGAATGATTGGATTCAGATGAAAACTAAATCGGGCAAGGTGGATTTGCAGGAACGAATTGCTTTTTCTGTAGATTGGAATAAGGTGCCTAAAGGTGAAAAAATTGTAGGAGAGATAGTCTTAGTATCAGATTATAAAACTGAGACTATTTATGTTCCTGTATTCAATCCGATTTATCCTTCAGTAAATGATTTAAAGGGTTTATATGTGGAGGATAATGGTTGTATTTCTATAAATGCGGGAAAATTCCATCGTAAGATAGAAAACAGCGGTATTAAAATTACTTCAGTAAAGGGGCTAGGCTATGAAAATGATTGTGTACAGTTGGGTGAAGCTACACAGGCTGTTCCTAATATGTGGTTTACTAATAGAAGTCCAAGAGCTGAATATGATTTTTATACATTTAATGGGGGAAAAGCGACTGTTTATGTTTATGCTTTACCTTTGTTCCCTGTTGATTCCAAACATGATACACGTTTCGGTATTATGATTGATGATGGAATGGTACAATGGATGACTACTTCAGAGAAAGAATATTCAGGCCAATGGAGGAGGAATGTATTTCAGAATAGTTCTATTAATGGGGCTACGATGAATGTGGGAAATCCTGGGATACATACTTTAAAAGTAATTTGTGCAGATCCTGGTATGATTGTTCAGAAGATAGTAATTGATTTTGGTGGAATGAAACGTTCTTATTTAGGACCTAGTGTAACATTGGTAAAATAAGTATGAGTTTAAATTTTTGAAAATATGAGTGATTTAAAATTTATAAAGATATTTGTTCCATTAGTGCTTGGGGGAGGATTCTCTATACCTTTAAGAGGGAATTCAGTTGAAAATAATTGCCCTAATATTTTGTTTATAATTACTGACGACCAGTCGTTCCCATATTGTTCGGCCTATGGGAGTGCATTTGTAAATACCCCAGCTTTTGATTTTATTGCAAAGCAAGGTTGTTTGTTTCAAAATGCTTATGTAACTTCTCCAGGAAGTAGTCCTTCTAGGGCATCTATTTTGTCTGGAATGTATCCATGGCAAATAAGGGAGGCCGGAACTCATTGTTCTTATTTCCCTCAAGATATTATTTGTTATACAGATATATTGGAAGAACAAGGATATAGTGTCGGTTATACAGGTAAAGGGTGGGGACCTGGGGACTGGAAAGGAAGAAGTAGGAATCCGGCTGGGAAGGTTTTTAATCAGAAGAAGTTATTGCCTCCCTATAAAGGTATATCTGCTATTGATTATGTAGAGAACTTTAAAAATTTTTTTAATAATGCGAGAAAGGATAAGCCTTTTTGTTTTTGGATTGGTTTCAATGAACCACATCGTGGATTTGAACAAAATTCTTGGAAGAAAGAAGGTAAATTGCTTACAAATGTGAATATTCCAGGATTTTTACCTGATGATGAGGTTGTGAAAGGGGATTTATTGGATTATGCAGTAGAGATAGAATGGCTTGATTCTCAAGTTCTGAAAATTATTGAATTTTTAAAAGAAAAGGATGCATTTGATGATACATTGATTATCATGACCTCAGATAATGGTATGCCTTTCCCAAATGCTAAGGCTACATGCTATGATGCGGGTATACATGTTCCATTGGCAATTTGTTGGGAGATAGAGTAAAGAGGAAAAATACAGATGTAATTATCAGTTCAATTGATTTTGCTCCTACCATATTGGATGCTGCAGGGGTTGCTTTTTCAAAGTATAGTCACATGCCAGGAGAAAGTTTGTTGCCTTTTTTGATCAGTCATGAAGAGCATAAACAAAATGTAGCTTTTTCAGGAAGAGAAAGGCATAGTTCTTCCCGATATAATAATTGGGGATATCCGATACGATGTATTAGGAAAGGTGATTATCTGTATATAAGGAATTTTCATCCTGAGAGATGGCCGGTAGGGGATCCGACTCCTTTGACTACTGATAATAAGTTGGCTAAGCCTCATTCAGGCTATTTTGATATAGACGGCTCACCAACTAAGGATTATTTTATTCAGAACAGAGATATAGGGAAAGGCATAAAATATTTTATTCGTACTGTTGGTTTTAGACCTTATGAAGAATTATATAATATTAAACACGATCCCGGTTGTCTGGATAATCTTGTGGGATGTCCTAAGTCTGAATTACTGTTGAACAAATTACGAAAGAATCTAGATGATATGCTGGATAAAACTAATGATGTAAGGGTAACCTCAGAATTGGGAGATAGTATATGGGAATCATATCCACGACGAGATTTTATGAGAAATTTTCCTAATTTTTAAGTTGAAAATGAATTAATTTTTAAGAATATGAATAAATGGTTTTTTATTTTACTCGTTTTATTACCTTTTCAGTTATTTGCACAAAAGAATGTTTTAACAGATTTTCCCAAAGGATATACGCCTGAGGAAGTGGGAGAACGTTTGTCTTATAGATTTGTTGATAGCAAGCATGCACTTTATGTAGGTAAATGGATTGGGTATTATGAAACATTTACTTGGAGCGGTGCGTTGGAATATGCTGCGATGACAAAGAATCATAAATTGCTTAAGCTTATTCGTAAAAAGTTTGACTATTTGCTGACTGAAGAGAAGCAGTATTTGCCTCCTAAAACTCATGTTGATTTAAATACATTTGGAAGTTTGGCACTGAAGTTATATAGGATAACAAAAGATAAACACTATAGGGAATTGGGAATGTCATATGCGGATAGTCAATGGGAACTTCCAAAGGAGGCAACTTCCCAAGAAAAAGAATGGGCAGAAAAAGGATATACTTGGCAGACTCGATTGTGGATTGATGATATGTATATGATTACTATTTTACAAATTGAAGCTTATAAGGTTACAAAAGAGATTAAATATATCAATCGTGCAGCTGAAGAAATGGTTTTGTATTTGGATAAATTACAAAGGCCTAATGGCTTGTTCTATCATGCCTTAGATGTGCCTTTTTATTGGGGACGTGGAAATGGATGGATTGCAGCTGGAATGTCGGAGTTACTTCAATACTTGCCTGAAGATCATAAAGATCATTTGCGTATTATGCAGGGTTATAAGAAAATGATGGAAAGTTTGAAGATATATCAAAATTCGAGAAATATTTGGAATCAATTAATTGATCAGGATGATTGTTGGTCTGAAACCTCTGGGTCTGCAATGTTTGCTTTTGCTTTTATTAAGGGAGTAAAAAATGGTTGGCTAGACGAAAAAGAATATGCGCCACTGGCAAGAAAAGCATGGATGTCTTTAGTTACATATATTAATGAACAAGGCGATGTGACGGAGATTTGTATTGGTACAGATAGAAAAAACGATAAGCAGTATTACTACAATCGTAAACGTTGTGTTGGGGATTATCATGGACAGTTGGCATATCTTTGGTGTGTGAATGCATTATTGGAATAATCAAAATCAAGATGAAATGGGACTAAAAGTTAAACTCATATGCGTTTTTTTATTCGGATTCATTTATTCGTTTTCCCAAACTATTTCCAATTTAGAAAAATATACCAATCCTGTTGTCGATTATAGTCTTCCGGATCCTTCGTTAATATTAGCGGATGATGGTTATTATTATCTTTATGCAACAGAGAATATTCGCAACCTACCAATTCATCGTTCCAGAGATTTGGTAGTATGGGAATTTGTTGGTACTGCTTTTACGGAACAAACGCGTCCAAATTTTGAGCCTCAAGGTAATATTGGGGCTCCGGATATAAACCGAATCGGGAATAAATATGTATTGTATTACTCAATGTCTGAATGGGGAGGAGAATGGACTTGTGGTATTGGATGTGCTGTGTCAGATCGTCCGGATGGTCCATTTAAAGATAATGGAATGATGTTTCGCAGTAATGGTATTAAAGTACAGAATTCTATAGATCCTTTTTATATAGAAGACGATGGGCATAAATACTTGTTTTGGGGGAGTTTCAGAGGAGTTTATGCTATTGAATTAAGCGAAGATGGATTGACTGTGAAGAAAGGAGCTAATCCAATACAGATTGCAGGAACTGCTTACGAAGGTACTTATATCCACAAACATGAGGGATATTATTATATGTTTGCTTCAATTGGCAGTTGTTGTGAAGGCTTGAAAAGTACTTATACGACAGTTGTTGGACGTTCAAAACAATTACTAGGTCCTTATATGGATAAGAATGGAAAGGGTATGCTTGATAACCATCATGAAATTCTTATACATAAGAATGAATATTTTGTGGGTCCAGGACACAATTCGGAGATTATAATGGATAAGGCAGGAAATGATTGGATTTTTTATCATGCAGTTAATGTGAAAAATCCTGAAGGTCGTGTGTTGATGTTGGATAAAATAATCTGGAAGAATGATTGGCCGGAAGTGAAAGGTCAATCTCCTTCATTAGAATCAGAAAGGCCTGAAGTATGATAAATGGAGATACAATGAAAAAGTTATGTTTAATGCTAGGTTTATCGAGCTGTTTGCTTTTGAGTTGCGTACGGTCTCGGCATAATGAAACAAACTTGAGTAGATTAGGAGAAGAACTTTGTTTAGCAGATCCAACCATTATTCGGGAAAATGGAATGTATTATATGACCGGAACTGGAAGAGATGCATCTCAAGGGTTTGTCTTGTTTGAATCAAAGAACTTAAAAGATTGGCATGAGATGAAAAATGATTCTTCCTTGTATATTTTGAAAAAGGGAAATCATGTTTTTGGAGATAGTTGTTTTTGGGCACCTCAGTGGTTTAAAGATAAAAAATGTTTTTATTTAGCTTATACGGCAAATGAGCAGGTTGCATTGGCTATGGCTGATTCATGGATGGGACCTTTTCAACAAATGAAAGCCAACCCTGTTGATATAAGTGAAAAAAATATTGATCCTTTTTTATTTCGAGATGATGATGGGAAATATTATTTGTACCATGTGCGTTTTAACCGTGGAAATTATATTTGGGTAGGTGAATTTGATTTGCAAAAAGGAGAAATTAAGTCTGGGACTTTAAAGCAATGTTTGGATTGTACAGAGCCATGGGAGAATACGGCAAATTATATTTCTAATCCTATTATGGAAGGACCTTCTGTCATAAAATTAAAGGATACATATTATTTATTTTATTCAGCTAATCATTTTATGAATATAGATTATGCAGTAGGATATGCAATCGCTTCTTCCCCTTTAGGACCATGGAAAAAATTTCATGGAAATCCAATTATTCATCGTAATATACTTGGAGAGAATGGTTCAGGACACGGAGATGTGTTTATTGGTGATAAAGACTGTTTATATTATGTATATCATATACATAATTCAGATTCTACTATTTTCCCTCGTAGAACTCGTATTGTACCTTTATGTTTAAAAGAAAACAAAAAGGGTTCGTATGATATTTCAATTGATAAAACAAAGGTGATAAAGCCTTTAAAAACTGAATAATTATGATTCTGAGAAAACTTTTAAGTGGAATTCTTGGGCTTGCGGGGATATTGGGCGTAAATGCATTTGAATATGCTCCGTCTAATGTTTCTGCTTCTATAGCTTTGAAAGTACCAGGCAATATGGCGGTACATTATCCTTTAATACTGAATAAGTTGTCAAATGGAAATTTTGATTATCAGTTGGTGAGTAATCATAAATTGCCGGTATTGTTGTATCAGAATATAACGGGAGAAGGGCAAACCAAACAAATCAGTTTGTGGATGGTTGCTTTAGAGGATGTGTATTTCAATTTTGGTGAGCAGGTAAAATCGGATGCGCGCATGATGACTGTTTGTTTTATATGCCTGGTTTCTGGTATCGCCGCAATCTTCGTTCTCCAAAGGAAGCACCTTCATTTCATACCTCAGACAGCTGGCTGGTGCGTGAGGATCGTCTGAGTACGCCTATGACTACAATTCTTGATGAAAAAAATAAGAAGTCGATTTCTGTCACTCGTATTGCAGAGTTTGAAGATGAGGCATTGACTACTCATAAAGAGGGAGAAGTGATTCTTTCTGGTAAAACGTCTATTGGCTATACTGGATTTGAGAATGTGAGCGGAACAGCTACATTGTCCTTTGGCTATCCTTATAAAGAAGCTCCGAAGAGTTATATCCGTAAGTTAACTTTGGCTCCTTCTGTAGAAGCATATCAGTTCTTGAAGAAAGGAGAAACCCTGACACTGACATGGGAAATTCATGAAACTACAGCAGATGATTTTTCTGATTGTGTGAAGCAGGCTTGGGAATATAGCTATGATTTGTACAAACCGACTCCGGTAGAAACACCTTATACAGATGAGATTATAAAAGAAGTATTGAGTAATTTCTTTGTGGAAAGTTATGTGGATGATACACCTACTAAATATTATTCTGGTGTAGAACTGCGTACAGCTACTTGTGAAAATTTGGATGTAGCTGAAGTTGGTTTCGTAGGCCGTACTTTGTTGAATGCGTTTAATGCCTTGGAATATGGAGAAGGAAAGCAGCGTGCTGATTTGGTGAAAAATGCAAATAGTATCTTCGACTCTTATTTGCAGCATGGCTTTTCTGAAGCCGGATTCTTTAATGAGGTCGTACACTATAAACGCGACTTCGTAGAAAAGAATCATAGTATCCGCCGTCAGTCAGAAGGGGTATATGCTGTGTTGTATTATTTGAATTATGAAAAGCAGCACGGACGCAAGCATCCGGAATGGGAGCAAAGATTAAAAACGATGCTTGATGCTTTCTTGAAATTACAGAATCCAGATGGAAGTTTTCCCCGTAAATTCAAGGATGATTTTTCTCTTGTAGATAAATCGGGAGGAAGTACACCTTCTGCCACTCTTCCTTTGGTGATGGGATATAAATATTTCAAGGATAAACGCTATCTGGAGGCTGCCAAACGTTCTGTGGGTTATTTGGAAAAAGAACTGATTTCGAAGGCAGATTATTTCTCTTCTACTTTGGATGCGAATTGTGAGGACAAAGAAGCGTCTTTATATGCTTCTACAGCTGCATATTATTTGGCTTTGGCAACGAAGGGACAAGAACGTGTACATTATGCGGAGCTTGCTAAGAAAGCGGCTTATTTTGCATTGTCATGGTATTATACCTGGGATGTTCCGTTTGCAAAAGGACAGATGCTGGGTGATATTGGCTTGAAGACTCGTGGCTGGGGAAATGTTTCTGTAGAAAACAACCACATAGATGTGTTTATTTTTGATTTTGCAGATGTGCTTCATTGGCTGTCTAAAGAGTTTAATGAACCTCGTTTTACAGCATTTTCTGAAGTGATAAGTTCTTCCATGCGTCAGCTGCTACCTCATGAAGGTCATTTGTGTGGAATTACTAAGAAAGGATTTTATCCTGAAGTAGTACAGCATACGAATTGGGACTATGGTAAAAATGGAAAAGGATATTATAACGATATTTTTGCTCCAGGCTGGGTGGTCGCTTCGTTGTGGGAACTTCTTTCACCTGGACGAGCTGAAAACTTCTTGAAATAATATTCATCTAAACGGAAATAAAAATCCCCTTATCCCAGTTTTGAGTCAAGGGATAAGGGGATTTTCATATATAAACCAAAGATTATTATCTTACTAGGATTACCAGGTAGCGCGATACGCTCCAGAATTCGTTCGGATTATTGATTTTCAGAGTCAACTGACCTTTGTCGTCTTTAACAAGTTCGTATGAACTCTGTGGATGGGTAGTCAGCAATTCTGCTCGTTTAGAGTACAGTTTGATTTCTTTTTCTTTACGAATATCAATCTGAGTAAAGTAATCTTTGTTAAAGTCATTGTCTTTCAGTACGTCACCCTTCTTCAAAATCTTCTGGTCTTTCAACTCAGATTTAGTGCCGAATACATACCAGGCAGTGTTGAGGGCTTTATCCTGAGCTTCTACAGTCTTGGTTTTTGCTTCATTTTCTGCGCTCAGCTCGTCTACGTTCTTATTCAAGTCCATAACGGCTTCATCCAACTCTGCAATACGGATATTCTTTGCAGCCAATTCTGCTTGCAGGGTTTCAATCTGCTGCTGTTTGGCAGCCAGTTCAGCAGTGAGGTTCTTTACAGCTTTTTTCAGCTGTGCAGACTGGTATTTGCTGTTTTTCAGTTGCTCTTCCAATTTGGCAATCTGTTCGCGGTTTGATTTCAGCTTTTCACTGATAAAGCGGATATCTTCTTTTATCTTATCGGCAGCCGACTGGCTTTCCAATGTGCCTTCTTTCAAGTCTACACGGTTTTCAGCTTCGTTGATTTCGCGGAATCCTTCTTGAATTTCATTGAAGGCTCCCATGATTTCGTCCAGTTCTGTGTCGCGGTTAGAGAGTTCAAGCATCAGTGAATCGTTCTGAGCTTGTAAAGTGCTTTTGTTCTGGCCTGAATTATTACATGCTGTCAGCAGAGCGGCAGCACATAAAGCAGATAAAACAACCTTTCTCATAGTTTTTGAATTTAGAATTATAATTTAGTTTTCTTTGCCTCCTAATATAATAACAATTTCTCCTCTGGGTTCAGTTTCTGTGAAGTGTGCAATAACTTCCTGAAGGGTTCCTCTGACGCTTTCTTCATGTATTTTGGAAATTTCCCGACATACGGAAACCGGGCGGTCTGCTCCAAAAATTTCCGCAAACTGGGTCAGCGTTTTTAGTAGACGGTAAGGAGATTCGTAGAAAATCATGGTACGGGTTTCTTCTTTCAGGGCATTCAGTCGTGTCATGCGACCTTTTTTCTGAGGGAGGAAACCTTCAAAACAGAAACGCTCATCCGGAAGTCCTGATGAGACCAGTGCCGGTACAAAGGCCGTAGCTCCAGGCAGGCATTGTACTTCGATGCCGTTTCTTACACATTCTCTTACCACAAGGAAACCGGGGTCGGAAATTCCGGGAGTGCCGGCATCTGAGATTAAGGCTACCGTCTGACCTCCTTTTATGCGGTTGACAATGCTTTCCACCGTCTGATGTTCATTGAACTTGTGGTGTGACTGCATTGCATTCTTGATTTCATAATGTTTCAAGAGGATACCCGATGTACGTGTATCTTCAGCTAATATCAAATCCGCTTCTTTCAATATGCGGATAGCTCGAAAAGTCATGTCTTCCATATTACCTACCGGAGTAGGTACGACATATAGTTTTCCCATACTTTGTACTTCATGTTATAAAAGCAAAGGTAAAAAGTTTTCGTATTTACGTGTTCTATTTGTCAAACATTTAACAGAAGTTTTCTCTTTACATGCTGTTTTCGTCCCTATTAATAAAAATACGTCGATTTTTCGTGGATTTCGATTCGTCGTTGTAATTTTGCAATTGTTTTTATGTCATGAAAGAAAATATGGTAGTATATTCAGAAGATCATCGGGAGGAGACCTGCCGCAGAGGAAGGATTGAAGTGATATGTGGTTCTATGTTTTCCGGTAAAACGGAAGAGTTGATACGGCGTTTGCGCAGGGCTACTTTTGCGCATCAGCGTGTAGAGATATTCAAGCCGTCTATCGATACCCGTTATTCAGAGGAAGAAGTAGTGTCACACGATAATAACAGTATCAAATCTACTCCGATTGATTCTTCCGCCAGTATCCTTTTGTTTACTTCGGAGATAGATGTGGTAGGTATTGATGAGGCTCAGTTTTTTGATGATGGATTACCTGAAGTGTGTAACGAACTGGCCAATCGCGGCGTGCGGGTTATTATCGCAGGGCTTGATATGGATTTTAAAGGAGTTCCGTTTGGGCCGATTCCTGCATTGTGTGCCATTGCAGACGAAGTAACTAAGGTGCATGCCATTTGTGTGAAGTGTGGCAACTTGGCCTATGTTTCGCATCGTACCGTGCTTAATGATAAGAGGGTGTTGCTGGGTGAAAAGGAGGAATATGAACCTTTGTGCCGTTGCTGTTATCAGAAAGCGTTAAAAGAAGATGTGTCTAAGTAGTTGATAATTAGGCTATGTTTAAATTTATTGAAAAAATATTCCAATAATATTTGGTAGTTACTATAAAAACATCTACTTTGCACTCGCAATCGGGAAATAACCGATGCAACAAAGGATTGATTCGCTAGCTCAGCAGGTAGAGCACAACACTTTTAATGTTGGGGTCCTGGGTTCGAGCCCCAGGCGGATCACTCAGAAAAAGCGATTATCTTGAAAAAGGTAATCGCTTTTTTCATATTTGCACGAATAGCACCTGATGAGGTGTCTGTTTTATGTAGACCATCCTAATGAGAATCAGTATAAAAAGGCTTTCAGAATTTCTGCAAGCCTTTTTTGGGTTATCCTCTTTATTTTTTTCCGCCTCTTTCCACAAACGTGTCATGTCTTCTAGGTTTTACCTTTTGTTTCCGGTACTA
>ENA-OQAZ01001292-OQAZ01001292.1-human-gut-metagenome-genome-assembly--contig:-NODE-1292-length-12286-cov-1.783041_pt1 | contig 12286 bp, 13 predicted proteins | sample MGYA00242737_ERZ504531 | MGnify/ENA primary metagenome ERZ504531 (study PRJEB26092, sample SAMD00036244) | human gut metagenome | host: Homo sapiens | study: EMG produced TPA metagenomics assembly of...
ATGATCCGCTGTCCGTGCTTGAAGTGGGCACTATGCCTGAGCCTGAAACCAACCATTCTGGTCCACCATTCGTCGTGAACTCGGCGAGCGTGAACCATCATGACGTGTGGAGTCTGCAAGGTGTGGGGCTTTCCGACGAGCAGACGCCGATGATCCTCGGCACGGACGCGGCTGGCGTGTTGGAAGAAGACATTCCCGTACGAAAGGGACTTAAGGCCGGTTCCGAAGTGGTCTTGTATACCTTCGTTGGTACCGATGCGCCGGTGTGATGCCGGGGGAGAGACGCTCGATCCTGTCCGAACGGTATGCGGGAACCATGGCCGAATACACACAGGTGCCCAGCGCCAACGTGTTCGCCAAGCCCGCGAATCTGAATCTTGATGAGGCTGCCGCATTGGGTACCAGCTGGCTTACCGCATATTCCCTGCTGTTCGCATCGGCGAATGTGAAGCCGGGAGACACGGTGCTTATTCAAGGCGCCGGAGGCGGCGTGTCGACCGCGGCGATTCAGCTTGCTCACGCGGCCGGATTGGAAGTGTTCGTCACGTCACGAAGCGAAGACAAGCGTGCGCGAGTGTTGCAGCTCGGTGCCGATGCGGCTTTTGAAACGGGTGCGCGACTGCCACGCAAGGCGGATGCCGTCATTGAATCCGTCGGCGCGGCCACATGGAGTCATTCCGTCAAATCCGTACGTCCGGGAGGAACTATCGCCATTTGCGGCGCGACTACTGGCGACCAGCCGGGTGCAGAGCTTACGAGAATCTTCTTCCAGGATATTCGAGTGCAGGGCAATACCATGGGCTCCCGTGAGGATTTCGCACGTTTGCTGAAATTCGTGGAACATGCCGATCTGCATCCGGTCATCGATTCCGCATATGCGATCGACGACGCGCATCTTGCGTTCTCCAAGATCGTGAATGGCGACGTTTTCGGAAAAATCGTGCTGCACATCTAGCCGATTGCGTAAAGTAAACGGTGTTCAAGAACATGTTCTTTTGGATTCTTTCGGAGGTCCTTGATGGCAGACAACAAGCCTGAAGTCGCAGTGATTATGGGGTCGGCGAGCGATTGGGAAACCATGAAGCATGCCTGCGAGATGCTTGACCAGTTCGAAGTGCCGTACATGAAGCAGGTGATTTCCGCGCACCGCACCCCGGAATTGATGGGCGAGTTCGCGCATAGTGCCCGTGCCAACGGTCTGAAGGTCATCATCGCCGGAGCCGGCGGCGCGGCACATCTGCCGGGCATGGTCGCGGCCCAGACCACCCTGCCGGTCATCGGCGTGCCGGTGCGTTCCCATGCGCTGTCCGGTTGGGATTCGCTGCTGTCCATCGTGCAGATGCCAGGCGGCATCCCGGTCGCCACCACCGCAGTCGGCAACTCCGGTGCCACAAACGCAGTCTTTTGGCTGTGAGCATTCTGAGCACCACCGATGAGCGTTTGGCCAATGCTTTGCAGGAATATCGTGACTCTCTGAAGGAAAAGGTGGCTGAATCCAATGCCCAGCTTGTCTGAGGAAACCAATGGCCGTGTTGAACGTCTGATGCCAGGGGCCACCATCGGCATTATCGGTGGCGGTCAGCTTGGCCGCATGATGCGTTGTCCGCCCGCTACATGGGCTTCCGCATCGGCGTGCTCGACCCGACTCCGGATTGCCCGACCGCACAGGTGGCCGACTTCCAAGTCACTGCCGAATACGACGACATCACCGCGATCCGAGAACTGGCTGAAAAGTCCGACGTGCTCACGTACGAGTTCGAAAACGTGAACGCCGACGCCATCGACGAAGTGCGTTCCTTGTCTGCAGCCCCGCAAGGCACCGATTTGCTGCGTGTCACGCAGGATCGCGTCAACGAGAAGCAGTTCATCAATGATCATGGCACGCCGACCGCACCATGGAAGGCCGTCAACAGCGTTGAGGAGCTTGATGCGGCGCTCGGTGAAATCCATTACCCGGCCGTGCTGAAAACCCGTTCCGGCGGGTACGACGGCCACGGCCAGACCGTGCTGAAATCCGATGCCGATCTCGAAAAGGTACGCGCCCGTGCCGATCGCGGTGGCGGATTCCCGCCGAGCATTCTCGAAGGATTCGTCGATTTCGCATTCGAAGCGAGCATTCTCGTTGCCGGTAACGGCAAGGATTATGTGACCTTCCCGATCGTGCGCAACGAGCATCGTAACAATATTCTGCACATGACCATCGCTCCGGCCGAAGTCAGCGAAGACGTGGCGAAGGAAGCGCACGAACTCGCTTTGCGTTTGGCGCAAGGCTTCGAACTGGCCGGCATCCTCGCTATCGAACTCTTCGTTACCAAGGATGAGCGGGTTATCGTCAACGAGCTTGCCCCGCGCCCGCATAACTCCGGTCATTACACCATCGAAGCGTGCTCGTTCGACCAGTTCGACGCGCATATTCGAGCATCGCCGGGTGGCCGCTCGAACAGCCCGAACTGCTCAAGCCGGCTGTTATGGTCAATGTGCTCGGGCAGCATGTGGCACCGACCGCGCGCTGATCGCCGAGCATCCCGAATGGAATATGCACGACTATTGCAAGGCTGAAGTGCGTCATGATCGCAAGATGGGGCATATCACCGTGCTGACCGACGACACCAGGCAAACTGTGGCGGATCTTGAACGGACCGGCTGCTGGGATGATTTGAAATAAAACCGATGACGGCATGTTTCGCGCGTCAGCCTTTCCCTGAGGGGAGGACGGCGCGCGAAGCCATCAAGAACGGACATAGATTGACGGACGGACGCGTGGAGCGCAACACCAAACAAAAAGAACTGATTCATGATGCGTTGAAGGCAAACGATGAATTCATTTCCGCACAGGATTTGCATCGCAAGCTGGAAGACGAAGGCGTGAAGGTCGGCCTTGCCACTGTATATCGTCAATTGAATGCCTTGGCTGAGGCAGGCGAGGCTGATACCGTGCGTTTGGAAGGCCAACAGCTGTTCCGTCTGTGTGGTGATGACGGGCATCACCATCATCTCGTATGCACGAATTGCGGCAAAACCGTGGAAATCGAATCGCCATCCGAAACTTGGCTGCGTGGCATCAGCGAGAAATACGGATTCACCATCGAACGGCATACGCTTGAGGTGTTCGGACTATGCCCCGACTGCCGGAATGAGGCACGACGGTAATTCCGTCGATCTCAACAATTTCGCCGATTTCAGCAACAACGGTTATGCGGACGGCGGAATCCTTGACGACAACTAGATACTGCCATCCGAACTGTCTATACCCCCTCATCGTTCTTTTGCGATTTCATCGACATATGCGTAAGAAAATCAGAAGAAACTGTGGATGAAATCGATCATTACAGCTTTTTGTCAGATATGGTCGCGAGAATAGTGCCTTGGCGTCGCCGTAAGGCGGGAAACGAAGCGAACTGACACGTTACGAGTGGAGATAAACACTTGACGAACGAATCCGTGAATACAGAGACGATTGAGGAACTGAAGATCTCGACGATTGATCCAAACGCACCCGCCAAGGAACGTAAGGAATTCCCAGGGTGGTTGTACGGCATACTGTTTGTGGTGTTCGACGCCATCGGTGTGGCAGCGCTACAGATTGGCGTCAGTCAATCCGCTACACGCGTCAAGCTTTCGAACAACATGTGGCTGACCGGTTGGGGCTTCGTCACCAAAATGTTCACCAACCTCAACTTTGTGGCGGTGCTCAACCTGATTTTGTGGGGCGTGCTGTATGTGATACTGCTCATGCTCATCAACCGCTTCTGGATCGCCACGCCAATATTTCTGGCGGTGACATTCATTATCGCGGTGATCGAACATTTCAAAGTATCCATCCGATATGAGGCGATTCTTCCCAGCGATCTGAACTTCCTCAAAGCCGATGCGGGCAATCTTATGAGCTTCATGCCGGCAGGCGCACAGTGGACCATTCTGCTCGCCGTCGTCATATTCGTTGCTTTCATTGCGCTTTTCGTATTCCTGAATCATCGTGACGGCCGTCACGGCAAGCTTTTCCGTGGCGACGACAAGCAGTCGCGCTCGCTGAATGCCATCGTGCGACTACTGCTGATCATCGTGCCGGGACGTTCTTCACGCTGTATTCCATGCAGGTGAGCACTGTCGGATCTTGGGGCGAAAACCTTCTCTTCGGCAATGGGGGACATGCCGTCCATGTGGGATTCCGTCTACGATGCGCAGCGCAACGGACCGATGGTCGCCTTCACCAGGCAGCTGAATCCGAAAGTCATGGTGAAGCCTGACGACTATTCCGAAGAAACCATGAAGGAAGTCGCGGCACGATACGAAAAAGAAGCGAAGAAGATCAACGCATCTCGTACCGAGAACATGACCGACAGTACGGTGATCTATGTGCTGTCCGAATCCTTCTCCGACCCGTCTCGCGTGCCGGGCTTAAGGTCAACAAGGATTCCATGCCCAACATTCGTTCCATCAAAGAGAATACGACCTCCGGTTTGATGCTTTCTTCCGGATATGGCGGTGGTACCGCAAACCTCGAATACATGGGATTGACGGGTTTGAGCATGTCGAATTTCGATTCGTCGCTCACCAGCCGTATCAGCAGCTTGTGCCGAGCGAGCATTGGACGCGACCATCAACCAGCTGTGGGGGGCGTCGAAGAATTCCATCGGACTGCACCCGTACGAATCGTCTATGTACTCGCGTGCGACCAACTATAAGAAGTTCGGATTCTCGCATTTCTACACGTTGACCGGTCCGGACGTCATCTCGCATCAAGACAAGATCGACGATTCGCCGTACGTGTCTGACGAAGCGACGTACGAGAGCACCATCGAAGAAGTCAAGAAAACCGATGGCAACCAGTTCCTGCAGGTCATCACCATGCAGAACCACATGCCATACCACGATTGGTATAAGAACAACGATTTCAAGGCCGAATCCACTACGGACACTCCTTTGGAGGACGATGAGAAGGAGTCCATCGAAACCTATCAGAAGGGTGCGGCTCTGACCGACGAGGCGACCGCCGACTTCCTTGACAAGCTCGACGCCATCGACAAGCCGATCACCGTGGTGTTCTACGGCGATCATCTGCCGGGCATTTATTCGTCCGCTTCCGAAGACGACAACAATTCGCTTGCCTTGCATCTGACGGATTATTTCATCTGGTCCAACAAGGCGTCCAGCTCGCAAGGCAACGAGATCGACAACGCCGACTATTCGTCGCCGAACTTCTTCGTGGCGCAGGCCGCCGAGCATATGAACGCCAAGGTGTCCCCGTATCTGGCGTTCCTCACGCAAATGCATGAGAAAATCTCCGCCATGGAGCCACCTGTCGTCAACAATATCCAGGGATGGGACCGTATCCCTGAAGGTCAGAACATCTATCTCGACGCTGACGGCAATCCCATGGCCGAAAGCGACTTCGACGCGGAAACCCAGCAGTTGCTTGCCGACTACCAGCTGATTCAGTACGATATCACCACAGGGAAGAACTACCTGAAAGACACCGATTTCATGGATCTTCCCTAGAGGCAAGGGGGAAGAGATGGCCGCAACCGATCGCGAACAGCAGATTTTGGCGTGGATTAAGCAGAATCCTTTGATCAGCCAAAACGAGCTTGCGGAACTGTGCGGCATCACCCGTTCAGGGGTGGCCGCGCACATCTCCAACCTGATGAAAAAAAGGATACATCCAAGGACAAGTATATCGTCACTCCGCCCAGCTATGTGGCTGTTGTTGGCGCCATCAATATAGACCATTACGGTGTCGCCATGCAGGATGTGGTTGGGGAAAGTTCCAACATGGGGCGCATTGTGTCATCCGTGGGCGGCATTGGTTACAATATCGCCTACAATCTGAACCGGCTTGGCGTGCCGAATTATTTGATTTCCGTCTATGGTGATGATGAGAACGGCGAACGCGTCAAGCAGGACGCGTATGCCAACGGCATTGACATCACGCATGCCAAGCAGATTTCCCATATGCCTACTTCCACCTTCTTGTCGGTTGTTTCCGCGCAGGGGCGTCAGATTGTGGGTCTTGATGATATGCAGATCAGTGCGGAAATCACCCCGGAATTTCTAGCGCAACGAGAGCAGACCATCGTCAATGCGGAAATGGTGGCGATTGATTCGAGCTTGCCGTCTGATGCCATAGCATGGGTTTGCGAAAAAACAAGTCGACCGATTTTCGTGCGCGTGGTTTCCGTTAATAAAGCGGCGCGAATCACGCCGGTGCTCGATCGCATCGACACTATGGTGCTTAATTCCGCCGAAGCCAAATTCGTGTCGGGGATTGAGGTGCATGACGAGGCCAGTGCCAGAGATTGCGCCGAACATTTGCTGCGGTCCGGTGTGCGTAATGTGTTTCTTTTTGTGGATGATTCGGACATGCTGTACTGCTGCGAACATGAAAGCTTTTTCTGGTCTTTGCCGGGAAGGGCGGAGGAACGTCGATATACCAATGGTGGTGCGTCGGCGGCGTTGAGTGCGCTGGTGTGGGCGCGTCGTGAGCATAAAACACAGCGGGAATGCGCTAGATATGCGTCTGCGGCGGCTGCGATGAATATGTCTCAGGTGCAGTCGATTTGCGCTGATTTTTCTGAAGAAGCTGTGCGGCGCAAAGCTGATTTGCTGCAGTAACGCAGGTATGGCGGTCTTACATTTGTTTCTTTCGTAATCGCGAGACACGCGATTTTTCCATATGTTACATCGATGAAATATAAGCAAAAGTTGACTGGCTTAAACTTTTGTTGTATTCTAAATTGAAGATAAAACGTTTCATCAAGGTGTATCAAGGCAGATATATCCCGAAAATCGTAGGAGGCAATATCCATGGCGGATATGACTTCAGGAAATACTGTTCCTGACCGTTACGTTGTGGTCATCGGTGGCATGAACATGGACATCTGTGGTAGACCGACGAGCACCGTAGTGGACCGAGACTCGAATCCGGCGTCGTCAGCATGTCCGCAGGTGGTGTCGGGCAGAACATCGCACAGAACATGGCTCATCTGGGCATGCCGACATACCTGATCACCGTCTACGGCGACGATGAAAACGGCAAGACCCTGGAACGTTCGTGCGCGGCCAACAACATCAATCTTGACTATGCCGCACAGCTGGAAGGACGCCGTTCTTCCACCTACATGTTCATCACCGATGATACGGGCGATCTGCTGGTGGCCGTCAACGACATGGAAATCTGCAAGGAAATCAATCCGGCATTCCTCGAATCTCGCCTCGACTTCATCAACGGTGCCGCCATCTGCCTGCTTGACGCCAATCTTGAACCGGAAACCATGGCATGGATTGGCGAACACGTCACCGCGCCACTGTTCGGAGACACCGTTTCCACAGTCAAAGCGCACCGTTTCGACACGATCCTCAACAAGATGACCGTGCTCAAGCCGAATGATTTGGAAGCATCCGTACTCACCGGCATCGGTATCGCCGACCAGTATTCGGCAGGTGCCGCAGCGAAGACCTTGCTCGACAGGGGCGTGAAGAACGTATTCATTTCATTGGGTGCCAACGGAATCCTGTGCGCGAGACACGAAAACGACGAATACAGCTTCAAGCATGTGCCGCCATACCGTACCGAAATCGCCACGGCAAATGGGGCCGGAGATGCCGGCATGGCAGCCATCACCTGGAGCTTCTTCGATAACCCCGATCGAGATCTTGAAGAAGTCGGCAAAATTGCGCAGGCAGCATCCAGCATCGCGCTCGAATGCACAAAAGCAGTGCCCGATATCACCGTGGAACGCATACGTAAGAAGATGTCCGGCGAGATCGAGCCGTTGCTCGACGAAGTGCGTACCGCCTGAATTTTGCTACATCACACGTCCATCAACCCATACAAACACAAGGAGAACCGACAATGGTAGTCAAGCAGATCTATTCTCTGATCGAATACGATGAGGCCGTCAAAACCATGGAGGCTGGTGCCGACAACATTGGACTGGTGCCGATGCAGCATGGTGGCGTTCCGGCACATCGTGTGCCAATCGAACGCGTGCACCGCATTTTCGACGAATGCAAGCGTCGTGGCGTCACCTCCGTGGCCATCATGCTGACCAACGATCCCGAGAGATGATCGAGCTTGCCAGAGAGGTGCGGCCTGACATTCTGCATATCGCAGGCGATGGGTACGCCGCAGATGAAGCATTCGCGGCCCGACTTAAGGAAGTCGCTCCGAACACCAAACTCATGCAGGCCGTGCTCGTTGACGATGAATCCGCCGTCGACCGTGCCAAGAAGTACGCACAATACTGCGATCTCATCCTCACGGACTCCGGTCTGGCCCCCGACACCGGCATTGGTGCCAGCGGTCTGACCCACGACTGGAGCATTGACGCCCGTATTGTGGCCGAATGCGGCAAGCCGGTCATCATGGCTGGCGGTCTTGGACCAGACAATGTTGCCGAAGCCATCGAACAGTGCAAGCCGTATGGCGTGGACTCCCTGACGAAGACCAGCATCAAATACGACGGCGGCTACATGGAGAAAGACATCGACAAGGTTCGTCAATTCTGCATCAATGCCGACGCTGCGGCCGCAAAGATCGGACAGTGACCGATGGCTATGGAAGTCAAACTGCTGCAACCCGTCAAAGTGGTCTGCACTGACGATTTAGGGGAGACTCTGGTCGATATCATGCAGACCGCGGGCTATTCTCGTCCGCTGATGGTCACGGATTCCTTCGTCGGAAGCATGCCGCTGGTCGTTGCCGCACGTACCAAGCTTGAACAGGTCGGTGTCGATGTGGCGGTATTCGACCAGGTCAAGCCCGACCCGCTTTGCGAAACCGTGGAATCCGGCGTCGAAGCATTCGAAGCGCATAAGGCTGACAGCATCATCGCCATCGGCGGTGGCAGTTCCATGGATGTTGCCCGAGGCATCAACATCGTGCGTGTCAACGGCGGATCCATCATCGAATACACCGATCCAGCCAAGCCGATCGCACCATGCAACGGTATGATCGCAGTTCCGACCACCGCCGGCACCGGCAGCGAAATGTCCAACGCGCTGGTGGTCACCGAAGGATCCACCGGTCGTAAACTCGCGGTGCTTGCCGATCCGGCAGTCAGCGAATATGCCGTGCTGAACGCGGATCTCATGCTGACACTGCCCGCAAAAATGACCATCGCTTGCGGACTTGACGCATTCTGCCACGCCGCGGAAGGATACCTTTCCCGAATGGCAAGTCCGGTCACGGATGCCATTTGCGAAAAAGCGATGTTCCTGCTGTACAACTATCTGCCGCGTGCTGTGGCAAACGGTCAGGATCGTGAAGCCAGGGAACGTGTGATGGTCGCGTCGACGCTTGCAGGATGGATGCTGAACAATGCGGGAACCATTGCGGGGCATTCCATCGCACACGTGCTCGGAGCGAAATACCACATCGTGCACGGTGAAGCCGTTGGCTACGCGTTGCCGGCGGTTATGGAGTTCGTTGCTCCCGTACGTGCGCATAAGGTTCGTGAGATCGGTCAGATTCTAGGTGCGGTCTACCCGGAAAATGCGCCGGACGAGCAGGTTGCGATTATCGCAAGCAGAGCGTTCAAGGATTTCCGCGACCGCATGCTCGGTCTGCATCCTGTTGAGGATTACGGCATCAGCGTTGAAGAACTCGTTTCCAATGCGCAGGCCGTAGTTGACGAGCGTTTTGCAGGAAACACACCTCGTGACATCGATCTTCAGGCAGCCGAACAACTGCTCGAAGGTTTCGGAAGTCGCTGATATCAAAGGCCATTGCCGGCCTTGCAACAAGTTGTGTGACCGATGAGCCGGAGTCAGTCAATCGTCGACCACCTCATTATCGGTTCAAAGTTGGAGCACATAAGGAGGAACCATAATGTCCAAGAAAATCATCCTTGATTGCGATCCGGGACATGATGACGCCGTCGCCATCCTGCTTGCCGTGGGCAATCCCAATATCGATCTGCTGGGCGTCACCACGGTAGGTGGCAATCAGAGCCTTGACAAGGTGACCTACAACGCCCGTGCAGTGCTGGAAAAGGCGCATGCCACCGACGTGCCGGTGCATGCCGGATGTGACCGTCCGCTGGTGCGCAAGCAGGAAGTGGCAGCTTCCATTCACGGCGAAACCGGTCTTGACGGCGTTGAACTGCCTGAACCCAGCCGTCCGCTGGAAGCCGGACATGCCGTCAACTGGATTATCGACACCATTATGAGCAACGAGCCAGGCACCATCACTCTGGTGCCGACCGGACCGCTGACCAACATTGCCATGGCTGCCCGCATGGAGCCGCGCATTGTTGAACGTGTCAAGGAAGTCGTGCTTATGGGCGGCGGATACCATGTGGGCAACTGGAGTGCCGTGGCCGAGTTCAACATCAAGGTCGATCCGGAAGCCGCTCACATCGTGTTCAATGAAGCCTGGCCGATCACCATGGTCGGATTGGATCTGACGCATCAGGCATTGTGCACGCCCGAAGTGCAGCAGCGTATCGAAGGCGTTGGCACTGATCTCGCCAAGTTCGTGTCTGGTCTGATGGACTTCTTCCGCAAGACCTATCAAGACAATCAAGATTTCATCGATCCTCCGGTCCATGATCCGTGCACGGTGGCATACCTCATTGATCCGAGCGTCATGACCACCCGTCGTTGCCCGGTTGATGTCGAAATCCATGGAGATCTCACACTTGGCATGACCGTCGCCGACCTGCGAGGTCCAGAGCCGAGCGCCGAAGAATGCCACACCCAGGTTGCAGTCAAGCTTGATTTCAACAAATTCTGGGATTTGGTAACCGACGCAATCAAGACCATCGGCTGAAAGAAGAGAAAGATAAGTAAAGGGGTGCTCTAATGACAGAGACCAAAAACAGCAAAATGCTCGACGAAGGCGGCAAGTCCGTCGTCGCATTGATGGCAGCATTGATGGCAGCCATCTTCGCGTTCCAGCTCAACGCGTCCATGCTTTCGCCTGCATTGACGACCATGCGTGTTGAACTCAACACCACCGATGCGCAGATTGGCTTGACCCAGACGGTGTTCTTCACCTCGTGCGCAGTGTTCTCGCTGTTCCTGCCGCGACTCGGCGATTTGATCGGTCGCAAGAAAGTGCTGCTTGGCATTCTTGTGCTTACCGCTTTGGGCTGCGTGGTTTCCGCGCTCGCGGTCAACGTGCCGATGCTGATGATCGGTCGTGTGATTCAGGGTGTTGCCGGTCCGATTGTGCCGATGACGCTGATCATGCTGCACGCCAAGGTTACTGAAGATAAGAAGTACGCCAAGCTCATGGCTATTCTGACTTCCGTTAATGGTGGCATCGGCGGTGTCGACGCTATTCTTGGCGGCTGGCTTGCTGGCACGTTCGGTTTCCGTTCCGTGTTCTGGGTCATGGTTGCGTTGCGGTGCTTGCCATTGTGCTTGTGTTCGTGTATGCGGAAGAATCCACCGCTTCCGAGACTCCGAAGATGGATTGGGTTGGCGTAGTTTCCCTTGCCGCCGCATTCTTGGCCGCATATCTGGCCATCAACGAGATTCAGAAGCTGGCTCCGCCAATTGGGCGCTGGTCGCTGTCGAAATCATTATTGCAGCCGTGCTGTTCGTGGTGTTCTGGAATGTTGAGAAGCGTCAGAAGGCTCCGATGGTCACCACGCATTACCTCAAGCAGCGTCGTACTTGGGGTCTGCTGCTGACCACCCTGCTTACCATGACCGGCGTGTTCGCATCATGAACGGTATCGTGCCTGCTCTCGCTCAGGATACCGAAGTCGGCGCCGGCATGAGCGCCAGCGTGGTATCGTTCGCCACCCTGACTCCGTATGCGTTGATCGGTCTCGCATTCGGTCCGGTCGCAGGCGTGCTCGCTTCGAAGTTCGGCTACCGTGCGGTGCTGCGTACTGGCTTGATCGTCTCTGTTGTGGGCGTGCTGTTCGGCATCTTCGTGTGCAACGTTCCGAGCATCTGGGCACTTGTGGTCATGTCTTTGGCTTTGGGTGTTTCCTACGCAGGTACTGCCAACATCATGCTGAACGGTCTGGGCATCGTGCTCTCTCCGGAAGACAATCCGGCTACCTGCCTGGTCTGAACTCCGGTGCATTCAACCTGGGTGCCGGTCTGAGTTATGCAGTGCTGTACGCTGCTCAGAACGCGTTCACCGCATCCGGCGGTGCGACCAGCGGCTACATCGCAGCCATGGTTGGCGGTGTGATTCTGCTCGGCCTCGCGTTCTGCGCATCCCTGCTCATTCCGAAGCCGGGAGAGCAGAAGTAATCAATATAAGCTTGCCTGTGTTGTGTGATTAAAAACGGCGGTTTTGCAGTCGGACTCCTCTCTGTCCGACC
>ENA-OQAZ01001293-OQAZ01001293.1-human-gut-metagenome-genome-assembly--contig:-NODE-1293-length-12259-cov-3.210023_pt1 | contig 12259 bp, 16 predicted proteins | sample MGYA00242737_ERZ504531 | MGnify/ENA primary metagenome ERZ504531 (study PRJEB26092, sample SAMD00036244) | human gut metagenome | host: Homo sapiens | study: EMG produced TPA metagenomics assembly of...
GTTTCCGGAGTGATCTGATCGGGGCTGAGGTGTAATGCGTGAACATGATTTCAGAAAAAATGTTTGACGTTTCAGAATAAACCAAGTATAATGGCTGTTTGTATCTATGAACGTAAATTGTAAAAAGATTGCGTTTATGAGCATGTGAAAAAGCGAAATGAGAATGTCTGCTTTACAAAAGGAGTGATGAAAATGACATTTTATCAGGAACTGCAGTTAAGCTCAACCGGATCAAAACAGCTGATCAGAAATACCACAGACAAAAAGGAAAAAAGAAGGCATATTCTGATCTATAATTTTAAAGTATATCTTGTCATGGCATTTTGTGTGGCGGTTGTGACATTGTACAGTAAGATAACCGGCAATGACAACAGTGTTGTAGGAGTAACCGTACTGCTGGCAGTGCTGGTTTTAAGACAGGCGGATTTCGGGATCCGGACGTCCCACGGATTGTTGTCCATTGCCGGGATTTTCTGTATTCTGATCGCAGGACCGAGATTATCCAATATGGTTTCACCGGTACCGGCATTTTTTGTTAATGCGATAAGCATCCTGTTACTGATGATCCTGGGATGCCATAATGTAATTATGTATAACCATTCCACATTTGTTCTCGGATATCTGCTTCTGATGGGATATGACGTAACCGGAAAGGCGTATCTGCTTCGTGTAGAGGGGCTTTTGGCCGGAATGTTTTTCTGCATGGTAGTTTTTTATAAGAATCAGAAAAACCGCCCGTATCGCAGGACATTTCTGGACCTGTTCCGGGAATTTGATCTGCATTCTGCAAGAGGCAGGTGGTATTTAAGACTGACGCTGATCGTTTCCAGCGCTATGCTGATCATGTCTCTTCTGGGACTTCCGAGAGCAATGTGGGCCGGAATTGCCTGTATGTCCGTGTGTCTGCCGTTTACCGCGGATTGCAGGGGAAGAGCCGGAAAAAGAGCTATGTTCAACATCGTTGGCTGTATTTTGTTTGCAGTGCTTTATCTGATACTTCCGGAATCTATGTATCCCTATATTGGATGATCGGAGGAATCGGTGTAGGATATTCCGCAGGTTATGCGTGGCAGACTGCATTTAATACATTTGGAGCATTGTCCATTGCATCAGGACTGTTTGGAATGCCGGCAGCAGTGCTGCTCCGTATTGGAGCCAATGTATTTAGCTCAATTTATACTATGCTCGCAAATAAGCTTGGGGATAAGCTTGTGCAGCATATGTGGGTACGAAAGAGTGCAGAAATCTGAGATATTGCCCTGAAAAAAGTTTTGCCGTATAATGGGTAATAGCATAACAGCCCGGATATCACCGGGCCGATAGAGGAGAAGATTATGTACGAAGAAACAACAGAAAAACTGCTGGAATTTATCAGTAAAAGTCCTACAGCCTTTCAGGCGGCAGAGGAAACAAGAAGACGTTTTTTGGAGGAAGGCTTTACAGAATTGAAGGAAGAGGAGCGCTGGGAGCTGGAAAAGGGCGGAAAGTATTTTGTCATGAGAAATCATTCCGCGATCATCGGATTTTCCATTCCTGTCAATGACTGCAGGAGATATCATATCATTGCAAGTCACAGTGACTCTCCGTCTTTTAAAATAAAAGAAAATCCGGAGATGTCTGTAAACGGAGCTTATGTGAAGCTGAATGTGGAGCGGTACGGAGGAATGATCCTTTCTACCTGGTTTGACCGTCCCCTTTCTGTTGCAGGCCGCATGCTCGTCCACAAGAACGGAAAAATCCTGGAAAAGCTTGTAGATATCGACAGAGATCTGGTCATGATCCCGAGTCTTGCTATCCATATGAACCGGGATATTAACGGAGGCTATCATTACAATGTCCAGAAAGATATGCTTCCATTGTACAGTGGCAGTGGTGAAAAAGGAAACTTCATGCGGATGCTGGCAGAAGCGGCAGAGGCCCGTCCGGAGGATATCCTGGGCATGATCTGTTTCTCTATAACCGAATGCCCGGAACAATTTGGGGATCCAGGAATGAATTTGTTTCCAGTCCAAGATTGGATGATCTGCAGTGTGCGTTCGCTTCAATGGAAGGCTTTCTCCAGGCAGATAGGAAGAAGGTTATTGCAGTCCACTGTGTACTGGATAATGAAGAAGTGGGAAGTACTACCAAGCAGGGAGCTGCATCCACATTTCTTAAAGATGTACTGTTTCGTATCAATCTGGCCCTTGGCGGAGACCAGGAAAGTTATCTGATGGCCCTTGCGGAGAGCTTTATGATCTCTGCGGACAATGCACATGCATTACATCCGAATTATACAGACAAGGCAGATCCTGTAAACCGTCCGGTGATGAACGGTGGAATTGTGATCAAATATAATGCCAATCAGAAATATTGTACCGATGGGATTTCCACAGCAATCTTCAAGGAACTCTGCAGAGAAGCAGACGTGCCATATCAGACATTTGTGAACCGCTCCGATATTGCCGGTGGTTCCACTCTGGGAAATATTTCCAATACCCAGGCAGCCATGAATACGGTCGACATCGGTTTGCCGCAGCTGGCGATGCATTCCGCTTATGAAACGGCCGGAGTAAAAGATACAGAAAGTCTGATCCGTGCGGCAAAGGTATTTTACAGGTGATATCGGAGGACAGGAAAATGAGCAGAAAAGCAGTATTTTTTGATGCGGACGGAACAGTCTGTGATATGAAAAAAGGAGTGCCGGACAGTGCCATAGAAGCCATCCGTGCGCTGGTAGATAATGGACACGAAGCGTGGCTCTGCACAGGAAGAAGCCGTGCGTTTGTATCCTGGTATCTGGAGCAGATTCCTTTTACAGGAATGATCAGTGCCTGCGGATCCACTATTGAGAAGAACGGGAAGAGACTTTTTAATAAAGAGATGACACCGGAGGTTGCAAAGCTTTCTGTGGAGGTTCTCAGAAAATACGGACTGATTCCGGTGATGGAAGGCGCGGATTTTATGTATTATGATAAAAAGGAGTATACCGATGAAGTGAACTGGTATGCCAGTCTGATCACAGAATCCCTGGGCGATAAATGGAGGCCTATCCGCGGAAATGAGGACTGTATGCGGATTAATAAGATCAGCGCAAAAATGACTGAGGGATGTGATGCAGAGGCAGCGTTATCTGTTTTATCAGAATACTATGATATCATTCGTCATGAAGGCAGCAGTTCGTTTGTGGGAAATACCATTGACTGGTGCCAAAGGGCTTTAACAAGGCTGTGGGGATCGCGGCTGTGATTCGCCTGTTTGATATTCCGTGGGAGGATACCGTTGTTTTTGGAGACAGCAATAATGATCTTGCCATGTTTGAATACGCTGCAACAAAGGTTGCTATGGGAAATGCTTCTCCGAAGATCAAAGAACTGGCAGATTATGTTACGTCTGATATGTTCCACTACGGAATACGGGATGGATTGAAATATCTGAAGCTGATCTGAGAGAATATTTCATTTGCTTTGCAGGGTATGTGACTGTAAGAACAGGAACATCCACATCAGGAATGATAGCTTTATGTGAATATGCTTTTATAAAAAAAATGCTGTAAGAACCAGAAATCATAGTTCTTACAGCATTTTATGTTACAGATTTTTTCGGGTAGATAATATGCAGAAGCTGCAATATCAGATCAGTCCCAGACCTTTGCAGATAAACAGCCAGAGTGTCAGGTAAAGGCACTGAATAATGTGGTAAGAAGCACGACTCCCGAAGAAAAAGAGCCCTCATGTCCCATGTTTTTTGCCATGACAAAGCAGGTAACGGTGCTGGCGGACCCCAACATGATAATGATGGAAACCAGCTTGTCCTTTGTAAAACCGCAGCGGATGGCAAGAGGAAGAAAAAGTGCTTCATAACCGACAAGTTTCATAAATGTACAGGCAACAGATGCTTTCAGTCGGGAAAAGGCTTTTCCGAAGTGCAGAGATCCGCCCATGGCCATGAGGCCAAGAGGAGTGGCTGTTTTTGCAAGATTGCCTGCCGTAGAGTCCAGGATCTTCGGAAATGGAAGACGAAGAAGGGACCAGAGTGTACCGGCTGCAATGCCAAGAATGATGGGATTGGTGACAATTCCCTTTAAAGTACGCTTCAGAACGGTACCATCTATTTTTCTCTGACCTGGTTTAAAGACAGAGAGAATTACAACAGCCATTACATTGTAAAGAGGGACGCTGGCAATGATCATCAGTGGTGCCATACCTGCATTTCCGTAAAGGTTCTGGATAATGGCGATACCAAGGATCGCCGCGCTGCTGCGGTAGGATGCCTGGATAAACTCGCCCCGGATATCGGAAGGATGGAGAAAACGTGACAGGAGCACGGAGATCATAATACTGAGCGATGTGATCGCAAAACAGAAAAGAACCATTTGGGATCCCAGGCCTCATAGATATCAATTTTAGCGATGTCCTGAAACAGAAGCACAGGCAGGGGGATGACAAACACAAATTTGTTCATACGGTTGACAAATGCCTCATCAAATAGCCCGATCCTCCGGAAAAAATATCCCAGGAGAAGTGTAAGAAAGATGGGCACGGTAACATTCAGACAGAAAATAAGATTGTCCATAAAAGAAAGCCTCCCTGTGGTAAAATTTCTCTGTTTATTATATCCAAACTACGAAAATTGTCAAACGAGGTATACGGGACTGGAGATTTCTGGTATGATAAAAAGTGTTGCGAAGAAAGCAGCACAGGGGTTGAGAAGGAGAAAGGAAAGAAAATGAGATACGGAAAAATACGGATCGAAGATGGCTTTTTTGTGTTTACCAGACATATGATGCTCAACAGTCTTCCGTGTAAAGATATTCTCTGGCGTACATGCGCCGTGAGGGAACCGATAAAACCGGTGAAAAGCAGCTGATCATCAATTATCTGGTAATCATAACCAGACGTCAGAAGCGTTATAAATTTGATATGACAGAGCAGGAGGTACAGGATTGTCTTCAGCTTCTTAAAGTACTGAATCCGGATCTTGCGGTTGGCTTTCCAAAAGGAAGCAGGCTTCCGCTTCAGAATCTTCCGAATACAAGAGATCTGGGTGCATTGATGACAGCAGACGGTTCGCATATTCTTCCCAGAAAGCTTTTGCGCAGCGGAGAAATCTATCATGCTTCTGCTGCAGACAACCGGATCCTTCAGAAGAATATAATGTAAAAACAGTGATCGATTTCCGGTCAGCCGCAGAAGTAAAGAAAAAACCAGATGATATCATGGCAGGAGTGGAATATTATCATATTCCGATTCGGGATGAAGACAGCAGTGGAAACAGTTTTTTTGAACATGTGATGTCCTGTTATGGTGATGTAGACCGATATATGCAGGATTGGTACCGGAATTATATTACGGATGAATATTCTTTGAAGCAGTATGCACGTTTTCTGGATGTCCTGCTTCACGTAAAGAACGGAGCTGTTGTTTTTCACAGTGCCACAGGAGAAGACCGGACAGGAGTTGGAACGGCACTTTTGCTCTTTGCTTTGGGTGTACCTAAGGAAACGATAAGAAGGGATTATATGCGGTCGAATCCATGTCTGGAAGATGAACTGAAGTATATGCGCAGGCTTTACCGGGCAGACCGGCCGGAAAATAGCCGGAAGCTTGCAGATCTGAATGCCTTCTATCAGGTGAAGGAGTCTTATATCAATACAGTTTTTGATGTTATCGAAAAAGAAAACGGGGGAATTGAAAGATTCCTTCGGAAAAAACTCTACCTAACATCAAAGGCATCCGAGGAGCTTAAGAAAAAATATCTGATCTGAGGATAAAAACATTTCTTATCATCCTGAATGGATTTTGCAGGAAATTTTGATTGACAAAATTTTCGAAGTTGTTATAATGGTAAGAAAGCAAGGGTTTATTAGATTAAAGCGTTAACTGACGAAGTCGGTTTTCTATACATAAAAGTGTTGAAAGCAGGTGTATTATGGAAAAGAGAATACTATCCATCCTTGTGGATAATACCTCCGGAGTCCTTAGCCGTGTGGCTGGCCTTTTCAGTCGCCGTGGTTATAACATTGACAGCATTACCGCAGGAGTGACTGCAGATCAGAGATATTCCCGTATGACAGTTGTTTGTGAGGGAGATGACCAGATGCTCCAGCAGATCACTAAGCAGCTGGCGAAGCAGGAAGATGTACGGGATGTTAAGGTCCTTGAACAGGACGACAGCGTTGCCCGTGAGCTGATGCTCGTCAAAGTTGCTGTGAAGCCAGAACAGAGACAGGGAGCTCTTTCTGTTGCAGATATCTTCCGTGCCAAGGTGGTGGATGTAAGTAAGGATTCACTTATTATGGAGATGACCGGAAGTCAGAACAAGCTGAAAGCGTTTGTGGAGCTGATGGCTGACTATGAGATCCTTGAGCTTGCAAGAACAGGAATCACAGGTCTGTCACGAGGCAGTGACGATGTCCGGTACCTGTAAAAATTTTTACATATGTTTGCTAGGAGAGCAGATACTCTCTTAACGATAAATAATTTTTATGAAGAAGATGTTGTAAACATCAGAGGAGGAAAGTAAAATGGCAAATAAGATTTTTTACCAGGAAGACTGTAATCTCGGATTATTAGATGGTAAGACAATTGCGATTATTGGATACGGAAGCCAGGGACATGCACATGCATTGAACCTTAAAGAGTCCGGATGTAATGTAATCATCGGCCTTTACAAAGGAAGCAAATCCTGGAAAAAAGCTGAGGAGCAGGGCTTTGAGGTATATACAGCTGCTGAAGCAGCTAAGAAAGCAGATATCATCATGATCCTGATCAACGATGAGAAACAGGCTGCACTTTACAAGAACGATATCGAGCCGAACCTTGAGGAAGGCAACATGCTTATGTTCGCTCATGGTTTCAACATTCATTTCGGATGTATCAAACCACCGGCATATGTTGATGTTACAATGATCGCTCCGAAAGGACCTGGACACACAGTAAGAAGCGAGTATCAGGCTGGCAAAGGTGTTCCTTGTCTGATCGCTGTAGAGCAGGATGCTACAGGTAAAGCTCAGGATATCGCACTTGCATATGCACTTGGAATCGGCGGAGCAAGAGCTGGAGTTCTTGAGACAACATTCCGTACAGAGACAGAGACAGACCTCTTCGGTGAGCAGGCTGTACTTTGCGGTGGTGTTTGCGCACTTATGCAGGCTGGTTTCGAGACACTTGTTGAAGCTGGTTATGACCCAAGAAACGCATACTTCGAGTGTATCCATGAGATGAAACTGATCGTTGACCTGATCTATCAGTCAGGATTCGCCGGAATGAGATATTCTATCTCCAATACAGCTGAGTATGGTGATTACATCACAGGACCGAAGATCATCACAGAGGATACAAAGAAAGCAATGAAGAAAGTTCTTTCCGATATCCAGGATGGTACATTCGCAAAAGAGTTCTTACTCGACATGTCCGATGCAGGTGCACAGGTACACTTCAAGGCTATGAGAAAATTAGCTTCTGAGCATCAGTCTGAGAAAGTCGGCGAGGAGATCCGTAAACTCTACAGCTGGAACGGCGAGGATAAGCTTATCAATAACTAAGCAAAATTTATTGCAGGTGCAATAATTTTGCGCTACTCGAACGAAGCGCAGCGAAGTTTGAGTCAAAAAGTTACATATGTAATACAGTGGCAGGAAACTTTTTTGAAATCTAAAAATCCCATCTGGTCGTAATGATCAGATGGGATTTTTTTACACTCTTTATCTATCCGGATGCCCTGTTTCATCATCGAAAAACGGTGCGATTAAAGCCGAATCAGCATCTTTCTGTCTGCACACAAACCCGATCTCACGCAGCGGAAAAGAAAATCCTACCGGTACTTCCACCAGAGTTCCTTCTTCCAGCTCTTTTTTTACAAAATCGCGGATCACACAGGCAATCCCAAGACCAATTTCCGCAAACTGAATCAGAAGATCCATAGTTGTTACTTCCAGAATGTGGCTTAATTCCACATGATGTTCTTTCAGCTGAGAGTTCACAGTCTGACGTGTAATATTGTCCTCATCCAACATCATGAAAGTTGCTGCCTGAATCAGAGGTTCATCAGGATAGAGCTGTTTCTGGTTTTCCAGATACTGTTGTGTACAGACAAAGGTATCCTGGATTTTCAAAAGAGGTTGAAAATAATATCCCCGAAGCTTCTGCGGCCGTCCGATGAGTCCCAGATCGATTTTTCCTCATCCAGAAGCTGCAGAGTCTGATAAGTAGACTGGCAGGAAATTGTGATACGTACATGAGGAAAACGAGCGATATAGTTTTTCAGGTGGGAGAGCAGTACATATCTGGTAAGAGTAGACTGGCACCCAGACGCAGCTTTGGAATGTCCCGGGAACGGTTATGGCGAATAGAATTTTCTCCTTCATCCAGAAGTGAAAGAGCTCCTTTTACTTTTTCAAAAAGAAGCTCACCGTCCGGGGTCAGAGTGACACCCCGGGAACTTCGTTTAAAAAGAACGGTATCCAGATTCTGCTCCAGCTTCTGGATCGCCTTGCTGATAGCAGGCTGACTGATATAAAGATCCCGGGAACTGTGGGAGATACTGCCGGTACGTGCTACCGTATAAAAAATATGATAAAGAGACAGATTATCCTGCATGTAAAACCTTCCTTTCGAAAAATAGTAAGGTAATAAAGGTAATAAAAAAATCCGAAGTCATCAGACCTCGGAAACCTTAGCTGTTATAATATCTATAATTTTCAATCGGGGCAACAGGATTTGAACCTGCGACCTCACGGCCCCCAGCCGTGCGCGCTACCAAGCTACGCCATACCCCGCAACGCATATAACTATAACATAAACGAATTGTAAATGCAACCATTTTTTGAGGAGAAAGAGTGTGATCCCTTGATACTTGTTACTGTTCACTCCGTTCTCAGTAACACGCTTCGCGATGCACAGAATTTATGCTGATCGCATAAATTCGCGCGGTATGTCTCGGGTTTTCTGTGACCTTCGCTCACAAAAAACACCTCGCGGAACATTACCAGTGAACAATAACTGATACTTTCATAGGCTTCACACTCTTTACATGGTATGCTCAGGCTGTCTGTATTGTGTTACCCGGGTCAGGTAAAATACCTCTTCCCTGAAGTACAACAACAAGAGTTTCTGTTGTGTCCTGTAAATTCTTGATATCTTTTCGGATATCCCGTTCTGCAAGCTTAACATCCAGTGAAAGGTCGTCCAGGCGTTTTCTGTTGGTATCACATTTCAGATCGATCATTTCAAGTCTGTTTTCTACCGGTTGAAGCGGGCATCTATTTCATCAAAACGAACATCCATAGCATCAAGACGAGCGTCGATACCGTCGAAGCGAACATCCATAGCATCGAGACGAGCGTCGATACCGTCGAGACGAGCATCCACAGCATCCAGTCTGGCGTCGATACCATCTAATCGGTTATTTATATTGCCCAGCTGGACATTGATCGGGTTTATCATACCGGCTAATAATTCCAAATCTTTCTGATCTAACATATGCGCATCCTCCCATAAAAACTGTACCGCATATTTCTCTGTGCGGATATTGTATCATGTTTCGAGTGTGAAGTCTATGAAATTATCAAAGAACAAACTGGACAGGAACAATAAGTTCTCAATTAGTATAATATATGAAAGAGTAAAAAACAAGACATATTTTTATATCTTTAATAATAGAAAATGCAGGCGAACTGCCTGAAGAATAAAAAAGGAGGCCGGGAGTTGTGCGGACTCCCGGCAAAAAAGTATGAAAAAGAAAAAGATTGTTTAGCATTTGCATTTGCTATCTACAGTTAATAATATAGTAAAAAAATGTGTGCATTGTGTGAAAGGAAAATGAAGATAATGTGAAAACTGCCGCTTAATGTTAGATTAAGCGACAGTAATATGTCATTTTTTGTGCTTTTTATGTAAGTATAATTCGTTTGGCAGAGGATGCTCTGTGAAATTATACCAGTTTATTTAATTTTTCAATAATTTTTGTAAGTTCTTCTCTGGAATACCCGCCGAAGCTTACCAGTGCGCGTAATGGCATGGAGTCGGTCATGGCTTCTGTCATTTCTTCGGTGACAGCTTCGGAAGCGGCTTCAGAAGAGGACTCTTCACCAACGTTCATGGCTGAGATATATTTTGCTGTCAGTTCTTTTGCTGTTTCGCTTGTTTTCGGGTTGCGGAACAGTTCGCCCAGGGTAGTGTTCATATGAACATGCATCGGAAGCTCCTGACTGCTGTTCAGATGGATCCTGCTTTCAAGATGGATATCTCTGGAAGAGGTACCGACAAGGAGCTTATATTCGCCGCTGGCTGCGAACCAGTCATGAAGTTCTGTATTGTACCATGCGAAGCTTCTCTTGTCCAGTTCCATGGTTACTGTTTTGGTCTCGCCTGGGTTCAGGAAAACCTTTTCGAAGCCTTTGAGCTCTTTTTCCGGACGGATCGCGGAATGGGTACAGTCTTTGACATAGAGCTGTACGACTTCTTTTCCTGCCACGTTTCCTGTATTTGTTACATCAACCGAAATGGTGATCGTGTCTTTGTCTGTAGGATTTTCATTGGAGATCTTCAGGTTGCTGCAGGCAAAGGTAGTGTAGGAGAGTCCATAGCCAAACGGATATGCTACATCCATTTCTTTTGTATCGTAGTAGCGATAGCCTACGAATACCCCTTCACGGTATTCAACCTTTTCACCACCGCCGAAGTTCAGGTAAGATGGATTGTCGGAGAGCTTGAGCGGCATTGTCTCGGCAAGCTTGCCGCTTGGATTTACTTTTCCGTAAAGGATGTTTGCGACAGCGGCACCGCCTGCCTGACCGCCGAGGTATGCTTCCAGAAGTCCTTTTACATCATTGAGCCATGGCATCTCCACGGGGGAACCGTTGTGGAGGACGATCACGGTATTCGGCTGTACTTTAAGGATCTCAGCAATGAGACGGTTCTGGCATTTAGGAAGCCTCATGTGGGAACGGTCGTATCCTTCAGATTCAAAGCTGTCCGGAAGTCCGGCGAAGATCACAACCTTGTCAGCGGCGGCAGCAGTTTTAATTGCTTCAGCTGCAAGTGCGTCATCGTAGAGATCTTTGTCTGCAGGAAAACCTTCCGCATAAGTAACCTGTGCATCGGAAGGAACGGAATCCAGTGCATTTGTGATCTTGAAGCAGTTGATATGAGAGCTTCCGCCACCTTGGAAACGAGGCTTCTTTGCAAAACCACCGATGAAAGCAACTTTTTCGGATGCTTTCAGAGGGAGAATTTGCATATCGTTTTTCAGAAGAACCATAGATTCTTCCGCAATGTGGCGTGCTTCTTTATGGTCTTTTTCCATAGTGAAGTCCTGCGGTGCACGGTTGTCTGTATATTCAAAAATTATGCGTAAAATACGTTCAACAGCCTGGTCAAGAATGTCTTCCCTGAGGGAACCGTCTTTTACGGCCTGTACGATGAGGGCATCGTTGACCCCATTGGAGGAAGGCATTTCCAGCTCAAGACCTGCCTCAAGACCTTTGACGCGGTCATTGACTGCACCCCAGTCGGACATTACATAGCCCTTGAAGCCCCAGTCGCCGCGGAGAACATCTGTGAGAAGCCATTTATTCTCAGATGCGAAAGTGCCGTTGATCTGGTTGTAGGAGCACATGAAGGTGTATGCTGAGCTTTTTTTACTGCGGTTTCGAATGCAGGGAAATAGATCTCACGTAAAGTGCGCTCATCAGCCTCGGAAGAATTGCTCATGCGGTGATATTCCTGGTTGTTTGCTGCAAAGTGTTTGATAGAGGTTCCTACATGCTGGGACTGTACTCCGTTTATAAAAGCGGCTGCAATCTCACCTGCGAGATATGGATCCTCGGAATAATATTCGAAGTTTCTTCCGCAGAGAGGAGAACGTTTGATGTTTACGGCCGGTCCGAGAACTATGGATACATCGTTGGCCTGAGCTTCTTTTCCGATGGTTTTGCCCATTTCTTCCATCAGCTTGCGGTCAAAGGAGCAGGCGCTTAAAGCGGCCGGCGGGAAGCAGACGGCTTTGATGCTGTCGTTCATTCCAAGATGATCGCCCTTGTCATCCTGCTTACGAAGTCCGTGAGGGCCGTCGCTGACCATTACTTCCGGGATCCCCAAGCGTTCCACATGTTTCAGATGCCAGAAATCAAGACCTGAGCACATGCCGGCTTTTTCTTCCAGTGTCATCTGGCTTACGATTTTTTTCAGATCACGTTTCATTAAAAATACCTCCGAAATGTTTTTCTTACTATGAACTATAGCATGTTTTGCTGGTAAAATATAACAAAAATTTGTTA
>ENA-OQAZ01001294-OQAZ01001294.1-human-gut-metagenome-genome-assembly--contig:-NODE-1294-length-12256-cov-2.005277_pt1 | contig 12256 bp, 14 predicted proteins | sample MGYA00242737_ERZ504531 | MGnify/ENA primary metagenome ERZ504531 (study PRJEB26092, sample SAMD00036244) | human gut metagenome | host: Homo sapiens | study: EMG produced TPA metagenomics assembly of...
CCACTTTCACCCGCTTCATTGTCCGATTCACCAGAATCGGACACACTGGCACGCGATCCGCCGCGCACATCAGCGAACGGATCCTTCGCCTCACCTAAAATCGGCTGTCCGGACTGCGCAAGCCGCTTGTTATAGTCCTGGGCCGCGGCGAACGCGTCATCCGCCTGCGGATACGGCCAGCCCGCAACCGTCTGCGCGGATCTTACCGACGTTCCCGACAGATCACGCGCCGACCGATACTGCAACATCGCCGGAAAACCGCCAATACAGATCGCAGCGACAATCAACAGCGCCGCAATCGCACGCATCGCCAGCGTTTTGCCGCGAGCGTGACGTCGTTGACGCATTTCGTCGGCAACGTCAATCGCCTCTTCGAACGACGGAAAGCGACTTTCCAACGAAAGTCGACCACCCATCGGAGCTCTTCGGATGACGGCCAACGACCGTCATGCCATTCCGCCGTTTCCTCCATCTCACGCAACCGTGCCGTCACCCGACAAGCTTTCGCAGCACACGTTCCAGTTCGTCGATGCGCAACGCCTGTTTCGCGATCAATTCGTCGCATTGGTTGATGATGAGTTGCGCTTGGGCGAGCTGCGAAAGCGCATCCTGCGATTCCGTTGCCGACGATTGCGCATCATCGCGCATAAGATCATGATGCCGAATGACGCGCAGGTCGTCGCGGTCCACCCGCTTGCTGTTGCGGCGGTCTCGTTCCTCCTGCTTTTTCCAGCGTGCAATGCACCGCTCAATGCGTTTGTATCCGATGAGTTTCGGGTCGAGACCCGCCTCGCGGAAGATGGCGGCCGGCGATTCGCCCGCATTGTATCTGCACATGACTTCGATGCGGAAACTGTCGGCATACCGGATATGCGACGCGCTCACGCTTTCCACTGCGGGAAGGCTGGCCAAATACGCGCGCTCCTTTGCGGTGAATTTTCCATCAACCATTCTTCCCTCCCCCTATATTGCCTAAACAGCTTGGTTCAGAATCGTATCGGAGCTTTCCCATTGGCACCCTCGTTAAAACCCTCGAATAAAGCCCACCCTTCCCCCAATGAAAGAAGGAGTCCATCTTCAAAACAAAACAGTTCCGCCATTTGCACAGATAGTAACGCTCATAGAATTACCCCCCCCCCCATAAAATTTACAAAAACTTAACCTTGCCCCAGAGTGCCCTTTGGCTCATCATGGGGCATCACGTCCTTGAACACCGTCATGCAGACTCACTAGGCTAGAAACATGACGCAAGAGCTCGTTTCATTGACTATCATCATGGCGGTGGCGGCCGTCAGCCCGATTGTGGCGCAGCTGATTCCAGGAAGGTTCATTCCACAAACTGTGCTGCTGCTCGTCACCGGAGCCGCACTCGGTCCGTACGGACTGGGCGTAATCGAGGTGAACGACGCCGTGAAACTCTTGAGCGAGCTCGGCATGGCGTTCCTATTCCTGCTCGCCGGCTATGAAATCGACCCGAAACGACTCGCCGGGCATCAAGCAAAGTCGGCCTTGTCACATGGATCATCACCTTGGGCTCGCCGGACTCGTCGTGACCCTGCTTCCATTCTTCGCAAAGCAAGGCATCAACGGCATCGCACGGTAATAGCACTTACCACCACCGCTCTCGGCACACTCATGCCGATTCTCAAGGAACGCAACCTCGAAGGCACCCCCATCGGCGACGCATCATCTCGTACGGAACGTGGGGCGAACTCGGCCCAATCCTTGCCATGGCCATCCTGCTATCCACCCGAACCGGCTGGCAGACCATGCTCGTGCTCGGCGCGTTCCTTACCATCTGTCTACTGTGCGCAATGCTACCCACGAAAGCACTGAAAACCGGCCATCGCCTGTACCGTTTCCTTACGGAAAACGCGAACACGTCATCGCAAACGCTCATGCGACTGACCACATTCCTGCTCATCTTCCTTGTCACCATTTCTGCACTGTTCGAACTTGACGCGGTGCTCGGCGCGTTCGCCGCAGGCTTCATCCTGCGTTACATCATCCCCGACGGCAGCAAGTCGCTGGAAATGAAACTGGAAGCGGTCGGCTACGGATTCCTTAATTCCTGTGTTTTTCGTTGGTGTCAGGAGCCGCGATCAACGTGCGCGCCGTGGCAGGCCGACCCGCGCTGCTCGTCGCGTTCATCGTAATGCTCATGCTGATTCGCGCGGTGCCCGTATATGTTGCGCTATCGCTCGACAAACGCGAGAATCCGCTGTCATCGCATCATCGCGTCACCGTAGCGCTGTATTGCACGACCGCGCTGCCGATCATCGTCGCCGTCACGTCACTGGCGGTGAAGGTCGGCACCATGCAAGGCGACACCGCGTCAACACTGGTCGCAGCCGGCGCGATTACGGTGTTCCTAATGCCACTGCTTGGCTCGATCACATATCAGGTGGCCGACGTACATCCGGTCACCGCGGTTCGGGAGATTGCACACACACCATCCGATTGGCGGACGATCGTGCACGAACATGCGCAGGTGCATGCGCTGCTGCACCATCAGGACCAGCTCAAGCGTATGGCGGAAACATTGGACGCACTGGAGAAGATGGGAACGATGGGACATGGCGATGCGGCACATAGCAATGCCGGACATGGCGATGAATATCGAGCCGAACTTGTGAAACGTGCGCGCCGCGAAATCGACCGGCAGTTGAAGGAACTCGGCCTGGACCCGCAGCTCACCACGCAACTGCCACACAACTACCGTTATCCGAAGAACTGAAACGCGAATCCGAGCCTTTCCGGCACTCTAAGTGTCCGATTCTGGAGAAACGGACAACCGTAACGCACTTTTACCCGTCTAGTTGTCCGATTCTGGAGAATCGGACATTCAGACATGCGCCTATTCGACGGATTTGAGCGAACTAATCGGGTCGATACGATCCAACACCGGATTCACGAACAACTGCACGAGCAGCGCGAAAGCCATGGTCGCGCCGGCCGCAATCACATAACTCAACGGCGTGCATTCCACTTCGAAATACAGTGCGGGCATATTCAACGCAGCCGTCAGCAATCCGCCGACGAAACGGCCGAGAGGCAAGCCCAGCACCACGCCCATCATGGTGAGCACCATCATTTCGCGATTTACGTAATGATGCACTTCCTTGTCGAAGAATCCGAGCACCTTGAGCGTGGCCATCTCGCGTTCACGTTCTGACACGTTGGTGTTGGCGAGCGTGAACAACACCACGAGCGCGAGCCCGCCCGCGAGCGCCACGATCAGCGCGACCACCGCACCCATCAGATCGAATTTGAAGCTTTCCGCCATGTGCGCGCAGCTCACGGCTTTCATGACCGCATCGTCGTCTTCCAGCTTTTCCGCATAGGCGGCCTGGGATTCGCCTGAACCTTTGAGCTTCGCATACATGCGTTCCACACCAATTGTTGGCCGTTTGACGATGCGCCATTCGAGGTACCGGATTCGCCGTTTTGATTGTCCGATTCTCCAGAATCGGACGCGGAAGATGCGGAAGACGTGCCGGATGCAGCAGTATCGAACAGCTGGCGATAATAGGTTTCGCTCACATACACGTCCGATCCGATCACACTGCGGATCACCGCGCTGACATGCGCTTCGGCCTGCATATCGTCACCGTTGGTCAGCGTTACCATACCGCCCGCTTTGACGCCCATCGCGCTTGCCGCGGACTGCGATACGATCACGCCGTCATCGCCCAGACTTACCGTATCGGCCGCACCATCCACCCAACTGGAGCGCACCGGCTGCAACGTGACCATCTTGCCGAACTCGCTGCGTTCACTGTCGGGCACGGCAACCAGCTGAATGCTTTCGCTCCCCGAATCGCCGGTCAGATCACCCGATTCAACGCGCACGTCCATGCTCGACGTGACGCGACCATCCGAAGCGACTTTCTGCCGCATCGCATCAGCGTCATCATCGTTCGCGACCACCATCAAATCGTACTGATACACGTCCTGATACTGTTTCGCGCCCAATGCGGCAACGGTGTCGTTGATCGCAAGTCCGCACACAATCAACGCGGTGCAGCCGGCCACGCCGCCGACCGTCATGATCAGACGCGATTTGAAACGGAAAATGTTGCGCGCCGTGACTTTGCCGAGGAAGCTCATGCGATTCCACAACGGTTGATACGCTCCAGTAGAATGCGCGATCCTGCACGCGGCGCTTTCGGACGCATGAGACTGGCCGGCTTCTGTCGCATTTCCTGCGCGCACGCATACACGGTTGCGGCAAGCACGCCGACCACGAACAGCGCGACTCCGGCCGTTCCGTACAGCCAGTCGTATGCCAAGCGTACGTCCGGCATCACATACAAGCCTCGCAATACGACGAGCAGGAACGCCGGAATGCCAAGGAAGCCTGCGATCAGGCCGAGTCCACCGCCGATCAGGCAGGCGAACAGCGCGAACAACAGGTATCGTGAGGCGACCGCAAGACGCCCGTAGCCGAGCCCTGTGTATGTGCCGATCAGCCCGCGATCCTCTTCGACCATGCGCGCCATGGCGGTCAGACTCATCATCACCGCCACGAGCAAGAACACGATCGGGAATGCGTTGCCCAGCGATTGGATGGATTCCAGATCAGATTTCAGCGAGCTGAATCCGCCGATTTGCGACCGGTCCTGCACATACCAACGCACTTGCGGAATGCTGTCTTCCAGCTCGTTTTGCTTGGATTGCAGTGTCCGTTCGGTGTCTTTTTTCTGCTGGTCCAATTTCGATTGCGCCTGGTCGAGTTGCGCTTTGGCTTCCGCTAATTGCGGGCTTGCGGCAATTACCGTTTCACGTAGTGTTTCACGGGTTGTTTCGTCGAGGGATCCTGCAGCCGCGCCCGCCTGCATATTGACGATTTGGTCGATTTGCTGATTGAGCTGGCTGCGATTGCTGTCGATCTGCTGTTGCGCTGCGGCGAACTGTTTGTCGGTTTGCGCTTTCGCCTCGTCGATTTGTTTGGTTCCAGCGTCGAGTAGTTCCTGATGACGCGCTTTCTGGCGATTGGTTCGCACCGTGCCGTCGATGCGGTCAGCTACTTCGCTGACGGTGTCGTCGTACACGTCACTGAACGAGTCCTTGTCGGCGGCGCCTTTCACGAGAATGGTGACGGCCGTGTACATGCTGCCGGTCACACCGTCGGACGGCGCAAAGAACGTGTAGTCGCTGGTGGCGGAGGAACGGAATGCGTTCGTACCCGAATAGCCGTCTGGATTGGTGAGATCCTGCGGGTCAAGCACCACGCCCACAATAGTCAGTTCGGTGGGGAAGCTCGGTGCCTGATTGTCCGATTCACCAGAATCGGTCACCCGTGCGGCACGTTTGCCATCCTGCGTGTCCGATTCTGCAGAATCGGACATCTGGGACCCGTTTTCGCCCGTTTGGTTGTCCGATTCTGCAGAATCGGACACAGAAGAAGACGCCGAATCCTGCGGTGTCACCGTAATATGGTCGCCCTTTTTATATCCGGAATCCTTGATGAATTTGCGCGTCACCGCGATCTCACCGGACTTCTCCGGCATGCGTCCGCTCTGCAGATACGGCTGGTCAATGCCGTTCGTGCCGATCTCCTGCATGGTCACGGTTTTTTTGCCGTTCAAATCGACGGTCACGGTTTGCGAACGTTCGCCCTGCACTTTCGCGACACCGGAAATCTTACGGAGCTCGGCAATATCGTCATCGGTCAATCCGGCCGTCGACAACACCTGAATGTCGTGCAATCCTTGGGTGTCGAAAAAACGATCCGTCGCAAGAAAAGCGTCTCGGCAACCCGCGTAAATGCCCGTAAGCACGGCGACGCCCAGCAACGAGATCAGTGCGATGGAGATGAATCGCTTCCACGCATGCAACCACATACGCACCATGTCTTTGATGAATGCCATGACGACCTCCAGCCCGTAGCGCTCAAGCAGCACCAACCATTGCTCCCAAAACCTTCATTTTATTGAACTATCGAACTATTGAACACTATGAAACCGAATCCACGCGCTACAGCTACAATCGGGGAAGACGCGCCATACCAAAAACCATAGGCGCGTCACCTACCACTACTGCCGAACGCAACATCGCCAAGATCGCCAAACTTTTGCCGAATTTGCCGAATATTGCCGAGGCACCCAAGAAGAGGAAGCATTCATGAGCGACGCAACCGTTGCGAAGAAACCGCGCGAAACCGACGATGTGCCGGTTCCGCCGACGCTGCGCAAGTCTTTGAAGAATCGTCATATTCAATTGATCGCATTGGGCGGCGCGATCGGCACCGGCCTGTTCTATGGTTCCAGCGAGTCGATTCAGCTGGCGGGCCCGGCCATTCTGCTCGCCTATCTGATCGGCGGTCTGGCGATTTTCCTGATCGTGCGCGCCCTGTCCGAAATGGCGGTCGAGGATCCGAAGGCGGGCGCGTTCAGCTATTACGCCACGCAGTACTGGTCGAAGCGAGCCGGCTTTATTTCCGGCTGGAATTACTGGTTCAACTACGTGCTCGTGGCCATGGTGGAGTTGGCCGTGGTTGGCTCGTTCGTGAATTACTGGTTCCCGAACATTCCGAAGTGGGTGTCGGCGGCGGTGTTCCTGGTGGCCATCGCGGCGCTGAATCTTATGGGCGTGAACAAGTTCGGCGAATTGAATTCTGGTTCGCCATCATCAAGATCGTGGCCGTGCTTGCCATGATTTTCGGCGGTTTGTATGTGATCATCGCGAATGTGCCGACCGCTTCGGGCATTCGCGCGTCGTTCGCCAACTGGTTTACCGTTGACGGCGGATTCCTGCCGCATGGCCTGATGTCTCGCAATGCGGACGGCACGTGGACCGGTCTGCTGATGGCGCTGGTCGTGGTGATGTTCAGCTTCGGCGGCACCGAGCTCATCGGCATCACCGCGGGCGAAACCGAAAATCCGCGCACCACCATCCCGAAGGCCACGAACGGCATTATCTGGCGTATTCTCGTGTTCTACATCTGCGCGCTCGGCGTGATCATGGCCGTGGTGCCGTGGAGCACGATCGACGGCAATTCCAGCCCGTTCGTGCAGATTTTCGACTCGGTGGGCGTGCATGCGGCCGCCGGCATTCTGAATTTCGTGTGCTTGACCGCCGTGATGAGCGTGTACAACTCCGGCCTGTACGCGAACTCGCGCATGCTGTATTCGTTGGCGAAGCAGGGCAATGCGCCCGCGTATCTGGGCCGCCTGAACAAGCGCGGCGTTCCGGTCGGGGGGTGTGATCACGTCGGCCATCATCATGCGATCGCCGTGGTGGTGGTGTTCGTGTGGCCTGATTTCGCGTTCAATTATTTGATGTCGATTGCCACGATTGCCGCTGCGATTAATTGGATCATGATTATGCTTACGGAAATTAAGTTCCGTCGCGTTGTCGCCGCCGGCGACGGTCCGAATGATTTGAAGGGATTGAAGGGCCAGGAAGCACTTGACAAACTTGCGTTCAAGCTGCCGTTCGCCAAGGTGACGCCGTATGTGGTGATCGCGTTCATGCTGCTGGTCGTGGTGCTGATGTGCTTCTCCGCAAGCTATCGCATCGCAGTGGTCGCCGGCGTGATTTGGCTGGTCGTGCTGTTCGCCGCCTATCAGATCACACAGAAGCGCGCCTGAAGTCGTAAGGCAACAATGCGCCCATGTCTCAAGCGAGGGGCACGGGCGCTTTTTGATTTCAGATTACGATTTCAGATTTCAGATTTTGATTTCCAATCCGCGATTCCCGGGCTGTTCTGGGGACTCGCGCCGTTCGACCTGTGGTACCTGTCGAAGCAGTCCGGCAACACCGTCGCAATCCTGTATGGCGTAACCCCTTGCGGCGATCGCCGCGATCGGCTCGCTGCTCGCTTTCATCCTGCCCTTGTCGGGGCGCAGCAAATGCGCAATCGCAATTTTTTAATTCATCATCGCATTAACTCATCATCGCATCTTATTCCGCTGCCGGAGCGGGACCGGTCGAAGCGCGGGCACGCAATTCGTACGGCCCTTCCATCAGATGCCCCACACGCTCGCCGCCGATCAGCTTGAGCAGCAATCCGGCGGCCTGCTTACCGGTATCGACCACGTCACGGCCCATGGCGGTCAGGTTCGGATACGCCGCGGTGCACATGAGGGAATCATCCCACGACATGATGGAGATTTCCTCCGGTACTTTGATGCCTTGCGAAGCTGCCACGCCAAGGCCAGCCAACGCCATCACATCATTGTCGTAGATGATCGCCGTCGGATGCTCAGAGAACGCCAGCAGGCGCTTCGTGGCCTCGCGACCGGTTTCCGGCGTGTAGTCGGTGTGCAGGCAACGATAACGCATGCCCAGCTCGGAAGCGACGTCCGCAAAGGCGGAATCGCGAATATACGAGTGCGCAAGCGATTCGGGACCGCCGACGCGGGCGATCTGACGATGCCCGAGATCATACAGGTATCGCACCGCTCGGCGCACGGCATCGGCGTCGGCGCTTGACAGACTCGGCAGATTGCCGACCACGGAGCATCGGCAATGGCAAGCACCGGCATCTCCTCATGCTCCTCAAGCAAGGCAACGCAAGGGTCTCCAAGCTCGACATTGACGAGCAGCATGGCGTCGACGTTGCCAGTAGCAATCCAATCATCGATGATCGAAAGCTTCGCGTCCTCACCCACGGCCATGCGTACCAGCAGAGAATAATCGTATTTTCCAGCTCGGCGCCAAGACCGGAAATAAGTTCCATCATGTAGGATTCGACGGAAAGCAGCTTCGGGTCGTAACCCAACACTAGACCCACGCGCTGCGTCTTCGCCTTGGCCAGCGCCTGTGCCGCGCCATTCGGCTTCCATCCCAGTTCATGTGCGACCTTCAACACTTTGTCTCGGGTCACATCGGAAACACCAGACTTGCCGTTGAGCGCATACGAAACGGCGCTACTAGAGACTCCCGAAGCTTGGCAACGTCAAAAATCGTCACCTTGCTTTTTTGAATAGGCATGTCCGTGTCCTTCTTCTTAACTTAAATCGCAACTTAAACGGTTCATCTACATCGTACAGTAAAAGCGCCGACCAACCTCTTGAAAAGTCAGCGTTCACAACACTTTCGTTTCTTAAGGTTGGCGGCGCTTCAACTTATGTTTTTACTCAACCGAACACGTCAACTGAAATTTCAGTAGTCCTCTATCCACTCTTCTACCGCTTCAGTAGACGGCGTACTCGCGGAAGCTCACCATTCGCGCTTCGGATCGTTGGCGGAACGCAGCACGGTTGGCGGCTGCGAACGCACCCGGAGCGGCAAGCGCTGCGGCATCGGCAGTGGCGATATGCAGCACGACGCTTTCGCCCGGAAGCAGCGAGACCATGCCCTCGGCCACCGAAGCCTTCGCGTTGACCTTATCTGCCATGCAGAACAGGTCGCGCACGTAGCTCTTGGCTGTGACGGTAAGTTCCACGCCATCTTCCACGGCAACGGCCGCGGCACTGAGGGCGAGTTTCACGTAAAACATTTCTTGTATTCACGCAATGGTTGCGGCACGGATGGCCATCCGCGCGTTCCGGAAGACGAACAGATGGCCGCCGAACTGACCGCATACCTGGAATCATTCGGCCCGGACCTCTGGCAATAGCCTATGCGCTCGCAGTGCAGCGCATTTTATTTGATTCGTTTCTGCGATTTTGGTGGCATAAATCGCAGAAACGTTGATTTTTCAACGATTTTTATTTGACTGGTATTTGATTCGTATTTGACTGACGTGCGATCAGCAGGACTTCAATCGCAATATAAAGCGTGCGATTGCAGCACACTATAAGCACAGCAATCGCACGCTATTCATCGTCAACTATCGACAATCATGTGACGCAGCCGTTCAACGCAACTATCTAACGTGATTATTCAGCGTGATCAGAGTCGGTGTGATCGGTCAGGTCCAGCTTGAATGGGTGAGCAGGCAGATTATTGTCATTAAACAACGGTGCCGGACCCCAGCTACGCCATGCGTAGCGCATCATCACCGGCGCTGGCACTTCCGGCGTGGCCAACGTAATCGTGCCGATACTGCGGCTGTTGATCGGAATACCGAATTCCGTGGCGTTGTAATCGACCACGTTGACCTTTGCGTTGACCAGATCGTCAATATCGCAATCCACGAAAATCGCGGCGTAGGCCGGATGGAACACACCATCGGCACCGGCAAGCTCGAAACCGGAACGTTCCGGCAGACGCACCAGCGAAGGCAGGCTCTTGGCGAACTCGTCACCAAAACTGTCGGGCGTAGTACCGCTGAAATGCAGGCCGTGCGCGTACCGGAAGAACAGGCGTACGCGGCCGCCTTCGTCGCAGCGGAAACCCAGCACAGTCGGCCCATACACCGGAATACGGCTCATACCATACACTTGGCGAAGCGCACAATTGCCTAGACGCTCGCCCGGTGTACGTTTATCAACCGGATGAATGTTGTTGTATTCGCCGCAATCCATAGTGCAGATGGCGAACACATTGTCGATGGACTGCGCGGCATCCCACTGGGCCTCGCGCAACACCGGCCACAGCATCGGATCGCCGTCACCCTCGTCGACCTTCTTGTCAATCCACTGCGGCAATTGCACGATCAGGAACGGCAGCTTTCGCTCCACAGCGCACGCCATTCACCAATCATCATGCCCAGCAACTCACGGTAGGATCCGCAATACGGCTCGTCTTCCTCGCCCTGATACCATAGGAATCCCGCCAAGGAGTAAGGCACAATGCGCTCCAGCATGGCATGGAACGCGCCTGACGGACGCCACTGCGAGGTCGGCGTCATCGGCGGCGGCCACGGGCATTCGCCATACTGTTGGGTCAGCGTATCCCACGTCACATCAGGATCGTCTTCGCGGGCGGCTGCGATCGACGCATTCCACGTATCAGAACGCGACTGCCATTCGCCGTACTCCAAATCGAACTGTTCCTGCGTTTTACCTGCGAATCGCCTGCTCATAGCGCGCAAGATAGCCGCGCCCGGATTCGCTGGAATTCAGTGCATCTTGCTCGTCCAGCAACTGATCGACGTACCCCCGATATAACAGTCGATAATGCCGATCGGAAGGTCGGAATCAAGTTCATCACGCAGTTTTCGCGCAAAATAGTACGCTACCGCACTCATTACGCCACTATTTTCAGGCGATGATTCCTGCCAGCTTGCCGCATGTTCGGCGTTGCGATTGATCACACCGGTTTTCGGCACATTGTAGAAGCGCAGTAACGGATCGGCACAGTTATCGAGGCTTCCTCGGCGTCTTCACTGTTGCGCAATTCAAGTTCCATATTGCTTTGACCGCCGGCCAGCCATACTTCGCCGATAAGCACGTCATAATATTCGATGAAATCGTTGCCTGCGGTGACGCGCAACGTGTAAGGGCCACCTTCGGGCTGTGCTGGCAGCATGACGCGCCACGGTGAAAAACCGTTCTTGATCTCTTTGGAGGCGTACGCATGCGCCTGCACGATCACGGAACCATCGAAATCGCGGATTTCCGCGGAAACCTCAAGTCCGGCGCAATCGGCATCAAGCGCGCCGAACACGGCGATGGGCTTGTTACGCTGCAACACCATATGCGAGGCGAAAATCGCGGCGACGTGCAGAACTCCTGACGTGCTACGGTCTTCGGTAGGTTCAGCCGACGTTGTCATTTCAGAACCAGGTGCGGGACCAGTCGCAGTGACCATGACATCTCTTCCTATAGAAAAACCGTAAGAAACCGTACATATCTATCCTAGAACAATATGCGACAGAACATACAAAAAAGACCGCCACCCGTAAGGCAGCGGTCTTGTAAAAGACTCAGCGATTAGCCGAATGAGCCACATCAGCCACGGGCGATCTTGCCGGTGAAGGTGGCCATATCAGCGTCGTCATCCTTGCCGTTGTTCCAGGAGAACATGGCGCGCAGCTTCGGACCGACGGTCTCGATGCGGACGTTGCCGTACTCTTCCTGCAGAGCCTTGAACTTCGGAGCGCCAGCGTCCTGGTCCTCGATGAACTCCTTGGCGAAGGAGCCGTCCTGGATGCGCTGCAGGTGGTACTGCATGCGCTCACGCACGTGCTCGTCGATGCAGGTGTTGGTGTAGTCGCCGTACTGGCGGTGTCGGAGCAGGACCAGCGAGCCTTGTTCAGACCGCCCTCGTTTCATGAGGTCGACGAGCATCTTCAACTCGTGGCAGACCTCGAAGTAGGCGATTTCAGGCTGGTAGCCGCGTCGGTGAGGACCTCGAAGCCCATTTCAACAAGCTTGTTCACCGCCGCCCATGAGCCACATTCGTGCTTCGCCCGAAGCCA
>ENA-OQAZ01001296-OQAZ01001296.1-human-gut-metagenome-genome-assembly--contig:-NODE-1296-length-12239-cov-1.650017_pt1 | contig 12239 bp, 13 predicted proteins | sample MGYA00242737_ERZ504531 | MGnify/ENA primary metagenome ERZ504531 (study PRJEB26092, sample SAMD00036244) | human gut metagenome | host: Homo sapiens | study: EMG produced TPA metagenomics assembly of...
TTAAAACTCAAATTACATATTTCAATGTCTTTGTTTTTCACAATATTCTATTATTGTTTTAGGAGTGCCCGACCAGGTTTTTGCTCCCTCGCATTTTCCTGTGTTATAATACAGAGTTTCATTTAATTGCCTTTCAATGATATTAGTTTACTTATAAAATATTTAATCTCGCTTTTATATAAAATCAGCAATACAACAACGAATATTATTTGAATACCGTACTGAATTTTCCATTCAATCCATTCATTCAAAAGTATAAATGCTTGAAGCATTAGCATTCCATATGCAAAAGTATCTCTCATAAGAGATATTTTTACATTCATGCTTCTATTCAAATAAAACATACTTACAAGATATACAATCCAGTAGGAGATTGCTGTTGCTATAGCAGCTCCTAATGTTCCCCATAGAGGCACTAAAACAATATTCATACAAATATTTGCTACTGCGCCTGATCCAGAACATTTTGCAAAATACTCTGAATGCTTTAACGCTGCAAATATACTTCCTGCATACCCTGATAAAGAGCCAAAGATAATAGAAATGGTTAGAAACGGTACGAATCTCCATGCATCATAAAAGTCGTTAGCATACAAGTACCGTGCCAAAATTTTATCAGCGCATATTATTAAGGAACACACCATGACTAATACAAAATTATATGTGCTAAATATTTTTCTAAAAAATCCATCTGTATCATCCTTGTCAAATTTCCTTCACAGCTGACAACATAAATGCTTGGGAAAAAATATTCTGAAAATATTTAATTATAGATTGGTATTTTAGATGCGACCGAATAAACACCATTGGCAGATATTCCTAAAAAAAATATAATGACGTACCTGTCCGCTAGGCCATTAACCCACCATGCTATAGCATTAGCAATTGTGGGCAAACTGTAATGTATCATCTCTTTGTTTGTTTTCTGCTCGACATGTTTGAATGAAATATATTTCCATCCTTTCATGCAAACGAATAAAAAACACATCTGGCTCAATATTCCCAATATATTAGCAATAAAATATCCATCAATACCAAGTTTAGCAACACATAACAATAAGATATTTAGAGTTATTGTTATTATCGATCCTATAACACTTGCTATTGATATTTCCTTAATTCTATCTAATCCCCTTGCCATTGACGAAATTATGCCAGAAATTGAATTGGTAAAGAATATAAGGAAAAAATAAATTGATAAGTCATCAATAATACGGCTTATAGCGAAAAAATGATTAACTACAAGAAACAATATTGTGATACTGTTACCAATAAGGCAAAATTTTAATCCAATAGAAAATACATCCTTAGGGGCTGCTTCTTTATCCATTGAATATCTGAGAACAGCTTCGTAAATATTTATTGTTAAAATTGGAACTAAGATACCAACGGTTGAAGAAATAAAGTCATATTCCCCATATTCTGCAGTTGAAAGTATTGAGGTGTATAGCGGAACTAAAAAAAAGGAAAGTAATTTTGTGGCAAAATTGCTTAATGTAAGAAGTCCCATATTTTTTATCAGATATTTGTACTTACTCATTTATGACTTTGTCCTCGAATTCTATAAACTCTATGTTGCCTTCAGTGGAGTGGCTTTTTCTATAATGATTACTGGAAGAATATATACAAAAAACGCTAAATATCATATTTCTGCAATAATCCGTGCTTGTTATTTACAACCGCCCAATTTCTTTATAATAAATTTTGCTGTATTTTTAATACCATTCTTTTTAATCTTATTAGCAACTCTAAATGGAAAAGATATTATTTCGATCTACATCTATATTCAATTTTCTTGTTATTGGAGCCACATCGTTCAATCGCATCCACAATAGAATCAAGTTTAGAGTGCCATGAAGCGCTATAATGATGAATTGAAAATGTATTATTTGTTATTGTCAATTTTCCTGTCCCATAATTAAGTGGGCAGAAATATTCTTCGGGGTAAATATATATTCCGGCTACGTATTGGATTTGTTCTAGTTCCTTAAAACCATGCTTCTTTAAAATATTAGTTGTGTATAAAACCACTGTTTGTTCATTAAGCGTTCCATCCTTATTCACGAAATGGATAGTATGATAAAAATCCAAAATTTCTTTATACAGACCAAGACAGGGGTTTACTCCCAGACCAAGACCGGGGTTTACTCCCAGACCAAGACCGAGAGCACATTTATTCATGCTTCGCAACCCATAAATGCACCTCGATTTACTATCTCGCTCATGTCTCGAATCACTTCAACATCTGTATCAAAATATAAACCACCGTAATTATATAAAATCCAAAAAACGAGCATAATCACTTACAAATGCCCATTTTTTTTGCTGTGTAGCTTCCTTCACATAGTCGCAACAATTCAAATCAAAATTGCTTTCATTCCATTCTTTGATTTCGTAATCTGGAAAGTATTTTTTCCAAGATTCTATACATTTTTGCGCCAGTTCTGGTAATTGATTTCCACCAAACCAACAATAATGAATAATCCGTGGTATCATTGTAACTTCTCCATTCGTTTATTATTCTTTGCACAAATATAGAAAAAGACAAAATTATTATAAATTTCTACGAGCTGCGATTCACAAAAAGCATACATTGCTAACATAACCGCTATTGCTATCACAATGTAGTCTTTTGAGGCTATAGCCTTTTTCACTAAATAGATATAGGCTATAGCAAATAACATCGTGGGTATAATTCCCATAATTATTAGCGATATTGTATAAGTACAATCACAGGTAATAGTTGCCCAAAAAATTTTGTATTTCATTATATACTTGCCCTGTTTCATATAAACTTACATTTTTACCAAACAAAGATAAAGAATATTTATTAATTGGTAGTAATTTAAAAAAAAGTCTATTAGTAAGCAACAAATCTAATTTTTTCAAAAGATAACTATACGGCAACATTTTTGCAGATAGCCATGTGAAAACAATAATACTTATTTGACTGCATTCGATAATCAGATTTCCTATCATTAATTTCTTTTTTGCTAGATACCATTTGAAAAAGGAAATTGTGATTGGAGTTAGTGCTATAATAATCATGGCAGTTTTTGATCCCGTAAGCAGCATTACAGCAACCGCTATAGTCTCAAACAATATATAATCTTTCGTTTTAGCATTATTTCCCCTTTCAGCGAGATATAACAGCATAATTATCATTACAGTTTGTGCAGTAATATTAGGATGCCCATATCCAAATGAAAGCTTACCTCTTCGCCCAATCCCGCCATCTGAAATTCGACATATCCAAAGTAAAACGGTAAACAAAAAAGTGGATGTAATGGCATATCTACAGATTCGAACAATTTTTTTAAATGAAATATTTTTTGCTGCAATAATCAAAAGAAATGCCCGAAAATATGCTGCTTGACCAGATTTTATATATCCGTAAAGTAAAAGGACTCCAATAATTGCAAATATTAGCAGTTGTCTGTTAGTATAACTTTTTTTTTAGAATATAATGTAACAATGCTACATACAAAGGCAATTGTATGTAATTTGCAAAAAGACTATAAATTTCAGAATTCGAAAAAATATATATTTTGGACAATTCTTCTATAATAATTAACGAAAATAATACCAATTCAAATAGTCCAATTTTCCTATGTTTCATATCCTATTCCTCAAAATTAATCTAAAGAAATATTTTTGACATATTAATCGTAGTTCATTTCTTTTCTGTCCCCCGCTTTCTTATAATTCGTGCTGGTATTCCCGCAAGCACAACATTTGATGGAAATTTCTTCGTTACAACCGCATTAGCTCCTACAACACACCCATCACCAAGTTCAGATCCATCTAGGAATATCGCTCCCGAACCAATCCAACAATTGTTACCTATTTTGATGCCTTGATGTGTAATGCCTTGCTCTTTTATTAATTTTGTTAAATCATTAAAATTATGATTTTCTGAATGTAAGCGTATAAACTGTCCAGCAATAACATCATCACCAATTTCAATTCCACCAGCAGCACCAAACATGCAATCATTCCCGAATGTTGTCCTGTTTCCTATTTTTACACCCTTACCAATACTTTGGAGTCCACCTGTACATTCAATTCTGGAATTTCTTCCTATTACAATATTATCACCAAGTTGAACACCATCTTTTGAGAGTGCATCTATATAAACACCGTCTTGTAGTTTTGCTCTATGTCCAATTATCAAACTTTTCTTTTCGATAATTTTGACTTTTTTCCCGATAAAAATATTACTTGCAATGTTTTGATATCCAAAAGAAAAAAATTTTCCTCGAACTATCATCCAACCATATTTCCAACATTGACGTGCGATGTAACTCATTCCAATCGCTGGGTCCAAATGAAAATTTTCTTTCCCTGCAATTTTTAAAAGATTATCCATAATATTCATGATTTTTTCCTTTATGATTTTCAAATATAATATCTTTGTTTTTAATCTAGTATTTTCCTAATTCATTTTTTTGTATCAATCGCACATTATGCATATTCCGCTTAAACTGTGCACTCGTTCCAAATCAACGGATCAATGTTCCGGAATAAACTGATTAAATGGTCTGGATAAGTATGTGGCAGCAGAACAACTCTTTGTTCTGCTTGATTATACATAAAGCACGACCAGAAACAGTGTCAATGGGGCATTTATTTATGCCGGCTTTAGCCCTTGCCATTGATACTGATGATGGGGGTGCTACTGATCAGCTAATGGCGGAAAGCAGATCAGATTGAACCGGAATCAATGTTCAGCTTGTAGCGGAATCCACGCTCAGATGAGCCGGAATTTGCACACATTATAATTTCATATAAATCCATGGTAAATAATGAAACAAACATATCTTTACTTTTTCTTTCATATTCAAGGCATACTTACAAGCAAGTGAAAAATCCAATCCCTTGACTTTCCACCCATAAATATTATATTTTCTTGCGCTAGTCAAATAATATTTTATTAGAATTCCGTATAATTTATTTTGGTATTCAATATCTGAAACAGTAGCTACTAATTGAAGCCATTCTGAATAAATATCTATTATCATACTAATTTTTTCTTTTGTTATTGATGATGTCATAATAGAGTTTTCTCTAATAATATAATTATAAAAGGGATAGTTTACATAACTTACTTTAGGATTTGCTAAAAACAAACGCGGTAACATTTCAATATCTTCAAAGTAATATCCGACTTTATAATATAAATTATTATCAATCAAAAATGTTCTACGGTACAAATTAAAATAAGTCTGGTTGCATACCATTCATTTTTTTCGATTGATAGAAGCACATATTCTCTCGCGTTATATATTTTTCCCTGTTCAAGATTTGTATGTTGTTGAAGGGTGACATTGGAAGTATTAATTTTTTTACATGCCCCTACTACTACATCTACGTCATCCCGAATATTTTTTATAAGCTTCTCACAAGAATCTTCTTCAATATAATCATCTGAATCAACATACATTATATACTCGCCTGTTGCAATCCGTAGCCCTGCATTACGGGCATCTGAAAGCCCACCATTTTTTTTATGAACAATGATAACTCTATCATCGATCTTAGCATAATGATCACATATTATTGGACATTGATCAGACTTCCATCATCTACAAGAATAATTTCAATATTTTTATATGTCTGGGATATAAGACTGTTCACGCAGCGCTTCAAATATTGTTCCACCCCATAAATAGGAACTATGATACTGATTTTTTTATCTTCCAAGTGTGTTTTCCTTTCTTAACGCATACCCTATTTATAATCTCTCCCATGTGATTTCCAGCCATAACACGCTTTCTCAATCTGATTTGCCATAACATCTACTTGGGTAATTAGCTGTTCAGCTATAATAGTTTTATTCATTTTTGTCAGTTTTTCGGATGTAAGGCTTTGCAATGCAAGACAAAGTTTCTCAGATGTAATGTCTTCGATCACGATTCCCGAATTCTTAGTTAAAATATCTTTTGCTCCTACATTTCCACTTATAATCACAGGGACGCCATAACTCAACGCTTCCAAAACTGTAAAGCCAAATGTTTCATACCAAATACTTGGTGCCACTAAAACATCAGTTTTATCAAATTATTTTTTCTAATTCCGCATAAGAGTATCTATCATGTACTTTTATATATGGTGACATCTCTATTGGAGTAAAATGAACATCTAGACAGAAATTTTGCTGTGTACTCCACAAATCATCAAGTGCCGTCTTGAGCAGAAAAAAACCTTTGCCCGCTCCTGTTGGTCCTAGATATCGAATGCGTAGTTTTCCAGTCGAATAATCTTTTTTCTTTCGATTGTCTTTAATATCCGAATGAGTAATTCCTATAACGCAACTATTTGGAAGATTGAATACTGATTCGTAAACTTTTTTTGTTACACTACTGTTGTAATGTATCATGTCCATTAGTTCTAAAAGTGAATAATAATAATTTCGAAGTTTCTTATAGTCATCTGCTGTCCCTACTGGAACTGCTATATCATTCACAATGGAGTCACTTAAACATTCATCTCGATGCTGTTTTCTTAATTTTTTCACAACTTTCGAATCCTTCAGTTTACGATAAATAGGCGATTGAAGAATTCTGATTTTTTTCAGGCTTAGTGCAGTGGTATTACAGACACCACAGCTTTCACAATTCCGCACACAAGTGCATACTGCTCCATGTCGAAACATCGTTACTTTCGGACATACGGGAAAAAAAACATGTGCAGTGATACTAATCGAATTTTATTCTCTTTTGCACTTTCTAAGAAACTTTTATGAAGCCCCATTAATGTATGTACATGAATCACATCCGGCTGAAACTTATCAAGTAACTGTCTATATGCTTCTGATTCCACGTTTTTGGTAAAGGCGGCAACATCTGCAATTCCCTCATCAAATGATACAGGAAGCGGATTGATAACTTCAAAGTTCAGAATATCTTGGCCATTCAATTTTACATTTTCGTGATTTTTTATAGCGACTTTTGGGTTGACAAATCCCATCTGCCCAGGCCAGAGCATTGCCACTGTATGGCCTTCTTTTGCCTGTTGAACCATAAGATCAACACAGAGTTTTGTTAGCCCACCGCTACGATATGGTGGAAAACCCAGTGCATAATGTAATATCTTCATCGACTTTCCCCCACAAATACAGTTTCATACTGTCCACAGATTTTCTCCCACGTATACTCTTCAGCCACACGCTTCTTCGCTCTCCGGCCTATTTCTACAATTTTGTCTACGCTCATTTGGTCTGCCTTATCAATGAGCTTTGCAAGCTACCCGGCTTGCGGCTCCAATACAAAGCGCAATCCTCTGCCACTTCTTTATTGAACCCAACATCTACCAGTAGGTTCAAATCGGTACTTCCAAGCGCTTCAATCAGTGATGGGTTCGTGCCACCAACCGTGTGACCATGAAAATACGCATAGGCATTCTCTCGAATTTTTTTGAGCAATTCTTGATCATAAACAGTGCCGACAAATTTAATTCTCTTGTCACTTTTGAAATGCAGTTTTTCTTCTAGCTCATTCAAGAATTTATCGTTCACATTTGTGATGATAGCGAAGTCTTTCTGGCTTTTACTTTTCATAAACTCTCTGATCATCACTTCAAAAGAGTTCTCTGGCACAAAACGACCTACAACAAGGTAATAGCCTTTCTTGGTCAATCCTTTTTCCTTATACCAGTTCACCAGTTTTTCATTGTCATCTGCCAACGTACTAAGAGTCAAATCCGCACCATAGGCGATAAACGTAGTTTTCGGATTTTTTACCTTTAATACCTTTACCGTCATAGCACTCATGGATATACCTTTCGATATTCACCGAATCACAGATAGCGAGGTCACAATACTTGATCATCATCTGTTCAGAAAGCTTCCAATACTTTTCTAATCGGTGCGGACCACTTGGCTCTCATCCATTCATGTCCATCCGGATTCAGATACACAGTGCCACTTAACTTATGGATTTCTTTATAAAAATGACGTGCAAACGGTCCAATGCGGCATGCCATTATGTAGACGATTGGGTGAGGAATATGATTTTTCTTGATATGCTCGCAGCAAGTCTTTAATGCAGCAACATCATAATAAATCGCCTGCATAGGACCAATCTGAGGAACGTCAATTTTGAAGCAGTGGGCATTGTGAAGTTCAAATTCATGGTCGTTGATTTTTGTCACACCATCGAATTTGTTCTCGTCCATGCAGCCATCTCCATTGGCTTTGCAGGCAACATGATATTTAATGTTTTCTTTATTTTGATGATATTCAGTAAGTTTATAGATAAAAGTTTCGTATCCTCCATAGGCCCCTAATGATTTAGCACCTACAAGGTATACATGTTGTATATCTGTTTTTTGCTGCATTTTCGTCATCCTAACTGCATGTTTTCTATATATGAATTATTTAGATTTAGGTGAATATAAAGTAAAAACCGATAATCGCACCAACAGCAATTACCGGCTTCATCCTCTAAAACCATTACTCTTAAATTTTTGTATCAAATATCTATGCCAAATCCTATCCTAAACTCCAAATAATTGCTATTATTTGGACCTGATGGTAAGCACCGTTTTTTTGCCTCAAATATGACCACAGATACAAATAATCTGTGCGTTTTTTCAGAGTTTAATATAACACGTCCCATTTAAAACTTCAATAGATTAATACAATCTTAAGAGTTATTATTATTGGAAATACTGGATTTAAATGGATACTATTTATTTTTACCTCACCGGAATAACTTCTTCAGGCATTTTCTGCAACATGGCCTGGACAACTTTATTACATTCAAGTTGGTATTTCTTAGTTTTGAGAAATCAGAAACTCCTACAGGAATATTTTATTTTCTCGTTTCTGCTGTTCCTTTCTCAAGGCTGAGGGTAAAGGTTCACCTGTATAATATCTCAAATCAGTTGTTAAAACAATATTGCCATGGTAAACTAATATTGCAAAAATCTTTTAAGGAGAATTTAATTGATGAAAAATATAGATTTTGTGTTATCTTACCTTTTTAATGGCAACACCCGTTCTGTAAAAGATAACGGTAATTGGAAAGAACTGTTATTTTTTACTGGATTTATCATTTATCTTGCAAGAGGTGTCTGGGCTACTACTATGTTTCCTTTTCCCAGAATCATAAGTAAACTGTGTTTTGGCCTGGCAATACTTTTTATTGGTTTAAAAATCCTTTTATATGACAGATATCCGTACCGCGTCTTATCTGTATTGGAATAATGGCATTGGATTCCCTTCTCGTAATCTATTCCAGCCATTATCTGAACATTTTTTCTGGGTACTGCTGATATTAGGTGCAAAAGATATTTCATTTAAGAAAATTCTTCAGATATACCTGATAATAACAATTTCCATCATGGCTCTGGCTTTTATAGCTTCTATGACCGGAGTGATCGAGAACCTGAAATATGTCACAGATGACCGTGGGATGCGCCAGGCCTTTGGATGTGTCTACACAACCGATTTTGCTTCCCATATTTTTTATATTGCTCTTGTTATCTTTTACCTGAAAGGCAACAGGTTGCGCTGGTTTCATTACGTTGCTTTAATAGTCGTTGCCGGACTTGTATACCATTTTTGCAATACTCGACTGGATTGTATTTCTATGGTTTTAACTGCTCTGCTTTTTGGTATAGGCAACTATATCACACAGAGTATTCAAAAACCGACTGCATTTTCCCTGTTATGGAATAAACTCTGGAGTTTTGCATCACCGTGGATCATGCCTGCTTTTGCTGCTTTGTCTTTCTTTGCCACCCTTTCATACAATAATGGTGAATCTGCTTTTTGGTCAAAAGTAAATATGCTTGTAACCGCACGCCTTTCTCTAGGTATAATTGGTATTAAAAACTATGGTTTCACACTCTTCGGTCAGAAAATTGATATGATTGGCGCCGGCGGAACTACCATATTTCCTGATAATTACTTTTTTATTGATTGCTCCTATATCCTTGTCTGCCTGCGGTATGGAGTAATTGCTCTTCTTCTGCTGCTGATTGCTTATAGCCTGAGCTGCATAAAAAACAAAAAGGATATTTATTTCCTATATGCCATCACACTAGTCTCCATTAACTGTGTGATCGCACATCATATTTTGGAATTAGAATACAATCCTTTTGCTTTAGCATTATTAAGTCAATGTGTACGTCCTGTAGCCGATAATTTTTCATGTTCAAAACAGCATGTTTGATAAAAATAAGCCGTACCTTGGTTTTCACAAATACCAAAGTACGGCTTATTTTTATTTTGTCTCTTTTTCTTCTGTTTCCCCCAGCTTCAGATACTTCTCCCAGGCTTCTTTGGTAGTATACTTTCCTATATCTCTCCTGTATTCTTTTGCTGCTTTTCTATATTTAAACAGCAGGCAGCACAGTGCTTCCAGAATGTAGCCCATACAGATGATGGTCTGGATCAGGTCTTTTTTTACCAGGATGGCTCTTTCTGATTGTTTATCCCAGATGACTACCTCATCGTGCTTTTGATAATCTTTAATGGGATCACCTGCTTTGACAAGTGGTACCGGGCCTTCACGGAACTCATCTATATAGCTCAGTTTATCCGCCAGTTTAGCTAACTCTGTATTCATTTCTTCCGGGTTCAGCTCCCAGATCCATTTAGGGCCTTTTAAGAAATCCAGGACACCTTCACAGGTAAGCTTCGTGTCTTTATAACGGTATCTGAAAAGCATTCCCGCCATCTTGCGGATGGTATGTTTCATTATCAGGAACAGTGAATTCTTCTGTAATACCATTCTATCAGAAAGTTCCTCATGTCATAGTAGGACATAATGCCGGGCATGGCACCGCGCACATCCCGGTGCCAGACACAGATGCCGTTTAAGAATGTGATACCCACATCCCGGTTTCGTATTCCATATTCAATATCATCGTGGTGTACGAAGAACTGGAATGGAAGATTGTCTTCTCTTACTACGTTCAGGGAATAGCAGCAGCACCACCAGCCTGAATACAGCTTATGCTCATTGGCTGCTTCAAGGACGAAATGATCAACTCCACTTTCATAATAGGTCAGATCAAAGTTGTAGTACTGGTTTGGAGTGGTTTTTCCCTTTTCCCACCACTCACCTGCACTGAAGCTGTACCTCTGGTTTTCCTGGCGCAGAAGTGTTCCGCTACAGTCATGTCCTTCCACTCTTCTTTTAAAACAGTTAAAAATCCGTAAAGCCGCACCAGAGGTCCGGCTGTATGATTGCATCATCGTCCATAAGGAGAACATGGCTGTATCCCTCTTTTTCTTTGCGGTTCATGACCTCTATCATCCCTCTGGTAAAGCCCCCGGCGCCTCCGGCGTTCATATTTTGGATGATATCTATCTTATCCTTCATCTTTGCTGCCAGTTCGTTGACTCTCCTGCCATTGCACAGGCTTCTTCCGTTATCGATCAGGAAGATATGGCTGTGGTGTGATACCTCCAGCTCAGGCTGAGTTGAAGATATTTTCGTAAAGTCTCCTGAGGTTCTGGAAAACATAGCCTTCTCTTTTGTAAGTACAGATATCAATTCCTATATTTACTTTTCCGGAATGATTTTTCATCGACTCGCCCCAGTACATGCCTTCCAACACCCATTTTAACCGGTCTTCCACGATCAGTGCAAAGGCAAATACTCCATCATCATATTTATCATATGGAAATGGAACCACATATTCTTTTTCATTTTCTCCATCCAGTTCTATTTCCTGTATGTCGTCTTTGTCATGCATCAGGATAAGCTTTTTGAAACCTCTTAACCGGATTTTCAAAGTGATTCCTGTAAGATTCGTATATTTTTTCCGCTTTGCGATATAAATAAGATTAAAGTAACCATTAAATGTGAGTCTTCCAAAAGCATCATGATAATACATGTCCGTAATACCACATATGTTATCTTGCTGCAGTAATACACTTTGTAGTTGAACTTCCATCTGATTTTTCTCCTTTCCTCTCATCACACAAAATTTTTCCTGCGTTTTTTATGTAAGAATATGCCATAATAAACGCATTATATCCGATCCATACTAATTGTGCATCAAAGGTACTATGAACGCTAAATAAAGAAAATACCAGGAGAAAATACGTATCCCGTTTTATCATGATACTGATTCCAAGTGTCACCAGACCAGTCACTACCACTATCAAGATTACAATACCAAGGCACAAAAGCACCTGCATATACGAAGAATCCACATAATAATGTCCACCATCTGTCCACACAATAGGTTGTCCAAATAAATGTGGCTTATGAGTCAGATAT
>ENA-OQAZ01001299-OQAZ01001299.1-human-gut-metagenome-genome-assembly--contig:-NODE-1299-length-12224-cov-8.042655_pt1 | contig 12224 bp, 13 predicted proteins | sample MGYA00242737_ERZ504531 | MGnify/ENA primary metagenome ERZ504531 (study PRJEB26092, sample SAMD00036244) | human gut metagenome | host: Homo sapiens | study: EMG produced TPA metagenomics assembly of...
GTTTCAGAACTATTTTGAATCGATTTGATACAACGCTCAGAAACTGGGAATCATGGAACTACATCGCTTTTTCCGTTATGCTATTGAGAAAATGTGCAAGGAAAAGAAAAGTTTAAATCACTTCATTTTTTATAGTTAAAAGAACCCTTTTAGAGAAGCGAAATCATAATTATCGGAAAGGGATTTGTAAAAAACAGAGGCTTAGGTTGTTAATTTTATGGAAAACTGAGAAAGGCTTTTTTATATTAGTTATCGTACTACTATCTTTGCATACCGATTGTGTATTTATACTATGTTATCTCATATTGTCAGAAAAAATAAGCTTTTCCGTGCCTTATGTATGATGATGTTGTTACTCATACATTTGGATGCGTATGCGTATGAGGTAATCAGTGCATGCCAGGTTGATACACAGGACGAAATGGCGATACCTTCTGCTGCTGATACTTTTCAGGAAGAAGATGTGAATGTCTTGAGTGGGAAGATTTATCTTATTCAAAAACCTCTGTGCGTTCTTTTTTCTGGTGGTTTATATTAGGTTCGCTTCCTTTATTTTTCATTTGCTTTCGAAACTTTATTGCTGATATTTCTGTAATAGTCCGTACTGTATCCTTACGCGTATTTCCTGTACGCCCGTATGTGACTTTTTGTACCTTATTGATTTAGTCTTTTCGCACACTGCGTAAAAAAAAGTCTGTTCCGGTTTGGTGTGATACCTGATCGGAAGGTTATTCTTGTTTTTAAAAATCAAATTACATAGTAATCTTTATTTTGTCATCTTATGAAAAATTTTCTTCACAAGGTTGCAATCTGGTCATGTGTGGCCGGACTGTTGCCTGCCTGTCAGTCATCAGGCGAAAAACAAGTAAAGAGTAAGGAAACCATACCGGTGACGGTACTTCAGCCTACTACCATTGACCTGCCACGGTCGTATGTGCCGATATTCAGGCGATTCAGTTTGTAGAAATAAAAGCTCGTGTAGAGGCTTTATTCAGCAGGTACTGGTTGACGAAGGTCAGTTGGTAAAAAAAGGACAACCCATGTTCCGTTTGAATTCAGAGAATTATATGGAAGTATTAAAAGCAGCCGAGGCTAACTACAAACAGACCCAGGCGCAGCTGGAGATGGCCAATTATGAAACGGAACGCGTGCAACGTCTGGTCGACAAGCAGATTATTTCTTCTATCCGTTTGGACCAGGTGAGGCGTGAACGGGAAGTGGCTCGGATGAAAGTGGAGCAGGCACGTGCAGAGATGCAACGGGCACAGATGGAATATAGTTACACCACGATTACCGCTCCTTTTACCGGTTATGTAGACCGTATACCTTATAAAGTGGGAAGTCTGGTGAACCCGGAAAGTCTGTTGACTACCGTGAGTGATATTTCGGAAATCTTTGCCTATTACAAAGTGAACGAAAGCGAATACTTGCGCTTGAAGCGTGCGCAGTTAAGCGGAGAAAATCTGCAGCAGCTGGATAACGTGGAACTGATTTTGCCTGATGGTTCGGTGTATTCACATAAAGGAAAGCAGGAAACCGTGGAAGGGGACTTTGAACGGGGAACCGGTTCTATCGCATTCCGTGTACGCTTTCCGAATCCAGACGGACTGTTGAAACATGGAGTAACCGGAAAGGTACGTATGATGACTCACATGGAGGATGTGTACATGATTCCTCAGAAATCTACCTTTGAAATTCAGGACTTTACGTATGTGTATTTGTTTAATGAAGAAGGAAAGGTGGAGGTGCGCAGCTTTAATCCGATTGAGCGTTTCCAGAACTATTATGTGACGCAGGATTTCCCGGCGGGTACGACAATCGTGTACGAGGGCGTACAGTTGGTGAAGGACGGTATGCAGATTAAGGCAGACACCATTCCGTTTGAAGATGTGAGAAAGGAATTGAAGTTGAACATGTTGCAAAGATAAGGGCCTATGTTTAAGTTGTTTATTCGTCGCCCGATTCTTTCGGCAGTTATCTCTGTCATCATCGTTTGTTTGGGAGGACTGGCATTGGTATCGTTGCCTATTACGCAGTTCCCGGATATTGTACCTCCTTCGGTAACGGTGACAACCCGTTATACAGGAGCCAGTGCCGATGTGATGGCGAAGACGGTAGCTACTCCGCTGGAACGTGCCATCAATGGCGTACCGGGCATGACCTATATGACCACGGTATGTACGAATGACGGTATGTCGCTCACAACCGTTTATTTCAAGGTTGGAACCGACCCTGATGTAGCTGCGGTAAATGTGCAGAACCGTGTGACCACCGTACTGGATGAATTGCCCGAAGAGGTAATTCGTGCCGGCGTGGTGACAGAGAAAGAAGTGAACAGTATGTTGATGTACTTGAATGTGTTCAGTACAGATACCACGCATACGGAGAAGTTTGTGTATAACTTTGCCGACATCAATGTGCTTCGTGAGTTGAAACGTATTGACGGAGTGGGGCTGGTAGAAATCATGGGAAGCCGTGACTATGCCATGCGTGTATGGTTGAATCCGGCTCGTATGGCGGCCTATAATCTGGTGCCCCAGGATGTGACAGATGCTATCCGTCGGCAGAACATTGAGGCGGCTCCCGGAAAGACAGGTATCAGTTCCGATAAATTACCCCAGCAGTTGCAGTACGTATTGCAGTACACTGGGAAGTTCAGCACCCCCGAAGAGTACGGGGAAATTGTGCTCAAGGCCTTACCCGACGGTTCGTTGCTGCGTCTGAGGGATGTGGCTACCATCGAGTTTGACTCAGAAGACTATAACATGGTGTCCATGACCGACGGACGTCCTTCTGCCTCTATTATGATTAAGCAGCGTCCGGGTTCCAATGCACGTGAAGTCATTGAAAACATTAAGCAGCGCATGGAGGAAATCAAGGAAAGCAGTTTTGCTCCCGGTATGGACTATAATATTGCATACGACGTATCCCGCTTTCTGGATGCTTCCATTACTTCCGTGTTGAAGACCTTGCTGGAAGCTTTCTTGTTAGTATTTGTCGTGGTGTATCTTTTCTTGCAGGATTTACGTTCTACACTGATTCCGGCCATTGCCGTACCGGTGTCTTTGATTGGAACCTTCTTCTTCATGCAGATGTTAGGTTTCTCCATTAACATGCTGACCTTGTTTGCACTGGTACTGGCCATTGGTATTGTGGTCGATAATGCGATTGTGGTGGTCGAGGCTGTCCATGTCAAGATGCACGAAGAAAAGCTGAGTCCTTATAAGGCATCTGTGGCCGCTATTAAAGAAATTGGTGGAGCTATCATTGCCATTACACTGGTCATGTCGGCGGTATTTGTGCCGGTGGGCTTTATGGAAGGTACGGTAGGTATTTTCTACCGTCAGTTCTCTTTGACCCTGGCTGTGGCTATTGTGATTTCGGGTATCAATGCGCTTACGCTTTCGCCTGCACTTTGTGCCTTGCTGCTCCGACCGGCAGGTCACGGACGCAAGAAAGCTACCTGGCTCCGTAAGTTCTTTGTGGTGTTCAACCGCCGTTACGACCGCTTTGAACGCAGCTATCAGTTAGGATTACACAAGTATTTAGGACGGAAATCTTTTACTTACGCTACGTTAGTGTTGTTCTTCCTGGCTACGTATGGCATCAATTTAGTGCTTCCTACCGGATTTATTCCGAATGAAGACCAGGGTATGATTTATGTAAACGTGGATGCTCCTCCGGGAGCGACAGTGGAACGAAGCGAAAAGGTGCTGAATCAGATTCAGGCTGCTTTGCTGCCTTTTGATGAGATTGAAAGCATCTCTACACTGGCCGGCTACAGTTTGATGACGGAGACAGAAGGAGCCAGTTACGGTATGGGTATGATCAACCTGAAAGCTTGGGATGAGCGTGATAAGGGAGTAGAGGAGTTGATGCAACTGTATAAGGAGCGTACTTCTCATATCAAAGACGCCGACATACAGTTCTTCTTGCCACCTTCCGTGCCCGGTTTCGGTAACGCCAGTGGTTTTGAGCTTCGTTTGCAGGACAAGACGGCAGGCGATTTCCATGATTTTGCGGAAGTGGCCAATACATTGGTGGAGAAGTTGAATGCCGACCCGCGTCTTCAGGGAGTGACGTCTGGTTTTAATCCGAACTTCCCACAGTATTTGTTGAAAGTGGATTTGGCAAAAGCTGCCAAGTTAGGTGTAGACTTGGATAAGGCCATGGAAACACTTCAGGCGTATATCGGAAGTTTCTATTCGTCCAACTTTATCCGTTTCGGACAGATGTATAAGGTGATGATTCAGGCTTCACCGGAGTATCGTATGAATCCGGAGGATTTGTATCGCCTGTATGCGAAGAACAACGACGGTAATGTGGTACCTTATTCAAACTTCATGACCATGGACCGTGTGTTCGGCCCCAGCCAGATTACCCGTTACAACATGTTTACTTCTGCTTTGATTACAGGTGAAGGAGAAGGAGGAATCAGTTCGGGTGAGGTGATACAGGCCGTAGAAGAAATCAGCAAGGAAGTGCTTCCCCGTGGTTACGACGTGGAATGGTCGGGTATTACCCGTGAGGAAAAGGATTCGGGCGGACAGACCATATTGATTTTCGGAATCTGTCTGTTGTTCGTGTATTTGCTGTTGGCGGCACAATACGAAAGTCTGCTGTTGCCTTTCCCTGTCATCCTTTCGTTGCCTGCGGGAATCTTCGGTTCTTATTTCTTCCTGCAACTGGCCGGACTTGAGAACAATATTTATGCACAGGTGGCTCTGGTCATGTTGATTGGTTTGTTGGGTAAGAATGCGATTTTGATTATCGAGATGGCCAACCAATATCGTCAGAGCGGACTTTCGATTATGGAGGCCGCAGTAAAGGGAGCGGTAAGCCGTCTGCGTCCTATCTTGATGACTTCGTTTGCTTTTATCTGCGGATTGATTCCGTTGCTAGTAGCCACTGGAGCAGGTGCGTTAGGAAACCGTTCTATCGGTACAGCCGCTGCCGGAGGTATGTTTATTGGAACCTTTGTAGGAATCTTCCTAGTCCCCGGTTTGTATATCTTGTTTGAAACCTGGTCGTCTCGTTTAAAGACCGATAAAAAATATGATGAAGATGAAGACTAATCATTTACGAAATTATATCGCAATTGCCGTTGTTATACTGTTGTCTAGTGGCTGTAAGTCGCCTTCTCTCCTTTCGGAAGAGAAGGTGGCTCTGCCCGAGACTTTTGTCGGGGGAACCTCGGACACGCTGAGTATGGCCAACTTGTCATGAAAGAATTCTTTCCGGATACCTATTTAAAAGCGTATATCGATACAGCACTGGTAAGAAACCACAGTTTTCTGCAAACCTTGGAGAGGGTATCACTCGCCCGTGAACAATTGCGGGTGGGCCGGGGAGCTTTGCTGCCTGAAGTATCTTTAGGCTTGAGTGCCGGTGTGCAGCGTTTTGGTGAATACACCATGGATGGGGTAGGAAACAGTACGACCAATACCCCCGATTTGGCTAAAGACAAGCATATCCCTGATCCTTATAAAAATCTGAATTTAGGCGTAAGCTTTCAATGGGAAGCCGATGTATGGGGAAAACTGACAGATAAAAAACGTGCGGCAGCGCTTCGCTGGATGAACTCGGTGGAGGCTGCACGCTTGGCACAAGCCATGTTGGTTTCCGAAGTGGCCGTACAGTATTATCACTTGGTAGGACTGGATAAGAAATGTGTCATCCTGAAAGAAGAAATCCAGAAGGCACAGGAAGCTTATGAACTGACCAATGAGCTGATGAAGGAAGGAGAAGTTTCCCGTTTGTCAGTCGACCAGTTCCAGTCGCGTGGACTGAAGCTGGAAGAGATGCTTCTCGACACGCGTCAGCAGATTGCAGAAGCAGAACGCGCACTGGCATTGTTGCTGGGAAAGCTGCCTTTTGAAATCAAACGTTCCACTTTTGAGGAAATTTCTGCATCGCAGTTCCCTGCTGCTTCCGGTATACCGGCCCAGTTGCTGTGTAACCGTCCGGATGTGAAAGCGGCCGAACTGGAACTGTTGGCTTGTAAGGCCGATGCTTCTGCAGCCCGTAAGACTTTCTTCCCTTCCTTGCTTATCGGGGGAGGAGGCGGATTCAATGCCTTTGATTTGAGCAAATGGTTTGTCTCACCGGCCTCTTTGGTCTACGACTTAGCAGCTGGTATCAGTGCTCCTTTATTCAAGCGGCATGAAATCAGGGCTTTGTGGAATGAATCGAAAGCACGTCAGCGTATGGCATTGCTGGAATATCACCGGGTGGCGTTGAAGTCTTATCAGGAAGTAGCCGATTTGCTGGAGGCATCTGAACGGATGGACGAACGTAAGTTGTTGAAAACCAAGGAAAGTCGCGTGCATCGCCGTTCCATCGAGAATGCAAACGAATTGTTCCGTACCGGTTTTGTGGGCTATCTGGATGTGTTGTCGGCCGATGAACGTTATCTGGATTGCGAGCTGGAGCGTATCGACTTGAATGTGGCTTATTGTCAGCTTCATACCCTTCTTTACCGTTCTTTGGGAGGAGGACGTTTCTGACACCATTTCTTATTATAAAAATAGCCCCGCTTTGACAGTTGTTGGCGTCAGAGCGGGGCTGTGTATTTTATTGGCATATTAGTATGCGGAACGGTATTTTCCTTCTTCTTTATCTTCTAAGATATTCAGGTAAGAAGTATATCTTGATTCACTGATGTAGTGGTTTTCTACAGCTTCCCGTACGGCACATCCCGGTTCATGGCGGTGGGTACAGTTGCCATATTTGCATTGGGCAGAGAATTCAAAGATTTCCTTGAAATAGTGTCCCACTTCTTCGTCTTTCATGTCGAACGTACCAAACCCCTTGATACCCGGTGTATCAATGATGTAACCGTCGCTTGCCACCGGAAACATTTCTGAGAATGTGGTGGTGTGCATACCTTTGTTATGTGCGGTGGAGATTTCTCCTGTCTTGACATTCTGTTCGGGCAGGATGGCATTGATAAGGGTGGATTTTCCCACACCGGAATGGCCAGAAAATAAGGTTACTTTTCCTTCTAATGCCTGTTTGATTTCGTCTACTCCCGTACCGTCCAAGGCAGAAATCCGGTAACACGGGTAGCCGATGTGCGTGTATAAGTTTGTCAAGCCATCCAGGTAATGCAGTTCTTCTTCCGTATAGCGGTCTACCTTGTTGAAAACCAGGCATACTGGTACACGATAGGCTTCTGCAGAGGCCAGAAAACGGTCAATGAAGACTGTCGAAGTCTCCGGATAGTTCACCGTAACCACCAGCATGCACTGGTCCAGATTGGCTGCAATGATGTGTGACTGTTTGGAAAGATTGGAAGAACGGCGGATGATGTAATTTTTCCGGTCTTCAATTTCAGTAATGAATGCGGTTCCCTCCGCATTGACATTGATTTGTACACGGTCGCCCACCGCAATGGGGTTCGTGCTGCGTATTCCTTTCAGGCGGAAATTTCCTTTTATCTTACATTCAATCAGCTTTCCCTCGTCCGTCTTGACCAGGTACCAGCTTCCCGTATTTTTAATGACCAGACCTTTTTCCAAAATGAATATGTGCAAAATTAAAAAGAGGAGGGAAGAGACCATAAGGACTCCTCTCTCCTCGTGTATGGTGAATAAGATTATACTGTCATGATTTCTTTGTCCTTGGCAGCCAGCATGTCGTCAATCTGCTTGATGTACTTGTCGTGTACTTTCTGCAGTTTGGCTTCCGAGTTCTTCTGTTCATCTTCCGGCATACCATCTTTCACAGCCTTTTTCAGAGCGTCGATGGCGTCGCGGCGTGCGTTGCGCACACTTACTTTTGCAGTTTCACCTTCACCCTTGCACTGCTTGCTCAACTGTTTACGGCGTTCCTCTGTCAACGGCGGGATACCGATACGGATGATTTCACCGTTGTTTTCCGGCATGATACCCAGTTCAGAGTCGATGATAGCCTTTTCAATTACGCGAAACATGCTCTTGTCCCACGGCTTGATGGCGATGCTGCGCGCATCAGGAGTAGTTACTGCCGCTACATTGTTGATGGGCACCATGCTTCCGTAAGAATCTACGCGGATACCGTCCAACAAACGTACGTCAGCCTTTCCGGCACGGATGTGAGCCAGTGACTCATCCAGGTACATGACTGCCATATCCATTTTCTCTTCAGCTTCGCTGATAATTGTTTTAGAATCTGCCATATATTTCTTGCATTTATAGGTTTTATATTCGTTGATAAGTATTTATGTGAACAAAAATAAGCTATTTTTTATTTCCTTGCAATACTTCTGAAAATAAGTTTGTGTCTTCCGGTTTCGGAAATATCCTGAAAAACTTCTTATCTTTGTTTTATCACTATAAAACAGCACGGTTGTATGATTACACTTTATTTGGCGCGCACGGGCAGACGGTGGAAAACCTGAGCCGTATTTTTCAAGGGCACTTGCCCGGTACATTGACAGAAGAAGGGAAAAAGCAGGCGATGGATTTAGGAGAGTCCCTGCGGAATATTGCACTGGATGCAGTGGTCAGCAGTGATCTGCAACGGGTGGTGGATACCGTGCAACTGGCTGTTGGGAGCCGGCAGCTGCTTGGCAGCAGACTACGTTGTTGAGGGAAATAGACTGGGGGCCTTGGACCGGGTTGTCCGTGGGGAGTGTCGATTTAAGTAATCCTCCTGCTGGAGTGGAAACCCGCCAGATGATGTACGACCGGGCTGGTGCTTTCTTGGACTATTTGTGGCAGTATTATGACGGGAAGCGTGTGTTGGTAGTGGCACACGGACAAATCAACCGTTGCCTGGAAGCCCGTATTACAGGCGTCCCACTGGAGGAACTGCGTACGGTTTCACTGATGAAAAATGCAGAACTTCACCGTTACGAACTGACACGTGAATAAACAAAAACGGCAAGACCAGAATGCGTTTCCAGTCTTGCCGTATATTTTTTGATTCAAATGAATAATCAGTTGTGTACCAGTGTACCGATGTTTTCACCAGACATTACCTTTTTCAGGTTACCCACTGTATCCATGTCGAATACAATAATCGGCAGGTTGTTTTCCTTACACATACAAGTGGCGGTCAGGTCCATTACTTTCAGTCCTCTTGCCAGTACTTCATCGTAAGTGATGTCATCGAACTTGGTGGCAGTCGGGTCTTTTTCCGGGTCGGCAGTATAGATACCGTCCACGCGCGTACCCTTCAGCATCACGTCGGCTTCAATTTCAATACCTCTCAAAGAAGAACCAGTGTCTGTAGTAAAGAACGGATTACCTGTTCCGGCCGACATGATTACTACTTCTCCGTTTTCCATGGCTTCAATGGCTTTCCATTTGGTGTAGAACTCACCGATGGGTTCCATGCGGATGGCTGTCAGCACGCGGGCCTTTACACCGGCTGCTACCAAGGCAGAACTTAATCCCAGGCTGTTGATAACCGTAGCCAGCATACCCATCTGGTCACCTTTCACACGGTCGAAACCTTTTCCGGCTCCAGACAGTCCGCGGAAGATGTTACCGCCACCAATCACGATACCAATCTGTACCCCCATGTCGTGGATTTCCTTGATTTGCTGTGCATATTCGCCCAGACGTTTTTCGTCAATACCGTATTTCTTTTCTCCCATCAAGCTTTCGCCGCTGAGTTTTAACAGGATGCGTTTGAATTTTGCCATAATCGTATTTGTTTTTAGATTGCTACAAAGTTAGTAATAATTTGCATATATCCCGAGGCTTGTCGTTAAAACTATACCTGTCGGTGGAGGTTGGTATGTGGCATCCGGTAGAGTATTCCTCCCTGCACAATGCCTCGTAATGCCAGGTACACAATAAAAGCCATCCACAATGCATGATTTCCTAACGTGGTATGGAATCCATAATAGAGTAGGAAGAAGCTGGCCGAAGCCACTAACATGGAGCGGAGCATTACGCGAGTAGCTGTGGCACCGATACAGATTCCATCGAGCAGAAAGGCTGAGAATCCTGCCAGCGGAATGGCCAGTACCCAATAGATATATTCTTCAGAAGCCGAAATGACAGAAGTGTCGTTGGTGAGCAAGCCGAGAAAGCTTTTTCCTCCTGCTCCGTAGAGTAACGTGAACAGCAGTGACAAGGCGATTCCGCACTTGAAAAGATGCCGTATGGTCAGTCTTAGCGACTGGTTGTCTTTGGCCCCGATGTATTTCCCGGTCAGTGCCTCTCCTGCGTAGGCAAATCCATCCATGAAATAAGAATAGAGTGTAAATAGCTGCATCAGCAGGGCATTCACGGCCAATACCACATCCCCGTAAGCCGCACCTGTGGAAGTGAAGAAGACGGTAACTGCAATCAGGCAGAGCGTGCGGAAAAAAATATCCCGGTTTACCTGGAAGAAACGCTTCATTTCCATACGGTCGAACAAGGCTTTCTGGCGAAGGTATTTCCGGAGTGGACGGTAATAAGCCAGCCAGAGCAGACAGGCCATGCCCAGTCCGGCATATTGTGCCACGAGCGTGCCTAAGGCCACGCCTTCTACCTTCATCTTCAGTACGAATACAAAGAACAGGCTGGCCGCAATATTAACAATGTTCTGGGTGATGGCGATGAACATCGGAAAGCGGGAATTCTGCATGCCGATGTACCACCCCGTGAAGCATAGAGGCCTAAAGTGGCCGGTGCCCCCAGATACAGATGTGGAAATACAATGTAGCTAATTGCCGGACTTCCTTACTGGTGTCCATGCACATAAATGCGATATTTCGTATCGGATATTGCAGTAACAGCAAGGCAAGCGCCAGCAGCAGGCTGATGCTCAGTGAACGAAGCAGGATACGCGTCACTTCCTGCAGGTCATGTCTGCCGTAGGCCTGTGCGGTAAGTCCCCCGGTCCCATGCGGAGGAAACCGAACAACCAGTAAATCATATTGAACAGCATGCCTCCCACTGCAATGGCACCGATGTAAGATGCGGCTCCCAAGTGCCTACAATGCTGACATCAATCAGGCCTAACAAGGGAACCGTAATATTAGAAACAATGGAAGGAAGGGCGATGTGAAGAATCTGTCGGTCAGTACGTGTCATAAGATGTATTCCACTTCCTTAAATAAATACCCCCTTGTCTGTCCGTCCTCGTCTTCCAGTATCAGTCGTCCGTTCGGCTCAATGTCGGCAATGCGTGCCCGGAAGTCCCCGTCTTTATCGCGGAAAGGATGTAAACCTTCTTTTCGGTAAAGCGCCTCCTTGTAGCGTGTTTCCAGCACCTCTGTCCGGTTCTCTTTCAAAAGTTGATAGTACTCCGTCACTTTTTCCATAATCTGTTCCAGTATCTCCCGCGGGTTATATTGGTTGCCCGTAATCTGGCATAACGATACAGGGTTAGGCGCATCGCTGAGGAAACGTTCCTGGTTCAGGTTTACGCCGGTACCCGAAATGGAACGGCTGATATGGATGCCTGTCAGGTCATTCTCAATCAGTGTACCGCAAATCTTCTTGTCTTTCCAGTAAATATCGTTCGGCCATTTGATGGAAATGCCTTCCGTGTAAGAGGACAATACATCATGCAGTGCCAAGGCAGTCACCTGTGAAAGATAGAACTGGCGGTGTGCTCCAGAAACTCCGGATAAACTACAAAACTGAAGAGTAGGTTCTTTCCGGCTTCCGACTCCCAGCTGTTGCCGCGCTGGCCGCGTCCTGCTGACTGGAAAGATGAATACACGCTGGTCAGTTCCGCACACGCTTCTTTCTGGCAGAGAGCGGCCAGATACGTGTTGGTAGAAGTCGTTTCTGCCAATACAATAGGTTCAGGATATGTCATTGTTCTTTTCTGTTTCAAAGTTAGTTCCACACGGGCGGGAAAAAGGCGTCCTCAATGTGTTCTATGTGGAAGGGAGGGTGGTTTCCTACTACCGTGATAATATCAAAGCGAACCGGAAGGTCAATGGCAAACTTTCGGACGTACGCATCCGTAGAGGCCACAATACTTCTTATCTTACGCCTGTCTACCGCATCCTCCGGCTGTCCGAAACAGGCATCGCTTCGCGTCTTTACCTCCACAATGACCAGTTCACCGTCTTTCTGTGCCACGATGTCCAGGTCGCGGTGTCCGGAGTGCCAGTTTCGGTGCCTGATTTCATATTCTTTCTCCAGCAGGTACTTCACGGCCGCATTTTCTCCTTCTTTTCCCAGTTCATTATGTGATGCCATTTTTCCGCTTTTTCGCAAAAATACGCATTTTTATGCTTCCATTTTAACAGAATACGCTAATTTTGCACCGAAGATGGTAAATAGCGG
>ENA-OQAZ01001300-OQAZ01001300.1-human-gut-metagenome-genome-assembly--contig:-NODE-1300-length-12219-cov-4.932187_pt1 | contig 12219 bp, 22 predicted proteins | sample MGYA00242737_ERZ504531 | MGnify/ENA primary metagenome ERZ504531 (study PRJEB26092, sample SAMD00036244) | human gut metagenome | host: Homo sapiens | study: EMG produced TPA metagenomics assembly of...
CCAGCAGGTCCGCGGCGCTGTTGTTCTGCCCAACGGCACCGGCAAGACCGTCCGCGTCTGCGCCATTGCTAAGGGCGCTGCTGCCGCTGCTGCTGAGGCAGCCGGCGCTGACATCGTGGTGATGACGAGCTGATCGCACGCATCGCCGGCGGTTTCATGGACTTCGACGTTGTTGTCACCACCCCCGACATGATGGGCCGCGTTGGCCGTCTTGGTAAGGTTCTGGGCCCCCGCGGCCTGATGCCCAACCCCAAGGCCGGTACCGTTGCTCCCGACCTGGGCAAGGCTGTTACCGAGGCTAAGGCTGGTAAGATCGAGTACCGTCTGGACAAGCAGAACATCATCCACGTTCCCGTGGGCAAGGCATCCTTTGGCGCTGAGAAGCTGTACACCAACCTGGATACCGTGATGAGCGCTATTGCAAAGGCAAAGCCCGCTGCTGCAAAGGGTACCTACTTCAAGAGCGCTACCATCGCCACCACCATGGGCCCTGGCATCCGTCTGAACACCCTGAAGTACGGTGTCTAATTTGAAGCTTTGAAGTTTTCTGTCATCCTGACGGATGACAGAAAAAATCTTTAAAAATTCAAAAAAAGCGCTTGACAACACCGCGCGTTTGCGGTAAAATAATGATGCTGTTTTTGAGACAGCAGGTGCTGGAGTCCAGCGTAAGGTGCAAACCGCCTGCCGAGAAACGCGCGTAAAGTTGTTTTATGCCTCTTTCTCGACACAGTGCGGGAAAGAGGCTTTTTCGTTACTCCGGCTTTCGATACAAGTTTTTGAAATGAGGTGAAACCGAATGCCCAGTGCAAAGATTCTTTCTGAAAAGCAGGCTTATGTCGCTGATCTGAAGGCAAAGTTTGAGAGTGCGGTTTCCGGCTGCGTCGTCGCTTACGGCGGTATCAACGTCGAGAACGACACCAAGCTCCGCAAGGAGCTGCGTGAGGCAGGCGTTGATTACATGGTCGTGAAGAACACCATGCTGCGTCTGGCTGTCAAGGGTACCTCCCTGGAGGGCCTGGCTGAGAACTTCAAGGGTGACACTGCTGTTGCCTTTGCTCACGAAGAGGACCCCATGTCCGCTGCCCGCATCCTGTGCAAGTACCAGGATGGCGATAAGTCCAAGAAGTTCGTCGTGAAGGCTGGCTTCATGGAAGGCAAGGTCATGGACGCTGCCGAGACCAACGCCATCGCAAAGCTGCCCAACCGCGAGGGTATGCTGTCCATGTTCGCAGGTGCTCTTACCAGCACTCTGTCCGGTCTGGCTGTTGCTATGCAGCCTACGCCGACAAGCAGGAGGAGCCCGCTGCCTAATGGCTGCGTGACCGCTGCTTAACACAAAACTGAAACAAACAAAAACCATTGATATTGGAGGGTTATTACCATGGCTTCTGAGAAGATTACTGCCATCATCGAGTCCGTCAAGGGCCTGACCGTTCTGGAGCTGAAAGAGCTGATCGACGCTTACTGCGAGGAGTTCGGCGTTTTCTGCTGTTGTCTGCTGCTGCTCCGCTGCCTGCTGGTGTTGCTGCTGCCGCTGAGGAAGAGAAGACCGAGTTCGACGTTATCCTGGCTGAGGCTGGCGCTACCAAGATGCAGGTCATCAAGCTGGTCAAGGAGATCACCGGTCTGGGCCTGAAGGAAGCAAAGGCTATCGTTGACGGCGCTCCCAAGGCTGTCAAGGAGAAGGCTTCCAAGGCTGAGGCTGAGGACATCAAGAAGAAGCTGGAAGAGGCTGGCGCTAAGGTCGAGATCAAGTAATTTGATCCCTTCTGAACGTTCTTTCTTGAATTCTTATTCTTGAAACAAAAGGCACTCTCGCTGAAAGGCGAGGGTGCCTTTTTGGTTGTGCGCCCGCAGCAGGGCAAAAAGCTCCCGGAGCGATGGCACTGAATGCCGCACCGCTCCGGGAGCTTTGGTTTTGCTTCGTTTATTCGTAGTCGATGGGCAGGGTGGGCAGACCGTTCAGATCAAGGCCTGCCGTGTGGCCCGCCATGTACTGGTAGTAGCCCTGCGCCGCGATCATTGCGCCGTTGTCGCCGCAGAATTTCAGTTCCGGCAGATAGACCTTGGCCCCCAGCTTCTGGGCACCATCGTTCACCAGCTGACGCAGGCGCCATTGGCGGCCACACCGCCCGCCAGGCAGACCTGCTTTGCCCCGGTGTCGGCAGCAGCCAGCAGCAGCTTTTCGGCCAGAATGCCCGCAATGCGCTCCTGAAAGCTTGCCGCCAGATCAGGCACGTTGATCTCCTCGTTCTTCATCTGGCCTTGTTCACCTCGTTCAGCACGGCGGTTTTCAGGCCGGAGAAGCTGACGTTGTACTTGCCGTCCACATGGGGCACCGGCAGGCGGTAGCCTTGGGGTCGCCTGTTTTGGCGGCATTTGCCACGCTGGGGCCGCCGGGATAGGGCAGACCCAGGGTGCGGGCAACCTTGTCAAAGGCTTCGCCGGCGGCATCGTCCACGGTGTGGCCCAGAATGTGGTAGTGGGTGTAGTCCTGCACCTCCACGATATGGCTGTGGCCGCCGGATGCCACCAGACAGAGGAAGGGCGGTTTGAGCTCCGGATGGGTCAGGTAAAGGGCCGCAATGTGGCCCCGCAGGTGATGCACCGGAACCAGCGGCTTGTTGGCAGAATAGGCCAGCCCCTTGGCAAAGTTCACACCCACCAGCACCGCGCCGATCAGGCCCGGCGCAAAGGTGACAGCCACCGCGTCCACATCGTCCATAGTCTTGCCCGCATCCAACAGGGCCTTTTTGACTGTGGCGCTGATGAATTCGCAGTGGCGGCGGCTGGCGATCTCAGGGACCACGCCGCCATAAAGAGCCTGCTCCTTGACGCTGGTGGAGATGACGTTGCTCAGCAGGCGGCGGCCATCCTCCACAAGGGATGCGGCGGTCTCGTCGCAGGTGGATTCAATTCCTAAAACGATCATAGTTCAGTGGCCTCCAGCCAGTTTTTGCCAGTATGCACATCGGTGCTCAGGGGCACCGCGTAGTGCACGCAGCCTTCCATTTCCTCCCGCAGGATCTGCGCGGCCTTTTCGGCCTCAGCTTCCGGGGCTTCCACGATCAGTTCATCGTGGACCGTCAGGATCAGGCGGCTTTCCATCTTCTCGTTCCGCAGCCGCCGCCAGACACGCACCATGGCCAGCTTGATGACATCAGCAGCCGTGCCCTGAATGGGGGTGTTGCGGGCCATCCGCTCGCCGCTGGCCCGGATGTTGTGGTCGTTGCTGTTCAGCTCCGGCAGGGCGCGGCGGCGGCCGAACAGGGTGGAAACGTAGCCGCACTTGCGGGCATCCGCAATGGTCTTTTCCATATAACCGTTGATATTGGGGAAGGTGGCCAGATAGGTCTGCAGGAAGGCCTCTGCTTCCTTGACGCTCACGCCGATGTCCTTGGAAAGGCTGTAAGCGCCCTTGCCGTACATGATGCCAAAGTTGATGGCCTTGGCGCTGGAGCGCAGGCGGGGCGTGACATCCTCAGGTCGGATGTTGTAGATCTTGGCTGCGGTGCTGCGGTGGATGTCGGCACCGGAGAGGAACGCCTCCTGCATGTGCGCATCGCCGGTGACATGGGCCAGGATGCGCAGTTCGATCTGGCTGTAATCGGCATCCACCAGCATGCAGCCGGGCTTTGCCACAAAGTAGGCGCGGAGCTTGCTGCCCATCTCGGTGCGGATGGGGATGTTCTGCAGGTTGGGATTGTCAGAGGAGAGCCGCCCGGTGCGGGCCTCGGTCTGGTTGAAACGGGTGTGGATGCGGCCATCCTCGCCAATGACCTTGAGCAGACCCTCCACATAGGTGGAGTTCAGCTTCTGGCAGGCACGGTACTGGAGAATGTCCTCCACCAGCGGGATGTCCCGCAGCTTTTCCAGTGTCTCGGCATCGGTGGACCAGCCGTTCTTTGTCTTTTTGCCGTGGGGCAGACCCATGGTATCAAAGAGCAGGGTGCCCAGCTGTTTGGGGCTGTTGGGGTTGAAATCGGAGGTGCCTGCCTCCATCTCGATGCGGGTCAGCACCTGATCCAGCTCCTGCCGCAGCTGCACGCCGAAGGCTTCGATGCCCTCACGGTCTACAAGGATGCCGGTGCGGGTCATATCGGCCAGCACCTGTGCCAGCGGGAACTCAATGTTGTTGTAGAGGTCGTCCTCTCCATTTTCAGTGATCTCCGCCTTCATTCTGGCGAACAGGTCTGCCAGGAAACCGGCATCGGGGTACTCCTCACAGGAGAACGCCGATCTTGCATGGTAGCTGGTGGCAAGGGTGGTGAGCAGATAGTGGGAAGCGGAAGCGTCCAGCAGGTAGGCGGCCAGCTTGCCGTCCCAGACGATGCTGCTGCCCCAGCTGCCTGCGGCCATGGCTCTGGCGTAGAGGGGAGCGGAATCGAATACATCCAGCGTCACCTTGGGGTCGTCCAGCAGGGAGACCAGTTCCTCCTCAGAGAGGGGATACACGGTGGTGTCCTGCACGGCGTACCAGACCTCCGGCTGCACGATCGCGCTCTTTTTGCCCAGAACAGCAGGGCGCGCGGCCACCAGATAGTGGCCGGAGGGCTCTGCGGGCAGGGACGCAATGGCTGCGTTACCCTCCGGCAGGGTATCGGGGTCCTGTTCCGGAACGATGCCGTCCAGCCCGAACCGGGTGATGAGGGTCTGGATCTCCAGCTCCTGCATCAGACGAACAGCGGCGGGCTTGTTGCCCTCGGTCACCTTGTAGGCCCCTTCCGCTGTGTCGATGGGGGCATCGGTGCGGATGGTGCCCAGCGTGTGGCTGAGGTAGGCATCCTCCCGGCAGGCCAGCAGATTTTCCCGCTGCCGGGGCTTGATGATCGGGCTGTCCAGATGGTCGTACACGCTGTCCAGAGTGCCGAAGTTCTTGACCAGGGTCATGGCGGTCTTTTCTCCGATGCCCTTCACGCCCGGAATGTTGTCAGAGGTGTCGCCCATCAGGCTCTTCACCTCGATGAGCTGCTTGGCTCAATGCCGTACTTTTCGTGGATGGCATCCAGATCCATGGTCTCCGTTTTGCTGCGGCCCATAGCGCTGGTGGCCAGCAGCACAGTGGTGGTTTCGCTCACCAGCTGCAGGCTGTCGCGGTCTCCCGTGGCCAGAAAGCAGTCGTCCCTGCGGGCCTCGCAGGCAGCAGCCAGCGTGCCCAGAATGTCGTCGGCTCCCAGCCTTTGCCGATACCTGGCGGTAGCCAGGTCGGTGAGCAGTTCTTTCAGGATGGGCATCTGCTGGGCCAGCTCGTCCGGCATGGCGTGGCGGGTGCCTTGTAGCCGTCGTACATTTCGTGGCGGAAGGTGGGGTGCTTCAGATCGAAAGCCACGGCCACCTCGTCGGGCTCACACTCCCGGAGCAGGGAATTCATAATATTCAAAAAGCCGAAGATGGCATTGGTATAGCGGCCGTCCTTGGTGGTCAGCAGCTTGATGCCGTAAAAGGCGCGGTTGGCAATGCTGTTGCCGTCAATGACCAGTAAACGCATAGTCAGTCTCCTCCATTGCATTATAACTCAATTTATAGTATAACACAAAATGGGGGCCAGCGGGGGATTTTTGCAGAAAAAACAAAAATGCCCTCCGTGTTGGGAAGGCAGGTGAAGGGGTTACTCCGAGATGGTGATGGCACTCACCGGGCAGGCCTGTGCGGCTTCCACGGCGGTGGGTACGGTGTCGGGCGGCAGCTCGCCCGGCACAGCGACGGCCAGGATGCCTGTCATCTGGAACACTTCGGGGCAGATCCCGGTGCACTGGGTGCAGCCGATGCAGAGATCGGGGTCAACAAATGCTTTCATGGGAAGTTCCTCTCTTTCTGAAATGGCCCGCCCTTCGTTCAATCTCAGGGGCGGCTTGTGATAAAGCAAGTATGGACGGAAAGAAGATGAATTATCCCTAGGTTTTTTCCGGCAGATATGATACAATAGAGCACACAGGATCCAGGAGGAAAAACGATGAACATTCAGATCTTTGGCACCAGCAAGTGCTTTGATACCAAAAAGGCCCAGCGCTATTTCAAGGAGCGGGGCATCAGGTTCCAGATGATCGACCTGAAGGAAAAAGAGATGAGCCGGGGCGAGTTTGAGAACGTGGCCCGCGCGCTGGGCGGCTGGGAACAGCTGGTAAACCCGGCGGCAAAGGATAAGCAGACGCTGGCTCTGCTGGATGCACTGGTGGATTGGCAGAAGGAGGACAAGCTGTTCGAGAATCAGCAGCTCTTCAAAACGCCCATTGTGCGCAACGGCAAAAAGGCCACCGTGGGCTACCAGCCCGAGATCTGGAAAACGTGGGAATAAATCGCGCTTTCACAAAAAATCCACGCCCCGGGTTTTGCACCGGCGGGCAGTTTGTGGTATACTGAAAGCTGGTATTTCCCCAAAAGATGACCTGATTTAGGAGACGATAACGATATGAAGACCTATATGACCCCGGAAGAACACGCCCGGCTCCACCGCCGCCGCGCCCCGGCAGGCCCTTGGCCTGCTGATCGCCGTGCTGGCGCTGGTGGGCATTGTAACAGTCGTGCGGGCCGGTGTGAAGGGTGTGGCCACCCTGTTTGACGACACCCAGCAGAAAGCGGAATATGAGGACCGGCTGGAAGGTCTGGTCCTGTTCGATCCGCTGCCCTTTGACGGCATTGAGAACATCAATGATCTGACCCTGCGCGAAGCCGCTGTCTGGGGCTGCGTGTACAGCATCCAGGAGACCCAGGGAAGCTTTGACAACTACAATACGGACCTGACACCGAACAGCTGCTGCTGCCCTCGGTGGATGTGGATGCCTATCTGGCAAAGCTGGTGGGCCCCAGCTTCAAGCTGACCCACAAGAGCTTTGAGATGGACGACATGACCATCGAGTTTGACGAGACGACCCAGTGCTATAAGATCCCCGTCACCGGCAGCGTGGGCATCTTCCGCGCTACCGTCACCAGACTGTTCAAGAAGGACGGCCTGCTCCACGTTACCGTGGGCTATATCCCCACCCAGAGCAGCGATGACAGCATCCTGAACAACTTGTCCGACACGCCCACCAAGTATATGGACTACCTGTTCAGCCGCCAGAGCGGCAGCTGGTATCTGACCGGCCTGACCGACAGCGAGACCAAGCCTGAATCTGCCGACAGCGCAGCCTCTGCTGCGGAGCCCGCCCCGCTGGCTGAGAGCGAGGTCAACGATGCCATCCTTGCCACCGCAGGCGATTCTGCCGCCGCCAGCGCCGTTGCTGACGAGGCTGCCCCGGTGGAAGAGGCGGCGGAGAGCACCCCGGCTGAGAGTACCGAGCTTCCTCTGAGAGCCCGGCGGCATAAAGCGAAAACCGAAATCTGACAGAACACCCCTGCACGGAATGTGTGAAGCATTCCACGCAGGGGTGTTTTTGTTTCCAGATTATTTCAGATCAAACCTGACCACGACCAGACGATACCACAGGTAGGGCACCATGTTCCAGATCATCCACAGCTCCATGAGGATATAGTTGGGCAGGTCCTTCAGGCGGAAGGGGCGCTTGCCGAGCCGCCCCTCTTTGAGCAGGGCAAAGGCTTCGTGCATTCCCTTGTCCCAGGCTTCGCCAAAGCCCTGCTTGTGGAACTTGTAGCACTTGAGCAGATAGCCCAGCGCCAGCGGGAGAAAGTTCAGGATGAGCATGAGCAGCGGCTCGTTCTTGAGGGGGAGCAGGATGCTGTTCCGGCCGCTCTGCTGGCTCTTGAAGGCGTTGTACTTCACCGCGCCGGTGCTGGCACCGCAGATGTGGTAGCATTTTGCGGTGGGGCAGAGGACGCACTTGTAACCTGCATTGTTGGCACGCCAGCTCAGGTCCACATCCTCAAAGTAGGCGAAGAAGTTCTCGTCAAAGGTGCCGATCTCCTCCAGAATGCTCTTGCGGTAGAGCGCCGCGCCGCCGCAGGCCGAGAAGATGCGCTTCTGCCTGGTGTAGCGGCTGGCCCGGCGGCCGTCGCCGGTCTTGCAGGCAAAGCCCATCCAGGTGACGTAATCACCGGCATCGTCGGCCAGCTCCCGTTCAAAGTGGCGGAGCATCAGCTCTGCACGGCAAAGATTTTGGGGTCCGTCTCGGCGGTGCGGATGAGTTCGGCCAGCCACTCGGGCTCGGCAAAGGCATCGTTGTTGAACATGACTACATACTCGCCCCTGGCCCGGGCAATGCCCTGATTCACGGCGTGGGAGAAGCCGGTGTTGGTGCCGTTTTCGATCAGGGTGAAGTTGGGGCGGCCGCAGTAGCTGCGGGCCTGCTCCAGACTTTCATCGGTGGAACCGTTGTCCACGATGATGAGCTCAAAATCCTGCTCTGTCTGGGCATAGACCGACTCGATGGAGTCCTTGAGCCAGCCTTTGCCGTTGATGTTGGGGATAACGATGGTTGCTTTCATATATAAATGCTCCTGAAAATTCAACTTCAGGGCAGATTATACCATAATTGCGTTGAAAAAGAAACCGGCAGTTGAGAGAAGGCGTGGGAAGCACGATGAAAAACTTTTCCGGACTTTTGTAGCAAATATCCAACTACTTCACTGTACGATTGTGCAATCTGCCTTGAATTGTGACCAAAGCGTGTAAATATTGAGAAAATGGCTGCAAAACTGTTTACAAAAGAGTAACAGAATGATATACTTTACACCAGTGAATGAAACGCTCTTTTGTGAAGAAAGGATACTGACGTGGAAACAGCCAAGCACTTTGGAAGCAAACTTCGGAAAACTCTCGCTGCCCTGCTTGCAACGATGGCCCTGATGGCCGTGCTGCTCCCCGGGGCACTGGCCGTGGACCTGAACGTTGATGTTGGGTTCTACTTCAAACAGAGCCGGGGCGGCACCTGCACCCTGGCCTCTGCCGCAATGATGCTTCGCCGCCGGGCCTATCTGGACGGGATGGACAGCTGGTGGATGTGACCGAAAACGGCATCAAGAGCACGGCCTGGTCGGGCGGGCTCTCCCACAGCTTTACATACAACGATATGCATGTGGGTTATGCGACCCTGCCTCGGGCAAGGCGGCCAAGACGGGAGCGCTGGTTTCCATTCTGGCAGAGCATCCGGAGGGCATTGTGCTGTACGACCGCACCAGACCCCATGCCGTGCTCCTGACGGACTACACCGACGGCGTGTTCTACTGTTCCGATCCTTCCAACGGGGTTGCCTCCGGCCGTGTGCCGCTGTCTGCCGCCAGCATCTCCATTGGCGGCGCGTCCTGCTACTGGTACATCACCGAAGATGGCAATGACGATGGTCTGGAGCTTCTGGAAGAGGCTGTGCAGGCGGAGGAAGCCGCCGCGGAAACTGAGACTGCGGCAGAGACTGAAGCCGCTGCTGGCGAGGAAAGCAGCAGTCAGGATTGGTGGACGAGCCTGTTTGGCTGAATATTGATCTTCTGGGCGGCTGGCCGTTGGGTCAGCTGCCTTTTTTATTAGCATCCTCACCCTCTCAGGCCGCTTCGCGTCCAGCTCTCCCAAAGGGAGAGCTCTTGACAAAACCGCAAACCTTGCATTTACTGCCAAGACCTCCCACTTTGGGGAGGTGGCATCGCGTAAGCGATGACGAAGAGGGTGAGCCCGTTCACCTCCGCAGCTCTGTCCCCGGGAAATAGTGCGCCAGAATTTCTTCCGCGCTCTGTCCCTGCTCGGCCAGCGCTTGGCACCCCACTGGCTCAGCCCCACACCGTGGCCATAGCCTTGGTGGTGAGGAGAAAGCTGCCCTCCTGATACTGCACCGTGAAGCAGGCGCTCCGCAGGCCAAGCGCCTTGCGCAGGGCCGGGCCGGTGACGCTTTGCCCACAGACGGGCAGGGAGCTACATAGCCCGAAGGGGTAAGCGCGGCCTCTCCGAACCAGCTGACAGGTGCGGCAGGGTCAGGGAGAAGGCCCAGCCCGGCGAGAGCCTGCTGCATCTGCTCGGCGGTGAATTGGACGGTATAAAGGTAGTTGTCCGCATTGAGGTCGGTGGAGCTGTCCACGGCCACAAGATAGGGAAGAGCAGTGCCCCAGACGTTTTCGCTGGCCTCGGTCATGCCGTTGGAGATGGCAAAGTAGCTTGTCCCGGCGGGGGCGCTGCCATAGTAGAGCACATCGGTCAGCACACTGTCCACCAGCGCCGAGAGGCGGGCATAGTTTTCCTCATAGGCCAGTGCCCCAGTAGCTGCGGAGGACTGCATCTGTTAAGTATCCCTGCCGCCGGACGGGGTCCACGCTCAGCCAGCCGGAAGCCGGTTCAGCGGCATGGTCGCGGCAGTAGAGAGCATAGCTGTGGGCCGCGATGGCCTGTGCCTTGAGCGCCTCGTCCGGCCAGCTGATGGGCATTTCCGCCGCCACGGCACCGATCAGATATTCCCGCCGGGGTACCGAGACCACGGCCCCGGCGCTCTGGTCGGCCAGCAGAAAGCTCTCGCTGTCCTGATCGGAGGGCGGCACGACGGCGCTGTCCGGGGGCGCTTCCGAAGCCGCAGTGCCCGGCAGGGGGAGCGGAAGAAGCCCCCTGTGCCGGGCCGAACACCGCCAGTGTCAGCCGGTAACCGGCGATCGGCAGGAGTGTGCCCAGCACCAGCAACAGGGCGCAGAGAAGAAAGAATGTCTTTTTCATCGTGATTTTCCCTCCCGGACAGGCATTTTTCTGGCATAGTGTACCAGCCGGCAGGGTGAAAAGCGCATATTTCATCCAAGACTTGAATTTACTTCACAAAAGCGCTATCATAAGGGTGTGCCATCATGGTGGATGGCCGGAAAGTATATAAGAGAGAAATAAGAGAAAGGGGAAATTCGCGCATGAACTATACCCATGCAGAAGTAGCATCGCTGGACCCGCAGACCATGCGGACGCTGTGTGAAGAGTATCTGGCAAACAACTATATCGACCCGGAGACGAGTGAGCGTCTCGGTGTCAAGCGCGGCCTGCGCAACCCGGATGGCACCGGTGTGCTGGCAGGCCTGACCAATGTCTGTGACGTTGTGGGCTACAAAAAGGATCAGGAGGGGCATGTCATTCCCATTCCGGGCCGCCTGATCTACCGCGGTGTGGACATCAACGAGATCGTGAACGAGGCTTACCGCAATGACCGCTTTGTATTTGAAGAGGTCATCTGGCTGCTGCTGTTCGGCAGCCTGCCCACCCAGGAGCAGCTGGACGATTTCTGTGAGCTGCTGGCAGAGCACCGCGCCCTGCCCGATGCTTTATGGATACCATGAATGCTCCTTCGCCCAATATTATGAACAAGATGCAGCGGTGTGTGCTGGGCCTGTATTCCTACGACGAGCACGCCGAGGATCTGACGCTGGAGAATATCCTGAACCAGAGCATCAACCTGATCGCCAGTATGCCCACCATGATGGTGAACGCTTACCAGATGAAGCGCCGCTATTATGACAAGCAGAGCATGTTCTTCCACATGCCCAAGCCCGGCCAGAGCACCGCGGAGCACATCCTGAGCACCTACCGCCCGGACCAGAAGTTCACCCACGAGGAAGCCAAACTGCTGGATATGTGCCTGCTGGTCCACGCCGACCACGGCGGCGGCAACTGCTCCACCTTCACCGCCCGTGTGCTGTCCTCCTCGGGCACCGATACCTACTCGGCCATTGCAGCCGCCATTGGCGCGCTGAAGGGCCCCAAGCACGGCGGTGCCAACCTGATGGTCAACCGTCAGCTGCAGGATATCCTCAAGCATGTGGAGCACCCGGAGGATGACGACGAGGTGCGCGAGTATCTGCGCCGCATCCTGCGCAAGCAGGCGGGCGACGGCTCCGGCCTGATCTACGGTATGGGCCATGCGGTCTACACCATGAGCGACCCCCGTGAGGTCATCCTGAAGGAGCGCGCCAAGCACCTGGCCTACGAGAAGGGCTTTGAGGAAGAGTACAACATGCTGTGCAGCATCGAGCGGCTGGCTCCCGATATCTTTGCCGAGGAGAAGGGCAGCAGCAAGCCGGTGTGCGCCAATGTGGACCTGTTCAGCGGCCTGATCTACAACATGCTGGGCATCTCTGAGGATATCTACACCCCGCTGTTCGCCATTGCCCGTGTGCCGGGTTGGTGCGCACACCGGGTGGAGGAAGTCATTTTTGCCCAACCGGATCATCCGGCCCGCCTATAAGTATCTGCGTGCGCCAGAATATAAACCGATCGAGGAACGCTGATGAACGCTTTATTTGTGCTGATTTTCACCTGTGGTGGTCGCCTTGCCATTGGGCGCGGGCTCGACTTGGCCTGTGGACGGACTG
>ENA-OQAZ01001301-OQAZ01001301.1-human-gut-metagenome-genome-assembly--contig:-NODE-1301-length-12216-cov-3.713872_pt1 | contig 12216 bp, 14 predicted proteins | sample MGYA00242737_ERZ504531 | MGnify/ENA primary metagenome ERZ504531 (study PRJEB26092, sample SAMD00036244) | human gut metagenome | host: Homo sapiens | study: EMG produced TPA metagenomics assembly of...
GGGATGCAGTTCAGACAGCGGAATCTCCTGAATCTTTTCCAGCTTTGCATCCTGACGGACTTCTTCGGTGGAGAACAGATCATCTACCGAGGCCAGCTCTATTTTTTTTCGCGCTGCTTTTCAAGTTTCAACACCTCCTTCGTCAGATTTCGATACCCCTCTGCCACTTTGCCGCCAGGGTCATAGGCGAAAATACTTTTTCCCTCTGCACTGATTTCCTTTGCCCGGACAGAATGGGGGATCTCTGTGCCGAATACTTTGATCTTGCTGCCATAGGTTTCCCGCAGGAGCGCGGAAATCTCTTTGGCAAAGTTGGTTCGGCTGTCCACCATCGTCAGCAGGATACCGTCAATCTGGAGCTTGGGGTTGATTTGCCTCTTTACCTTGTTTACCGTGGAGAGCAGCTGTTCCAGTCCTTTGGCGGGCAGATACTCTGCCTGAACGGGAATTATGATCCTGTTCGCAGCCGCCAGTGCGTTGACTGTGAGCATACCCAGGGAGGGCTGGCAGTCGATGAGGATATGGGAGTATTGCCCCTTCAGCGTGTCCAGATATTGCCGCAAGATAGTCTCACGACTCATGGCGTTTACCAGAGATACCTCCATACCGGATAACTGGATGTCCGCAGGCATCAGGTCTACGCCCTCTGAGTGGTGCAGGATACCCTCGCCGGGACGGAGCGGCTCATCCATCAAGATTCGACCCATAGCGTCGGACAAGGTAAAGGGCAGCTTGTCCGGTTGCGGATTTCCCAGGCTGATTGTCAGGCTCCCTTGTGGGTCTCCGTCGATCAGAAGGACTTTCTTTCCGGCCTGCGCCAGCCCGATTCCCAAGTTGGCACAGGTCGTTGTCTTGCCAACGCCGCCTTTCTGGTTGGCAATGGCGATGATCTGTGTGTTCAAATAAACCTCCTCCTTCTACAAAAAATATCCCTATTCCGAAAAATAGGGATGAAAAAAGCCGCTTACTCAAATAAATGAATAAACGGCTATGTAAGAAATATTCGATTGTAAGTAAAGTTTTATATCACTGCAAAATAACGAAGTGCATCTTTGATTGCTTCTACCTTTTCTGGTGTCGGATGCTTCCTCGGCTGTTTCAATTCCTCTACTGCGTTAGGAGCATCATACATCGGCAATCCCAAATTTCGCTTTACCTCTGCGATATATGCGGTATGTACCTTGAAGCCGTATTTCGCTTCTATGTACTCCTTAATCATTTTGTAGGTCACTTTTTCTTTGGGCTTGTATGCTTCGGCTCTTTTAGCAATACTATCTACCGGAATCTTGCCCTCGCCCTCTCCAAACTCCACATCAATGTGGATATAACTGTCGGCTTTTTTGTGGGACAAAAGAACTACCGTCTCGACTATTGTTTCATTTTCCAAGGGCAATTCTTTCACTTCTGTTCCATTCACCGGGACAGGGAAGTTGAAGATAATCTTCCTAATCCAGTTGCCATCCGGCTGCTTTTCCGGGAATAACTCAATCCGCTCAATAAACGCCCGCATGAACTCCTTCCGCTCCACTTCGGAGGCTGCTTCATAGACCTGATCGAATGCCAGCAACAGGCGGTAGATATTATCACCCGAAATCTTCTCCTGCCGGATACTCCGTATCTGGCTTTGCACATCGTCAATCTGGACTTCAATCTCATCTATTGCGCCATATTGCTCGTCATATCGGCGCTGCAAATCAGAAATTTTCCGGTCATAATACGGGTCATTCACATCTAAACCGTCCATCTGCCGTTCCAGTCGGGCCTTTGTGCCTAATGTCTGCCGAAGCTGCGCCTGTAATGCTTCCAGCTGCTTCTCCAAATCGTTCGTATCGACAGCGGAGCCGATTTTCGCCTTGATTGCATCCGCAAACCGTGGGTCACTGACCATAGCAGAGATGATTGACGCTACCATGCGGTTCATTTCCATCTGCTCAATATTCAGCCGGAAGGTACACTCGTGGCCTGTTGGCGTCACCGTATTCTTGCAGTAATAGTAATAGCGGGTCTTTTTGTCCTTGCTGTGGGCTTTCGCAATATTCCCGTACAGGCTTTTGCCGCAGCAGGGGCATTTCAGAATACCGGACAAGATATGTGCGTGGGTAGGGTCATTGACTTTCTCACGCCGGTAAGCATTGATTTTCCGTTTTTCCTGCGCGAGGTTCCAATCTTCTTCTGAAATGATAGCCTCATGCTTCCCCTCGTACACAGGGAACTCCGATTGCTCAACTACGTGCATCTCATTCCGTGTGCCGATCTTCTTCTCTGTCCGGCGTCTGCCATAGGCGATTTTTCCCATATATACCGGATTATCAATGATACTCTTCACAAAGCTGGCAGAAAAACCGGGAATGGTGCCGTTCTGCCTTAACTTCTTCACAAAGCCCTGCCGGTTCAGATATTTTGCCACGCCACTGACACCATCGTTGGTGTGAATATAGCGGTCAAAGATGGTGCGGATCACGTCCACTTCATCCTCAGCAATCAACAGTTCGCCTTTTTCAAGGCGGTATCCATAAGGGGCAAAGCCACCGTTCCATTTTCCTTCACGGGCTTTCTGCTCCCGTCCGGCCATCGTCTGTGTCCGAATATTTTCACGCTCTATCTCTGCCACCGCAGAAAGGACAGAAATCATCAGCTTGCCGGAATCTTTGGAACTGTCAATGCCGTCTTCCACACAAATCAGATTGACACCGAAATCCTGCATCAGCTGCAAGGAATTCAGAACGTCAGCGGCATTCCTGCCAAACCGGGACAGCTTGAACACCAGCACATATTCCACACCGTCTTTGCAGTCCTGAATGTCTTGCAGCATCCGCTGAAATTCGTGCCTGCCCTGAATATTCTTGCCGGAAAAGCCTTCATCAGAATATTCACCAGCCACTACCATATCTTCGTATTCAGCGTATTTCCGCAGTTTGTCTCGCTGAGCATCCAGACTATATCCGTCCACCTGCATGGATGTAGATACCCGTGTGTAGAGATAACATTTTGTTTTAGTTTTCTTCATGCAGGCCGCCCCTTTCTTCCAGCTCTAAACATTCATCCGTTACTTTCTTCTTCGCCAGACCTTCATTCTGAATGTAGTACTCCAACAAACGGAGTACATATTCCGGCGCATGGCGGTTATCCAGTTCCCATTCTGTCACAGTCCGATAGGGAATCTGAAAATATTTACAAAATTCCTTGCGATTCATGCCAGTGCTTTCCCGCAATTCTTTTATTTTGGTTTTGCAGTCCATTTCATTTACCCCATAAAGCAAAAATACACGTTGCGTATTTATTATAGCATACGCCAAACAAATACGCAACGTGTAAATTTAATTTATATCAAGCGGCTTTGTCAAATTCCTGATACACAGGAACGGGTTGCTTTCCTGATGCCGCAGACTGTGTACGGCCATCCTTCTCAGTCTCCTGCATCTGCCCCAACAGCTGTGGCCCGTACTTCTGCAACAGCCGCGCCATCACATCAACACAGCGGTCAAATGCCGCATTATATTTCGGATCATCATAAACTTTGCTCAATAGCCGCTCCTTTCCTCTATGGCTGCTCTGCGCATAGATGTTCAAAACTTCTGCCGGTATCTGTTCCAAAATCGCCACGGCACTGTCATAGTCGCGCCGCAGCTTGAGGTCTTCGATCTGCTTTAGGGTGCTGACCTTCTGCGCCGATGCAAGAGATTCTTCCAGTTCGGCATTTTTCGTTTTCAGCTTTTTGTTTTCGGATGCTGTTTTCGTGAAGCTACGCCATATTTCCGCAGCAGTGTGTCCATCTTCTCCACGCTGGGAATATAGGTATCCAGAATCTTGCAGATTTCCTCCGCCCGGCTTTTGGCGTTAAAGGGATTGATTCCAGTGAGCAGATCCTCCAGTTTGCTTTTCTGTTTGGTCAGTCTGGTCATCTCCTTAAATACGCGGGGCGGGATATGGTCGCGCCCGGTCAGGCTGGCGCTCTCGCCACGCTCCAAATCTGGAAACTTCTTGACCATGTGTTTCCAAAACTCATCCTGCCACCAGGTCAGCTTCTTTTTATTGCCCATGATGTCTTTGGCGCTGAGCTGCCATCCTCCGTCAAAGGGACAAAACAAAGGTGCATATGGGGCGTTTTCTCGTCCATATGCACCACGGCGGATATAATTGTCTCTTTGGACTGATGCTGTTCCAAAAAGTGCAGAGCTTCCTCGAAAAATACCCGAATTTCCGCCCGTTTCTTTCCCTTAAAGAACTCCGGGCTGGCTGTGAACAGCGTCTCGATCATACGGATACTGTCTTTCCGGGTACGGCATCCGGCAGCGGCAATTTGCCTCTCTGACTCGGCCCGGTACTTGCCGGGCGGTTTGACCAGATGGAAGTTGTACTTGCTTCGGCTGGTATCCACATCGGGATTACTGGCGTACTTTTCCTTTGTGCGCTCGTTATGGGCCTCGATATTGCCGATTTCAGGCCCTTATATTTGGCAAATCGCATAATCGCGTATTGTGCTTTTTCCATACTCAATCCCTCCGTTTCTGCCAGACAATGTCATATCCCAGCACGTCAGCCAACTCCACGGCCTCCCGATACCGCAGCGATTCCCGCTGCAATTTTCCGGAAAGATTGGATACGCTGTCGCTCCACCCATACTCATCGTGCAGCTGGTCAACGACTTCCTGCATGGTGTAACCGGCGCGGATGATCTGCGCTTGATTTCGTTTCGGATACTTGACTTCATAAAATATATTCCTCCATTTTCGCAAGTGAAGCCCTTTGTCACTTGATAGATAAAACATGATTTTCGGTTGCGTCATAAAAAGAACCGGCTACGCTGGGGAGCGCACCGGCTTTGGTCAATGGTGAAATTTGTGCAAATGCTGTTTTGCGATAGAAATGATTCCCTGCGTATCGTTGGTCAACGGCGGAATATTCGACTTCACAGAAATGCGGGACTTTTCACTGTTCGGGCTGTATTGTCACAAAATGCTGCAATCTGTACGTCGTTCCGTGAGCCGCCATCCGGCGAACTGTATACGGATAAAAGAGAAACATTTCGCTGTTTTGAGATTGCTCTAAAATATGCCTGCAAAATCACCGCTTTTACTGACCGCTTCAGGTGTGGTCAAAATGACCACACCTACTTCACAGCACAAAAGCGCGAAGAATTTCACGGTTCTGGTGGTGGACAAAATATCCATAACCACTTTTACACATCAAAATAGGTGTACCCAAAATGGGCACGACCACTTTATCCAAATGAAGCGCCTCTACAATATATGAGGTAACAGGGTCAATCGCTGCGTACATACGTACCGGCGACCAGATCGGAAATCAATCCCGCCAGTCTTCCGGTACGTACGTACACTGTGAAGCGTCCGTAAACTCGTTTATATGCGGCCTTGCCACTGCCTCGATCCCCATAAAGCCCCATACCCGTCGTCCTGCCGAATTGGTAATCGTGTTGCAGTGTTCCAGATTGTACTTACCGCAGGCTGCCACCAGCGCATCGCTGAAGCTGCGGCGTTTGAGTGCAGTCAGGCTATTTTCCTCGCACCACATCCGGTAAATGTCGTAGCAATCCTTTGACTGATGGACGCATCCGCTTTCAGCCGGATATAGCCCTCGGATTCCAGAAAATCAAACACGTTATTGTTGTCCCGCTTGACGGCCTCCCGGTTCTCTTTGGTGCGCTGGCTCTCGGTGAACTTGAAGTTGTTCGCTACCAACCGCTGCAATCCCGCAAAAGCCCACAGCAGAATGCCCTCCACCTCGGCCTTCATCTTCTCTGCCAGGTCGGGATCATCCACACGGTCGGCAGGTTTCTCTTTGGCGGTCAGCACCAACTGCCGCCGATAAAAGCCATCACTGCGGTCAAAGAGAGCCTGCAAGTCGCCATTGCTGAATGCCAGCAGCCGGGCGCACATCCATCCCTGATAGCTCTGCTTGCCTTTACGCTCCAAATCCATTTTACCCTGTGCGGTGACGATGGATTTGACATAGTTGGTCTGCCGCAGGGCCTCCATCCGCATATCATCATCGACACACAGCAGAATGTGTTCCAGATCAGCGCGGGCAAAACGGTTCTCGGAAATTTTGCCGATGCTGCCGTCCTTCATGTTGCTGCCGAACAGGGCGGACAGCACCGCGCCGATCTGGCTCTTACCCTCGCCGCCATTGCCCTTAATGACCATCATGCGCTGTCCCTTGTTGCTGGGGATCAGGCAGTAGCCGATATATTCCTGCAAAGTGGGAATGTCCTCCGGGTAAAGAAGCCCATCCAGAAAAGCCAGCCAGCGGGTCGGCGTGGGCGCATCGGGATTATAGGCCACCGGCAGGCGGCAACGCACGATGTCCGGTTTTCCCTCCGTAAAGGAGCCATCCAGAAACAACGTGCCGTTTGCCAGATGAATGCGGTCAGCCTCCGGCGGGAAATCCTCTACCAGCGCCGCCAGCTTCATCAGCTCCACGATATTGCTGATTTTGCGGGGGATATTGCTGACCGCACAGCATTTCAGTTCCTCAAAAATTTCTCCACGCAGTGGCAGCTCATCGGTCACGCGGCCATCAGGCGTGAAAAAAGCCCCGTTTGTGTAGATGATTTTGTGTCTGCCGAGAAAATCATCACAAAACAGGCTTCATTGATACTCTTGCCGTCAAACCAGATGGGCTGGTTGGCCTCACGCGATTGCTCGTTCTTCGCCACGGTGCTGCACCTCCTTTTCCAGACGTCTGAGCCGCTGCTCCAGCGCGGTGATAGTGCCGTCCTTCAGCAGCATATCCACCGCTTTCACACGCTGCTTCAGTTCCGCAAACATGAGAACGTCCAACAAATCATTTACATACTCGATCATATGACAGGCTTCCACAAAGCGGTCATCCAGTTCATCCTCCGGCGATTGCGGGGCATATTCGACCTTCCAGCGTTCCAGCAGATGCAGATAATCGCAGAGCACCCGCTGGCAGTGTATCTCATCGTTGCGGAAAGCCCGCGCCAGCGGATAGGGCTTTTTCAAAGCCATCGCTGCCGGGGGCTTGTCCGGGTCGATGCCAAAGTCATAGGCCAGCTTCTTTGCGGCTCGTAGCTGCTCAGGCCGAACAGCCGCGCCACAAAATCGATCACATCCCCGGTAGCCCCGCAGCCAAAGCAATAGAAATAATCCCTGTTCAGCTTCATGCTGGGATGCCGGTCATCGTGGAAGGGGCAGCAGATCATATCGCCCCGGTTGACCTTACAGCCGTAGTATTCGGCGGCCTGCTTCACGGTGACAGCGATTTACAGTTTCAAATAAATTCATAGGCTTTGTCCTCCATTATTTATTGACGGTATCTGCCGTCTGCCTGAATATACGGGGAAAAAGCCTATAAACCGAAAAATCCGCTAAAAGTGCAAGAAATGAAAAAACGCCGCCCTGAAATCTTGCAAAAATGCAAGACCTCAGAGCGGCGAAGCCAGCGGAAAGCATTTGCCCGCGCTGGTTTTATCAGGTATAATGGATAAAGAGAGTTTTCAGAAGAGAGGTGCGTCACATGGAGGGAGCCTATCTGCCCGGCAATATCCGGCAGCGGATGCAGGAGCTTATGAAGGAACATAAAATTACCCAGGCACAGCTGCGACCCGCATCGGCAGCACCGAGAGCGCCATCAGCCGGTTTGTCAGCGGTAAGACTGATAAGATCAGCACAGAACATTTGCTCCGCATTGCGAAAGTGTTTGAAGTCTCCACAGATTTCCTGCTGGGGGAAGTCAACACGCCCGACCGGACAAATTTTGATATTGAAGAACTGGGCCTGTCGGTGCAGGCGGCGCGGAATCTGTACACCGGAAAAGCCAATGCAGAGATCGTCAACCGCCTTTTGGAAAGCCCTCGCTTTGCAGAAGTCACCTATATGATTGAGCAATATTTTGACGATACGCTGGCCGCCGGTTTCGCCGGACAGAACCAGATGCTTACTACTCTCAGCGCCATGCTGCGCCGAAACAATAAAACAGACGCTGCGGTGCAGGCGGCCAGAACTGTCAACCGGCAGAAAGTTCCCGTATATCAGGCAGACCTGACGATGATACAGAACACATTTATGGCGGCGCTGCGGGAAGTGAAGAAAGAGATCGGCAACGATTTCACAGCAGCGCAGTCCTTGACCAAGGGCATCACTCAGCAGATGTTTACCGAACTCACCAAAGGGGCGGATGTTCATACTCCGACCATCACGCCCGAAATGATTTCCGCCGCCGTCACCCAGAGCGCAGCGGGGATGGACGGTGTGCAAAAGGAAGCATTAGACAAGTTCGGTCAGGCGCTGACGGAATTTCTCCAATCCACCTTAGACCACGCGCAGGAGAAGCAAAATGCCGACCCGGAGCAATGAGCAGCTGTGCAGACTGGCACAGAAAGGGGATACGGCTGCCCGTGACATTCTGCTGGAAAAGAATCTGGGATTCATCCGAAAAATTGCGCTGGAGCAATACCGAAACATGGGGCTGGATGAAAATGATATTGGAATTGATTTGGATGATTTGATGCAGGAGGGAAGTATCGGCCTGCTGAACGCGATCCCTTTGTTTGATGCCGGACGGGGCATGAAATTTCTGACCTATGCAGCACCGGCGCTCCGCAACGCCATGACGGACTGCATCCGCGCCGCCCTCGGTTTATTTGAGCAACGGATGGTGGATAAGAAAGACGGCCCCGGCTTCCAGAGAGTATATCTGGATGACGTTCTCTCAGAGGATGAACGGATGCTGCGGATCGAAGCCATAGCCGACCCTCACACCCAAACGCCGGAGCAAATCTATATCCAAAAAGAGCAGCTGATAGAATTGTATGCGGCGCTGGACAAGCTGACAGCCAGAGAGCAGACCTATCTGCTGTACCGCTATGGCTTTACCGATGGAATCGAGCACCCGCTGATCGGCGCGGCGCTCCATTTCCATCTCAGCGAGAGCTGGACAAAGAAGGTGGAGGGCGAGGCGATGGACAGCCTGCGCGGAAAGCTGCCGTGGTGGTTCTGATACGATGGGAAGCAGCGGCTGACGGGGGCTTTGATATACCTTTGTTCCGCAAATGACACGGCTGACAGACAGTGCTTGCCCGCACCGCCTGCCAGCCTTTTTCTGTCGCTTATGCTGCCCCGCAAGGGGCAACCTTTCCCGCCAGAACGCCGCAACTGTGGCCACACTTTTCAGGGTGTGCTACAATTCCGGCTGCCATCTGCTCCACAAAGGTATAACACACTAGACTTTCCTACGGAAAATCGTGTGCCACGAAACCGCCGGTTTCTTTGGATTCTTCCGGTCAAAGGGGAACACTATCCCCTCTGAACACCCCAGACAAAGGAGAACGCTGTTCCCTTTTGGAATCCCCTTGCCAATAGGGATGCTACCGCCCTATTGAATGATTTAGATAAAAAACAAAATAAAGCATAGTTCGCCAGCACACCGCTATTCTGTCATTACCTTACACAGACATCTTGTAACTTTTTCGTTAAGCCTATTGACTCTGATACTTCGGAAGAGATATAATATAGTTGCTACTTAGCGAGCCTAAATAGCAAAGCTAAAGAGAGGCGACGATATGAATAACAAATATGTCCAGCAATTCAAAAAAGGCTCTCTGGAAATGATACTTTTATGCCTAATCGGACGCAAGGAGACTTATGGATATGAAATTATAACTGAATTGAACAATAGTGCGTCTGTTTTGGGATATGCGAAAGAGGGAACCATTTACCCCATTTTGTATCGTTTGCAGGAAGCAGAACTAATCAAATGCCGATTGGCTCCGGCTGCGGCAAATGGCGGCTCAAAAAAGTATTATTCTTTAACGGATAAAGGCAGGAATGTACTTGATGAACTAATCTTATTTTGGTCAAGCTATGAAACTGCGTAAACGGCTTTATAGAAAGTTATCAACAAGCGAGGGTATCCAAATGAAAGAACAATATATCAAACAGGTTGAAAAGGAACTATCCTTACCACAATAAAGCGAAAAAAGAGGTTGTGCGTGATTTGAATGAAGTTTTCGCGTCTGCTTTGGAGCATGGAGAAACGGAACAGCAGGTTATCCAGCGTTTAGGAACACCAAAAGAATTTGCAGACAGCACCGCAGAGCAGTTTGGTATTGATAACGCCTCATCAAAAAAAAAGGAAAGGTATCATTTCTGCGCTTGTTGCGCTTATTGTTGCGGTTGTTGCCTTTTCGATATATGCTGTCACACGATTAGGAAAAGCACCAGAGGCGCAATCGGACAGGCAGACGCAACAACAAATATCCAGATTGAGAGTGCATTGGGCTTTGATGTTTTACAAATCATTTTGGCAGTTGGGTTTGCCGCAGCGGTAATTGCTGTTTTATTGATTATCCGAACTATACACAAAAATAGGAGATAACTTATGAAGAAGTATATTTCTGTATTGGCAATCATATTCATAATTTCTTTGGCCGCGTGTTCTAATCAAACTATTTCGTCTACACCCACAGGTAATGAGAGCAATATACAATCTAACAGTATTACCACTCTTGACAAGGTATCTGGCCTGTTAATGAATACACAGAGGGGCTTCCTATTCCGCCCGGTACGGTTGCATGGGCAACACTTGATACAGAACATGAAAATTGCAGTGTCAACCTTACCGGCATTAGCGACGACGACTATAGCGAGTACATGGAGGTTTTGAACCAAGAAGGTTTTTCCGTAATTGAGAATGTATCGGAGGAAATCGAAGAGGGAAACTATGTTTCGATTGGGACACTTTTATCAAACGAAGATAAGTGGTTGAGTATCAGTTACATACCAGATAGTTTAACTATCTATATTTCCTTTGACAATAATTGAAAGAGATAATGAAATAGCAAAGCCAGCCGAGCCAGTCAACGGTCAAGATGAACGGCGCATACGCGCCGCCGTTGACAGCCCCGCCCGCCTTTGCAGATAGGCAATCAAGGGGCGACAGCAAAAAGTGCTGCCGCCCCGCACTATTATCAGAGAGGGGGAATTTCCATGACCGAAGATGAAGCCTACAAAGTGTATATCCAGTACACCTTTAACGCCTTTTGCAAGGTTGTCATTCGTCACGCCGCCATAGATGAAATTTTGAAGCTGCGCCGGAGGTGGGAACGGGAAGTTTCCCTTGACTATTTGATGAATGAGAAGTTTGTCCAGCTTGCCGAGCCGGAACAGCTTGAAGAATATCTTTTTACTGCCTGCGGCCAGACCGCCGTTCTGTACCATGCGGAACTTGCCGACGCCCTTGCCCGTTTGCCGGAGCAGACACAGGAAGAAATTTTCCGCTATTACTTCATGCGCCAGCCGCAGCGCGTGATCGGCGTACATATCGGCCGGACACGCAGCACAGCGGGGCGGCATATCCAGCTTGCTTGAAGCGACTCCGGCGGCTCATGGAGGGAAAACGCTATGAGTAAACTTCTCCCCTATGAAACAATCGTCAAAGCCCATGAGGCGACCCAGACGCAATCGACACCGTTCTTTCCCACTACGCCGGATATATCCGCTATTTTTCCAAAGTACACGGTCAGGTCAACGCCGAGGTTGAGGAATATGTGAAGCAGAAGTTAATTGCCGCACTGTTCAAGTTTCGCTTTGACCGATAGTAAACAGGAAATTAAGGAGGCAAGAGGTTTTATGAAAAATCAGCTTTCAACAGTGACGGAAGTTGTAGTTAGAAGCATCTTTTACATCATCACAAACTATGTATTTGTTAGCATGGGACTGTCGTTTCATACTCATTGGATTGCAATTCTATTTTTACTTTCAATGGTATGGGCTACTATTGACTACGGCAAGTCTGTAAACAAAATAACCGGGAAAAAGGTTATTGCTGAAATACTATGTATATGCTGCATTGCGATAAGTATAGCGATTGCATATTTTGTGGGATATATTCAAGGAGCAATCGTTTCCTTTTGAAAACATAACGCAATAACTCTCCGTTTATCATACCAATATGAAATGAGTTTTCAAAACTGAATACCAGCCGCCACCGGCGCGGCCAGCGAAAGCAGTAAGTCTGAAAAAGATTTGCTGCTTTTTTTGTTGCCCGGCTCCGTTCCCGGCCATTTTGCCCTGTTCAGATTGTAGTAGTAAGTGAGGGGAGAAATTTTCCTGCCCCAGCGTTTTGGCATTTTTTGATTTTTGTCCGTAGTAAGAAGCAAAGAGAAAATAAGCCGTTTTGTTTGGCAAATTTCAAAACGTGGTGGTGTGGGGAGTGAAAGGAAAAATTCTCTGC
>ENA-OQAZ01001302-OQAZ01001302.1-human-gut-metagenome-genome-assembly--contig:-NODE-1302-length-12209-cov-5.798295_pt1 | contig 12209 bp, 11 predicted proteins | sample MGYA00242737_ERZ504531 | MGnify/ENA primary metagenome ERZ504531 (study PRJEB26092, sample SAMD00036244) | human gut metagenome | host: Homo sapiens | study: EMG produced TPA metagenomics assembly of...
CTCAAGGAATCGGCGGTACTGCCAACAATGTGGTACAGGACGCGGGCGCTGCTCCAGCAGCCGGTCAATGGTCTGCCTATATCCGGGAAGTAGTGTCGAATAGGATATACAATTTAATTTCAGATTATGGCGGTCACTTGTTTTCCACAGGTGACGCCATGCTTGTGGAATTAAATCCGCAATTATTTTTGAGAGGAGTTGACGATTATGGGAGAACCATTTGGAAAGCGAGAAATTTTCCGAAAATACCCCGATGTAGTGGACGTACCACAGCTTTGCGAGATGCTGGGCGGTTCGCGGCCCGTGAGTAAGAAAACGGCATATCGTATGCTGAATGCAGGGAAAATCAAGGCATTTCGCATCGGACGCAGTTACCGCATCCCCAAGGTAAACGTAATTCGCTTTTTGCAGAACGAAACACCCGAAGATTGCAACACTGTCAATGCGACAATCGACAGCGTGGAGTAAAAAGCGCATATCCGCTATCATATAGGTGTCACCATTACCGTCAGATAGTCGGAAAGGAGCAACGCAATGAAAACGAAAGTTACAGGCTATCTTACGCAAAAACACGGATTCTATTATGTCGTTCTGAATCTGCCCACAGATGAAAAAGGAAAGCGAAACCGCAAAACGCTGAGTACAGGGTTGTCCACCGACCGCAATGCAACCAAGGCCAAGGCGCTGCTCCTGACGATGATCCGCGAAGCCAATGCCGGAGAGGAAGTGCGTGGTGTAAACGAGCGTCAACCAAAAAGCCAAAACAAAACGGAAGATGAAAGATGGAATTCACCTTGGCCGGGTATGCTGTTCTCGGATTACCTTGAATTTTGGTTGCAATGGAAACGCAAAAGCTGGGAAGAAATTACTTATTCCGGCTATTGCCAGAATGTCAGATCGTGGATTGGGCCGTATTTTGCTAAACGGAAAGTACGTTTGAACGAAATCACAGTGCTGGATATTGAAATGTTCTACACCCACGAAATTAACAAGCGCGGCATCAGCGGGAACACAGTTCTCCATTACCACGCCAACATCCGCAAGGCTTTATCTGACGCGGCAAAGCTCAAATTGATTCCCTATAACCCTGCTGCCGAAGTGGAGCGCCCCAAAAAAGATAACTTTGTTGCCAGCTATTATTCAGCGGATGAATTGATGGAAGTGCTGCCTATTTTTGCAAATACCAAAATGGAACTTCCTGTCATGCTTGCTGCGTTCTATGGATTGCGCCGCAGCGAGGTAATCGGTCTGCAATGGTCGGCCATCGACTTTGAACGGAAAATCGTCACGATTTCACGCACCTTTGAACGCATCAATGTGGATGGCAAAATGGTGGACGTTTCCAAGTGCCGTACAAAAAACAAGGCCAGCTTCCGCAGTTTACCTCTGATTCCCGCAGTAGAACAGGCTTTACTGAAAGCCCAAAAACGCCAGCACCAGCAAATGAAACTTTGCGGCGGCAGCTACTGCAAGGAATATAAGGACTACATCTGCGTGGATGATATGGGTCATCTTGTGACCCCGGACTATGTGACACGGGTTTTCCGCGAAATGCTCTTGAAGAATGGTTTTCGCCCGATTCGCTACCATGACCTCCGCCACTCCTGCGCCAGCTTGCTTATCAAGAACAAAGTCACAATGAAAGAGGTGCAGATGTGGTTGGGGCATTCCAGCTTTTCCACCACAGCCAATATTTACGCCCACATCGACGTGGACAGCAAGATGGAAGCCGCAAACATGATTGCCAGCAAAATCAACCTTGGCGAACTTCCCGAAAAAAAGAAATCTCCCAAGCAAAAAATTGCTTGAGAGAACCGACAAGCCCAGCGGAGATTGAATCCGTTTTGTCTGCCATTTGGGGTAAAAGTGGCAGACAAAATGGCAGACAAGCCGAAATCTTGTCTGCCACACAAAAAATACCTAAGCCGCTAAAAGGCTTAGGTATAAGGAATGCCGGTGATGGGGTCGAACCCATACGGTGTCACCACCAACGGATTTTGAGTCGCCCCAAATTGAGCGGAAATATGCGGTGTTTTTAGGAATTTCAAGGAACTTATTTTCTGCTCTTCTTCAACGAAAAGATGCCGCATTACGGCATAATTTTCAATTTTCGAACGCACTCTCGATTGAAAAGCTGGCAGACCCAACGGAATCGAAAATTGTTCTTACATTGTGGACAATCTTTCAAAAATGGCAGACCAAAAACTATTGCATTCGGAAAATAAAAGTACATAAAAAACGGCAGTACCCAATAGCGGACATTTTTCTACTATCTAACGGTTTGGCGACCCGCTATTATTCAAAAACTGTCATTCTGCCACTTTGTTACACTTGTCAAAACTATCCAAGGGGAAACTGTATCTTTTTATAGGAATGGGCTGCGGCGCGTTCCTCTCCCCCACACCCCCTCTCCAGCTGCTGAAGAAACAGCCAACTGAAAAAGAGAATATCGGCTCTTATAAGCATCTTACCTGTCCACAGGCAAGGTGCTTTTTTAATTTCAAAAATCGGAGGTCATCATGGGCAAATATCAAAAGAACATCGAGGCTGCGCGGCGAATCAGCGTAGTGCAGTATCTCGAAACCTATCACCCCGGCGAACTGGTTCGCAAAACGGACAAGGAGTATTGCACCAAGACGCACAGCAGCCTTGTTATCACGCCTGCAAATGGGCTGTTTCACTGGTTTTCGCAGAGCAAAGGTGGCAACAATGCACTCGACTATCTGGTAAAGGTCGAGGGCATGGATTTTGTCTCAGCGGTACGGTTGCTGAACGAAATGACACCGATGCCGGTCTCTGTTCAGACGGTTAAGGCAGCACCTGTGCAGCAGCAGACATCCCGCCCCTTTGTGCTGCCGCCTGCTGACAGGAACACCGAAGCTGCAACGGCCTATCTGTTGCACCGCGGTATCAGCCCGAAAGTGCTGCGCTACTGTGTGGGTAGTGGAATCCTATACCAAACCACGCGCGGCAACTACCGCAACTGCGTTTTTGTGGGCAAAGATGAAAACGGCGTACCGCGCTCTGCTTTTCAGCGCGGCTGTCAAGGCAGCTTTCGCGGAGATGTCGCGGGCAGCCAAAAACAGTATGGCTTTCTGATTCCCGCCGAATCGGAAAACTGCGATACCGTTGAGATCTACGAAGCTCCTATTGATGCCATGTCCGGCGCAACGCTGCGGCAGTACAAACATGATTCCCCGTGGCGCAGCGTCCACTACTTGGCGCTGGGCGGGTTGAACCATCAGCCGATTGACTACTTTTTGCAGCAGCATCCAGAAGTAAAGCGCGTGTCGCTTTGCTTTGACCGTGACGACCCCGGACGGAACTTCACAAAAATTGTTGCGAAACGGCTTGCAGAACGCGGATATATCGTACAGGACACGCCCCCAGCCATAGGCAAGGATTATAACGACTATCTGCTGGCGGCTCGTAGACTTATCAGCATGGAACGGTAAAGGAGTGGAACATGAAAACTATTGCAGTTGCAAACCAAAAAGGCGGTGTGGGCAAAACGACCACCACAGTAAACCTCGGCACAGCACTTGCGGCTATGGGCTACAAGGTGCTGTTGGTGGACGCCGACCCGCAGGGCGATTTGAGCAGCTATCTCGGCTATGAGGGCACCGAAAACGGCGCAACAATCAGCGACCTAATGGAATCGGTTATCAAGGACGAAAAGCCGCCAGAAGTAGTAATTCACCATGAAGAAAAGGTGGATTTCATTCCTTCCGACATTGGTCTGTCCGATATGGAAGTGAGCCTTGTAAACGTTATGGCGCACGAGAAAATCATGGAACAGGCATTGGAGCCGTTCAAGGATAAATACGACTACTGCTTGATCGACTGTATGCCCTCGCTGGGCATCATCACCGTAGCATCGCTTGTTGCGGCTGACAGGGTGTTGATTCCTGTGCAGGCGCAGCATTTCGCCCTCAAAGGTCTGGTGTCCCTGTTCAAATCCGTCAACCAAGTGAAGCGCCGTATCAATTCCCGGCTGGATATTGACGGCATTGTGCTGACGATGGTGGACAAGCGCACCAACCTTTCCAAAGATGTGTGTGCTGCCCTGCGCAGCGCCTACGGTCACGCGCTGAAAATTTACCGTGCAGAAATCCCGGTCAGTACGCGCACAGCAGAAAGCGCCGCCAGTACACATAGCGTGCTGACCTACGATGCCAACGGCCCGGCCAGTTTGGCATACAAAGCGCTTGCCAAGGAGGTGACGGAGAATGAGAGAGTACGGCAGCAACATCAATCTGCCCTCGCTCGATAATCTGTTTTCGAGTGAGCAGGAACGGCAGGATGCAAAATTAGAGAAAATCCAAATTTTGCCGCTGACGGAATTACATCCCTTTCGGAATCACCCTTTTCAAGTTCGTGACGATGACGAGATGGACAAAATGGTGGACAGTGTCAAGGAATACGGTGTCATGACCCTGCCATTGTCCGCCCTCGGAAAGATGGTGGGTATGAAATTGTAGCGGGCCACCGTCGCTGCCATGCCAGTCAGCGGGCGGGCGTGGAGACCATGCCCTGCATTGTACGGGATATGGACGACGATACTGCTATTATTCTGATGGTGGACAGTAACTGCCAACGAGAGCATATTTTGCCGAGCGAAAAGGCGAAAGCCTATGAAATGAAGTTGGAAGCTATTCGTAGAAAAGCTGGTAGACCGTCAAAAGAAAATTCCCGACAAGTTGTCGGGGATTTTGAAAGCGCCGATTTAGTCGGTCAAGCAAGCGGCGAAAGCGGGCGGCAAGTCCAGCGCTTCATCCGTCTGAACAAACTCACCCCCGAACTTATGAAAATGGTGGATGATGGCAAGCTAAAAACCACTCCCGCCGTGGAACTTAGCTACCTTACCCCAGAAGAACAAGAGGACTTCCTCTCTTATATGGAATCCGAGGGTTGCACACCATCGCTGTCACAGGCGCAAAAGCTCAAAGAAGCCAGCAAAGAAAGCGTACTGACACCAGAAAAAATCCAGCATATTATGGCCGCCAAACCGCCAAGTGTAAAGCCGCGTGACCCGCAGCTTATGATTCCAGTTGCTAAAGTTGAGCGCTATTTTCCCAAAGGATTTACGAGCGACCAGATGCAGCAGGTTATCGTAAAACTGCTGGAAAACTATGCCCGCGCCCACCAGCACGGCAGCAGATGAGGGGGGACACTGATGACGAGATTATTAGTTGTTGAACCCAGCTACTGCCTTATCAAGCGGGTTTTTCCAGTGCGGCGACTGCGGTTTCCGAGGTAATCGAGGGTGAAAGCCAAATTCTAAAACCGTTTGGCACACCTCGCATCGGGCTGATATGTAGTAAATCGCAAAGCCAGCTGAAATATAACAGACAGGTCAATGACGAGGGAATTACCGTGCGCGGGCGATTTCTCATCTGCGGGCTAAATGGTGATAAAGTCGTGGGCTTATCCAAAGACCAAGCAGACCGATACAGCCGTCTACTTTTTCTACCGCAAGTCGAAGATATGGCAAGCGGTGAACTGCCCGCCGCAAAGGTACGCCCGCAGGATGAACGCTACGGGAACAAACTATCTTTTTGGGAAAGGTTGGAAAGATAATGGAAGAAAAGACAGATAAAGTAGTCGGCTACATCGAATATCTCGGTGCAGGCGGGATGATCGGTGAAATCGTTCCTTACACAAGCGTAGAAAAATTCAAGGATGAAATTCTGGATTCCTTGGATTGTGGGCGGCCAGTGACACCGGTTGTATTCTCAGATGAACTGGATGAGCCACTCCAATTTGATTCAGACACCTATTTTCCGTGGGGATTCGCAGCGAAAAGCGAGTGCAAATCCCTTATGAAATCTATCAAACTAACAGGCGAGACCTTGTTTTTATGGAGTATTCTCCTGCGAGGCTCGCTGCCGGAGCAAAGGACTACGAACTCGTGTACAAGGGGCAGATGGAGCGTTGGGAAACGCTGGACAGCATTTATTCACGGCATAATCGGGATGACCGTCCAAACGCCAAAAGTATGCGTTCCGTCTCTGTCAGCGATATTATTGTGACACACAAAGATAACGAGACACACGCTTTTTATGTTCAGCCGATTGGGTATAAGCAGGTAGATAACTTGTTGCCGGAACTTGAAAATGCCACACTGTCAAAAGCAGAACAGCACGAGCGATAAGGAGCAGCCTATGGCTAAATACGAAAATATCCGTGCGCTTGCCAAAAAGCAACTGCAAGCCGTAACGGAGAGCAGTGACCGCTGGAAAGCATTTTTGCGGACAGCGGCCATTGCTTATAATTATAGTTTCCCAAACCAGCTTTTGATTCACGAGCAAAGCCCCACCGCCACAGCCGTGGCCGACATAGCTTACTGGAATAATAATGCGGGTCGCTGGGTCAAGCGCGGCGCACACGGTATCGCGGTATTTGACACGCGGGCAAATTCTTCCCGGCTGCGGTATCTGTTTGACATTTCCGATACCATCCCCCGTGCGGAGGTCCCCGACGCGCTGCCGTGGGTCATTACAGACCAGAACTGGCGGCCTGTTTGGGATAAAATCGTAGCGGATAATCACGCTGACAGCATCCAGAGCGCTCTCCTCATGCTCTCTACATCCTGCGTTGCCCAGCGCAGCGCCATGTTCACAACCGCACTGGGAAAAGCCATAGACGGCAGCAGCTTACAGTGGGCCAAGCCGGACGAACAGCGGCAGCTATTTATACAGCTTATCACCCAAAGCTGTCTGTATATGGCCGCGCTGCGGTGCGGCGTGGATACTGCGCGGCTGGATCTGTCTGCCCTTGAGTCCGTGAACCAGTTTGATACAAACCGCATCACTCTGTGTTTGGGCAGCGCTTGCCAACAGGCGGCACGGCCTCTCATGCAGCAGATCGGCAGCATCACGAGAGAAATCGACAGTGTTGCACGCGCCGAAAAAGTCCGCTATTATGGTGACAAACAGGAAGAAACCAATAACACCAAGGAGGTCAACAATGGAGTACATGATGGTGAACGGCTACCAAATCCCGGCGCTGACGCTGAACGAGCCGCCGATGCCGGAGATCGGCAAGTACGGCAGCCTGCGGCGGAAATTCCTGCGAGAGAACGCGCCGATGGTGTTCGACGAGATGCTGCTGGAGGGAACGCTTTACCCGCATCTGGCGGAGATGGACAACGCAGTACACCGGCAAATCGAGCAGACGATGCAGACGCTGATGCAGCAGAGCACCGCCCCGAACCGGCAGACAGACCCGATGGGCTGGACGCAGTGGATGAACGCCTTGCAGAGCCAAGCCGAGGAACTGGCGATGCAGCAGATTTACAGCCTGTAATACAAGAACCCCAAGCGGAGAGCGATACCACGCCCTCCGCTTTTTTCTGTACCCATTTCTGATTTGCCGCCGCTGAGCATGAACTGATTCTAGGCTTGCTGGCGAAAGAATCCTCCAGCCGTACCGACAATGCGGCTATTCTGGAATATTTCAATGAGCATCCCGACCTTGCCGAGCGCAGCGCCTTTTGCAAGCACTGTTACAAGCAAATTTATACATATTTGTTCGTGGATGACCATACCGTTGGTTTTATCCGGCATGATATGTACCTTGAACTTTGGGAGGGCAACTATCTTACCAAAACAGCGCAGGTCAATCTGACATGGGATGCTGTTGCCGCAAAGATTGCTGACCTTATCGAGCAAGGGCGTCTGATGGTTCCCATCAAGGCTACACCCGTGCCGCAGCAGATGGAGCAGCTTACTCTTACTCCCGAAGATTCTGAAAAGGCAGGCTGCCGAGCCATGAGCAGCAAGCAAAAAATATCGACCTTGCGGCAGAAGCCAAAAAGTGGAACAAGCCCATCATTGACGCATCCGGCAAGTACATTACGGAGCAGGACATTACCGATGCACTGTGCAAAGGCGGCGGGTTTGAAGATAGCAAATTTCGCATTCAGCAATATCTCTCTGCACAGGTACTTCCTATCGAAGAAGATCAAGCCCGCTGGCTGAAAAAAGAATACGGCATCGGCGGCGGCACATGGATCTTCCGTGATGGTGGGCACGGCTTTCTTGACCACATGGGCAAAAATCTTGAAATCACCCGACGTACAGAGGACGGTGAGTATCGCCGCGTTTTGAAGTGGAAAGAGGTTGCCCAGCGCCTGCGGCTTTTGGTTTACAACGACCAGTATCTGACCGATGCCGAAAAAGCCCCCTATCAGGCATGGGCAGCAGAACAGCAAGCCGCCCGCGCAGCGAACGATGCCGCCCTTGACCATGCAAAACACGCCATCGCGGATTTCTGCGAGAATGAGGGGCTAAACGAGCCGAATTTCTCCGACTTGACCCGCGTGGAGTTTGCTTACTCTACCACCGAGGACGATGAGCACGAAATCCAAGTGTATGCCAATCTTCTGCGGAACGAAATCCGCTATGAGGTTGACGGTAACATTGTCCATATCGACTACTTCCAAGATAACCACGAGCTTGCTGTGCAGGGCATTGAAAACAGCGCTTTCTCGGATTTTATCAATACCGCCGAAGCAGAGTTTGAAAAGCATCATCCGACTACAAGAAAAGTCGAAAAATCGCCTGTAACTATCGGCAGCACGGTTTATCTGGAAGATGCCAGACCCTTTACCGTGGAGGAAATCGGCAGTGAAAACATTCATCTGCGGGATGAAAGTTTCCCGCTGGTAGGCCGTGCCGTCAGCCACGAGGAGTTTGCGCGGCTGCTTGCTGCCAACCCCAAAAATGCAGCACTATCCGCCCCGGAAGTTCCAAGCCGCCAAGAGCAGCCGGAAGAAACTGCCGAACCATCGTGGGCGAAGTCATCGAAGAACCCAGCCCCTTTGTGGCACAGGTTATGGCGGACGCAGAACGGCTTTCGGCAGAAGATGAACCTTACCACCGCGAACCCATTACCTATGAAGCCCCTTATCTGGACAACCTGCCGACAGCACCGCGCGAAAAGTTTGCAGCCAACATTGCCGCTATCCAAAAGCTGAAAGAAATTGAGCAGCGCGTAGCGAACGGCGGCAGCCCTGCTTTTGAGGATGAGCAGAAAATTTTAGCGCAGTACACGGGCTGGGGCGGGCTTCGGATGCGTTCGACCCGAACAAAAGTGCATGGTCGAACGAGTACAGCCAGCTGAAAGCAGCATTGTCTGAATCTGAGTATGAAGCTGCCCGCAGCAGCACCCTGACGGCGTTTTATACCCCCGCCACCGTTATCCACCCCATCTACCGCGCACTGGAGCGCTTCGGCGTAAAGGGCGGCAAAATCCTAGAACCCAGCATGGGCACAGGCGCATTTCTCGCACACGGACATTTTGGCAGCAGTGATGCCAAATTCTACGGCGTAGAATTGGACAGCATCACAGGTCGCATCTCCAAGCAGCTATATCAAAAGGCCAATATCCAAGTAACCGGCTATGAAAATGCGCTTCTCCCCGACAACTATTTTGACTGCGTTATTGGCAATGTCCCTTTCGGCAATTTCCAAGTCAATGACCCGCAGTATAACCGGCTGCACTTTCCCATTCACGACTATTTCTTTGCCAAGAGCATCGACAAGCTGCGCACCGGCGGCATCATGGCGTTCATCACCTCCAGCGGCACATTGGACAAAAAGGATGACCGCGCCCGCAAGTACATTGCCGAGCGCTGCGACCTGATTGGTGCGGTGCGCTTGCCCAACAATGCGTTCAAGGGCAGCGGCACTAAAATTATGACGGATGTAATTTTCCTGCAAAAGCGCGATACACTGCGCCACCAGGATGAGCCTTGGCTGCACCTTGCAGAAGATGCCAACGGCATTACCATGAACCGCTACTTTGTGGAGCACCCTGAAATGATTTGCGGCAGAATGGAGATGGTCGCCGGTCCGTATGGCCCGACTTCCACCTGCCAGCCAATAGACCCCGATGCGGTGGACCGTTTCGGAAAGCCGTTGCTGGAAACGCAAATCGACACTGCCATGCAGCACTTGACCGCCACGCTGACAAAAGCCGAAATTCCCATGCAAGAGGAAAGCGGCGAGGATACCAAGTACATTGATGCCGATCCCTTTGTGCGTAATTTCAGCTACACGGTAAAGGACGATAAAATCTATTACCGCGAAGGCGCAGTCATGCGGGAGTGTAATCCCAACGCAGCATCTGCCGAGCGTATCCGCAAACTGGTGGAACTGCGCGATACCACCCGCGCTCTGATCGATGCGCAGTTGCAGGACTTGTCGGACGAGGAAATCCACCGTCTGCAAGCCCAGCTTAACCGCCAGTATGATGCCTTCCGCGCCAAGCACGGCCTAATCAACAGCCGCAGCGCGGAGTTGTCTTTCCGGGATGACAGCAGCTACTATTTGCTGTGTTCACTGGAAAATGTCGATGAAAAAGGAAACTTTATCAGCAAGTCGGATATGTTCACCAAGAGAACTATTCGCTCTGCACAGATACCCGACCACGCCGACACGGCATCGGACGCTCTGGCACTGAGCATCGGGGAACGTGCCAAGGTCGATATGCCTACATGATGCACCTTACCGGGAAAGATGAAGCGACGCTTGCCAAGGAACTGGCGGGCGTTATTTTTGTAGAGCCTTTCCGCAAACAGGAGGACGGCAGCCCTGTTTACCTTATGGCGGACGAGTATTTATCCGGCAATGTGCGCGAAAAGCTGCGCATTGCTCATGTTGCAGCCGACCAAGACCCGGCGTTCCGCATCAATGTAGAAGCGCTGGAGCAGGTGCAGCCCAAGGACTTGACGGCGGGCGAGATAACGGTCCGGTTGGGTGTCACATGGATTGGGCCGGAAATCATCAAGCAGTTTGCCGATGAACTTTTTCAGTCAACCTACCGCGAACAAAAAATAGCTGTCCGTTACAATGAATACCTGAATAACTGGTATATTTCCAACAAGAGCCAGGGCAACGATAATATCCGCGTCACGAACACCTACGGCACAAAACGTATCAACGGCTATCATTTGTTGGAGAACGCACTCAACCTGCGGGCCACCAAAATTTACGATACAATCTATGACGAAAACGGCAAGGAGCAGCATAAACTCAATGGTCCTGCCACCGAAGAAGCACAGGCCAAGCAGCGGATGATAGAAGATGCTTTTAAAGACTGGATTTTCAAGGACCGTGAACGCCGGGAAAGTTTGGTGGCGCTGTACAATGAAAAGTTCAACTGCATCCGCCCCCGTGAGTACGACGCAGCCACATCCAGTTTTTCGGCATGAACCGGAAATCGCGCTGCGGCCCCACCAGCGCAATGCCATTGCACATATTTTGTACGGGCACAACACACTGCTGGCGCACACTGTCGGCGCAGGAAAAACCTATGAGATGGTCGCCGCCGCGATGGAGAAAAAGCGATTGGGATTATGCAGCAAAACACTTGTCGCCGTGCCAAATCATCTGACAGGCCAATTTGCCAGTGAAGCGCTGAAGCTATACCCCAACGCAAACATTTTGGTGACAACGCAGCGCGATTTTGAAAAGTCAAACCGTAAACGGTTTTGTGCCAAAATCGCCACCGGCAACTATGACATTGTGGTAATCGGTCACAGCCAGTTTGAAAAGATTCCACTTTCCGATGCCAGAAAAGCCGAGTTTATCCGCAAGCAAATTGACGAACTGGAGATGCAGTTGGAGAGCATGGACAACAGCGACAGCCGTCTGACCGTCAAGCAGTTGGAAAGTAAGAAAAAGCAGTTGAAAACCAAGCTGTCAAATTTGCTGGACGCCCCGAAGCGGATGATGTGGTGACTTTTGAGGAACTGGGCGCAGACTCCCTCATGGTCGATGAAGCACACAATTTCAAGAACCTCATGACCGTTACTAAGATGCACAACATCGCGGGTATCAGCACCACCGAGAGCCAAAAGGCCAGTGACCTGTTTATGAAGTGCCAGTACCTTGATGAAATCACCGGGGCGCGGGGCGTAACGTTTGCCACGGGCACCCCCATTTCCAACAGCATGACCGAGCTATATACCATGCAGCGCTATTTGCAGCAGTACACCTTGGAACGCAACGGCCTTGCAAACTTTGATAGTTGGGCGGCCACCTTTGGCGAAACCGTCACAGCCATCGAACTTGCGCCGGAGGGCTATACTTTAATAGGACGATAAAATTAACTGTCCTAAATTGAAAATACATAAGGAAGGAGGTTAAGAGAATGTCAAGGACTTCAAAGATTACAGCACTTTATGAGAGATTATCAAGAGA
>ENA-OQAZ01001303-OQAZ01001303.1-human-gut-metagenome-genome-assembly--contig:-NODE-1303-length-12209-cov-3.077057_pt1 | contig 12209 bp, 26 predicted proteins | sample MGYA00242737_ERZ504531 | MGnify/ENA primary metagenome ERZ504531 (study PRJEB26092, sample SAMD00036244) | human gut metagenome | host: Homo sapiens | study: EMG produced TPA metagenomics assembly of...
GCCAGAAGTTGGAGTTCAGCACTTCATCATCAAAGAAATCGGTGATCTTCTTATCCTGCAGCTGCTCGTTGGGGGTGAAGAAGAGCTTCATGATCTCCATAGCACCCTTATCAGACAGGCCGAACTTGCCATCGGTGTGGGCATCCTCGCCGCGGTTGACGGTAGCACGGCACAGTGAATAGTTGGGGTCTTCCTTGTTCAGCCAGTAGTACTCATCCAGCACACTGGCACCCTCGGTCTCCAGAGACGGAATGGAGCGCAGCAGATCCCACATGACCTCGAAGTGGTTATCCATCTCGCGGCCACCGCGCATCACGTAACCGATATCGTATTTGTAGCCGTCGCAGGCACCGCCGGGGATTGGGTCTTTCTCAAACACATGCACATGCTCGCCCTTCATCTGGCCGTCACGCACCAGATAACATGCAGCCGTCAGTGCGGCCAGACCGGAACCAATGATATATGCAGATTTATGATCGACACCCTCCGGCTTTTTAGGAGTTGCAAATGCTTCATAGTTGCCACTGGAATAGTACATAGAAAAGCCTCCCTGCTTTTTATTGCTTTTTTCGGCATCCTTGCGCCGTCCTTATGGCAACAGTATACCCCGCGCCGCCGCAGCAGACAACAAACAAAACTTTAGCGGGTGTATAAATTTTATACAATCATTCTGTTTTGCTGGAAATACGTACAAATTGTGACAAAAGCCGCCCTAATAGCGAATCGTTCTGTGATATAGAGTGCTTTATAAACCAGTTTCAGCAAAAAGAAAAGCACCCAGAAACAAACGTTTCTAGGTGCTTTTTGTGGTGGAGGCGATGGGAGTCGAACAACAAAAAATGATTGAGTGGCGTCAAAAACATATCTGCAACGCGCCTAAACACTTGCTAAAAATGTAGTGGGGTTGGTTTGTAACCCATGTATTTTGCTACGTTTACAAAAAAGAGTGTTACCAAAACTGTTACCAGAGTCAGGCCTGTGCCTTTTTGAATGCCGCGGTGGTAGCGGCAGCAAGATCTTCCCTCTGACCGTCAAGCTCGTGCCGATACACTCCGGCAGTGTCCATGTTCTTGCTATGACCCACGAGCATCTTCAGCTGGCTGTCAGTCAGGACGCTGGATTCAACACTGACAAAGGTGTGCCGCAGCTCGTAAAGTGAAACTTTCGGCTCAAGCCCGTTTGCTTCCTGATAGGATTCCCAGCGGCGATAGAGCGCGTGTTCTGACGGGATCTGAAACAGCGGGGTATTGTAGTTCAGAAGCATACCTTGAGCCTTCAGAAGCTGCACCTGTGCCTCGTATGCCTCGCGAGCTTCCTTGCCCATGTCAAAAGAGCGGATTGCGTTTTCGTTTTTTCCGGTCGTCTGTTCCCGGTGTACGTTGATGCTGCGCCGAAGGTTGACCGTGTTCCCTTTGATGTCTCCATACCATAAGCCAATCAGCTCTCCGGGACGAAGGCCGGTCGCAACTGCAAAGCGGTAGGCGTAGATATATTCATCAAATACCAGCTTTCCATAGTAGGTGCGGGTGTCTACGCTAAACAGCACCTTCAGAGCGGTGGGCTGAAGAATTGTGCGTTTCCCCATCCTGGCATTCTTCGGGATAGACAGGTCGGGGTAGAGTGTCGTGTACTTGTTCCTTCGGCACCACTTGACAAAGGCGGTTTCCGCAGCCGGATCGTCATAAGCGTCTTTCGGCTCAACGGCTGGTTTGAGATGGGCTTGCGCTGGTTCTTTTTCTGTGAGCGCTTCCGGAACGAAACGTCAATGGCCTTTTGAAGATCGCCTCTGTTAACTCGTCAATGCGGATATTCCCACAGGTCGGCAGGATATAGCAGTCCCCGTAACGCTGGCATTGTGTCACATAGGATGTCCCGCAAGTCAGCTTCAGTTCTTCTACCCACTGGGCATAGAGGGCAGCTACCTTCTTTTTTCCGTCTCTGATGCTATCATCAAGCCATGCATCCGCTTTTGCGTTTGCTTCCCGTTGTCCTGTTCGACCCGGCGTACTGCTGTAAAAGCGCTTGCGGGTGCCGTTCTTCTGAACTGCGATGCACCAGCGCTTTTCCTTTTCGACCCAAAACGCTGTGTTCGTTCTCTTTTTCATCGTTCTGCTCCTTTCGGTTGAAATTGCAAAAACATCCAATTTTTTTGATACTTGTTGACAATAACAACTGTTTGATGTAGCATATGGTTGTGAGCAGTTGTTTTGTGAGCTTTGGAGAGGGCCACAAAACAAAAATGGAAACTGAGGTGACACGCAGATGCAGGAGAAAACGGCTGTTCTCGAAAGCACTAAGGGTGTTGAGAGGGACAGGCAATATATGAGGAATGTATACAACACCCTCTCAAAGGATAACCGCAAAAAGCTGGAAGTATACGCTGCCGCGCTGCGAAGAACCCAGCTCGCACACGAAGGGCTGATTGAAGCGGCTCCTTTGTACACTGGCCCTTCGGCTTTGCGAGGGGCTTTTTTGCTTTAATAACGAACAAAGAACGGGATCTGCACACAGCAAACCCCGCTCTTACAAGTGAATGATATTCTACGCCACATGGCACCCCGTCATTCCCGGAGGATAAACATAGAACGAGGATTAACTTTTGTTTTCTTTTTCAAACTGAGCTTTGAGCAGTTCGTACATATTGACCATTGGAAGCTCGATTTTTCCATGATTAAGAACCATAGAGGACATAACCTCCATTTTTGAACGGGCAATGCCATACACCGCTGCAGAGCCGTTGAACCACAATTTTGTTTCAAAATCTTCGTCAGGTACGCTCTTATCAATCATAAACTTGCCGTGTATAACCATGTGATACTTGCAGGAAGCTTCTGAGCCATCCTGCAATGAATAAACGCCGTCAAGAATGAGCCTGACATAAGCAGCCTTCTTAGAAGGATCATCAATTGGAACTTGCTCACTGATAGAAACGGAGAGCTGATGCGTTAATTCACACTGCGACACAGCATCAATGATATTATTATCAAAAGAGCATTCCGTAAGAAAGCTTCCAAGATACTGAATGTCAGCTTCAAACTGCTTTGCATCCATTGTGTGCACCTCCGGTTGGCTTTTTAGGTGTTTCAGGGAACCGAATCAACTTGACGAAGAAAAGTCAGGCGTTTTAAAAGCTGTGTTGTTTGCAGCATCAGACTTCACATTTTCAGGTTCGGTGGACATGATTCTTTCATCGGGCTTCAAAGGGCACTGTACCGACAGCCCCAAAGCATCGGCAATGTCAATCAAAGTGTCGATGGTATAGTTGCAATCCCCGCTTTCCCAACGGGAAACAAGGCTTTGTTTTACCCTCATTTTATCAGCAAGATCTTTTTGCGTCCAGCCTTTTGCCATGCGGGTGTCGTGTATCATTTGCTGAATTTGGATATTTACAACGGCCTTTGCAAGTTCGGCAGTAGTCATGTTTTTGGCTATGGCAGCGATAAGGTCAGACAATGTTGTTCTATGAGACATTTTCATTCTCCTTCCATAAGTTCTGCAAAACGCGTTTTAGCAATAGGTGTGTGGGTACTGTATTCAGTGTTTTTGTGTCCTTGTCTTTCGTAGAAAGAAGATAGCAAGTATATTAAACCATCTTTATAAACAAAGAAAACCCGAAGATTTGAAATTCCAAGTTTGAACCTCATAGCACAAAGGTTCTTTTGCCCTGCCAAATGTTCGATCGGTGCACCCGGAGGCCAATTGCGGCTTCCCCATTTTCCACAAGCTGTTGAATATACGATGCTAAACGTTTGAAAAACTTATCCTCTGAACCTGATTTTGCAAGTAAGCCAGCAAGCTCATCTCGGAAAACATCATGAACAATAACTGAATTTCCATATTTTGCAAGCAACATCACTAGTTGCAGCAGTGTTTCAAGATCATTCAATATAACCACATCCTGTCTGCGCCTATGCTATTATATCACTTATAAGTGATATTTACAACACTTTTATACACTTTTACACTATTATTATAGTAGGATGTCTGTACTTTACGGCTTTTCTTTCCCTTGTTCCTGCCCAAGCAGGAGCAGCTCTGCATACTCTCTCAGTTTCCGTATACTTTCGGCATTCAAGCCTCCATCAGGCGGTCAACGTCTGACTGGGGGGCTTTTTCTTTTTGCTCAAGGGCAGCCGGGCTGGTACAGGGGAAGGATCATCTGTTTCACCGTTGAGGTATGCTGCGCTGGTGTTCAACTCTGCAGCCCACACCTCAAGGATTTCTGGCTTCACCTTTTTGGTGCGCTTTAGGTTGCTACCGGCTTTGGACGGCAGGCCAACAAGGTCATAGAGGTGTGACTGCATCTTTCCCTGTTGCTTGCACAGGTGCACAAAGCGTTCAAATTGAAAAGTGTCCGGTTCAATTGGAGCACTATTGTCAGGAGAATGGGTTTCAGAAGTCGCTGCAGTTCCAATACCGGTCTTTAGATATTCAGTGCTAACATCAAAATACGTTGAAATTTTGGAAAGAGATGCCTTTGAGGGAATGGAACCATGTGACCATTGTGTTGTAGTGGCGTTTGAAAAGCCCATTTCACGAGCAGCAGCGGCAGGAGATACACCTTTTTGGCGGCAGAGTTCTAAAAATCGGTCGTAAAACATAGCAGCCCTCCGAAGAAAATTAGAAAAATTAGAAAAAACTATTTACATCTAAATCTAATAGTAGTATAATGATACACAGAGAACAGTATATCATACATAAATAATACTACTATATCAGTAAAAAATCAACAAGCGAGGTACAAAACGATGAAAGACTTCAACCTGAAAATCTCCGAGATCAAGAAGGCAGAGCGGTTCGCAGCAAAGGAATCTGGCAAGACCTGCTTCCTTGCAGCTATGAGCTATTCCGGCGCTGATGTGTTCGGTTGGCAGGATGTGTCTGCGAGATGGACAGCGCCGAGAGCGGCGAGTATGTCAGCACCGTTCATCTTTGCGTTTACATGAACGACCGCCGCCGGTCTTATGTGGCCCGCGTAATGCCCACTGTTTGATGATGAAAGGATGGCTGAACATGAACGCACTTTCTATCAACATCCCCGCCAACTTTGTTGCAGACTGCAATAACACCTTAGCGCGGTACTACGCCGCCCAGACCGATACCGAGCGCCGGGCGGTTCTTGACCGTCAGACTGTTGACGGCCTGTGGTGGGCAATCAAGTTCGTCAGCAAGCTCTGCACCCCCTGCATGAGCGACAGGGAGCTGAAGCACGCAATCCGTCTCACTCACTTCCGTGGCTCTGTATGCCCGGAGTTTAAGGCTTGAAAGGGAAATCTATTGACCCGCCTGATGATGGCTGCCCGGCAGCAGCCGAAACCATTCCGGTGACTTCACCGAGATGGTCGCGGGAACCACCGCACAACACAATATTTTTTTGGAGGTACGAAATATGTCTGCAAACGTTGAAACGATGTTCTATGTCCGGGAGAAGCCTTGGCACGGTCTGGGAACCATGGTGCAGGAAGCACCCACCAGCGCAGAGGCGCTGAAGCTGGCCGGTCTGGACTGGACGGTTGAGGCCCGCGATATGTGGCTGAACGGCGGTTATGAGCCGATTCCCGGCTACAAGGCGAATGTCCGCAGCTCTGACAACAAGGTGCTGGGTGTGGTCAGTGACAAGTACCGCATTGTGCAGAACGCGGATGCATTTGCCTTCACGGATGCCCTGATTGGTGGTGATGTCCACTACGAGACGGCTGGCAGCCTGCTGGACGGCAAGAAGATCTGGCTGCTGGCAAAGCTGCCCGATTCCGAAATCTGCGGAGATAAGACAGAGCCGTATGTCTGCTTCTCCAACACCCATGACGGCTCCGGCGCTGTCCGCGTCTGCATGACCCCTGTTCGGGTGGTCTGCAATAACACCCTGAACATCGCCCTGAACACGGCACAGCGGGCGTGGAGCGTGCGCCATGTGGGCGATATCAGCACCAAGCTGGTGGAAGCGCAGCAGTGCCTTGAGATGGCCGGAAAGTACATGGACGCTCTGGCTGAGCGTGCAGATCAGATGGCAAACACCACCGTATCTGACGAGCGCCTGCGAAGATCCTTGACGAGCTGTTCCCGGAAGCGGATGACATGAGCAACATCCAGAAGCGCCATGTGCAGGAGATGAAGGACGGCTACATGGTCTGTGTGATGGCCCCCGACCTTGCAAAGTTCCGCAATACCGCATGGGGCGCGGTGAACGCCATGAGCGATTTTGTTACCCACAGCGCTCCTCACCGTAACACGAAGAACTATCAGGCCAACAACTGGAACAACGTCATGGGCGGTCATTGGCTGATTGATGCAATGACCAAGGCTGTTTCCCGGTAAATCAGGAGGGCTGTGCTATCTGGCCTGACGGGCGCTTTGAGGTTTAAAATGACAAGACGTGATGAAATTGACGCAGAGATCAGAAATCAGGCAGTTCGCCTGTATCCGCGCTGCACCGCCCTGTTTGAGCTGCCGACAATGGTTTACTGGCAGATCATGCAGGATAACACCCTTCGGCACAAGCCGTACAGGGTCAGTGAGGAACACTGCAAGAAGATCATCCTGCAATGCCGGAGTTTGATTAAGGAGTGAAAACTATGAATGAAAAAGAACACCAGAGAGCTGCCGATGTAGAAGAAGCCCGTGCAAAGCTTCTTGAATGCTTTCCAGGCAGTTTCATCCGTGATTCTGACGATGTAGGGTACGAGTTTATTGCTCACCCGCGCACAAACCAGTCTTTCATCTTAGAGGATTGTCACTACGTTGAAGATATCGAAGCAAAGGTGTTGGAATGGCTTTCACGGGCAGCATTCAAAACCGCACCGTATTCGCAGGAGTGGCGAAACCGGAGGTTCCACGAATTTATTCTTGCGGGGGTCAATGCTTTTCTTGACACCGATTTCTCGGAAGAAGATATGGATCTGATCTATACCTATATGGGCAACGAAATAAGACACGGTCTCACCATGGCCTTTATCTACCACGACATGAGCATGAAGTGGCTGAGAGAGCATATCCCAACTGAAAGGACATCATGAACTACTCTTGAAGATGCTGAAGACGCTTTGGTTATCACCGCAGCACCCACGAAAGAATGACCATCAGGCACCGGCTGGAAGGCTGGTGCTTTTTTACATCCGATGCTGTAATAATAATTAGAAATTTTAGAAAAACTATTTACATCTAAATCTAATAGTAGTATAATAGCTCATGTAAAGAACACCACAACAAACAGGAGGAATAGAAAAAATTATGAAGCGTTATAAGGTGTATGTCTACAACACGGTTGATAAGTTCTGGGACTGCTACGAGGTCCTTGCCGAGGACCCGGTGGACGCCCGGAACGTGGCAGTGCAGCGGTTGATCGACGAGACCGGGCACGGTCTTGACATCTACGAGCTGGCCGATGTGTGCGAAGTCAAAGAGTAAGGGAGGGCTAAGGGATGGACGTTTACGAGAACGCAGCTCGGGGCAGGCGCATCCGGGAAGTAGCTGATGTGGACAGCGTTAGTTATGTTGTACCACAACGGGTTACAACTATTTCCGCTGGAAGGGATGCCGCCGGTCTGGCCAGTGGATTCACGGCGCGGAAGCCGAGACGCATTGTGATGCACTGCAAGTCTACTACAATGGCGCATGGCACCCGGTCGTTGCTTTTTCTCACGGTTATATGGGCCCGGCGGCTGACTACACAGTGGCTGGCGTGAAGATGTTTAAGGAGGTCTGAACGATGAAAATTTTCAAACAGGATGCACGCACCGGCGTGTCGTGCGGTGTGAATGATTTTGGCGAGGTGTTTTGCGGGAACGATCGTTCGGGTTATACCCTTCCGGATACACCGGAGAATCGGGAGTATGTTCTGGCCGATTTTGATTTCTGGACACAACCCGCCTGATGATGGCCCTGTGGCAGGGGCCGAAACCACCCGGCAGCCAGCCGGGCAAGGTCGTGGGAGCCACCCACAGAAAGGAGATTCGATACTGTGTCGAAGTATTACACCACCAAAGAAACCGCCAAAGCGCTTGGCGTATGTCAGGCAAGGGTCCTTCAGCTCAGGAAGCAGGGCCTGCTGGACGCTTATTCCCACGGAGAGAAGGGCAGCAAGAGCAAGTTCTACTTCCGCGCTGAGGATGTTGAGCACTATAAGCAGAGCCGAGACAACCCGGAGCAGCCGCCTTTGAGAAAGGTCAGCACAAGGGAGACTGACTGATGAACGGGCGGAACAAATACTGGCGGGAAGCCGCTGGGACAAGAACCAGCCTGCACGGCTGGCACACATCAAAGAAAAGAGGTCGAAAAAGCATGATGAAGGTCGTACAGGGCACCTTCCGGCAGATTCCGTACTGGAAGCTGCGGGGGCGGTTCCACAGCTGCGGCTACCGCGATCAGGAAGTCGCTGAACATAGCGGCATTGGCCGGTACACTATGAGCGCCCGGATGAACGGGCACCAGCCGTGGACAAGTAAAGAGATCGCAGCAATTTGTGAACTGTTGGACATCCGGCAGGACGAGATCGGGGAGCTTTTCTTCCCGGAAGTGGGCAAGGAGGATGAAACCGCATGAGAATCAAATCCGGCGTATGGTACTGGCTGGCAATGGCCTGCTTTGTGGTAGGCCTGCTGTACGGCATAGGCGTTGAGGGCACTGCCCAGACACTGGGCACCGTCTCGGACGGCGCGTTCATTACGGCTATGGTGCTGATCCTGCTGGCGATCTTCTTTATGCGGCTGGGCTTTGCCGCCGAAGCACGTGAGAAACGCCGCCGCAAGGTGCACCAGCAGCCCCGCAACACCGTGAAGAGCGGCAGGAAGGCGGGCTGACACCACCCATGAATAAAGGAAAGCACTTTACCCGCGTTTGTTTGGACTGCGGCAAGGTGATGGAAAATGTTGCTGGCAACCTGCGCTTTTGCGCTTCCTGCCGCAGAGAGCGCCACAACCAATATTGCAGGGATTACAGGGCGCATAATGAAAAACCTGCCCGCGTCATGTGGTACACCGTCTGGGACGCAAAGACCGGCGATCTGCTGGCATCCGGCACGTCTGAGATGTGTGCCCGGCGGCTGGGCTACAAGAGCGCGAACAGCTTTGCGTCTGCCGTCAGCCATGGGCTCAGCGGCAGCCATCGAACTTATAAGTACACATTTGCGCGGGAACGTATCGACCGCAGCGAGGTGGACAGCCTGCCGCCGGTACGCACTATACGAAAAAAGCCCGCTGATGTTGGCGCACCGGCAGGCTGCAAGGGTTGATGGATTTTACAGGTCACATCAACCCGAAGATAACACATTTTCGGAGGTTTTACAAGATGGAAAAAATTATGTTGAGATTCAGGGCCGCTTTTCCAGTGACGGCAGGTTTGTGGGCGGGAACTATGTCCCGGAAGTCATCGACAAGCTGATGAACGATGTCTATTCTACCCTCGGCCAAGCAGGAAGCCTGTACCGCCTGCGCGTCACGGTCGAGGTCGAAGATCTGGGCGCTGATGTCAAGTTCGGAAAGCCTGCAAGCGAAACGCAGCACTCCCCTGCTCCGCAGCGTTTGACCGCTGGAAAGCTGATTCCCGCACCCGACGTCCCCCCTTCCGCCATTGACCCGGCACCTGAGGTGGTAGCATGAACCCGATGTACGACCTTTCCCTTGACGGCTACGGCCCGGCACTTGAGCCGCCGGATGATTACTATTTCCTGCCGCGAGTGACAGAACAGACCGAAGATCAGGAGGAAGAAGAGTAATGGAAAGCACAAGCATTTACGCCGCTCTGGCCGCTGTGCAGAGCGAACTCAAGGCCCCTAAAGGGCAGATGAACACCTTCGGCGGGTACAGATATCGTTCCTGTGAGGACATTTTGGAAGCAGTGAAGCCTATTCTCAAGGCTCATGACCTGCTGCTTACGCTCTCCGATGAACCGAAGGTTCTTGAGGGGTGGCACTACATCGAAGCCACTGCAAAATTGGAATCTCTGGATGGTGGCTGCATTTCCGTGAAGGCATACGCAAGAGAGCCGGAGCAAAAAACCAAGATGGACGCTGCACAGGTGACGGGAACATCCAGCAGCTACGCCCGCAAGTATGCCCTGAACGGCCTGTTCTGCATCGACGATACCAAGGATGCCGACACGGACGAGTATCATGCGGCAGAAGGTCGAAACCACGCAGGTGTGAACAAGCCGCAGAAGCAGCCTGCTCCGAAGCGTGAAGCTCCTGCTCCGAAGCGTAATGCTCCTGCCCCGAAATCGCAGCCTGTACAGGAACAGCCCTTTATCTGCGCCTGCTGCGGCAAACCACTTCAGCCGGTGTCTTATAAGAACCGCACCGTTGAACCGGCAGAGACCGCCGCAAGCACCAAGAAGAAGTTTGGGCGCGTCCTGTGCTGGACGTGTGCCCAGAAACAGCCGAAGGAGGCTGATCTATGCTGAACACAATCGCAGCCATGGGCCGCCTGACCCACACCCCGGAACTCCGCACCACCACAAGCGGCAAGGAAGTCTGCTCTTTTGATATCGCCTGCGAACGCAGCTATTCTGCAAATGGCCAGCGCGAGACGGATTTCTTGCCCTGCGTTGCATGGGGCAAGACGGCGCAGTTCATCTCCCAGTATTTCGACAAGGGCAGCATGATCGCCGTCAATGGCAGCTTGCAGACCCGGAAATATCAGGACAAGCAGGGCAACAACCGCACTGCCTATGAGATTCAGGTGCGTGAGGTCAGCTTTTGCGGCTCGAAAGCCCCTGACAACACGTCTACACGGGGTTTTGATGAACAGACGGAAAGTTATGCCCGCGAAGCTAGAAACGCTCAGAGCGCCCAGCAGACGGCTGAGACCGGCACGGACGATTTTGCCGTTATCAACGACGATGAAGATTTGCCGTTCTGAGCGGCAGAAATGAGGGAGAGAAAAATGCCAGCAAAAAGAAATATTATTCCGGAAGAGGTGCGCAATGCAAAGCTTCTTCTTAGTAAGGGCCTGTCAGATGCAGAGGTCGCAGCCATTATCGGTCGTTCCGTGTCGGCAGTTATCAATATCCGCAACGGTGCATACGACTTCATGCTTGCGGATGTACCGAATGATACCCCGGATGATAGCCGGGTGTGTATCCTGCTGAAATCTATCGACAGCCGCCTGTACCAGCAGAACGAGGACATGAAGAAGGCCATTGACCAGCTGGTGGTCCTGAACAGTGCCCTTGTTGAGCTTCAGAACGAGATCAAGGTGTGCTCTTCCTGCATGACGGCAATGCTGGATGCCCTGAACGAACTCAAGAGCAAGAACAGCCAGCAGGCTGAACCGGAAGCCACCACTACGAAGTATCCGGGCAAGAATTTTGCGAACTGGGGAGAGGTTATTCGCCGTGTTGAGGTCTACGGTGACAAGTTCATTGCGGACAACCTGCGCGGAACCAAGGCCAGTCTGGACGGCGTTACGCTGTATCTGGCCTGCACCCCCAGCACGAAGAAGTTCCTCAAAAGCAGCGCTGTTGCAATCCCCCGCATCAAACAGCAGTGCCGGAACGTCATCGGCTACGGCGTAGAGGTTAAGATCATTGACCTGTAAAAACCCAAGAAAACCCATCGGTTTTTTCAAAAACCATTGGGTTTTCAAAAACGGGAAGGAGGTGGTTTGTGGTGGACGATATCGAAATGGCCCGCCCGAAAGGCTGTTGATACCCTTTGACAAGTTCGTAATCTTGGACATCCTGCCACCTGAGCAATACAAAAATGTGCTCACAAAAATGCGGCAGTATGTGGAGCACGGCAAAGAGCCGGAAGGGCTTGAAGACTTGAGAAGATGGCATTTGAGTCTTTGAGAAGTTCAATGGATACAAACATTGAAACGTACAGACGTTCTATTTTGGCAAACAGGAAAAACGGACGAAAAGGCGGCAGGCCCAGAAAAGCCACTGAAACCGACGGGATTGCAGAAGAACCCACAGAAACCCATGGGTTTTCCGAGAAACCCACTAAAACCGATGGGGGGTTAAAGTACAAAGTACAAAGTACAACAGATACTAAAGTATCTGATAGTAGTAGCGCTGAAGCGCTGCCCCCTACCCCTAAAAGCAGGTTTTCACCGCCGGATGTTGAAACGGTGAAAAGTTACTTTGCGGAGAAGGGCGGAACGGAAGCGCAGGCTATTCGGTTCCATGCTATTACGAATCCAACGGCTGGAAGGTGGGCCGGAATCCCATGAAGAACTGGAAAGCTGCAGCATCCGGTGGATATCCCGTGATAGGGA
>ENA-OQAZ01001304-OQAZ01001304.1-human-gut-metagenome-genome-assembly--contig:-NODE-1304-length-12190-cov-2.263948_pt1 | contig 12190 bp, 16 predicted proteins | sample MGYA00242737_ERZ504531 | MGnify/ENA primary metagenome ERZ504531 (study PRJEB26092, sample SAMD00036244) | human gut metagenome | host: Homo sapiens | study: EMG produced TPA metagenomics assembly of...
AAAAAAAGTGTGTTTATAATCAAGATATTAAAGTAAACAAATGAGTGAACATAACTATAACATTCAAGCCAGACACACGTAAGGCTGATGTGCGATTTTGGTCCGTTTTTCGGCAGTTATGTGCAAATAAAAAATGTATTGGAGAAAATAGCATGGCAACTATCCGAGATTTAGCAAAACACACCGGATTCTCAGTGACCACGATTTCCCGTGTACTGAACAATGATCCGACTTTGAACGTAACCGACAATACCAGAGTCTCAATTCTTGAAGCGGCAGATGAACTTCACTACACGCTTCCGAAAACAAGACGTTCCCATAAAAACCGCCTCGTCCATATCGCCATTGTTGAGATGATGTCCTTAAAAGAGCAGCTGGCTGATCCGTACTATCTTTATCTGAAGAATTATGTGGTACGCAACTGTATGGAGCATGACTGTAATGTATCTTATCTTTTTGAGCAGTCTGGCAAATATCAGACACTGGAAAAGACCCCGCTTGACGGTATCCTGGCGATTGGCATTTTTTCAGACCAGCAGATTGCACAGCTGCTGGATATCAGCCCGAACATTGTATTTGTGGATTCTTCCCCGGATGAACGCCGCTTTGATTCGGTTGTCTTAAACTTCCGTCTCGGCGTAGAACAGGCACTGGATTATCTGCTGTACAAAGGTCACCGCAAGATCGGTTTTCTTGGTCCTGCCTATAAATTAGACCAGAAAAAACGCCCTGCCCTGGAGGCAAGACGTCAGTATTTTATTGATTATATGAAAAATGCCGGTCTTTACGACGAGCATCTGATCATTGATACCGGCCTTTCTGCCAAAGACGGTTCTGCTCAGATCCGCAAATGGCTGGAACAAAAAGATCATATCCCGACAGCTCTCCTTGCCTATAATGAGGAATCTGCGATCACCGCTGTCAGCAACCTGCGTGAAGTCGGACTTCGCATTCCGGAGGATGTATCTGTCATCAGTTTCAATGACACACCGCTGTCTATCCTGACCGAGCCACCGCTGACCAGTGTCACCGCACATCTGGAAGTCATGGGAGAAATGGCAGTGAAAATGCTGCTTGACCGCTGGATGATCCGCAGCATCTGCCTTATAAGATCGTGCTGCCGCCGACACTGGCTGTCAGAGACAGTGTCGTGGATATACCGGGTGAGATATAGATAGAACGCACGTGAGACTTGGCATGCACTTCCTTTTCTCTTTGATTTAAGAGAAGTATATCCCGTAAAGTTTAAAACAAGCTGAAAGAAAACAGCCGATTTTGTGAAAGAGTTGTAAAAAAGCAGGGTAATCACTTACCCTGCCTTTGTGTGTTGCTAAACTCTCAGAACAGATCCAGTAGCTGATCGATCTCTTCTTTTTTCGTTGCCCAGCTTGTCGCAAAGCGTACTACGGTGTGGTTTTCATCGTATTTTTCCCAGAAACTGAACTTTACTTCTTTTTTTAGTTCTGTCATTTTCCGGTTTTCGAGAATGACAAACTGCTGATTGGTCGGTGAATCCAGATAGAAACGGCAGCCTTTTTCTGCCAGTCCTTTCTTTAATAATCTGCCATTGCTATCGCATGTCTGCTGATTTCAAAGTACAGGTTATCTGTGAACAGTGTGTCAAACTGGATTCCGAGCAATCTGCCTTTTGCAAGCAGTGCTCCCCGCTGTTTGATCAGCGTCAGGAAATGTTTCGGTGTTCTGTTGCCCGAAAATACGACGGCTTCTCCACACAGTGCTCCGACTTTTGTCCCGCCGATATAGAAAACATCGCAGTATTTTGCAATCATCGGAAGAGTTACATCTGTTTCTTCACTCATCAGACCATAGCCCAGTCTTGCTCCGTCGAGAAACAGTGGGATATTATAACTGCGGCATACGCTGCTGATCTCTTCCAGCTCCGCCTTTGTATACAAAGTACCGTACTCCGTAGGATGGGAAATATAAACCATCCCCGGAAATACCATATGTTCGTGGCTTTCGTCATCCCAGAATGTTTTCAGGCAGTTCTTCAGATCTTCTGCTTTCATTTTGCCTTTGTACTGCGGAACTGTGATCACTTTATGGCCGCTGTACTCAATGGCTCCCGCCTCATGGCAGGCTACATGGCCGGTCTGTGCTGCGACCACGCCTCATAAGATTCCAGCATTGAGCTGATCACAACGGCATTTGTCTGCGTACCGCCCGTCAGGAAATAAACATCTGCCTGCGGACATTCGCACGCCTCCCGGATTTTCTGTTTTGCACTTTCACAGTATGGATCAGATCCGTATCCGGATACTTTCTCCAGATTTGTTTCCATAAATCTCTGAAGGATCTTTTCATGTGCTCCTTCAGAATAATCATTTTCAAATGATAACATATCTTTTTCTCCTGTCAGATTCTCAATATCAATAGAAAGCTTTTTGCTCTGTCACTATTCTACGATGCCAGGAGATAAAGGTCAACCTATCATTTTTCTGTTTCAGACGCTCAGTTTCTTTTCCATGATCCATCCGCTGATAAAGTAGAAAATCACACTCAGTACCAGAGATACTGCGATTTCCAGAATCATGGTCAGGTTCATATTGTCAAATGCAGCACCAGGTTCAGCATCTGACTGAACAGCCAGGAAAGGATCAGAAACAGTGCAAATGCCGCGATCCCGCTTCCCTTTTTGCCTGCAAGCACGCTCGCCGAAAGAATCACTGCCATATCGGCGATCACAACAATACTGATCCAGCTGACCAGGGATGCAAAGACGGACAGGATCACTGCATCTGATACTATCTTGATGTTCAGTCTTATATCCATAATCTGTCTTATGCTATCCATGAGTTCTTTTGCCCCGCCGATACAGAGCGTTGCCACAGTCAGGTCAAACACGGCAAGTACGATAAAAAATGCTCCTGCCATAAGGATTGAAATGCCATTTTCCAGGATTTTGGCACCTAAAATCTCATAACTGCTCTTTGGTGTCAGAAACAGCATATAACTTTGTTTGCTGTTCAGATCCCGATACAGTGTCATGATACCTTCCAGTCCGATGTAAAACACACCGAAAAATGCACACAAGATCAGGAACATCATACCTGTCCCCATCAGATTATATCCTTTAAAAAATACGCCCCCCAGAAATGCCAATTCAAAAACTGCTGTAAGCACCAGCAGAATAAGCTTGGAAGATGCACTCTTCCGGAATTCATACTTCATTAATTTTAACATAGTTCCTCTCCCCCATGTCCGTAAATTTCACGATACAGATCAACAACAGATTTTTTTTCGCTGCTTCTCAGTTCCTCAACCATACACTGTCTGACCATTTTTCCTTCTTTCATAAAGATGGCCGCATCTGCCACTCGCTCCAGTTCATCTACCAGATGGCTGGAGATCACAAGTGTGACATCCGGATCAATGACTTCCAGAATACTTTTCATGATCTCATCCCTTGCCAGAAGATCAATGCCGTTTAATGGCTCATCCAGCAGATACAGTTTTGCATTTCTTGCCATTGTGACTGCGATCTTTAACTTTGCCATCATACCGGTGGAAAGTTTTTTGGTTTTCAGCTCTTCTGTCAGCTCCATTCTTTTGAGCATCTGATGATATTTTTCCATTGAAAAATCCTCAAAAAAGTCCTGATAATATCTGCCGACATCTGCAACCGTCATCCAGCTATAAAAATATGGCTCCGTGGACATATAGGCAATCTCTTTCTTGCTCTCTTTTCCGATGGCTTCGCCTTTATATAAAATCTCCCCTTTTCCAGGTTTGACAAGGCCTGCCACCATCTTCATCCAGGTAGTCTTGCCGCTTCCGTTCGGCCCGAGCATCGCATAGACAAGCCCTGTCTCCAGTTTTAACGATACATTGTCAACCGCTGCCTTACCGGCATAGTTTTTGGTTACTCCAATACTTTCCAGTACATTTTCCATATCATTCACCACTTTCTTCCTTTTTTTTCAGAATCCGGATCACATCCGTTTTGGTAAATCCAAGCTGCTGCATTCCTTCTAAAAATTCATGGATCAGCGTCCCCGCCATCTCTTCTTTCATATTTTTCACCTTCTCTGAATCTTCTGTCACAAAAGTTCCCATGCCACGTCTGGTAAAACAGACACCTTCCGTCTCAAGCTCTTTGTATACACGGCTGACCGTATTCGGATTGATGGTGTAAGACACCGCCAGTTCCCGTACGGAAGGAAGCTTTTCCCCAAGTTCCCGTTTCCCTGTGACAATATCACGTTTGATCAAATTAGCTACCTGCAGATAGATTGGCAGCGATGAATTGTATTCCATAAGCTCTTCCTTCTTTCTTGTATCACTGTCATAGCTATATAGTACACTAGTTTTCTGGTTTTGTCAATATGAAAACGAAAAGATAACATGCAAATTGTTTCTTACTCCCACAATTTGGTTTCAGGCTTTTGCCCCTGCTATCATAAAAAAAGAAAAGACAGCATATTTTTCATGCCATCTTTTCTTTTGATCATTTACTGTAATTCTGTTTTTAACTTACCTGAAAATCCAAGAATCAGGAAATTGGCTGCAATCTCCGTATCCCGGAACAATGCCACATTCCAGGATGCGTGCTGTATAAGCAGTACCGGTATCAAAAAAAAGAATTCCGTAAAAATAAATTCTGCGTGTCACGGCGATCACAAATCCGATGTAAAACCACAGGCCTGATTTCTCATTCTTAAAAAAGAATCCGACCATAACGGCTACAAAGAACGGGCACATGCAACGATGATGCCGACGTTTGATGCATATGTCATGCTCAGTGCCGTATTTTCCAGCATAAAGTATAAAACGATCCCGAACAGGCCTGCTCCTGCAAAAGCAAACTCCTATTTTGGGCTTTTCAGCTTCAGATGGTGCGGATAAAATATCAGCAAAGCAAGGAATGCAAGCACCGCTCTTGTGAACAGTACCTGTACCGATAAAAAATACTGAAGCAGTTTCTGTTTCGCATATCTTCTATAATTCTGGTTTATTCTAGCACATTCTTGTGATGTAAACAAGAGTATGACTAAGCGTTGCCTCTTTCAGACTGATAACGATATCATAAAATACTCTCCGCTACGCACAGTGCCCCATACCCCACAATCTCATTCGGATATCCCACAAGTGCTGTTAATCTCTGTGCACCTCTTTGCAGATATGCCCGGATCTTCTCTCCATAAAGAAACGGATCATTTCCCTGTACGATGCCATACTGCATCATGATCGCCGCTGACCCTGTCACAAACGGCGTGGCAAAAGAGGTTCCGGTCACACCTGTGTAGGAACCTCCCACAGCGGTTGTCACGATATCTACGCCAGGTGCCACGATATCCGGCTTTACTTGTGTGTTTCCTCTTGTGTAACCACGGCCGGAAAACGGAGCATATGTCATAAGGCGTGCATTGTAAGCTCCGACTGCAACCACATTCCTTGCCGTTGAAGGAATGGTCAGAGTCGTGTCAACCGTTGGCGAAAAAAAGTGCGTCAATGGATTTAAAAGAGCGGCAGACGGCATCCACAGATGATAATTTCCTTCCACGATCTTCTGCGGGATCAGACGGATCTTCCAGACGCCGTCATCGACATAAGAACCTTTTGGGATAAAATCAAAATAAATCTCCTGAGCGGTAGTGTAGGGCTTCGGCTCTCCGTAATAGATCAGAATCTCTGTATTCCCGGCCAGGATTCTCTGCACTCCAAGACGCTCCTGAAGCGGTCCGAAGCTTTCACCATCCGGATGAATCAATATAATCTGAAACTGATCGAAATAGGCCTTCCAGAGCTGAATGTTCATCACCGGCTCCTGCTGCGAAATCCCGAATTCCAGGATTCTCTCTTCCTGCTGACCAAGCTTTCCGGAAATATGCCCACCTGTGTTCCCTTCATTTCCGGTGCCCACACAGATCACATTCTTCCACATACCGGAAATCATGTCGATGTATGTTTCCAGAAGTGAAGTCCCGTCATGTGAGCCATATAGAGATAACTTTTATTGTTTTGCAGATTCGATCAAAGTAATATCTCCGTCCCTGCATATTACATTCAGCGTTGATGTGGCGCCATCGACATTGTTTTCGTAAAGAGAGCTGTCTTCTTTGCGTTCCGATTTGCCCTGCGGCAGATTGTCTGTGATCACATCTCCATCTGTGGTTTTCAGGTGAATATTCATCTTTGCTGCATTGCCGTTTTCCATTTGTATGAAAACATCTCCGTCTGAATTGTTTATTTCCAGATTACCGCTGAAGCTGCTGTGATTTGTCTTCAGATCGCCATCGGCAAGTGTAATGACTCCATCTGCAAATTTTCCCTGATCCAGTATCATATCTCCATCCAAAAAGTTTGCTGTCATATTTTTGCATGAGAACTGTTCTGCAGTCAGATCTCCATCGGCAAGCTGAATCCTGGCTTCGGAAAACCGTGCATCCTGCGGTACATAGAGAATCACTGTATTGATTTCTTCCTGTTTCTGCGTCTCGGTATGATGCAGCAGATTTCCAAGATCATAACTTATATAATAACTTCCTTTTCCGCCGGAAGTTTCCTGAAGCGTAAGCTCACCACCTTTGTTTTCCCATGTCAGTGGATTTTCATTACCGCCTTTTTCCAGTCGGTATTCCATGTAATAGCAGTCATCACCTGATTTTCTGATATCCAGGTCAAAATTTTGAAAATCTACATTCAGTTTTGTAAAAGCATTCATCTGCTGCTTTTCCATAACCTCAAGATTTTTCCTTGCAGAATCCGTTCCACCGGATATATATACATGTCCGGAACTATCGTTAAAATCCTTTCCGCCCGCAAAATATCCTGCTGTTGAAAGAACCATTCCCACCGCACAGAGCGTTAGAGCTGTTATCATTGCTGTTTTTGCAGTCTTATTCATTCTTATGCACCTTCTTTCTTACAAGTCTGTTGACCAGACGTCCGATCCCATTTGCACACCATTTGCAGATATATACAGTCAAAAGACCTGCGAGGATTCCAATTCCCGTCATCAGGAATCCACCTCCGACCATCATACAGGCTGCTGCAGCAGATTTCAGGATCAAAGAGCCCCCAACCCCGATGGTCACAATACCTCCGGCTATCGCCGCAATGCCGGTAATACCAATCGAAAAAATCACTGCCGCAACAGTGAGGATCACCGCACACAGCACTGCAAAAACAAATGCCAGAAGTGCCAGGCTGACCGGTGATGCACATAGAACCAGGAATACAAGAAGAATGATCTTGCCCGGAGAACGTCTCTTTCCTTTTAAGACCGGTGCTTTCTCTTCCACAATATCCTGATCCTTTTCTACGCTCTCCTGCAAAAGATTGAGAAACAGTTCTCTTGCTGCCTCTTTTGGTTCACCAAGTTCTCTCATAACCTGTTGTTCCTTCTCAGGACCTGCCTCTTCAAAATATTCCGAAAAGTACTCTATGGCATTGTCAAAATCTTCTTGCGGAAGCCGCTTCAGATATTTCTTCAGCTCTTCCATATATTCTTGTCTCGTCATTTTTTCACTCTCCCTTCCACAATATCATCTACAGTATTGCGATATTCCCGCCATTCTTTCCTCAGATATGCCAGCTGCCTGCGTCCCTCTTCCGTGATGGAATAATACTTTCGTTTCCGCCCCTGGAATTCCTCGGAATAAGTAGTCAGATATCCGCCCGTCTCCAGCTTTCTCAAAATAGGATACAGCTCGATTCCTTGATCGCCGCAACCAGCTTCACCGTCTGGCTGATCTCATACCCGTAAGAATCCTGCTGTTCCACGACCGAAAGGATCAGAACATTCCGTCAGAACAGCTGACACCGGATAATAGTACATACACTCACCCCTTGTAATATATAAAATTTTTAATATATAATTATTTTATATATATGTTACCATACTTTTCCCATTTGTCAATAACTGTTTTCAGGAATTTTCTGTTTTTAAATCTCTGCCGTTTTTCCTGTGCCATTGCAAATAATTCTTTTGAAATGATCGCCTCGTGCATTCCTTCCACCACATAACGTTCTTCCATCGGAATGTTTCTGTATTTTTCGATTTTATAGGATATTTTCTCTGTCTTGTGCTGAACCATCGCCCCTGTATATACCTGATTTTTCAAAATGTTATAAATCGTTGGTGCATTCCATTTCTGCACCTGATTTTTTCCCTGACGGTTTACATAACTTAGTTTCTGGATTTTTCTTTTATACTCGGTCGGCGGCAAAATCTTCTGTCTGTTCAACCGTTCTGCTATCTTTTGTACGGAAACGCCTTCCAGATAAAGAGTATAGATGTTACGCACTGTTTCCGCTGCTGCCTCATCAATCAGAAAGCGATGACGGTCAGCCGGGTCTTTTCGATAGCCATAAGGTGCAAAACCGGACATATATTTCCCCTGCTTTTTCTGTACCTGGAAAGTTCCCCGTATCTTCTTTGAAATATCTCTGCTGTACATATCATTTAGCAGTGCCTTGAACTGAGCCAGCTCTTCATTGCTGTGACAGAGCGAATCCACACCATCTAAAATCGCAACATAACGGATGCCAAGTGACGGAAACACACGCTCAATATAATTCCCTGTTTCAATATGCTCACGCCCAAGTCTTGAAATATCTTTTGTGATCACTCCCTGAATCTCTCCTTTGTAAATATCCGCCATCATCTGCTGAAACTGTGGGCGGTTCGAAAATAAAGCCCGGAATATCCGTCGTCAATATACATCCTGACGAGCTTCATATCCCCGGCTTTATCCACATATTCTGAAATCAGACGCATCTGATTTTCAATACTTTCACTTATTCTGTTTTCTCCGTCTTCTTTGGACAGACGACAATATCCTGCCATGCGGTACATATCCTTCGACCTCCGAAAAACGCTGTCTCTGCTATAAATATGCGATACCGCACTGAAAAGATGCCATACATTTGTATCGGAACGAAGTGTAGAATGTGCAGTGATTCTGAGAAGAATATGTCAGCTTTCGCTGACAGAATCACGCACCAAGTCTCACGTGCGTTCGACTTGAATATTACAGTTAAACGATAAAGTATCTGTGCTGCTTTTTCGATATTGGTCAAATCGACCGAAGAATAATTGATCACGTACATATTTTCGAAATTTCCTTCTTCTTTTCCGTCAAAATAATGGGACAGCGGTGCCAGTTTGATGCCTTTTCCCTTTGCTTCCGTTACGATCTCTTCCTCGCTTTTTTCTGTACGGATCTGCATCAGAAAATGTACCCCAGCCCCTTCTTCCCGGATGGTGACATATTTTCCAAGCGGCTCTTTCTGAAATACTTGCAGAATCGCATCTCTCTTTGTCTGATAGTAGTTCCTGAGCCGGTTGATATGCTTTTCAAAACTGCCGTTTTCCATGAATTTTGCCAATGTATACTGTTCAAAATTGGAAACAGTACAGGAATAGAACGAAAGTTTCTGATAAAAGATCTCCGTCAACGTCAGCGGCAGCACCATATAGCTGATACGCACGGTTGATGCCAGCGTTTTCGTAAACGTATTCATATAGATAACACGATCTGACACATCAATACTCTGCAGCGTCGGAAATGGTTTCCCGGTCAGCCGCAGTTCGCTGTCATAATCATCTTCAATGATATAGTGATCCGGCGATTTGGCCGCCCAGCCAAGCAATTCGTAACGCCTGCTGACCGGCATCACGATCCGGTTGGGAAATGATGCGACGGTGATGTGTGAATGACATCCACTCTTTTTTCTTCCAGTTCCCGGATGGATACACCATCCTGATCCAGCGTAACTTTGGCATATTCTACCTTCATATTTTCATAAATCCTGGCAATTTTATGATAGCCCGGATTCTCTACTCCATAGATCCGGTGATTTCCAAGAAGCTGTATCAGAAGTCCATGCAGATATTCTGTCCCCGCTCCGATGATGATCTGTTCCGGCTCGACCTGCATGGCACGGAACTCCTTTAAATACCGGGCAATCGCCTGTCGCAGCTCCAGGATCCCCCCGCAGGGCGGATTGATCATCAGCTGCTTCTGATTGTCATTTAAAACTTCCCGCACCGTCTTTGACCAGATGGTAAACGGAAAGATCTCGCTGTCCGTCTGATTGCTGGAAAAATCTGCAAAATAAGAAGTCGCTCCCCCTGTCAGCGTCAGCTGTTCCTTTCTGACCTTCTTCTTTTCCATGGTCGCACTGCTCAAATCTGAGACATAAAATCCCCGCTTTGGCATGGAATAAATATAACCTTCTGCTAATAATTGTCCATAGGCATTTTCCACTGTGATCACGCTTATGCCCAGATTTTTTGCAAAAGTACGCTTTGACGGCAGCTTCTCCCCTGCCTTAATCTTCCCTTGTGTTATGTCGTTTCGAATGCATTTATATAAATATTCATACATCGAATCTGACCCTGTATTTGCAAAACTGTATGTCAGCATCTGATTATTTTCTCCAATCTGACCTTACTGAATATATCTATTTGGCAATTTTATAATAGTCACTTTTCCATTATAATTCGAAACCAGTAAAAAGTAAAAGATTGCAAAAAAACAAAGCAGGAGGTTTAAACATGAATACAACAAATGAAAGATATAAATTGAACAAAGAACTGGCACAGATGTTAAAAGGCGGCGTTATTATGGACGTCACCACACCGGAACAGGCAAAGATCGCTGAAGCTGCAGGTGCATGTGCAGTCATGGCTCTGGAGCGTATCCCGGCTGATATCCGTGCCGCAGGCGGCGTCTCCCGTATGAGCGACCCGAAAATGATCCAGGGCATCCAGAATGCTGTTTCTATCCCGGTTATGGCAAAATGCCGTATCGGACATTTCGTGGAGGCTCAGGTTCTCGAAGCGATCGAAATCGACTACATTGATGAGAGTGAAGTACTCTCCCCTGCCGATGATGTTTATCATATCAACAAACGCAACTTCCGTGTTCCGTTTGTCTGTGGTGCAAAAGACCTCGGAGAAGCTTTAAGACGTATCAACGAAGGTGCTTCCATGATCCGTACCAAAGGGGAACCGGGAACCGGGGATATCGTGCAGGCCGTACGCCACATGAGAAAAATGAACAGTGAAATCGCAAAGCTGACCAGTATGCGTGAAGATGAACTGTTTGAAGCTGCAAAAACACTGCAGGTTCCTTATGAACTGGTTGCCTATGTACATGACAACGGCAGACTTCCGGTTGTAAACTTCGCAGCCGGCGGTGTCGCTACTCCTGCCGATGCAGCCCTGATGATGCAGCTCGGTGCAGAAGGTGTCTTTGTAGGTTCCGGTATCTTCAAATCCGGAAATCCGGAAAAAAGAGCTGCTGCGATCGTAAAAGCAGTTACTAATTATACTGATGCAAAACTGATCGCCAAACTTTCCGAAGACCTCGGGGAAGCTATGGTCGGCATCAATGAACAGGAAATCGCCTTACTGATGGCAGAAAGAGGAAAATAATGACTGTTGCAGTTTTAGCACTACAGGGTGCTTTCGCAGAACATGAAAATGTATTGAAACGTCTCGGTGTCGACTGTATCGAGCTTCGCCAGGCAAAAGACCTGGAAACACCTTATGACGGCATCATTCTTCCCGGCGGCGAGAGCACCGTCCAGGGAAAGCTTTTAAAAGAGCTGGGCATGTTTGATACGATAAAAGAACAGATAGAAAACGGCATGCCGGTCCTTGCCAACCTGTGCCGGGCTGATTTTGCTTGCCTCAGAGGTGGACGGCCAGGAAGGATGTCACTTTGGAACAATCCCGATGTGCGTCCGCCGCAATGCCTATGGCAGACAGCTTGGAAGCTTCCGCACCGTCGCTGAATTAAAAGGCGTTGGAGAAGTCCCGATGACCTTCATCCGTGCACCATATGTCGCAGAGACAGGAGATGGCGTGGAAGTCCTTGCCACGGTCGATGGGAAAATTGTCGGTGTGCAGTATAAAAATCAAATGGCATTTGCATTTCACCCGGAACTGGATAACGATACCAGGATTCATGAGAAGTTTGCAGCGATGGTTCGAGACAAATAAAAAATTTACGGAGGTTTGTATAAATGTGCAAATGAAGGCCATAGAAATGATTTTATAAAATATAACGCCATGATGATCCGAAAACAATCTCCTGACACGCTGCGTTTCCTGTTCGGTTCGCTCGCCTGTTTAGCCGCCCTTCGCCTAAACTGCCTCTTCGAGGCTCTTCAGACAGCGGCTCCTTGGGGCGGCAGCATCGCAAACCTCACGCCG